>Ga0182018_10002482_pt1 | contig 18388 bp, 16 predicted proteins | sample 812P2MmetaG_FD_120490 | JGI IMG/M metagenome (GOLD analysis project Ga0182018, IMG submission 120490) | Permafrost microbial communities from Stordalen Mire, Sweden - 812P2M metaG | ecosystem: Environmental > Terrestrial > Soil > Wetlands > Permafrost | place: Sweden: Stordalen | collected... | reverse complement strand
CGCAGATGACAAGCAACACTTTCCGGCAGCTGGGACTCCTGCCCAAGGAATTGCCTCCGGCGATGTTGGCCCAGGCTCAGATCAGCCGTACGCTGGGCAAGGCTGGATCGCTCGCCTTCGGTTATCTGAATCAACTGAACCGCACCTCAGCCCACTTCAGCGCCGCCAGTGCATCGGCGAACTGGCGCATCAAGCTGGGGATCTATATGGCCGCAGCTCTCAACTACACTCCGGGCATCGGAAATCCCATGGCAATCAGCATCAGCCTGGTAAAACCGCTGGGTATGCGCAAGACTCTGTCGGTTTCAACCGACGTCACAGCAACGGGCGCATCGACGGGCGTCGACGTAATCCAGCAGTTGCCCGTAGGCACCGGGTATGGCTATCGCGTGAACACCGACGACGACACGTCCATCAAGCACACCGAAGCTGACCTCACCTACCAGAACGGAACGGGTACCTATCAGGCGCAGGCAATCGAAGGCGCGGGCCAGTCTGCGCTGGCGCTGGAAGAAAGCGCATCGCTAGTCTGGATGGGGCAATACGTCGCGCGTTCCCGTGCAATCAATGACAGCTTCGGAGTCGTAGACGTGGCAGACTTGGGCGGAGTCAAAGTTTTTGCCAATAACCAGTTGGTCGGCACGACCTCCGGCCACGGTGTAGCCGTCATCCCGAACCTGGTTCCCTACCAGCAGAACACGGTACGTCTCGACGATGATGGCGTACCGGTGGATATCAATCTGGACCTCAACGAGAGAAAAGTTGTGCCACAGTCGGGCATGGGCGTTCTCATGAAGTTTGCCGCCCACCGCCAGCACGGCGCCATGCTGGTCCTGACGACGGAAGAGAAAACGCCTCTTCCACTTGGCGCCCAGGTGCACGTCGCGGGCGAAGACACCAGTTACGAAGTGGTGCTCGGCGGCGAGGTTTATATCCCTTCCCTGTCGTTCCCGGCTCACCTTCTCGCATCCTGGGATAAAGGGCAATGCGAAGTGACCGTGAATCAGGCGCCTTCAGGAGAATCGTTGCCCCGAATCGGACCCTTGCTATGCACGCGAAAAAAGTAGCGAACAAAGTAGGGAATAAAGTGACCGCCATTTTGAAACGGAGTCTCTGGATCGGTGTCTATCTAGCGGCGGCGGCAGTCGACTTGCGTGCGGCGGTCGCTTGCGAGGTGTCGACTCCCGGAGTTCCCTTCGGCTCCTTTGACGTCATCAACAATGAATCCAGAGACACCCTGGTCAGCCTTACCATGTCCTGTACGGGCAAGATCGGAGAGTCAGCGCGTTACACTATCGCCCTGAGTCAGGGAACGAACACTGCGGTGACGCGCGCGATGAGATCCGGAGCGGGCCATCTGCGATACAACCTCTACTCCGATAGTGCCCGCACACATATCTGGGGAGACGGGACTTCAGGCAGCTCCACCGTCGGCGGAAGTCTCACGATTGGCGCGTTGCCTACAACGCGCGTCTTCACCATCTACGGCAGAATCCCCGATGGCCAGCAAGTAGCTGAGGCCGGCGCTTACATGGATTCCATCAGCCTGCTGGTCTCATACTAGAAAACCATGTCCCAGAAGACCATGCCACGCATACCCCCTGCAGACCCGCTTTACATGCTTGATCTGTCGCTCACCGAAGGGTCGGCGCTGCGGAACCGGAAGAGCATTGCGCCCAGGCAAATGGCCCCGGCGCCAGCCAGGTAAACTAAAGAAGAACCACCCTCCGGTACCGTCTGCTCTGGTACCGACTGCCTTGACCAATTTTGCCTTGGGTCGAAGTGCTTAGGAGCTGGGACTGCGAATGTCGCCGGCGCCAGGTACAGCAACGCCACCAGTGCGAGCCACCATTTCGTGGGTTTCATAATAGACTCCCTTCTCAATTACAGGGACTGCTTAGAGGGTAGAAGGGGGACCAAGCTAGTTCCGTCTCCAAGCACCTGAGGACATGTACTGAAGACATCTCCATTTAAACTTATGGACTAGTCCTTGTCAAGAGGACATTACTACCAACCATGCAATAAAATGCGACTATCTTGGGGCCTCGAGACCACTCGAACCCACGGCGAGTAAGTACAACAGCTTATTCTAGAGCCACTTAGGACGAACCAGTGCTAAATCTGGCCAAATCAGAGCGTTTCCCCGCCAAGGGCGGTCGGGGAAGAATTACTCCGTAAGAATTAGCCTACTTCCCCGTAGAGACGCGGCTTGCCGCGTCTCCGCACACACTACGTATAAACGCCGTCTTGGGACGCGCTCAATGCGAGCCGCGACGGCTACGCTCTCGACGCCCGCCCCGAAGCTTCCAGCACTCGCGCGCAATAGCCCAGTCCTCTTGCGCGTGGATCACCAGCACACGCACCGAGGAGTGAGCCGCAGCGATGTCCTGATCGAAAGAAGACGAGACGTTCTTTTCAGGATCAAGCTCCAAGCGTAGATACCCAAAATTCTCACAAGCCGCCGCGCGCACCACGGGCGAATTTTCGCCGACTCCGGCTGTGAATATAACGGCGTCCACGCCGCCGAGCACTGCAACCATGGCGCCGATACCGGACTGCAGCCGATGGATATAAATGTCAAACGCAAGTTTGCCACGTTCGTGACCACCTTTGACGGCCTCGAGAATTTCCCGCATGTCTCCGGAGATTCCCGAAATTCCAAGCAGGCCCGATTCCTTATTTAATATGTCATCGATTCGCTCGGCTGATATTCCCTTCTGCCGCATCAGGTACGTGACAATTCCAGGATCAACCGAACCGGACCGCGTACCCATCATCAGGCCCTCAAGCGGCGTAAAACCCATGGTCGTGTCGATACTGCGACCGTCTCGAATGGCCGCCAGCGAACAACCATTCCCCAGATGACAGCTCACGAGTTTCAACGAATTCAATTCCCTGCCGAGCAATCGCGCCGCGCGCCCGGCGCAGTATTGGTGATTGATGCCGTGGAATCCGTAGCGGTGAATTCCATCCGCATACCATTCGTAGGGGCCGGGATAAACCTTCGCAGCCGGAGGCATTTTACGATGGAAGCCAGTATCGAAGACGGCAACCTGAGGCACCGGCCCGAGCAACTTCTCAACAACTTCCATACCTTCCAGTTCGTCGCGATTGTGAAGTGGAGCGAAGGCCGAAGCCTCGGCGATAGCCGATTGAACCTCGGGCGTGATCAGCACGGGATCTTCATACCGGGGACCACCGTGCACGACGCGGTGTCCGACAACATCAATCTCGGAAGGTGCGGAAATGGTTCGAGTGTCACCGCCCCAAAGACCGCCGAGCAGCGTCGCAATACCTTGAGCGCGAGAAGGGATTTTTCTTTGATCTGTTCGCACGTCCCCGTTCGCATTTTTCACAGACAGTTCGGCGATGTCGTTCTTCCACTCGATTTTTCCTTCCCACAAGCAATCGGGTGGGTCATCAGGAACTGAATCGCCAATCTCATAGAGACAGATCTTCTGACTGCTGGACCCCGAATTGAGCACAAGGATTTTCATGAGCGCAGAAAACTAAGCAAGCTCCTTCCGATTAGGAGTCGGTAAACATCTGCGCCCGAGGTTGTCCTTTCGCCAGAGGCGCCGGAGCGGCGGACTCGCTGAAATCCTTGGTCCAACTCCAGTTCCGAATTTCGGGCATGTCTTCGAAATGCTCCCGGATATAAACATGGTGCTCGTACAATTTCCGGTTGAACATGTCGATGGCATCTGACGCCTGCGAACGGAATCGAGGCACGTGCTTGAGGGCGTCGATGGCAAGGTGGAACCGGCTCATCTTGTTGAGCACAACCATATCGAATGGAGTGGTGGTCGTGCCCTCGTCGTTAAATCCGCGCACGTGAAACCGGGCTTCATTCGACCGCCCATGCACCATGCTGTGGATCAACCAGCGATACCCATGGAACGCGAAGACCACATCCACATCCGGAGTAAACATCGCGTTGAATGAAATATTGTCCATCCCATGCGGATGATCGTCGGGACTCATGAGCACGCTGAGATCAACCACATTGACCACCCGTACCTTGATGCCGGGCACATGCTTCTGCAACAGCCAGGAGGCGGCGCAGGCCTCAATAGTTGGCACATCGCCGGCGCACGCCAGAACGATGTCCGGCTCCGTTCCTCCATCGTTCGTCGCAAAGTCCCAGATCGATGCCCCCTGCGAGCAATGGGCGAGAGCTTCTTCACATGTGAGCCATTGCAGTTGCGGTTGTTTTCCGCAGGTCACGACGTTGACATAGTTCCGGCTGCGCAGGCAGTGATCGAATACGTTCAGCAGGCAGTTTGAATCCGGAGGGTAATAAACTCGAACCACTTCGCTGCGCCGTTGCAGCACGTTGTCGACAAAGCCCGGCGCCTGATGGCTGAAACCGTTGTGATCATTTCGCCAGGCATGGCTGGTGAGCAGGACATTCAAAGAAGCAATCGGCCGGCGCCAGGGAAATTCCAGGCATTGCTCCATCCACTTCGCATGTTGCGTGACCATCGAATCCACCGCCTGGGCGAAGGCCTCGTAAGAAGACCACATGCCATGTCGGCCCGTCAGCAGATAGCCCTCAAGCCAGCCCTCGCAAAGATGTTCGCTGAGCACTTCCATTACCCGCCCGTCCGGAGCTAAATGGTCGTCGATCGACACGATCGTCTCCATCGTGCAACGGTTCGTCGCCTCAAACACCGGATTCAGCCGATTCGAGTTGGTCTCGTCCGGACAGAACAGGCGGAAATTGTCCGAATTGAGTTTGATTACATCGCGCAGATACTCTCCCAACTTGCGCGGCGCTTCCGCCACCACTTCGCCCGGCCCAGGTATCGACAATGCGTATTGAGCAAAGTCGGGCAGGTAGAGCGCCTTCATCAACCGCCCTCCATTAACATGAGGGTTTGCCCCCATGCGGCGATTCCCTTTCGGAGCCAGCGCTGCGAGCTCCTCAATCAGACGTCCCTCCTTGTCAAACAGCTCGTCGGGACGATACTTCCGCATCCAGTCCTCGAGCATCTTCAGGTGCGCCGGATTCTCGCACACGGTCGAGAGCGGAACCTGGTGCGCACGGAATGTACCTTCGATGGGCACGCCGTCGACCTCTTTCGGGCAGGTCCAGCCCTTCGGAGTGCGCAGGATGATCATCGGCCACGCTGGCCGGGCCTGGGTTTTATCCGTCGACGCACCTTTTTTGCGGGCGCTCTTCTGGATCTCTCTTATTTCCGAGTAGCAGCGATCGAGCGCACCGGCGAGTAGCTGATGCACGATTTCGGGGTCGTCCCCTTCAACGAAATATGGGCTATAACCGAGCCCTTTATAGAGAGAGATAAGGTCTTCGTTTCTCATGCGCGCAGTGACCGTGGGGCCGGAGATTTTGTAACCATTCATGTGCAGAATCGGCAGCACCGCGCCGTCTCTCGCTGGATTCAGGAAGTTAATGCTCTTCCAGCTCCCTTCGAGCGGGCAGGTCTCGGCTTCGCCGTCGCCGACGACGCAAGCCACAATCAGGTCAGGATTGTCGAAAGCCGCACCAAACGCGTGCACCAGTGAATAGCCCAGTTCCCCTCCCTCATGCATCGAGTTGGGAGCGTGCGGCCCGCAGTGGCTGGGAATGCCTCCCGGAGTAGAAAAAGAACGAAAGAGGAGCCGCATGCCTTGGATGTCCTGGGTAATCTCAGGATGCACCTCGGTGTACGTTCCTTCGAGATATGCGCAAGCGTTAAGCGTCGGACCTCCGTGGCCCGGGCCCGATATGTAAATGATATTTGCATCCGTTTCCCGGATCAGACGGTTCAAGTGCACGTAGATAAAGTTTTGTCCGGCAGATGTGCCCCAATGCCCAAGCAAGCGCGGCTTGATATTCTCTTTCGTGAGCGGCTCGCGGAGCAGCGGATTATCGAGGAGATAGATTTGGCCGACGCAGAGATAATTCGCGGCGTACCAATAGCGATGCATCTTGTCCAACAGGTCGGAGGCAAGTGGTCCCTTAGGCTTTGGACCGTCAGATGGCGTTTCACAGGATCGCGTTTTTTCGTCGATTTCGACGACAGTCGATAAAGCGGCATTAAATTCAAGCATCCTTGCTCCTCCGACACAGCGCCAGGCACCATCACACCCGTCCCAACGCGATTAGATAAGTCTATACTTGCCGGGGGTGCGCCCCTTCTCGCGCTTTTCGAGAAGGGGCCATCACGAACCTCGCAGGGGCGGGATTCCACAGCCGTCGCCCGCGTGGGCAATTGTCGATACTTCGAGCCGAAAGCGTGTAGAGACGGGGCTTGCCCCGTCTCGGGCGATGCGCTCTCCTGGGCCCTCCACTTTCCGCAATCGCCATAATCTGCATTCATCTTCATCACATACACCTGTGCGCGTCATCACAGACACCGCCCCCGCACAGTGTGACAATGTCCTCTGCTTAAAATAGGAAAGCTGTGCCCGTCTCCAGAGACGGCCAGCGAATCGTTACCAGTTCTTTGAAATCGCGATGAAGGAAAAAGCAGCTAAGTCCTTTAAAAGGGATATCTTAGAGCTAACTCTTTTAATTCCAATACTTTAGCGCAAATGGGGGGACAAAACCTTACCGGACCTTTTTCCTTCGCTGAAGCCGTCTACAGCCGGCGAAGTATGCCGCAATCCCATGAACAATTCTCTCCGGACCTGACAACGCGTTTCGCGCAGCGGCATGGCCAATTCTCTTTCGCAGAGAGACGGAACTTGCTCCGCTCTGCGACCCAGAGGGAACAAGCCGCGCCCGTACTAGACAGCTTTTTCTTTGGTCAGCACTCCCTGATTTCCCGTAGAGACGCGGCTCGACGCGTCTCCTTCGCCACCTGCAAGACGGCGTAAAGAAATTCAATCGGCAGAAGGCCGCTGTGGGTGCGTACCGTTCCAGAGCAGTGCGGCCAAAACAAAACGGACCCGGGAGAGATATCGGGTCCGAATAAAATAACAGGAGAAGAGCCGGGGACGCTCATCTCTGAATCGCTATTTCGAATGTGGCCCACTGGAGCTCGCTGGCGGACAAGGCGTACTTGACGATGTCCCCGGAGTTCCCGGCGTCGTCGAACTACCCGAAGTCGACGGCGAACCCGGATTGCTCGCTGAGCCACTGGAAGCGCCTGGCGTCCCCGGCAAATTTCCGCACGGTGCGCCCGAAGGGTTCCCAGGAGTCGTGTTCGGTTTTACCGTAGACGGCGTCGTGCTGTTGCCGGAGCTCGGAGGGTTTGTGGAATTTGAGCCGGGAACCGTGGACGGTGTCGTCGGAGTCGGGCTCGGCGTTGTCGGGGTCGATGGGCTGCCCGGAGGCGTCGCAGTGTTTCCTGGCGTTGGCGCCGTACCCGGCGTTTGGGTTTGTCCCGCGCTTCCGGAACCGCCGGCAGGCGACGTTCCGCCCGCGGGCGCAGCCTGCGCCGAAACCCAAACAGCGCAAAATAGAAGCGTCGAGAGTAAAGTAAGTTTTCTGGCAATCATTAAAAAACCTCCTGCGCTGCGTTTTCTGATTCCTCTCACTGCAAAGTGCCCGCTCAAGGAATCGATGCTGAAGCAATTCTCTGCCAACCGCCAAACCGATCCCATCGGTGCGATGCCGTATTCGCCTGTGAAGAATCCAGTAGTGACGACTGAGTCGATTTCGGCAACTAACAAGACCTTGCGTCCGAGCGGAGCAGCAGAATTTGCTGCAAATCGGCGAAGGCGCAAGTGCGATACATCCGTGCGAAGAAGTCTGGTGGAGAGCGGTGACGAACAGGAGATTGAATGACCAATAATAATGGCCGGTCGAACAGCGCGCTTGCGGACCCTTCGCGGCTAAAGTCCGTGGATCCGGACGACAGCGAAATCGTTCAGGTAGTGATCGAGACGCCAAAAGGAAGCCGCAACAAGTATGCGTTCGATGAGGAACAAAAAGTCTTCGGGCTGAAGAAGGTCCTACCCGCAGGCATGACTTTTCCATACGATTTTGGATTCATTCCTCGCACCCTGGCTGAGGATGGCGATCCCGTGGATGTTCTGGTGCTGATGGACGAACCCGCATTTCCCGGCTGCGTCTTGAAATGCCGGCTGATCGGAATCATAGAAGGTGAACAGATCGACAAGACCGGAAAGCTGCGCAACGACCGCGTCGTAGCCATCGAAAGGGAAAACCACAGCTTCGCCGCAATTAAACACATCGACGATCTCGGGAAGACATTTCTGCGCGAACTGGAAATGTTCTTCGTGAACTATCACAAACTGAGTGGCCTTCAATATAAGGTGATCGGCGTGCGAGGACCGAAAGCAGCAAGAAAACGCATTGAAGATGGGGTTCGCGCCGCCCTTCGGCGGTAACGGTTTAATTGATCCAACCTCTCATCGAACTTCCTACTCTAAGCACGGCGAGGAGAATTCCATGGCCAACAAGAAAAGTTCCCGTCCCAAGAAGAAATCCATCCGCAAGTACGGCAAAGCTGCAGGCAAGTCAGTCGAAAGCGCCATGCGTCGAGAGAAAAAAGGCACGCTGCGTTCCGGCAAGGGCGGTAAAGGCGGCGTTGTAAAGAGCCGAAAGCAAGCAATTGCGATCGGGCTCTCTGAAGCACGAAAGAAAGGCGCCAAAGTGCCAAAGAAGAGCGCGGCCTAATTGCAATGGACGAGAGGCTTTATGAGTGAGTTTAAGGGAAGTTTAGAAACCAGTTCGATGGTCATCACGTAGACGCTGTGGTCAACTTCGTCGGCGGTGCCGACGAGCTTTACCTCTCTGGCCCCGTCTGCCTGGCTTTCTGCTGGTCGTGAAGTTGACACGTATTATCTTTCGAAACCACGCCGGTAAAGCGCTGCACAGCCGGTTGCTGCTGGGTCTGCGGATTCGCTGGCGCCGCCGGTTGCTGCTCTCCCGGCGAATCGGGCAAAGGTTGAGGTTGTTGCTGCTCCGACCATGAAATCAGTGTCGGCACGAGAATGTCAGAGAGGCTCGGAGGATTTGGAATCTGCGCAACCTGCGCAAACATGAGCGGTGAGATTGACATCAACCCCGCAGTTGCCAACAGGCCCGTCGCTCGTTTCATAAAACTCCTCCAGACGCGAAGCAGCAATCAGGGGATGCAAGTGGCATGCCGTTCTCAAGTATTGAGCCGTATTGATTTTTACGCGCTCTTCGTCGGCGAGCGTATTTTTTGCTTCGGTGCTTGTACTTTTCTACATGTCTCTCCTGCCGCAGTCCATACAGCGTTTCTGGTAAGCAGCCTCTGACATCTTCTCGTGTGGAAATTATTTTCATTACACCTCCGTTCATTCCCCTGCAGTTGTTAAGGCACTATGAATCGCACTCTACAGTTTCAACGGGATTTGGCCGAGCCCATTACTCGTCTAAGATGGGCGTCGTAGCAACGGAGGACCATCATGCTCAACTGGGCGTTAACGTTCTTGCTGGTAGCACTGATTGCCGCAGTTTTCGGCTTTACTGGCATAGCCGTTGCAGCAGCCGGCATCGCGAAACTGCTGTTTGTAGTCTTTCTGATTCTTTTTGTCGTATCCCTCGTTAGCCATATGGGCCGCGCCGGGAGCAGAGTGTAAGACTGATCGTTTCGGTCAGATGAAAGAATTAGTGAAAGATTAGCTAGTGGACCATGCTTTCGCTTGCATTTAGTGCATGAAGTGAAGGAGACAAACTCTATGAGACTTGGAAGATGGCTAAGCACAGCAGCTTTTTCAATGACCCTCCTGCTTGGTACCGGCGCTCTCGTTCAAGCGCAGGATCAGCGAGACGACACCAAACCCGCGCAGGATCAGGCTACGCCCAATCAACCTGAACCTCGACCTGACGCTGCCAAGCCGGTGCAAGACGAGCCGACGGCCCGCCCAGGAGATGCCAAACCTGCGGAGCAAAGTGAGGACAAGCCGTCGCGTGGCGAAGACAAACCGGTAAAGCAGAACGATGCCAAGCAGTCCAACGCGGCAGAACAGGGACAATCAGTCAAGCCGGCGCAGGGCAATCGTGGCGGACATATTCCGGATGACAAATTTCGCGCCAGCTTTGGACGTCAACACACGTTTGCCATCCACACAACCGTAGTCCAAGGCCAGTCGACGTTTCAGTACAGCGGCTACTCCTTTACGCTGGTTGATGCGTGGCCGGCGGGTTGGGCCTATACAGACCAATGCTACATTGACTATATCGACGGTGAATATTTCCTCTTCGATTTAGCTCATCCCGGCGTTCGTCTGGCGATCGTTGTAGTGCTGTAATCAGAGCCGCAAAGTCGGCGCTGAGCGAGGTGGCCTTCCCCATGCGAGGATCTCGCAGGGGGAAGGTCGCTCTCGAATCGCGCTCTTCCCTTTTGCTCAAACGTCACGCGTCTCGAACCGGTTCGCGCGAGCATCCGGCCATTCATAAATCGGACGAAGAGATCCTTCCCGACCCTGCAATCTCTCGCAGCAACTAACTTACAGATGGATTTCGAGGCACGGGGTAACTCGTGCTTTGCTAGGAGGAACTTTTCATGGCAGAAGATATGGAAAAGAAACAGGGTGGTCAATCCGGACAGGGCCAGCACGGCGGTCAATCCGGCCAGCAGCAGTCCGGTCAAAAGCAAACCGATCAACAACCAAAGAAGGGCGGTCAGAATCAGAACGATGACGAGCAGAATGACCAGAACCGCGACCGTCAGCGACGCGCTTCCTAGCTTTTTTTCAACATAAACCTGCGGGAGTCCCGACCCTTGGGTCGGGACTTCACGCTTAAGCCAGGATGCTTGCCGTCGTGGGTTGAGGCGCCATCTGGATCTGGATGATGTTGTTTTTGATGGCGTAGACAACCAGGTCGCGGATGGAGTGCAGGCCGAGTTTCCTCATGATGTTGCTGCGATGCGTTTCCACGGTTTTCGTGCTCAAGTTCAGAATCGAAGCTACTTCCTTGGAACTCTTGCCTTCCGCCAAAAGCTGTGTTACTTCACGTTCCCTGCCAGTCAATGTGGGCAAGTTGGGAGCCTCATTCCGGGATATGGCGTGTCCCTTGTCCAGGAACCCTCGCAACACCAGGTCGTTCACTCGTGGCGTAAAAAACATTCGCTTGCTCTGCAAAGCCTCGACCGCTGAAACCAGATCGCGAGCCGCGTCGGATTTCAGCACAAATCCGCGCGCACCGGCATCGAGCGCGTCACGGATGATGTGATCGGCATCGGTGATGGTCAGGACGATGATTTTGAATTGCGGATCGTACTGCAGCAATTGGCGCGTAGTGTCGAGGCCGTTGAGATGTGGCATGCCAATGTCCAGGATCACAACGTCGGGCTTCAATTTCTTGGCCATTTCGATCGCTTCGCGGCCATCGGACGCTTCGCCGCACACCTCCCAGCCCTCATGCTTCTGGAGAAGTGCACACAGACCCCGGCGTACAATTTCGTGATCATCGGCCAACAGGATACGCAACTTCATGACAAATCCTCCTCCCAGAGGCTTCCCCAGAGACTAAAAAGAGACTCGAAACTTTCGCGCCAGAGCGATACATTTCCGGTCACGGTCACCGCCTCCGCGGCCCCCGCCTACTCTGTACAGTTAATGCACAGTAAAGCTAGCACGGTCTTACCCCAGCCTCGAATACAGGGATTACTGTATGCCCTGATATGTGAGCAATGGAATCAGCTTATTGGGGAATGGCGTTGTTTGGAAAATAGGTGCGCTGCCGGAGTAGGGCGTCCACCGCACCGACGATGGAGCCGACGTCTGATTTCGAGCAGACGCCGCGGATGCCAGCCTTTTGCGCCTCGGCGGTTAGTTGCTTGGAGAGATGAATTGTGACCATCAGGATCGGGATGTCAGGAAACAGCTGACCAATCTTCCGGGCAACGTCGAGCCCATTCAAATCCGGCATCTGGAAATCCAGCAAGACCATGTCTGGCGGGTCTTCCTTAACCCGTTCAAGCGCTTCCCTTCCCGTTCGAGCCTCACCACAAACGCGCCACGTGCTTTGCAACTCAAGGAGTCCGCGAAGATAGTGCCGTACAGCCGGATTGTCATCTGCCACCAGGATTCGAACCAAGCGGAGACTCCCTTCCAGCTTGTTTTTTCCTCATAATTGACAAGCTTTTCACAGGGTATTGCCTTCGAGGGTAGAAGCTCCGACTCAGCGCTCGCAATACCGTAAACACCCGAGCAGCGGCCATGCCGCAGGTCAATCGGCCCGCCGGACTTCTGTCATACAGCGCTGCAGTTACGCCATATTTCGAGCGGCGTCGCCAGCCTTGGCGCCTCGTGAGATTCTCCTCTTCGGAAACAGCACATCCCGCATCTTCAGTTTTGCCTTGTGTAGTTGTGATTTCGAGTTTCCGACGGAACACTCCAGGAGCTGGGCAATCTCGTGATGTTGGTATCCTTTGACCTCGTGCAGGTCGAAGATCTGCCGGCATCCTGCTGGCAGTTCCTCGACGGCCCGGCGCAACGCGATGCGGTCAATCGCCCCGCTGAGGCTGGGATCGGCTTTCCCCACGTCGCGCTTCAACGATGGCGAGTCAGTCGATATGGGCTCATCGAGAGATATCAATGGCGGAGATTTGCGGCGACGCAACTTCATCAGCACCGTATTAACCGCGATGCGATACAACCAGGTCGAGAAAGCGGAGTCGCCGCGAAACGAGTTGACGCTGCGAAACACCTGCATAAAAGCTTCCTGCGTCAGGTCTTCCGCGTCAGCAACATCCTTTGTCATCTGCAGACAAACCGAATACACACGCTTCTTGTGGAGCTGGTAGAGAGTGGCAAATGCCTCCTCGTCACCACGCTGCGCGCGCTGAATAAGGCTGCCTTCGGAGGCGCGTTTCTCATCTCTCAATTTCTCGTCTCTCAATGGGATTGCACTAACTGGAGGCAAATTCGTCGCTGTAGCGGATATCGCGCAAGTGGCCACTGTAGTCTCCTTCGATCAATTCGCGAGCCAGATTTGATCTCCACGAAACGCGGAGATTCACATTACGAGGCTCAGAGTAGCGAATCGAGGACGCCGCTCCCATCAGGGTGCTCCTGTACTCGATTGTGGAAGTTGCTGTACTGCCGGAAAGTCGTTAATTAGGGAGGATTTATCTATTGACTGCGACACGCCGCAAAGACCTGCAGGCTCGTAGGCGTTTAGGCGTTGCTCGTGTGGCGCGGACACTCTTGTCCGCGTGCGTGCGGTTGAGTCGCTGGCCGCGCGGACAAGAGCATCCTTGCGGCTACACGATCTACAATAACTGGCTCAATCCGCGAGCAGATGGATACTACGCGTAGCCGTCCATTACTGTGCTTGCTTCTCGTAATACTGAACTGGCCGGAATCATGAGTTCGAGAAGAGTTCCCGGCGCGGCATTCGTCAGTCGTAATTCTCCACCAAACTCCATGGCACGCTGTTTCATGCCGCCAATGCCGATACCTACTTTCTCCGGACGCAGATCGGCGATCCGCTCATCGATTCCCTTGCCATCGTCAAGCACCGAGACCACTATCAACCCGTCTCGTTGGCGCAGCGTAATCCACACCTTTCGAGCTTCCGAATGCCGGAACACATTGGTCAGTGCCTCTTGAACGATGCGGAAGAGCGCCGTCTCAACTTCCGTTGCCAGCCGCGGAAAATCTGGTGGCTGGACATCGAGATAGGTTTCGATGCCGCTCCGCTTTGTCAGCCCGTCCGCATACCAGGATAGCGCTGACAGCAATCCGACTTCATCGAGCAATGGCGGATGCAGAAGGTGGGACATGGTGCGGACCTGTTGAATCGCGCGATCAATAATGCTGCTGGCCTGGACACACTCTTCCTGCGGATGCGATGACTTTTGCAAAATCATCTTGTCTAATACCATCTTAGCCACGGCAAGTTCCTGTCCTAACCCGTCATGCAGGTCGCGTGCGATACGGCGGCGTTCCTGATCTTGGGCCGACATGAGATGGATGGACAGACGACGCAATTCGGCTGTCCGTCGATCCACCATCTTTTCCAGTTCAATCGCATTATCCCGAATCGATTGCTCCAGCACCTTGCTGTCGTGAATATCAGAGCAGGCGCCGTACCACTTGAGAATCGTTCCGTCCGCATCCCGAATCGGAACCGCGCGGGCCCGGAACCAACGGTACACGCCGTCTTTGGAGCGCAGACGATACTCCGATTCGTAGCTTTCTCCTCCTCGCACCGACTCTGCCCAACGTGCTCTTGTGCGATCTACGTCCTCAGGATGCACGTAGTCCAGCCAACTGACACTCTTGCCCGCCTCGGCTGAAGTACCGGTATATTCGTGAAATCGATCGCTGACATATTCGTAGCGCCCATCTCCATGGCTGCTGAAGATGACATCGGGCGCTGTGCTCACGATCGCATCGAGCTCCTGATTTTTCCCTACCAGCGCGACGTTAAGCCGCAGCAGCAGCTCCGCTTTGGCTGCTAACTCCTCGGTGCGCTCGGACACGCGGCGTTCCAGATCGCGATTCAGCTCTTCGAGCTGCCTTGTCTTGCGGTGCAGTTCGGCGAAGACCCTGACTTTCGCACGCAAAAGTTCTTGAATGACAGGAACGGAGATATAATCCACCGCGCCGTGTTCGTATCCCTTAAGCCGGTCCAGATCCGTCAGATGCACGGCCGAGATGAAGATAATCGCGGTACGCTGAAAACGTGGATGCTGGCGAATCATTGTCGCCAATTCGAACCCGTCCAGTTCGGGCATGCTGACATCCATCAGCACCACGGCAACGTCGGTCTTCAGCAGATATTCCAGCGCCTCCTTGGCCGAATTCGCTTTGATCAGGTTTTCCCCAAGTTCGTCCAGCATCACCTCATAGCTGAGGAGTTTGGCGGGCTGGTCATCCACCATCAGAATATTAACTTTGTCGTCCTTGCCCATCGTTCTCTCCGTGCCAGTCTAGAAAGCAATCGCGGTCCAACAACTGTTACCGGTGAAGCCACATGCGCAGTGATGACAGTAGTTGTTCGGTATTCACAGGTTTGGCCAGATATTCGGACGCACCGGCCTCCAGACACTTCTCACGATCCCCCTTCATAGCCTTTGCGGTCAGGGCAATGATGGGCAAGCGCTGGAGGGAAACATTCTTCCGGATCTCACGCATCGTCTCATAGCCATCCATCTCCGGCATCATGATGTCCATCAGTACGATCGCGACATCCGGCGTGGAGTCGAGTTTTGCGATTGCTTCCCGGCCCGTTCCAGCGGTAATCACGTCCATGCCGCGACGTTCGAGCACGCTGCTGAGGGCGAAAATGTTGCGCACGTCATCATCAACGACCAGCACTTTCTTCCCGACCAGGGCATCGTCGGAATGATGCAGGCGATCGAGCATTCTCTGCTTTTCTGTGGGAAGATCGGCCACGACGCGATGCAGGAACAACGCAGTTTCATCCAGCAGGCGTTCGGGGGACTCGACACCCTTCACCACTACGCTGCGCGCCAGAGCGTGCAAACGAGCATCCTCTTCGGGAGAAAGCTCCTTTCCGGTAAACACGACGACTGGCAAGTCGCAGAGCGACGGAGTATCGCGGAAGCGCTCCAACACATCGAAGCCGGAGATGTCGGGCAGACGCAGGTCAAGAACAACGCAGTCGAACAACTCCTTGTTAACGGCTTCGACTGCCTCTTCACCGCTAGACACTGCCGTGACGTCGATGTCGTCATAGCCAAGCAGTTCCCTGATGCTGAGCTGTTCGGCAGGATTGTCCTCTACTACCAGCAACCGCTTCCGTCGTGGCGCCACATACTCCTTAATCCGCACCAGCGCTGTATCCAATCCCTCTGGCGTGGTGGGTTTGGTCACAAAGGCAAAAGCGCCGCGGGCGAGGCCATGATGCCGGTCTTCGTCCAGCGTTAGCATCTGAACCGGAATGTGGCGGGTTGCGGGGTCTTGCTTTAAGTGGTTCAACACCGTCCAACCCAGCATGTCGGGCAGGAAAACATCCAACGACACTGCGGCCGGATGAAACTCGCGCGCGAGCGCGAGAGCTTCAGCACCACGCATAGCCACCAGAACCTTGAATCCCTTATCCCGGGAAAGATCGCGCAATACACGCGCATAGTGCGGATCGTCTTCGACAATCAGCAGGATTGCGTCGCCAGATTGCAGATCATCTCGGTCGTCGGGAATCTTCTCCACCGGATGTTCCGTGACACCTGCGACCGACAACTGCACTGGCGAAGCCGACGTTGCAGACCTTCGCTCCGCGATCGCAGCGCTGGAAGGGCCTACGTAGGTCTGCGGCAGGTAAAGGGTGAAGGTACTGCCGCGGGTTGGAGCGCTGCGCAACTGAATTTCGCCCCCGAGCAGGCTTGCCAGTTCGCGACTGATCGCAAGGCCAAGACCGGTGCCTCCGTACTTACGGCTGGTGCCGGCATCTGCCTGCTGGAACGCTTCGAAGATGATCCTCTGCTTGTCCAATGGAATACCGATGCCGGTATCGGAGACCTCAAAGGCCACTACCGCGGCCGCTTTGCTCAGGATCGGGTGTTCCTCGCTCCAGCCGCTCTTAGCTACAGACACCGACAGTCGGACACCTCCTAGTTCGGTGAACTTAAACGCGTTGGACAGCAGGTTTTTTAATACCTGCTGCAAACGCTTCGAGTCGGTGACCACGCTCCGGGCAAGGTTTGGATCGGTGTACACCTCGAAGGTAAGACGCCGGTTCTCGGCTTCGTGCCGGAACGGACGTTCTACCGTGTCCAGCAAACTGGCGAAGAATACTTCTTCCGCTTCCACCGAGACCGTTCCGGATTCGATCTTCGACAAATCAAGAATGTCGGTGATCAGGTTCAGCAGATCCGTGCCGGCGCCATGTATCGTGCGCGAGAACTCAACCTGTTTTGGCGTCAGGTTTCCGTCCGGGTTGTCACTAAGCTGCTGCCCCAACACAAGAATGCTGTTGAGTGGCGTGCGCAACTCGTGCGACATGTTAGCCAGAAACTCTGACTTGTACTTCGAAGTCAAAGCCAGTTCCTTGGCCTTTTCTTCCAGGGCGCGACGAGCTTGCTCGATTTCCTGGTTCTTGCGTTCGACCTCAACGTTCTGTTCGGCGAGTTGCTGCGCTTTTTGTGCAAGTTGCTCATTGGTCTGCTGCAACTCTTTTTGCTGCATCTGGAGTTCGGTGGCCAACTGTTGTGACTGCTTCAACAGGCCTTCCGTCTGCATGGTGGCCTCGATACTGTTGAGCACGATGCCGATGCTGGCCGTCAGTTGTTCGAGAAATGCCAGATGGGAAGTCGTAAAGTTGCTAAGCGAGGCCAGTTCGATAACCGCTTTCACGCGATCTTCGAAGAGCACCGGTAACACGATAACGTTTCGCGGAACGGCCTCGAATAGACCCGACCGGATGGAAATCGTGTTTGGCGGCAAATCGGAGATCAGCATCCGTTGCTTCTCTGCCGCGCATTGCCCCACCAAACCCTCACCTAGCTTGAGTCGCCGCAGATGCCCATCCTCGCCGTCGCCGGCAAATGCCGAGAGCAGCACCATCTCCGCCGATTCTTCCGTTCCCATCTGGTAGATGACGCCTTGTTGAGCATTGACCAGCGGGGACAGCTCCGAGAGGAGCATGCGTCCCACCGTTGTAAGATCGCGTTGCCCCTGCAACATGCCGGTAAAGCGGGCCAGATTCGTCTTGAGCCAGTCCTGTTCCGTGTTGCGGTCGGTGGTGAGTCGGAGATTGTCAATCATGGTGTTGATGTTGTCCTTCAACTCCGCCACTTCACCGCTGGCTTCGACTTGAATCGAGCGAGTCAGGTCGCCTTTGGTGACCGCGGTCGCAACCTCAGCAATCGCGCGCACCTGATTGGTCAAATTGTCGGCCAGGAGGTTCACGTTGCCGGTAAGATCCTTCCACGTGCCAGCAGCGCCAGGCACGTTGGCCTGTCCGCCTAGTCGGCCTTCGACGCCGACTTCTCGAGCGACGGTTGTAACCTGGTCGGCGAAGGTGGCGAGCGTGTTCGTCATGTTGTTAATGGTTTCGGCCAGTGCCGCAACCTCACCCTTTGCGTTCACAATCAGCTTCTGAGTCAGTTCACCATTGGCGACGGCGGTTACGACTTTCACGATGCCGCGCACCTGCTCTGTCAGATTGGCCGCCATCACATTCACGTTGTCGGTAAGATCCTTCCACGTGCCGGCAACACCAGGGACCTGAGCTTGGCCGCCCAACTTGCCTTCCGTGCCGACTTCGCGAGCCACGCGGGTCACTTCGGCGGCGAAGGCGTTGAGCTGATCGACCATCGTGTTGATGGTGTTCTTGAGTTCGAGGATTTCACCCTTCACGTCCACTGTAATTTTGCGCGATAAATCGCCGCGGGCGACCGCCGTCGTCACCTCGGCGATGTTTCGCACCTGGCCCGTCAAGTTTCCGGCCATGGCGTTGACGGAGTCCGTAAGATCCTTCCACGTACCAGCGACGCCGGACACGTTGGCCTGACCTCCCAAGCGG
>Ga0182018_10002481_pt1 | contig 18395 bp, 18 predicted proteins | sample 812P2MmetaG_FD_120490 | JGI IMG/M metagenome (GOLD analysis project Ga0182018, IMG submission 120490) | Permafrost microbial communities from Stordalen Mire, Sweden - 812P2M metaG | ecosystem: Environmental > Terrestrial > Soil > Wetlands > Permafrost | place: Sweden: Stordalen | collected... | reverse complement strand
GGCGGCGAGACGACGGGACCCGGCCGCAACGTTTCTGACCGGCGACGGCCCCGACGCCGCCGACGTCCTCGCCCTGGTGCGCACCTATGCCTGACGCCGTCCCCGTCGACGGATCCGCCTAGGCGATCGTCTCCAGGGGGAGCCGAGCCAGGCTCTGCACGGTGATGGCGCAGGCGCGGGCGGCCTCGGCGCCCTTCACCCGGAAATGCTCGGCGAAGAACAATGCGTGCTCGTCGTGCTCGTGGAAGTGATGCGGCGTCAGCACCGCCGAGATGATGGGCACGTCGGTGTCCAGCTGCACCTGCATCAACCCACTGATCACCGCCTCGGCCACGAAGTCGTGACGGTAGATGCCGCCGTCGATGACCAGCCCGGCCCCGACCACTGCGGCGTAGTTGCCGCTGGCGGCCAGGCGCTTGGCGTGCAGCGGGATCTCGAAGGCGCCCGGAACCCTGAAGAGGTCGATCCTGTCCTCGTCCACGCCGAGCCTGGCGATCTCCTCGATGAACGAGTCCCGGCAACGATCGACGATCGACTCGTGCCAGGTGGACTGGACGAACGCGATCCGCACGCCCGGGGTCTGCTCTCCGTCGGGACTTGTCATCGGGGCTCCTCTCGCTTGGGCCACGCCGATTACTGGGTCACGTGGCATGGTTCCGGACCGTCGCCTACGACGATCGACCGGTGGAACCGACCCTGAGCTTACGACCGGAGGGCGCCGCTGTCACCGGACCGACATGGACGGTGCGGGCTGCCAACGGGGTGAGCAATGTGGCACGGTTGACCGGTGCCTGCCTACGAGCGTTTCTCCACCTTCTACGACGTGGTGATGGACGACCCGGCCCCCAGGGCCGCACGCGTCGCACGATGCATCGACGCCTATCTGCCCGGAGCATCCTCCCTGCTCGAACTGGGCTGTGGAACCGGTTCGATCCTCGCCCGACTGACCTCGGTGCCGCGGCTGACCGGGCTGGATCGATCGCCGGAGATGCTGGATCTGGCCCGAGCCAAGGTTCCCGATGCCCGCCTCGTCGAGGGGGACATGGAGTCCTTCGCATTCGACGAGCGATTCGACGTGGTGATCTGCGTCTTCGACAGTCTCAACCACCTCCTCACATTCGACGCCTGGCAGTCCATGTTCCGCGCTGTCCACGACCATCTCGTAGACGGGGGGTTGTTCATCTTCGACGTGAACACGGTGGGAGAGCTGCGGCGCCTGGGCGAGGAGCCGCCGTGGGTATACGACTTCGACGGGGGTGTCGCCATCATGGATGTGACATTCGCCGACGATGGCGCATCGCAGGTCATGTCCCAATGGGACGTACGGATCTTCGAGGACCTCGGATCGTCGCGCTACCACCTGCACCACGAGCAGATCGGAGAGCTCGGTGTCGGCCTCGCCCACATCGCCTCCGCACTCGAGGATCGCTTCACACTCCTCGAACAGGTCGATGAGCATGACCACACGCCCACGGACGAGTCGATGAAGGCCTATTTCTGCCTTCGTCGAGTTCCCTCGCCCGACCTCACCCACCGGGAAGGGACGTAGTCCGACACCGATGAGCAAACAGGCCGTACCCTGAGTGCATGGCCGCAAGGGAGTTCGAGATCATCTGTGAGATCGAGCCTGCAACGCGTCCCGACGTGATGCACGTCCGTCACCAGATCGGGGTGATGAGCCGCGTGGCGGATGCGTTCCTCATCCCCGACAACCACATCGGTCGGGCCACCGTGTCGAGCATCGCGGTGGCCCACGAGGTGCGGTTGATGGGTGGTCGGTCGATCGCCTGCCTCAACGCCCGGGACCGGAACACCCTCGGCTTCCAACGGGACCTCCTCACTGCGGCCGCCTACGGCGTCGACGAGTTCCTCTTCGTCTACGGCGACCGGCCCGAGACCGGTGCCCGCTCGGACGACCTGACGGTTCGGTCGATGCTGGCCGAGGCTCGCCGGTTCTCCCACACCAGCGAGGTCGGATCGGCGTTCCGGCTCGGCGTGGCATCCGGCCTGGCCCCACTTCCCCGATGGAAGCAGGAGGCCGATTTCGTGCTTGCCCAGGTGTCCTTCTCCGCCGCCGACCTGGTGGCGTGGCGCCAGACCCTCGACTTCGAGGGACCGGTCTTCGCCGGTGTGATGGTCCTTCCGAGCGCGGTCATGGCCCGGAAGCTGTCCGCCGACGTCCCGCAACTCGCCGTTCCTGGGCCGATCATCGGGCTCCTGGAGCGTGATGGCCGTGCCGGAGTGGACATCGCCTGCCGGCTCGTCGATGAGATCCGCGAATCGCACGCGTTCGACGGCGTGCATCTGATTCCGGTGGCCAGGTACCGGGAGATGGCAGCCAGGCTCGAGCCTCGGCGCTGAGCGTCGAGTCGGTCGCCCATCGGCTCGGCGTGGCAACGGGCGGCCGGCGTATCCGCCGGGTGCGAAGATGCCCGGGTGCTGACCAACCGAGTAACCGAGCTCCTCGGAGTCGAGATCCCCATCATCCAGGCCCCGATGGGTTGGATCGCCCGCTCCCAGTTGGCGTCGGCCGTCTCCAACGCCGGGGCCATGGGGATCATCGAGACGTCGTCCGGGGAGCTCGATGCCGTGCGCCAGGAGGTCTCGAAGATGAAGGACCTCACGGACAAGCCGTTCGGTGTGAACATCGCCCAGGCGTTCGTGGCCGACCCGACGGTCATCGTCGACTTCGTCATCGCGCAGGGTGTGAGCTTCGTCACCACGTCGGCGGGCAGCCCGACCCGCTACACCGCTCAGCTGAAGGACGCCGGCCTCACCGTGTTCCACGTGGTCCCCACCTTGCGCGCTGCCGACAAGGCGGTGATGGCCGGCGTGGACGGCCTGATCGTCGAAGGAGGCGAAGGGGGCGGGTTCAAGAATCCGAGGCCGGTGTCGACGATGGTGCTCCTGCCCTCGGTGACCAAGGCATTCGACGTGCCGGTGGTGGCCGCAGGAGGCTTCCTCGACGGTCGGACGATGGCCGCCGCCCTGGCCCTCGGTGCGGAGGGGGTGCAGCTGGGAACCGCCATGGTGTCCTCGGTCGAGTCACCCGTCCACGACAACTGGAAGCAGGCCATCATCAATGCCACCGAGACCGACACGGTGTTCTTGAACAGCCACGCCTCCCCGGCCCTGCGAGCATTGAGGACGAAGCGAACCGAAGGGCTCGAGTTCGACCACGAGCGGAATGCGATGCGCTCGTTCGGGAGCGTCCGCGACGTCTACTTCGGCGGTGAGCTCGAGAAGGGCATTGCCCTCAGCGGCCAGGTGGCGGGACGGATCGAGGCCAGTCGGCCGGTTGACGAGATCATCCGATCATGCATTACCGAGTGCGAGGCGACCCTCGAGTCGCTTGCCGCTCGCTATCTCCGCCGCTGACCCCGCCGCCCTGGATCGGGCCCCGGGGCGCGGTTGCCCATAAGCTCACCGCACGATGAACGACCACACCGGGGCACGCCGGACCGATGTCACCGATGTAACCGATGGCGGCCGGTGAGCGCGGTGCCGAGGCCACCAGCGGTGTTCGACCGCTATGACGCCGAGCTGGCCGCGACCATGGTCTCGGGCATCCCCATGGGTGGCATCCCCGACTACCTCGGGATCCGTGTCACCGACGTCGGACCGGGCACCATGTCCGCCGAGCTCCCCGTTCGTCCGGAGTTGCTCAATCCCTTCGGATCCGCACATGGAGGCACCCTGGCTGCCCTGGTCGACCATGTGCTCGGAGCCGTGCTGTACCCGATCATCCCGCGTGGTGCGTGGGCGGCCACCACCGAGTTGAAGCTGAACTTCCTGGCTCCGGTGCGCGATGGAATCCTGGTGGCCCGTTCCGAGGTGATCTCGCTGACCAAACGAACCGCGGTGGTGCGCATCGACGTGACCAACGGCGACCGACTGGTCGGTGCCGCCCAGGGAACGGTGACCATCAGCGAGCCGAGAGTGGACCAGCAATGAAGGTCGACCTGATGACCGGCGGGCTCCCGCTACGGGACATGCAGCAACTGGCACGCGACGCCTCGGCGGCCGGGTTCTCGGGCCTGGTCATCACCGAGGCGGGTCGCACTGCCTATCTCAGCTGCGCCGCCGCCGCCCTGGCCGCGGAGATCGACCTGCTCTCGGGTATCGCGGTCGCCTTCCCGCGGAGCCCCATGGTCACCGCCGCCGTCGCATGGGAGCTGGCCGATGTGAGCTCGGGCCGGTTCCGACTGGGCCTCGGTACCCAGGTCCGCGCCCACGTCGAGCGGCGGTATGGCAGCGAATTCGATCCTCCCGGGCCCCGCATGCGGGACTACGTCGGCGCCCTCCGCGCCATCTTTGCCGCCTACCGGGGCACCGACGACCTCGACTATGACGGCGAGTTCTGGAAGCTCTCGCTGTTGCCGGCCATGTGGTCGCCCGGTCCCATCGCCGTCCCCGACCCTCCGATCGACATCGCCGCGGTCAACCCGTGGATGCTCGAGATGGCCGGCGAGGTGGCCGACGGGGTGCATGTCCACCCGCTGAACACGCCCGTCTATCTCGACCAGAGCGTTCTGCCCAACCTCCGTACCGGTTCCGCCAAGGTCGGTCGCTCCGCAGCCGACCTCGAGCTGATCGTGCCCAGCTTCGCGGCCCCCGGATCGACCAGCGAGGAGGTGAACCAGTGGCGTGAGATGGCCAGGATGCAGGTCGCCTTCTACGGCTCCACGCCCAACTACGCCTTCATCTTTGACCAGCTCGGCCGTCCTGGGACGACGGAGAGGATCCGCGCCAAGCAGAAGGCCGGCGACATCGCCGGCATGGCCGCGGTGGTGGACGACGAGCTGCTCGACGAGTTCTGCATCAGCGGCGACTGGGCCGACGTGGTCGACCGCCTGTCGAACCGATACCGGAACGTGGCGACCCGGGTCGTCCTGTACTTCGCCGGCATGGCCTGGGCCCGCGACCGCACCGCACTGGGTCGATGGGGAGAGCTGGCGCTCGCCCTCCGGGCGGTGTCGCCGCCGACCGGTTGATGACCCACGGCGGCGCAGCAGCGGGGGGCGGTAACCCGGGCGGAAACCCTGCCACTCCTCTGGCCACCAAGCTGGGCATCAAGGAGGGCATCACCCTGGCGCTCGTCGGCGCTCCTGACGGCGTGCTCACCGAGCTCCCGTCGGGGGTCCGGGTCAAGCGCCGAGCCCGCGGCCCGGCCGACGTGGTGGTGGCCTTCTTCGTTCGGAGGCTGGAGCTCGAACGGCGTGTCGACGCCCTGGGCGCGATGGTCTTTCCCTCCGGGGGCCTGTGGATCGCCTGGCCGAAGCGGTCCTCGGGGATGGAGACCGACATCACCGACCAGGTGGCTCGTGAGGTGGGTCTGCCCAGGGGACTGGTCGACAACAAGGTCTGTGCCGTCGATGCGACCTGGACCGGGCTGCGGTTCGTGTGGCGGCGCCAGCGACGAGGGGCCGGTCAGCCCTGAGGGGCCGACCCGGCAGCCGATCCTGCGAAGAGCTCGTCGTAGTTGCGCAGCCTGGTGGCCAGCGCGCTCATGATGCCCAGGGCGAACGTCGATGACTCGTGCACCAGAAACAAGAAGAGGCGTCGATCGATCTCGGCCAGCGTGGTCTCGGTTGTGGCGATGGCGGTCAGGTTGCGAGGGAGGTGATCGATCAGGGCCCGCTCACCGAACACATCATCGGGACCGAGGCTGGCGACCACTACCGAGCCCTTGAGGAGTTGGACCGCGCCGGCCACGATGCCGAACATGTGGGTTCCGACATCCCCTTCGGCGTAGATGACGTCGCCCTGGTGAACGGTCCGGTGGTCCGGCGCGTTAAGGAACAGGCTGTCGGTCGGCACGTGCTGCTCGGCTACCGAGCCCGGATCGTGGGAGACATTGCTCCGGAGTGTACCGGAGCCGCGTCGCGCCCATGGGCGGTACCGCTGGTGCACGAGCGCCGGGGAGAGACGTCGGCGGCGAGCGTCGTCATCCGGATTGGTTGGCCGGCTGGTCGGGCGGCGCCAGCTGCTCCATGAACTCGAGGCGGATACCGCCGGGCGCAGTGACGAAGGCGATGCGTCGCCTGCCGAAGGCGCCCTCGACGATCTCCGGGCCCCACACGACCGTATGGCCCTCCAGCTGGGCGTCGAGGTCATCGGTGAACAAGGCCGGGTGGAGGAAGCCCTCGGCCGGAAGGTCGACCTGGTCCTCGTAGATGGCCCGGGTGAACAGGGTGATCATCACCGCTCCGAGGTAGACGTCGGCGCGTTCTCCGTCTCGCCACAGCATCCGGTCCCGCACCGTCGCCCCGGATCCCTCGTAGAACCGGCACGCAGCATCCAGGTCTTTCACCTTCACCGCTAGGTTGGCCAGGCCGGTCACCGTCATGGCACCTCCTCCACTCTGCTCTCGGACGATCGAGTGTACGACCGACGGGACCGCGCCTCGCGTGGGCTCGGTCAGGTGGCGAAGGAGAACAGGAAGAGTTGGGTGGCATAGGTGACCAGACGGGGAGGGCCGGACCCGTCCTCCCCGCAGTCCCACAGCGCCATGTCGGCCGAGGCGTAGCCGTCACCGGCGAAGCGCGCACGATTGTGGGCCAGCACCCACGGTGAGCGGCACTCGTCGAGCAGGTGCACGGTGAGGTCGACGCTAGGGGCGAACCAGTTGTTGTCCTCGTGCCGCACCTTCTCGCCCACCGCGCCGGGCATGGTGTCGGCCAGCACCACCAGCGCCAACGGGTCGATGGTCCCGTCGGGGAGGTAGGGGGGATCGTCGAACCGGTACCACAGCACGATCTCCGCATTGCCGGGGACGTACTCCTCCCAGGGGGCGTGCCCGACCACCGTGCGTCCCTCCACGTGCCGCTCCCAGAACGGGGTGGGCTCGAAGCCGACCGCTTCGGGGGGGAGGGGATCACGCCACGACCGGCATTCCCGGGGAAGCGGGATCTGGTCGGGCGGCGCCAGGTCGGTGAAGGAGAAGCCGCGACGGGTGGCGCCGAAGACGCCGGTGGTCAGATGGCCCCGCTCGGCACCGGCGTTGACCACCTCGGCGCGGAGGTGGGACATGGACCGTCCCCGTCGGAGTACCTCGACGGTGATCGACACCGGTCCGCTGGCCACCTGGGCCACGAAGGTGGTGTGCAGGGACCGCAGCACCTGGGTGGGGTCGCCCAGCGCATCGCTCATCGCCCGCAGGGCCAGCGCGGTGACGATGCCGCCCTGGGGCAGCGGGCGGAGGTTCCACGAGCTGTCGATGACCGCGTCGTAGCGGCCCGGCCCCACCGGCGTCACCGTGGTCGTCGACGTAAACGTGTCGGTCACGACCGACGATGCTGGTCGTCGCCGTCCGGGGTGTCCAATCCGCCGCCCGTACCGTTTCCTTTGGTCCTGGCGCTGTCGGCGACCTCGTGAACCGGGGGTGCACCTCGAGGCGGAACGGACCCGCTCGAAGGGTCGTTTTCCCTGGTCAGGGTTGGTGGATCTTCGACTAACTTGGGGCGGTGCCAACAGCTCGACAGCAACCGACCGGGATCGCGTCCTCCGGGAAGCGGGTCATCGGATGAACATCGTGGTCAGCAACGTGAAGGGCGGGGTGGGCAAGACCACCACCGCGGTCTACCTGGCCGCCGTCGCCGTCGAACGGGGGTGGGAGCCGGTCACCGTGGTCGACGCCGACCGTCAGGCGTCGTCGGCTGAGTGGTTCGAGGAGAGCCCGATCGAGGGTGTGGACCTGGTCGAGGCGCCATCGGAAAGGACGGTGGCTCGCGCCCTGGCCGCCACCGACGGGCTGGCCGTGGTGGACACACCACCGGGCGACGAGCGGATCGTTCGGGCCGCCGTCGATCGTGCCGACGCCGTGGTCATCCCCACCCGGGCGGGGGGTGTCGAGTACTCGAGAGTGACCGCCACCCTCGAGATGATCGGGAAGCGGACGCCTCACGGCGTGGTCATCTGCGCGGCGCGCCTGGGCACCAACGATCTCGCCGAGGCCATCGCCTGGTGGACCGAGTCGGGGGTCCCGATCTGGGGGATCATCCCCGAACGGGTGGGAATTGCGGCCGGCCCCGAGGCCCGGCTGTACCGCGACGGCCTCGACGCCTACGACGCCGTGCTCAAGAAGGCCCTGCGCAAGCGCCCAGGCTGAGGGTCCGCTACAGGTCGCCGGGGCCGGGGGGGACGTCGACGGCGTGCTCCTCGAGCGCGGCCATGGGGACCACGTCGAGCGCTCGCTCGTGGGTTGAGGCCAGGACCACATAGGCGGCAGCGCCGTCGTGATGGGCCCGAAGCCAGTTCACGGCGGTGACGCACCAGCGGTCGCCGGGCACCAGGCCCGGGAACCGGTACTGGGGCATTGGGGAGATGAGATCGTTGCCGATGCTGCGCTGGTGCTCCAGAAACTCAGGGGTCACCACGGCACAGATGGTGTGGCTTCCGAGGTCTTCGGGTCCGGTGGCGCAGCACCCATCCCGGTAGAAGCCGGTCATCGGATCGGTGCCGCACGGCTCCAGCTCGCCACCGAGGACATTGCGATCGACCATGGCAGCAGTATCGCTCAGGTGACGGCCGTCAGCGGCGGGCGGTCACTCGGTCACCGCCCACATTCAGTTGTAGCTGTCGAGCTCGCTGCGGTCCCCCTGGCCGACCAGCGCCAGGCTGATCTCGAAGCCGTCGACCATGTCGATCCGCTGGAGGGCGTCGACGTGGCCGAGGCCGGGCCCACTCCACTTGGCTTTGGCCCTGGTCTTCGCCTCCTTCAGGTCCGGGGCCACGACCATCACCACCTCATGCCCTTCGCCCATCTGGCCCTCGGCCATCGGCCCACCCAAAAACGCAGCAAACAAGTGCATGCCGGCACGATAGTGGTCCGGTCCACAGCGCTCGATCGCCGTTCAACGTCGGCGCCGGTGGGATAGCCTTTGGCGGTGAGTCGGGGGGCCGGAGCAGTGTTGGCCGCGTTAGCGTGCCTCGTGGTTCTGGCGCCGACGGCCGAGCAGTCGGCGGCGGCGGCGGGAGCACCGGTCGCCTTCGTCCGGGTGGATCAGGTCGGCTACCCGTCCGACGGCCCCAAGGTCGCCTACGTGATGTCCACCTCGGCGATGAACGGCGCCACCTTCTCCGTGCGCGACGCCGCGGGCACCACCGAGTATGCGGGCACCCTCGGTGCCAGCAGCGGACGGTGGAGCGCCGGGTATCCCTACATGTATCCGGTGACCTTCACCGGGCTGACCACCGCCGGCACCGATGACATCGTGGTGGGGGCGACGCCGACGGTGACGTCGCCGACCTTCGAGATCGCACCGGCATCCACGCTGTGGGACCAGGCACTGACCAACGGGGTCTCGTTCTACCAGGACCAACAGGACGGCCCCGACTACGTCCCGTCTCCGCTCCGCACTGCACCCGCCCATCTCAACGACGAGCACGCGATGACCTACTCGACGCCGAAGATGAACGGCAACGGCGACTTCTCCGGGGATCTCGATCCCCTCGGGACGACCATGGACGCATCGGGTGGCTGGTGGGATGCCGGCGACTATCTCAAGTTCGTCGAGACCACCTCGTACGTGGTGGCGTTGCTGGGGGTCGGGGCACGGGACTTCCCTGGGCAGATGGGAGTCGCCGCCGGGAGCTCCGACTTCCTGGGGGAGGTCGCCTTCGGCGTGCAGTGGCTCGAGAAGATGTGGGACGACTCGACCAAAACCCTCTACTACCAGGTGGGGATCGGGGAGGGGAACTCGAAGACGGTGGGCGACCACGACATCTGGCGACTCCCCCAGGCCGACGACACCTTCGGGGGCACCGATCCCGCCGACCGCTACATCCGCAATCGTCCGGTGTTCGAGGCGGCTCCTCCCGGCTCGCCGGTCAGCCCCAACCTGGCCGGCCGCCTGGCGGCCGACTTCGGTCTGTGCGCCCAGCTCTTCGGCTCGTTCGACCCCACCTTCGCGGCGAGCTGCCTGCGCGACGGGGAAGACGTCTATGCCCTGGCCGACACCGACCCGACCGGCAAGTTGCTGACCACCGCCCCCTATGACTTCTATCCGGAGACCCAGTGGCGGGACGACATGGAGCTCGGTGCTATCGAGCTGGCCAAGGCGGTGGGTCCCGGGCCACAACAGCAGGCCTATCTCAGCCAGGCGGCGGATTGGGCCGCCTCGTACATCGCCTCCCGTGACAAGGACACCCTCAACCTCTACGACGTGGGAGGCCTGGCCCACTACGAGCTGGCCCGGATGATCACCGCCAGTGGGGACACCGGTCTGGCGGTGACGACGGCGACCCTGGAGAGCCAGCTCCACTCCCAGCTCGAAAGTGCGATCTCGGTGGGCAAGAAGTACCCGTTCGCCTTCGGGTATCCGTGGAGCTCCTCCGACACCGTCTCCCACGGGGCCGGGCTGTCGGTGATGGCCAGCGAGTACGACTCGCTCACCGGCACCACCACCTTCGCCGACCAGGCCCAAGGGTGGATGGACAACGTGCTCGGAGCCAATCCGTGGGGCGCCTCGTTCATCGTCGGTGACGGTTCGACGTTCCCCGACTGCATGCAGCACCAGGTGGCCAACCTGATGGGATCCACCGACGGCGCCCCACCGATCCTGGCCGGCGCCGCCGTGGAGGGACCGACCCACGCTGCCTCGAAGGGGTTGGTGGCCGGCATGGTCACCTGTCCGCCAGGGGGTGGTGATCCCTATGCCCAATTCAACGGCCGCGGTGCGGTCTACAAGGACAACGTTCAGTCGTTCTCCACCGACGAGCCGGCCATCGATCTGACCGCGGCCACCCCCCTCGCCATCGCCTGGCTGGCGGCATCGGGGGCCTGAGGCGGCGAGAAGTCGACGAAGCTTTTCGAAGAAATTGGCGCCGACGTGTCGATCCGGAGCCGCCGGCGCCGTCACTAAGGGAGAACGGGCACGGAGCACCCGAGTCCCCGACGAGAGGAGTGGCCAGTGCGCTACATGTTGATCATCCACAACGACCCCGAGATCCATCCGGTTCCGGGAGGCCCGGGCTGGGACCAACTGATGGCCGACTACGCCGCCTTCAGCAGCCAGCTGGGCTCGTACACCGGGGACCCGCTCAACGATCCCAGTACCGCCACCACGGTGCGGGTACGCGATGGCGAGACGCTGATCGTCGACGGGCCCTTCGAAGAGACCAAGGAGTGGATGTCCGGCTACTACATCATCGACTGCGATGGCCTCGACCAGGCGCTGAAGGCCGCGGCCATGGTCCCCTCGGCTGAATTCGGCTCGGTCGAGGTGCGCCCCGTGGCGGAGATGTAGCGCTGCCCGACCGCCCAGCGAACATCGATGACCCGGCCGGCCCGGCCCTCGAGTCGGTCTACCGGGCCGACCGGGGCCGGGTGCTCGCCATCCTCATCGGGATTCTGGGGGACTTCGATCTGGCCGAGGACGCCCTACAAGACGCCGTGGTGGCGGCTACCTCCTCGTGGCCGGACCACGGGATACCCGACAATCCCGCAGGCTGGCTGGTGACCACCGCCCGGCGCAAGGCCATCGACCGGTTGCGCAGCACGGCGGCCAGTGACCGGCGTCAGCGGGCATGGGGTGAGCTGTCCATCGCCTGGGACGCCGGAGACGGGTCGGAGCCGATCGCCGACGAGCGATTGCGGCTCATCTTCACCTGCTGCCACCCAGCACTCACCCTCGAAGCGCAGGTGGCATTGACGCTCCGTTCGCTGGGTGGCCTGTCCACCGAGGAGGTGGCCAAGGCCTTCCTCATCTCCGAGGCGGCGCTGTCCCAACGCATCGTGAGGGCCAAGCGCAAGATCCGGCACGCGGGCATCGCCTACCGGGTCCCCCCGCCCGAGGAGTTCCGGGATCGCCTGGCCGCGGTGCTGGCGGTCATCTACCTCATCTTCAACGCCGGCTACCTTCCCCCCTCGGGCGAGGACCTGGTCAGAGTGGACCTGTGCGATGAGGCGGTTCGTCTGGTCGGGGTGCTGGTGGACCTCCTTCCCGAGGAGCCCGAGCCGCAGTGCCTGGCGGCCATGATGCAGTTCCACGAGGCGCGGCGCGCGGCGCGGATCGACAGCGAAGGGGTTCCCCTCACCCTCGAGGAGCAGGATCGCTCCCAGTGGGACCGGCGCAAGGTGGCCGACGGGCTCGCCCTCCTCGAACGAGCCCGGGCCAAGGGTCCACTTGGGCCCTACGGGTTGAAAGCGTCGATCAGCGCCCTGCATGCGGCGGCGCCGCGACCGGAGGCCACCGACTGGAGGGCGGTCGTGCACCTCTACGACCTGCTCCTCGAGTGGGAGCCCTCCGCCGTGGTGCGGCTCAACCGGGCGGTGGCCGTGGCCATGGCCGGCTCCCCTGGTGATGGCCTCGTCCTGATCGACGACCCGGACCTGGCCATGGAGCTCGCCGACTACCACCTGTACCACGCCACCCGGGCCGATCTCCTGCGGAGAAGGGGGGATGTGGACGGGGCGGTTGCCGCCTACGGCCACGCCCGGGCCCGGACCGACAACGCCGCCGAGCGCCGGTTCATCGATCGACGGCTTCGCATCCTCGAGCGGACCGAGCGGCCCGAGTAGCGGCCGTGCCCGGCGGTTGGCGGCGACCTCAGGTCGAGCGGATGAAGTCGACCACCACGCCGGCCAGCTCGGGACCCTTGTCCTCTTGGAGGAAGTGGCCGGCGCCGACGATGGTCACGTGGTGTTGGCCCTCGGCCCCCGGGATCCGGTCCTGCAGGATGCGGTCGGACCCGGCGGTGATCGGATCGCCGTCACTGAAGGCGGTGAGGAACGGGATCTTCAGGGCGGCGAGCACCTTCCAGGCCTCACGATTGGCGCTCGATGCCGGATCGTCGGGCGAGATGGGGACCAGGGTGGGGAACTGGCGAGCGCCCTCGGCATAGGACTGGTCGGGGAACGGCGCATCGTAGGCGGCGATGACCTCCGGGCTCAGGTCGCTGGTGCAGCCGAAGTTGACGATGGTGCCGGTGGGGAAGGTCTCCACCTCCTGGGAGAACTTGAGCCATCCGAGGAACGCCTCGGAGGGCGTGCCCTCGCCGGTGGGCAGGAAGGTGTTGGCGGCAATCGCTCGCTCGAAGCGGTCTGGGTGCTCGCCCAACAAGCGGAGCCCGATCAGCCCCCCCCAGTCCTGACAGACCAGGGTCACCTCGGTGAGGTCGAGATGATCGAACAGAAGGGCACGCATCCATTCGACATGGCGGGCGTAGGTGTACTCGGTCCGCGGTGTCGGCTTGTCCGAGCGACCGAACCCGACCAGGTCGGGGGCGATCACCCGCAGCCCGGCGGCGGTCAGGACGGGAACCATGTGGCGGTAGAGGTAGCTCCACGACGGCTCGCCGTGGAGGAGGAGGACGACCTTCCCGTCGGCCGACCCCTCATCGAGATAGTGGACCCGGAGGGAACCGCCGCCCTGATCGGGCACCTCGGCGAAGTGCGGCGTGAACTCGAAATCGGCAAGTCCTTCGAAACACTGGTCCGGGGTACGCAGAACCTGCATCCGAGCAGTCACCTCAACAGGGTCGATGAGCGGAATGGGCGGCCTGGACATCGCCTGACCGGTCACCTTCGACCATAACAGTGCGTCGGCCGACTCCTCGCCGGGACAGGGCCGGATCAGCGGTGGGCGTTCTTTACGAAGTCGTCGGTGCCGTGTCCCGGCTCCAGTCTCGAACCGGCGTGCCAGCTCCCCCGCAGATGTCGCCGTATGGCGGGACCACCGTCGGCCGTGGCCCGGGCGGCCGCGTGCCACAGGTCGGAGTGGTGGAAGAGGACATCGCCCCGCTCCTGGTACACGGCGATCTCGCCGGGGACCCGTTCGAAGCCGAGGGGGATGCCCTCCACCCCGGTGCGATGGCTGCCCGGGAGCAGGCGGAGGAATCCGTTGGCCGGCGAGGTGGGGTCGAAATGGATGGTGAAGGCGGCCCCGGGCCAGATGGCCAGATGGGGGCCCGACTGGTGGTCGGTGTGCCAGCCGATGCGTGAGTAGGCCGACCCGGGGTCCGGCCTGGCGTCCTGATACACCACGCCGAACTGCTCGTAGTCGAGGAGCCAGGCATCGCTGCCGAGGAGCCGCGTCGCCACCTCGACCACCGTGGGGTGACAGACCAGCCCGTCGGCTCGGGGTGAGGCATCGGTGGCGAAGCAGACGTAGTGGGCGAAGGGCCGGCCGTCGATGGTGGCGTCGGGCTCGTCGAGGATCACCGTTCCGTGCCGGGCGTCGAGCATGCCCTCGGCCAGCCGGCGCTGCGCCTCGGCCAGCTCCTCCTCGGCCGGCGCCAGCACCGGTTCGTCGAAGACGCCGCGCAGGCTGGCGTAGCCGTAGGCGTCGAAGTACTGCACCAGCTGGTCGATCTGGTCGGGGGTGAAGGACCCGGGGACGTCGGTAGCCGCCTGGTTGGCCCGCGGGAGGCGAGTTCGTGTGCCGGCCACATTTCCAATTGTAGGCGTGTGCCCTGGGCGCGGCGGGATCGACTCCCGATGCCGGTCAGTTGAGCGGGATGAGCGTCACGAACGGACGTCTGAAGCGGGTGTCCACGACGGCGGGGGCTTCATTCTCGGCGAAGTAGTCGATCTCACTGATCCGCAATCGCATCTTGGTGGACGATGTCACCGGGTCGGGGAGCACCACCGCGCCACTGCCGCCTCCGGGCGAGCCGACGCCACCCCAGGTGACGAACACCTCTCCGCTGAAGGTGGGGGACAGAAGGACCGGCCCGGTGGTCGTGGTCTGCCAGGCCAGGTCGCCCTCGATGCCCAATTTGTTGAGGACCTCATTCTGGACCTGTACCTCGACGACCGTGGTGGAGGTGTGCAGGGTTCCCACCGTCTCGTCGATGTCGCTCCCGTAGATGGACGGGTTCGACGGCGCGAAGGGGTTGTCGGCGTCGTACTGGATGACCTCCTGACCACCCAAATCCAACGGTGGGCGCCATCCTTGGTAGGCGGGCCCGGTTACCGTCACCACCACGGTCTTGCCCGTCTTGTCGGCGGTGTCGGTCACCACCGAGACAGACCGGTCCGGCACCGGTTGGGCGAAGGTGGCGGTCACCACCGGCGAGACCTCGACCGTCCCGCCCACGATCCCTCCGACGGGAATGGAGTAGGGCTGGAAGCGAACCAGCGCCAGCCGTATGAAGTAGCCGGGTGGCGGTGGGTAGGTGCCCTCGTTGGTCTCTCCGGGACGTGGTGCGATGTCGGCATACCAGCGGCCAGAGCCACCGTCATAGGCGACCTCGAAGGGCCATACCTGGTAGAAGCCCTCCCCGTCCTCGGCCAGATGCACCTGGGGCGGGTTGGCATAGGGAGGCCGGTAGGGGACCTCGGGCATGATGGCCAGGTTGGCGAACGAGTTGGGCACGACCGGCCAGGGGGAGTTCGACGCCTCGACGAAGTTGATGGGGTCGAGTCCCATCATGGTGACCCAGGACTGTTGCGGCGTGGTGGGGAACGTGGACGTGTAGGAGTCTGAAGGGCTGGTAACGGTGGTCACCACCCCCAACAGTTCGCCGGCGCCACTGGTGTACCAGGGACGCTCGAGATAGACGCGGAGGAATCCACCGGTACGGGTCACCGATATCCCACCCGAGCCGACGGAGCCGGATGGCCCGTCCAGCTGCCAGGCCGGCACGACCTGGGAGATGACCGGCGCCTTGGGGCGAGCAGTGGAGAGTACCTCGACCGCTCTCGCCTCCCCGGTGACCGTCACCGTGGGTTGGTAGCTGATCTCGGCGGTGTACGTAGAGCCGGTCGGTCGGGTCGGGGTGGCCAGGAGGATGACGGTGCGGGCCGACTCGTCCACGGTGAAATCCACGCCGTTCTGCAGCAGGTCGGCATCGATGGTGACCTGCACCGATGAGCCGTTCAACCCCAGCGCTGAGGTGCCCAGGGTGAGCGGTGTGCCAACGGTGATCGACGTGGTCTCCGACTGCTCGAAGAGATCGGCGAAGCGACTGGTGCCGGTGGCGGTGTAGTACACCAGATGGTGCAGCGTGTCGCCGATGTGGTGGGAGGCCGACTCCTGGTGGGTTTCGTTGTCCTCGTTGGGTGAGAAGGCGAAGGTCTGCTCGGGCTGGACCACGGTGAGCGGTTGGGCTTCGGGGCCGGTCGGGGTGGGATCCGGGACGGTGAGCCGGAAGGCGGGACCTCCCGAGGAGATGGTGCTCCGCTTGGAGGACGTTCCCGGCGGTGGCTCGGCCGGGTCGCTGGTCGGATCGAGCGGATTGTCGTAGGGGTCCGTCCACTCCGCCACCACGTCGATGTGGCTGGTGCTCTTGGCGTCCACTTGGAACTCGGGGTCTTCGAGGTCGACGGACAGCGATCCGGGAGTCCGGCTGGCCACCGGGCTGCCCAGTGCCGGCGCCAGCAGCGGCAGCCGCACGGCGTGGACCATGCGCAGGACCTGGAACGGTGAGAGCAGCCACACCTGGCCCTGGGTGGCCAAAGTGCCGAGCGGACTGGTTGCGGTGGCCCCCAGCCACTGCCATACACCGAGCGTGTCGAGCGCCCCGTTGGCCAGGGCGCTGCTGATCCGCACCAGAGCAACCTCGGCCGGTGGCAGAGTCACCTCGACGGTGCCCGGCGCCGTCGAGGTCGGGGCCACGTACGCCGACGACGGGGAGCCGCCCGCGGCCAGGGTCACCAGGATGGGGTCGGCGACCGGCCAGGTCCCGCTCCACGCCGGGGTGAGCGCGTCTCCAGCGGCGAGGCCCGGGAGGCCGGACAGGGCCGGCCCGGCACTGACGGGGTCGGGGAGCCACGGCGTCCATGGCTGGGGAGTTCCAGTGAAGTAGGGGACGTTCTGGTTTCCGGCGTCGTAGGTGCCGATGGGCGGGGCCGAGAAGTCGTTGGGGGTGGCGGTGATGTCACCCAGGTTGGCGCCGTCGCAGTTGACGATCAGGTCGTAGGTGGCCTTGACGTCCGACGGTCTGGCCGCGGGATTGGGAGGGCTGCCGAAGGAGAACCCGTCGAACATGCCGTGCTCTTCGGCCATCAGCTCCGACACCCGCGGTGGGAACAGCCATCGCCCGTTGGTCGGCGGCGCGTCGACCTGGTCGTCCAACAGGACCAGGTAGAGCGTCGCCTCGCCGGGGGTGAAGGGCGCCACGCCGGCGGCCACCGGCGGGAGGACCGGTTCGTAGCGGAAGTGAGTGAACGGGGCGGTGGCCGTCGACGCGTCGGTCGAGCTGGCCGGGGCACTGTTGCCGGCGAGGTCGACCCCCCGGGCCCGGAACTGGTACTGGTTCCCGAAGCGCAGCTTGGGGAACAGATCGTGCAATCCCTGTCCTTCCAAGCGCGGACTGAAGAAGGCGGCGAGCTGGGGCGCACTGGGCCCCATCGAGGACGGCGCCGGGGGGACGTTCTTCGGGTTGGCGTCGGTGGTATTGGAGTACCGGTCGATCTGACCTCCCGGCCGCTGGGCGCACAGGCCCCATCCTCGCCAGCGGGCGATGCTCTCGTGGACGTAGAGGTCGTCGGGAGCGGGGCCGACGGTCCCGGTCTTCTGGCTGGCTCCCGGGCTCACCACGCCCTCGTCGCTCTGGCGGATGACGATCGGATCGGACGTGGACGGGCCGAAGGTGTAGTGGCCGGAGCGACCGCACAGGCTCCTCCAGGTGGGCTCTGCCTCTGACGCCGTGTAGACATCGAAGCGATGGCCCCGGATGAGTTGCTCGGCATAGATGACCGGCAGGTTGGCGGGGACCGGCGAGGCAAGCCAGGTGGTCAGATCGGTCGCTAGCGTCTTCTGTCCATCGAGGAGGCCGGCGAACCCGGCATCGTCTGCCGCCGCGTAACCGGTCCAGATCACCTGTGGGCCGGCGGAGCGCAGTGCCGGGACGGTAAGTGCGGTCGTACCCGGGGCGTACCCCAGGTAGGTGTTGAGCGCCTGGTCGAATTGGGCGGCCTGACCGGTCTGGAGGGCGACACTGAGCGAGTCGAGTCGATCGGCGGCCAGGTCAGTGTCCAGGTCGGTGACGGAGAAGCGGGCGACGTCGTTGAGTCCGAGCATCCCGTTGAGGTAGTCGGGACCCTGCGGGGTGGGCAGGAAACTGCTCGGGCCCAGGGTGGCCGCCGTCCACGGCGAAACGTTGGTGTTCGAGGCGCCGAGGGCGGACGTCCACGTGGGGGTAACCAGAACCTTGATGTCGCCGTCGGACAGCCCCGGGGGGAGGGTGACAGTCAGGTCGAAAACCAGGTGGAAGAGGCGGAGGATGGAGGGATAGTTGTTGAGCCCGGTCAGTGCCTGATGGAAGTCGAGGGTTGGGGTCTCGGGGAGGTCATAGGACAGGTCGGACAGTGGAGCGTGGAAGAACCGGAGCTGGGCGAAGGCGGACGCCGGGGCGGTCATCAGGTCCGGCCCCGCGGCCCCATTTCCCTTCTGTCTGGCCGGGGCCAGCCCGAGGAGCTCTTGGTAGACCTGTTCCGCGGTGGGGTT
>Ga0182018_10002480_pt1 | contig 18401 bp, 15 predicted proteins | sample 812P2MmetaG_FD_120490 | JGI IMG/M metagenome (GOLD analysis project Ga0182018, IMG submission 120490) | Permafrost microbial communities from Stordalen Mire, Sweden - 812P2M metaG | ecosystem: Environmental > Terrestrial > Soil > Wetlands > Permafrost | place: Sweden: Stordalen | collected... | reverse complement strand
GCTGGGGCGTTATCCGGTGAAGCGCTCCGCGCTCATCCCGATGATGCTCTACGCGCAGGATTACTACGGCTATCTCGGCGACGACATCCTGGCCGAAATCGCCATACGCCTCGAACTGAACATTATTCAAGTTACGGAAACGCTTTTGTACTACTCGATGCTGCGCCGTAAGGCGGTCGGGAAGTATCACATTCAGGTCTGCACGAATGTTTCGTGCATGCTGCGCGGCGGCTACGAGATTTTCGATCACCTGAAGACGCGGCTCGAAATCGGGAACAGGGAGACCACTTCGACGGGCACATTTTCGCTTGAAGAGGTTGAGTGCATGGGCGCGTGCACGGGCGCGCCGGCTATTCAGGTGAATTACGATTTCTACGAAAATTTGACTCCTGAGAGCGTGGATCTGCTTCTCGAGGAGCTGCAAACCGGAATGAAACCGCAGCCGGTGGCGTGCACTTCGGGATCGGTGCACGAGCGGCACGATTTCGAAAAGCTGGTCATCAGTCGCCGTTTTGGACTGGAGAATTCCCGCTCGATTGATGTCTACCGCCAGAATGACGGCTATAAGGCGCTCGAAAAAGCTGTTAAGGAGATGACGCCGGAGCAGGTGATTGACGAAGTAAAGAAATCCAATCTGCGCGGCCGCGGCGGCGCCGGATTCCCGACGGGCATGAAGTGGAGCTTCGTTCCGAAAGATATTCCGAAGCCGAAGTACGTCATTTGCAATGCCGACGAGAGCGAGCCCGGCACGTGCAAAGACCGGCCGCTGATGGAACACGATCCGCACCAATTGATCGAAGGCGTTACGATCGCCGGACGAGCGATTGGCTCGCAGCGCGGTTACATTTACATTCGCGGTGAATATCGCTACGTCCTGGACATCGTTGACAAGGCCATCGCTGAAGCTTACGCCGCCGGTTATCTCGGCAAGAATATTCTCGGCACGGATTTTTCGTTCGATGTCTGCACGCATACGGGCGCGGGTGCGTACGAATGCGGCGAAGAATCGGCGCTGATGGAATCGCTCGAGGGCAAGCGCGGATATCCGCGCATCAAACCTCCCTTCCCGGCCGTTGTGGGCCTGTACGGATGCCCGACGATCATCAACAACGTTGAATCGCTCAGCGCCGTGCCTGCGATCATCCTTCGCGGCGGCGAGTGGTACGCGAATCTCGGCACGCCAAAGAATGGCGGCACGCGCATGCTGTGCATTTCTGGCCACGTGAATCGCCCCGGGATTTACGAAGTGCCGCTGGGCATGAACATGCGCCTGGCTATTGATGAATTGGGTGGCGGCGTTCGCGGCGGCAAAAAGGTGAAGGCCGTAATTCCGGGCGGCAGTTCATGCCCGCTTTTGAAGGCCGATGAAATTGACATTGCGATGGATTACGATTCGCTCGCCAAAGCGGGTTCGATGCTCGGCTCGGGCGCGATGATCGTGATTGACGAGGACACGTGCATGGTGGATGTCGCGCGCCGCATCATGCACTTCTACGCGCACGAATCCTGCGGCTGGTGCATCCCCTGCCGCGAAGGCACGGCGTGGCTCCAGAAGATGCTCGATCGCTTCCATGCCGGTCATGGGACGCCGGAAGACATTCCACTCATCGGCGAACTGGCGCAGAACATGCTGGGCCGCACATTCTGCCCTCTCGGCGATGCGGCGGCGATGCCGACCATCAGCATCATCAAGAAGTGGCAGCAGGAATTTGAAGATCATCTGCACGGCAAATGCGCCTACATGTCGGCCGCGGACATTCTCGCGATGGCGCGTTAGCACAGATCGTTAGCTCTCTGGGGTCAGGGGCTCTCGCAATCAATGGTTGAACAGAAACAGATTACCTTTACGATGAACGGGAACAAGGTCACGATTCCCGCGGGCACTCTTGTGATCGAGGCCGCGAAGCGAATGGAGACTGAGGTCCCGTCGTTCTGCTATTACAAGGGCCTTACTCTGCAGGCCGCCTGCCGGATGTGCCTCGTGGAAGTCGAGAAAATGCCGAAGCTGCAGACGGCGTGCACGCTCGTCGCCACCGAAGGGATGGTCGTCAAGACGGACACCGAACAGGTCCACAAAGCGCGAAAAGACATGCTCGAATTCCTGCTGTCGAATCATCCGCTCGATTGTCCTGTCTGCGACAAGGGGGGCGAATGCGAATTGCAGGACATGACTTTCCGTTACGGCCTCGATCACAGCCGTTTCGCGGAAGAAAAGTTGCATTATCCCGAGGAAAAGTGGTCGCCGCTCGTTTATTACGATGCCCCGCGCTGCATTCTTTGCTTCCGCTGCGTGCGCGTTTGCGACGAGGGTATGGACGTCAAGGCGCTGGGCGTGGGCGCGCGGGGCGTTCAATCCGTGATTTTGCCGAATTCATCGGGCGCGCTCGCTTGCGAGGAGTGCGGCGCGTGCATTGATATCTGCCCCGTTGGCGCGCTGACGAGTGGCACCTACCGTTATCAGACGCGGCCGTGGGAAATGACGTACGTTGCGAATCCCTGCACGCATTGTTCGAACGGCTGCAAAACCACTCTCAGCGTGCGCAACAACGAAATCCTTCGCGCGAATAATCGCGATCAGTCTGGAATCAATGGCGAGTTTCTTTGCGCCAAAGGGCGTTTCGCCTTCGATTTCACGAAGCACCCCGAGCGCGTCCGCGGCCCGCTCATCCGCCGCAACGGCAAGCTCGAATCGGCAAGCTGGGAAGACGCATTCGAAGAAGTGACGCGGAGGCTGAAGCAAGTCCACGAAAAGCACGGCGGCGGCGCGATTGGCGTGATCGGCTCGAATCACACGACCAACGAAGAAAATTATCTTCTGAACCGCTTCGCCCGTCTGAATCTCGGCACCAACAATCTCGATCACCACCGCACGGCTGATTACGCCGGGTTGGCCGCGGCACTCGGCCCGAATGCCGCCGATTCACTCGCGACCATGGCCGATGTGTACGAAGCGGGGACCGTCGTCGTGATCGGCAACGATCCGACGCAGCAAAATCCGCTGGTCGCGTGGCAGATTCGCACCGGCATCCGCCATCACGATGCCAAGCTCTACCTCATCAATTCGCAGCCATCAAAACTCGAACGCAAAGCTACGCAATCCGTCCAGCTTCACGCCGATGCGTCACACTCCGATGGCGCGTCAGTGGCCGATGCTGAAGCCGCTGCCGTAAATTGGCTCGCCACCGGCCAAGGAAGCTTCTCCTCTGAAACGTCGGAGCAACTCGCTCAACTGAAGACCGCGCTAGAAAGTTCGAGCGACGTCGTAATCGTATTCGGCGCAGCAATCACTGGCGCGGCAGTTCGAGACCTTGTGGCCTTCGGCTCGCGCTTGCCCGGCCGCACGCGCTACATGGCGCTCGGCGATTACGCAAATTCGCGCGGCGCCGCTGACTTCGGCGTCCTGCCTGATCGCCTGCCGGGCTACGCCTCACTCGACGACCCCGCCGAGCGCGCTCGCTTCAGAAAACTCTGGGGCGCGGAAATCCCATCAGCGCCAGGCCTGACTTCACGGCAGATGATGGACGGCGCTCTCACCGGCAAACTTCGCGCCCTCTACGTCGTCGGCGCAAATCCCGTCAAGACTTTCGCGGCAGCAGCTACAACAGCGGCAACGGCAAAATCCGGCGGCGATCGTCTCGGCGGTCTCGATCTACTCGTCGTTCAGGATCTCTTTCTCACGGAAACCGCGAAGCTCGCCGACGTTGTCCTCCCCGCCGCGAGTTCCTATGAAAAAGACGGCACGATGACCGCCACGTCCGGCGAAGTTCAAATCACGCACCGTTCCATCGATCCGCAAGGACCGCGCAGCGATTTCGACCTCCTGCGGATCATCTCGCATCAACTCTCGCAGCTCAGCATGGGCCCGGCGATTCGCCTGCGCACTCCCGAAGCGGCCTTCGACGAAATCCGCCAGCACGTCGCCGGCTACAACGTCTCCTTCGCAAATTTGCTAGCAGGCGGCGCACAACGCGCCACCCCCGGCGCAAAGCAAGCGCAAGCGGACGCCGCACCCGGCACAATTTTCTCGTCCAACGATTATCTATTTTCAAGCGGCACGTTAGGCCGCTATTGTTCCAAACTCAATTCCTGTAGCGAGGCCAAAGAAATTCCGTGGAGTTCGTCGCCCAGCACCCAATCCTGGTGGTATCGATAGTCAAGATTGTCGTCCTGCTGTTCGTTTTAATGACGGCACTTGCCTATCTCACCTGGTTCGAACGCAAGGTCGTCGCGCGCATTCAGTCGCGGCTAGGGCCGCTCTACGTCGGTGCGCACGGCTTGCTGCAGCCGCTCGCCGACGGCCTCAAATTCCTCTTCAAAGAAGATCTCACTCCGCCCGCGTCCGACAAATTCGTCTACATCCTCGCGCCTTTCCTCGCGCTATCTCTCGCGCTCACCACGCTCGCGCTCATTCCGTTCGGGCCTGCGACGCTGACGATTCTTGGACAATCAACGAACCTCGGCATTACGAATTCCAGCATCGGCCTTCTGTTCGTTTTTGCCATCACGTCCGTCGGCGTTTACGGCGTGGCGCTCGCCGGATGGTCGTCGAATAGCAAATATCCGCTTCTCGGCGGCTTGCGCGCTTCGGCGCAAATGGTCAGCTACGAAGTCTCGCTGACACTTTCCGTGGTCGGCGTTGTGCTTCTTGCCGGCACTCTGAATCTGAACGATCTCATCTACGCGCAGTCCGGCCGCTGGTTCCATTACATACCGCGATGGAACGTCATCCCGCAAATCGTCGGATTTATCTGCTATTTCATTTCGGCAATCGCCGAAACCAATCGCGTTCCCTTCGATCTGCCTGAAGCCGAGACGGAACTCGTCGCCGGCTTCCACACGGAGTATTCAAGTTTCAAGTTCGCGATGTTCTTCATGGCCGAATACGCCAACATGATCACGGTTTCGTGCCTGGCCACGATTCTCTTCCTCGGCGGCTGGCTCTCGCCGCTCTCGTCCGCATGGCGCTGGCCCCTCTATCTTCCGGGCGCGCTACTCTTGATCGGCGGTGTGGCGCTGGTCTACGACACGGTAATTCTTCAGCGCGGCATCGCGCGAATCCAGCTCGCGGTGATCAGTTCGATCGCGCTCGCCCTCGGCGCGATTTGCCTTATTCCTTCGGTAATGCCAATCGTCCAAGGCCCATTCTGGTTTCTGCTAAAAGTTGTCTTCTTGCTTTTCTTCTACGTCTGGACGCGCGGCACGTTGCCACGCTTCCGCTACGACCAACTAATGGACTTCGGCTGGAAGTTTCTTCTGCCCGTAGCGCTGGCAAATCTGGTCGTAACGAGCTTCGTCGTGCTGGTGCTGAACCGATGACGCTCCCCCTCATCATGTTCTTCGCGTGCGCGGCAATCGCGGCGATCGGTGCATTGCTCGTGATTTTCCTGCGCGAGCCGATCCACAGCGCCCTCGCCCTGATTCTCGTGATGGTCTCCCTCGCCGTGCTCTATCTTCTGCTCGGCGCTGAATTCATAGCTGCCGTGCAGATCATCGTGTACGCCGGCGCCATCATGGTCCTTTTCATTATCGTCATCATGCTTCTCAATGCCGGCGAAGAGGAACGTACGAACCTCAGCAAAATGGCACGATACGCCGGGCTGCCACTCGGAATTTTCCTGACGTTAGATTTGGTTTATTGGTTGTCGCACGCCGCGCACGCCGCTCCCGCCGCCACCGGCGCAGTCGGCACCGTGGGCGCTGATCCCACGCGGGATCTCGCGTTTCTGCTGTTCCGTTCGTACTTGTTCCCGTTTGAGATCACGTCCATCGTAATTTTAATCGCGCTGCTCGGAGCGCTCGTGCTCGCAAAGAGGGACTCATGAACGCCGTCCCCACATCTTATTTCCTCATCCTGAGCGCGATTCTCTTCGGTCTCGGCGTCATCGCGTTCGTTTTCAAGCGCAATATCATTACGATTCTCATGGCCATCGAGCTGATGCTCAATGCCGTAAATTTGGCGTTTGTGGCTTTCGATCGCGCGAATGGCGGAGTGCACAACGGCTGGGTGTTCGTGTTCTTCGTCATCGTCGTGGCCGCTGCGGAAGCTGCCGTGGGCTTGGCCGTCGCGATTACCGTAATTCGCAATCGCCAATCGCTGAACGTTGAAGACATGAACCTACTCAAATTCTGATGCCTAAGATTGCGGACATTCTATGGATCATCCCGCTCCTGCCGCTGGCAGGCGCGGCGATCAATGGCTTCTTCGGCAAGTCGTGGCCGAATTCACGCGTCAATGCCGTCGGCATCGGCTCGGTCTCGCTCACGTTTCTGGCGGTCCTCGAGTTGGTTCGTGAGTTTTTCAAGTTGCCGCTGGCGCAGACGCCCATTATGAAATCATTCGCGCCATGGCTCGTCGCCGGATCCTTCCGTGTGGATTTTAATTTCTGGGTCGATCAGCTCACCATCGTAATGCTGCTCGTCGTTTCCGGCGTCGGGCTGCTGATCCACATTTATTCCACCGGCTACATGGCCCACGAAGGCGGCTATTACCGTTTCTTCTGCTACATGAATTTGTTCATGTTCTTCATGCTGACGCTCGTCATGGCCGGAAATCTCGTCCTGATGTTCGTCGGTTGGGAAGGCGTGGGACTCTGCAGCTATCTTCTGATCGGCTTCTACTTCTTGCGAAAGTCGGCGATTGATGCGGGCAAAAAAGCGTTCATCACCACGCGCATCGGCGACGTCGGCTTCACCATCGGCATCCTTCTGGCTTTTTGGACTTTCAGCTCCGTGGACTTCGGCACGATTTTCATGAAGGTGGAGAACTCGCCGGTCGAGGCCGTCGGCCAAATCGGCGTTCTCACCACGATTGCGCTGCTCCTCTTGGCAGGCGCCATCGGCAAATCGGCGCAATTACCGCTCTACGTTTGGCTGCCGGACGCCATGGAAGGCCCCACACCGGTCAGCGCGTTAATTCATGCCGCCACTATGGTCACCGCCGGCGTCTACATGGTCGCGCGGATGCACGCGCTCTATTCGCACGCGCTCACGGCGATGCTCGTCGTTGCTACGGTTGGTGCAGTGACCGCGTTCTATTCCGCAACCATTGGCCTCGTGCAGACGGACATTAAAAAAGTTCTCGCCTATTCCACCGTCTCGCAGCTCGGCTACATGTTCCTTGGCCTTGGCGTGGGCGCGTACGCGGCGGGCATCTTCCATCTCATGACCCACGCGTTTTTCAAGGGTCTGCTGTTTCTCGCGGCCGGTAGCGTCATTCACGCGATGGGCGGCGAGCAGGACATGCGCAAGATGGGCGGCCTGCGGAAGAAAATTCCGGTCACGTATTGGACGATGTTCGCCGCCACTCTCGCGATCGCGGGTGTGCCGCTCTTCTCCGGATTTTTCAGCAAAGAAGCGATTCTCGATGCCGCCAAGGACGGCCCGCACGCCAACTTGACGCTGTGGGTCCTCGGCATCCTCGGTGCGATGCTCACGTCGTTCTACATGTTCCGCCTGCTATTCCTCACTTTCTTCGGAAAGCAGCGCTACGACGAACACAAAGTTCACGTCCACGAATCGCCGAAGAACATGCTCGTTCCGCTCGTGATTCTGGCGGTGCTCGCCATCGGCGGTGGCTGGTTCGCATTGCCCACGATGATCGGCGGCCCCGATCATTTCCAGAACTTTCTGCGTCCCGTGTTTGAGGCAGCGCCTGCGGGCACGGCTGCAGTGGCCGAGCAGGCGAACACGGAACCTGTATCGCCGGGCGCTGTGCTGGTCAGAAGCCTGCTCGCTCCCGGAGTGATCGTCGCGCTGATCGGCTTCCTCACGGCCTGGTGGTTCTACATTCGGCGGCCCGACGTGCCGAAAAAACTCGCGCAATCCGTACACGGCCTCTACACGCTTTTGCTCAACAAATATTACGTTGATGAATTCTATTTAGCCGTTATCGTCCGCCCCCTGCTTTGGATTTCGACGAACGTTTTGTGGCACGTCGTGGACGAGAACTTGATTGATGGCGCCGTGAATGGCGCCGGCCATACGGCGCGAGAGATAGGGCAGCAAGCCCGGCAGCTGCAATCCGGAAACACGCGGAGTTACGCCGCCTGGGTGATCGTCGGCGCGGTCTGCGTGACGGTGCTCGTGCTCGGAGTCTGGGGAATGGTGCGCTGAGGTGGGAATGCAATCGCATCTTTTGACGGTCGTCACGATTGTCCCGCTGCTGGGCGTGGCCGCGATTCTCCTTTTGAATCGCAACGACCACGTGTCGGTCCGCCGCGTCGCGCTGGCAACAGCGCTCGCCGAGTTCATCATTTCCCTGCTTCTGCTTCCCGGCTTCAATTCCGCGAGTCCAAATTATCAGCTCGAAGAGTTCCACCGCTGGATCAGCATTCCGCCGATTCATTATCATCTCGGGCTCGACGGCATCAGTTTGTTCCTCGTCCTGCTGACCACGTTCCTCACGCCGCTCTCGATTCTGGCCTCGTGGAGCAGCATTACGTTCCGTACAAAAGAATTCTTCATCATGCTTCTCGTTCTCGAGACGGGCTTGATCGGAGTTTTCTTCGCCGTCGATCTCTTCCTCTTCTTCGTTTTCTGGGAGATCGTGCTCCTGCCCATGTATTTCCTCATCGGCATCTGGGGCCACGATCGCCGGATTTACGCGACGATGAAATTTATTTTGTACACGATGTTCGGCTCGATCCTGATGCTCGTGGCCATCATCTGGCTCTTCAACATCACAGGCTCATTCGACCTTCCCGAGATTCAGGCGAAACTTGCGGCCGGCGCAATTTCGTCTTCGCGCACCGAGATGCTACTCTTCGGCGCGTTCTTCCTGGCTTTCGCAATCAAAGTGCCGCTCTTCCCGCTCCACACATGGCTTCCTGACGCGCACACCGAAGCCCCGACCGCGGCATCGGTGATTCTCGCCGGCGTCATGCTGAAGCTCGGGACATACGGCATGTTGCGGTTCTGCCTGCCGCTCTTCCCTGCCGCGGCGCATCGTTTCGCGCCTCTGATAGGCGTCCTCGCGATTATTGGCATCGTCTATGGCGCGCTGGTTGCGACGGTTCAGCCTGACTTGAAGCGGCTAGTCGCCTACACGTCCATCAGCCACCTCGGCTTCGTGGTCCTCGGCATCTTCGCGTTCAACACGATTTCGATTCAGGGCGCGATTTACCAGATGCTGAATCACGGCGTCTCAACGGGAATGCTCTTTCTTTCCGTGGGAATGCTCTACGACCGCCGCCACACGTTCGAAATCAAGCAGTACGGCGGGCTCGCGACGCCGATGCCGGTTTTCTCGTCATTCTTTCTGTTCGCCTGTTTCTCCTCGCTTGCTTTGCCATTGCTGAACGGATTTGCCGGTGAATTTCTGATCCTGATCGGCGTGTTCGAGCACCATCCGGTTTGGGCTTCCTGGGCGTCCACCGGCGCCGTGCTCTCTGCCATTTATCTTTTGTGGGCGTACCAGCGCGTCATATTGGGCGACGTGACGATCGAGAAGAATAAGACCCTGCCGGACGCAAGCACGCGCGAGCGGATCATCCTCGCAGTGCTCTCCGTCGTGATTTTATTTATGGGCGTGGCCTCGCCCCTGTTCACGCGGCGAATGGAAGCTTCCGCGGACAACATTCTGCATCTCATGCGCCGCGACCGAGTGATCGACGTCCGCACGGCGCCTGAACCTCCGCAACTTACGAGCGTTGCTCGCCCGCTCGCCGCGAGCGCAGCCGCAATTTCAGCTCCGATCGATTGTTGCCGTGGGGATCTGAAAATCAATTCGAAAAAAGAGCGCCAAAATGAGTAACACAATCCTCGTTACCGGCGGCTCGGGCTTCATCGGCAGCCACTGCATCCTGCAGCTTCTGGCGGCAGGCCATCAGGTACGCACCACGGTACGCAGCCTGAATCGCGAGGGCGACGTCCGCGCCATGCTGAAGCAAGGCGGCGCGGAGCCGGGCGATCGCTTATCCTTCATCGCCGCCGATCTCGAAAATGACGCGGGCTGGCCGGAGGCCGTCGCCGGCTGCGACTACGTACTGCACGTGGCCTCGCCATTCCCTGCTCGCGTCCCCAAGCACGAAGACGAACTGATCGTGCCCGCTCGCGAAGGCGCGCTTCGCGTGCTGCGCGCCTCGCGCAATGCCGGCGTCAAGCGCGTGGTGCTCACCTCCTCATTCGCGGCAATTGGCTATGGCCAGAAGCCGCAACAACAGCCGTTCAATGAAACGAACTGGACCGATCCCAACGCCGCCGACATGCTTCCCTATGCGAAATCGAAGACCTTGGCTGAACGCGCGGCTTGGGATTTCATCGCCAAGGAAGGCGGCAAACTCGAACTTTCCGTCGTCAATCCGGTGGGCGTGTTCGGCCCCGTTCTAGGTCCTGACTATTCGACCTCGATTCTCTTCGTGCAGCGCATGATGGATGGCGCCGTACCCGGCTGCCCGAAGCTATATTTCGGCGCGGTAGATGTGCGCGATGTGGCCGATTTGCACTTGCGCGCCATGACCGAGCCCGCCGCCAAGGGCGAACGCTTCGTCGCTGTCGCCGGCGATTTCGTTTCGGTGCTCGACATAGCCAAGATTCTTAAGCGACGCATGGGCGAGGCTGCCAAACGAGTGCCAACCCGGGAACTTCCTAACTGGCTGGTGCGCGTCGCCGCGCTGCGCGATCCGGCGGTGAAGCAGATCCTGCCAGAACTCGGCAAGCGCAAGAACGCCACCAACGAAAAGGCCAAGCGCCTGTTGGGCTGGGCGCCGCGTTCGAGCGAAGAGTCCATCGTCGCCACCGCAGAAAGCTTGGTGCGGCTCGGCCTGCTGAAGGACAGCGCGAAGAAAGCCGCTTGAAAAAGACATGGTGCCCACTTTGTTCTCAACAGCGAGCACGTTGCAGAGACCAGAAACGCTCGCCACTGTGCGGATGAACGAAGTTGAGATCGGAAATGAAGAAAAGATCGGTTAAGCGAGAAATTCAATGAAGCCTATGCGATTCGTACGCGGAATATCTCAGGCTCTCTGCATCATCCTGTTGCTGTTATCGTCCGGCGCGCTCTGCGCGCAGAACGATGAACATCGCGTTCGGAATATTGTTCTCGTCCACGGGGCCTGGGCCGATGGTTCCGGCTGGAGAGGCGTTTACGACATTCTTGTCAAAGACGGCTTCAACGTAACCATCGTCCAGGAACCATTGACGTCGTTCCAGGAAGACGTCGCGGCCACGAAGCGCGTCATCGCCCTGCAAGACGGCCCGTGTATCCTCGTCGCTCACAGTTACGGCGGTTCGGTAATCACCGAGGCGGGAACGGACGCCTCTGTCGCCGGACTGGTCTACATCGCGGCGCACATGCCGGATGCTGGAGAGAGCGAGGCAGACGACGGAAAGCGCTTCCCAAGCGACCTCAGCAAATCCACGGCGATAAAGAAAACCACAGACGGCTTTGATTATCTCGACCCAGCCCAGTTCCGCGACTACTTCGCCGCCGACTTGTCTGCTGAGCAGGCCGCTTTCATGGCGCGGTCACAGGTGCTGATCAACGATGCAAATTTTCACGCCGTCATCTCTACGGCTGCGTGGAGAAGCAAACCAAGCTGGATGTTGGTAGCGGGAGCAGATAGAACCATTAATCCTGACCTCGAACGATGGTACGCGACGCGAGCTAATAGTCACAAAGTGGAGGTCGTCGGCGCGAGCCATTCGGTTTACGTCTCCAGGCCGAGTGAGGTTGCGGCTTTAATTGAAGACGCTGCAGCGCATGCCCGGTAGAAAATCTTGATGAAAGAAGACAGTTAGCTGAATGCTGCCGATGCACATTTCGCCCGAACGTCTCGAAGACGCCTACCGCGTTGCGCCTGAGATCATTCTTTGCGCGACGGGCATCTTTGTCATGCTCCTCGACCCGTTTCTGCGGGCGGCATGGAAGCGTGCGCTCGGCTGGTTCAGCCTCGCGGGCGCCGTCGGCGCTCTCGCGTCTCTTTATTTGGTATGGCAGCATCCGGGCGTCGCTTACGGCGGCCTGATTCGCGCCGACGAATTCAGCATTTTCGTTCACGCGATCGTTCTCGTCGTGGCCATCCTCGCCACGCTCGGCTCGATTCAGTATCTCGAGAACGAACGCATTCAGCGCGGCGAATTCTACGCGTTGCTGCTCTTCGCGACGGCAGGAATGGGCGTTCTTGGTAGTGCGGGAGAATTGATTACGGCCTTCCTCGGCCTCGAAATGAGCTCGATATCGAGTTACATTCTCGCGGGTTTCCGCAGGACATCGCTGAAGTCGAACGAAGCCTCGCTCAAATATTTCATCCTCGGGTCCTTTGCGACCGCATTTTTCCTCTACGGCATCGCCATGGTCTATGGCGCCACTGGCACTACGATCATGACCGGCATCCAGCAGTCGCTTGGAAATTCGCCGCCAAGTTCCTTGCTGGCGCTGGGCCTTGCCATGATGTTTGTCGGCCTCGGCTTCAAGGTGGTTGCCGCGCCATTTCAGATATACGGGCCCGACGTCTACGAAGGCGCTCCGACACCGGTGACGGCCGTCCTCGCCTCAGGGCCAAAGGCCGCGACGTTTGCGCTCATGCTGCGGATTTTCTATACCGGATTCGGCGCCGCGGGGCATTTGTGGTTTTGGGCCATCTGGATTTCCGCGGTGCTTTCGATGTGCATCGGCAATTTCGCGGCGGTCACGCAGACCAACGTCAAGCGCATGCTTGCCTATTCCTCGATCGCGCATGCGGGCTACATTCTCGTCGCGTTCGCGGCTTCCACCGAAGTGGGAATCGCCGCGGTGCTCTTCTACCTCGCCGCGTATGCATTGATGAAGCTCGGCGCATTCCTCGTCGTCGCCCATGTCGGCGGACCGGGCGAGCGTCGCCTGGAAATCAAAGATTTCGCGGGGCTGGGAACGCAGCAGCCGGCGCTGGCGGCGTGCTTCTCACTGTTCTTGCTATCGCTATTGGGTTTGCCCGCCACCGGCGGTTTCCTGGGAAAATTCTATGCCTTCCAGGCGGCGCTCGATGCGCACATCGTCTGGCTTGTCGTCATCGCCGCGATCAATAGCATTGTCGGCTCCTACTATTATCTTCGTGTGATCGTCGCGATGTACTTCTGGGAGCCACAGAAGGAGTTCCAGCCGATCCCTGTCACGCCTGCCATCGCCACGGCTCTCGTTCTTGCCGCGGCCGGCATAATCTATCTCGGCATATTCCCCAGCCGCGTTATGCACTACGCACTGCTCTCCGCTCTTTCGCTTCGCTAGCGCGCCGGAGTATATCGCCCTTGAAATGAAAACGCCCGGAAGCGCATTGCGCCTCCGGGCATTAATCTAAATCGCCTTTATACGATCTTGAAAAGGTACACCTGGGCTACCGTTATGCGACCTTCGTAAACACGATTAGCAGCGTGAACAGAGCCAAAGTCTCGATGAACACGAGCCCAAGAATCAATGCCAATCGAATCGGTGCAGCGGCCCCCGGATTCCTTGCCAATCCTTCGCACGCTGCCGAAGCAACGCGCCCCTGGCCAAGCGCAGCGAACGCTGCCGCAAAAGCCATCGCAAAACCGGAAGTGATCGCGACCCAATTGGTCCCGCCTCCGGTAGCCCCTTCAGCCGCGAACGCTTGTGGAGCGACGATCACCAGCATCGCCGCCACCAAGGCCAACATTTTCAGAATCTTCATTCGAAGTTCTCCTTTTTATGTTTTATGAGTTGGCGATCAGGAGGTGGTTCCCGTCATCCTCGAGCAGCCGGGCTCACGCTGAAAGCCTTTAAAAATGAAGCCGATTTAGTGTTCTTCCGATGTAGCAAGGCCGATATAAATTGCGGGAAGAATTGTGAAAACAAACGCCTGAACCACGGCAACAAATATATGCAGCGCGACAAAAATCACCGGAATGGTCGCGGGAAAAATTCCCAGCGCCCAACCGAGTGCGGGATGAGTGGCCGAAACATGAATCACCGGCACAGTGAGAAGCGCGACAAACGTCAAATACAGCAGTTCGCTAGCGAAAATATTCGCCCATAGCCGGACCGTCAGTGAAAGCAATCGCGCCGAGTTGCTGATGATCTCAACAGGAAAAATCAGCGGCGAAATCCACCAGATCGGCCCTGCAAAATGTTTCCCATACCCGACCGGCCCGTGATGTTTTATGCCCTGATAGTTGTAGTACAGAAAAATTATGATGGCGCACCCTAACGGGACACTCTTTTCTCCCGTGGGAGACTCAAACGCGGGAATGACGCTGAGCAAATTTGAAAGCAGAATGAAAATTGCCACGGAGCCAACCAGTGGAACGCACGCTTCGCCAACGTGGCCGGCGCTTTCCACCAGCAAATCGCGGATTCCGAAGCCCATCGGATTTGTAAGAAGCATTTCCGCAATTTGCTGGGACGCGCCGGGCTTATCCACTGAAATGCGCGGCCGCAACAGCAGAACCAGAATAACTCCCAGCAAAAAAACGACGATGCTCATGGCCACGTGCATGCGAATGGGATTTGCGGGATCCTGCACGTGAATTCCGATGAGAAGCAATAAATGGGAAATTGCGGGCCCGAACCAGTGATTGAGCAGCGCTGCGAACCAGTGCTGATGAAGTTTCATCGTCCTCTAGTGATTATCGAGAAGCACTGCATAAAGACTCCCGATCATCGCTGCGGCGCCAAGCGCGAGTAAGCCGCACAAAACGCTGAAGATCGGCAACCTAAAGTAGCTCACGATAACATAGGCCAGAATTGCGATCAAGGCGTAGCCAACCGACAATTTGAAAAGAATCAACGAAGAATCGCTGCTTTTTGGACCGTCGGTGTGCTTTATCGCTTCGCGAACAACTGCAATTGTCACCCGCCTCAGCCACATATAGTGAAGCCATATAAGAGCCGCACCGATGGCGACTCCGATGCCCGTGCGCGCTGAAATTGATTTCCAAGCGAACAGCGCCGCGGACGCGCCGATGACCAGAGTGAGCCAGCCGATCCGATGTTCGACACGCTGATAAAAGTCGCCGCGTGGCCGTTCAGTCGTCATCGTTCTTTGATAGCCGGCGAAGGAGATCGCGCAGCCCCACGGCAAAGCCGAGCGTGCCGCCCACAATCATTAGCCACGGCGCGGTGTGCCACCATCGGTCCAACAAGTGCCCGATCACGCCGCCCACCACGACGGCGCCGACAAACAGGAACGGCAGTTCTGTCGCGAGAGCGAACTGCCGCGCAAAACCTGCGGGCCTTTTTTGTGGATTGTCGTCGGACATGAGGCTTCCGGCTCAGCGGCCGAACGGCGTGAGAAGCGAGTACGTAGCGAGGCGCAGGAACGGCTCCGGGTAAACGCCCGCGGCAAGCGTGACCAGCACCATCGCCGCAAGCGCGACAGCTTGCCCCATTGAAATCCTCGGCCGCACCTGGTCCGTAGCCTCGCGCGACCACATGGCTGCAATCATCTTGAAATAGTAATACACCGCGGGGAGGATGTAGAGCACGGCGAGCACGGCGAGTTTCGTGTGGCCGGTCTCAATCAGCGCCCAGAAGATGAGCAGTTTGCCGACAAAGCCGGCGGTCGGTGGAACTCCAGCGAGCGACAGCAGAAATATCAGCATCAGAATCGCCGCGGCGGGATTGCGCTGCGAGAGGCCGTTCAAATCTTCCATCTCGTCGCCAATCACGCCCTTGCGGCGCAGCACGATCACGATCGCGAACGCGCCGGTATTGAAAAACGCGTACGTCAAAAGATAGAACATCATCGCTTGCAGGCCGCGCTCGTTCCCCGCCACCAATCCGAGAAGAATATAGCCCACGTGCGAAATCGAAGAGTAAGCGAGCAGTCGTTTTATGTTGGTCTGCGTGATCGCCGCCAGATTGCCGAGCGTCATCGAAAGAATGGCAACCGCTGTCAGCAACGCCGTCCAATCCATCCGTACGGGCCAGAAAACGCCGAGGTAAAGCCGCAGGAGCAGCGCGAAACTCGCCGTCTTCGACGCTACGCTCACGTAAGCGGTGATCGGAGTGGGCGCGCCCTCGTAAACATCCGGCGCCCACTGGTGAAACGGAACTGCCGCGATTTTGAAAAAGACGCCGGCTGATACCGTCATCACGGCGATGACGACCATCAAGTCTCCGCCCGGGCGCTGCGCGAGCACGGTCGCGATGATGTTCAAGTTCGTCGAGCCGGAAATTCCATACAGCAGAGAGAAACCGTAGGCCAATATTCCCGAGCTGAACGCGCCCAGCAAAACATATTTCAAGGCGCCTTCGTTCGAGCGGCGGTCGCGGCGCAGAAAGCCCGAGAGGACGTAAAAGCTGATGGCCATCGTCTCAAGCGCGATGAAAAGCGTGACGAGATCGTTGCCGCACGCGAGAAACATCATTCCCACGGTAGAGAAAAGCATGAGCGCGTAGTATTCGCCGTGGTGTTCGTCTTCGATTTCGAGATAGCGCACGGAAAGGAAAATCACCAGCAGCGTTGCAGCCAGAAAAATAAATCCAAACAACATGAAAAACGGGTCAACTACAATCGCGCCGTGGAATCCTTCCGCGGAAATTGCAGCGAGAGGCTTCAAAAGCCAAAGCGCCAAGGCGCTGAAAATGACGCCGAGCGACGCCGTCAGCGCATTCCATGCTTTCTGCTTGGGCTCGAGCAGAAAATCCGTGAGCAGGATCGCCAGCCCGAAAAACGCGAGCATCACCTCCGGCATGATCAGAGGCGAGTCGCGCAGCGTCGATTGAAGAAGTCCCTGCATCAGTTTATTTCGAATCCTTCTGCGGCGTTGCAGCAGGCGTGGCCATCTTCATCGCCGAAGTCTTATCGGTCACAACGATTTGCATGGATGCGCCGCTGGCCGGTGCCACGCTTGCAGTCGTTTGCGGCGTGTAATAGTTCGGATCGTAGCGGAGCACGATCTGCTTCACCGGCTTATCGAGCACGTTGAAGAGCGGCGCCGGATAGATGCCGATCCAAAACGCCAAGATAATAAGCGTTCCCAGAGTGAAAAACTCGCGGCCATTGAGATCCGGCAGGTGCTCGTTCAAAGGATTGGTGATGTTGCCGAACATGACGCGCTGATAGAGCCACAGCAAGTACGCTGCGCCCAACACTACGCCCAGCACGCCCCACGCCGCCCATTGCCATCGCACTTCGAATACGCCGCGCAGAATCGTGAATTCGCCGACGAATCCGTTCAACAACGGCATCCCGAGCGAACTGAGCGTAATAATCAAATACGCCGCCGCAAAATTCGGCATCGGCGTTGAAAGCCCGCCAAATTCCGAGATCAGGCGAGTGTGCCGCCGCTCGTAGAGAACTCCGACGACCAAGAAGAGCGCGCCAGTGGAAATTCCGTGATTGACCTGCTGAATGATGCTGCCTGAAAGGCCAAGCGGCGTAAGCGCGAAGATGCCCAGCGTGCAGAAGCCCATGTGGCTGACCGAGGAATACGCGATCAGCTTTTTCATGTCCTTCTGCATCATGCAGACGAGCGCGCCGTAAACAATTCCGATGATCGAAAGCACGATCATGATCCAGCGGAAGCGCATCGTGGCATCGGGAAACATCGGCACGGAAAATCGCAGAAATCCGTAAGTGCCCATTTTCAGCAGAACGCCGGCGAGGATCACAGAGCCTGCCGTCGGAGCTTCGGTGTGCGCGTCAGGCAGCCACGTGTGGAACGGGAACATGGGCACCTTGATCGCGAACGCAAAAAAGAATCCCCAGAAGAGCCAAATCTGCAAGTGCGGCGAGAAAATTTGAGTGTGCGACAGCAGAATCTCGCGAATATCGAAAGTGTTCTTCCGGATATAAATCGCCAGGATCGCCAGCAGCATCACCACCGAACCCGCCAAGGTATAGAGGAAGAATTTGATAGCGGCATAAAGCCTGCGGTCGCTTCCCCACACGCCGATCAGGAAATACATCGGGACGAGCATCACTTCCCAGAAAACGTAGAAGAGCACGAAATCGAGCGACATGAAGACGCCGAGCATGCCCGTCTGAAGCAACAGCAGCAGGATGTAATATTCTTTTTCGCGTTTTTGAATCGCGGACCACGAAGAAAGAATCGCGATCGCGCCCAGGATCGTCGTCAGCATCACCATCAGTAAGCTGATGCCGTCAATGCCGATCGAATAGTGCGCGTTGATCGACGGAATCCAATCGAGCGTTTGCCGAAATTGAAAATCGGTCTCGCCGAACCTGAAACGCCAGACGAGCGGCAACGACACGGCGAAGCCGAGGAAGCCGAAGAGATTGCCCATCCAGCGATGGGCATTGGCATTCTGGCGCGGAATGAACAGCATCAGAATCGCGCCGGCCAGCGGCGTGAATAAGATCGTGCTCAGGATGTGGTTATCGGAAAATAGCATCCTTCCCTTCCTCTCGGCCTACCGCATCTGGTGCTGCAGCAGGTAGAGCGTATAACCCAGGAAACCCACCAGGCCAAAAACGATCACCAGCATGTATTCCTGCAATTCGCCG
>Ga0182018_10002479_pt1 | contig 18404 bp, 9 predicted proteins | sample 812P2MmetaG_FD_120490 | JGI IMG/M metagenome (GOLD analysis project Ga0182018, IMG submission 120490) | Permafrost microbial communities from Stordalen Mire, Sweden - 812P2M metaG | ecosystem: Environmental > Terrestrial > Soil > Wetlands > Permafrost | place: Sweden: Stordalen | collected... | reverse complement strand
GCCTGATAATCCAGTCCGCCAACGGCCGTGACTCCATCCCCGCTGAGAAACCCGTAGTTGTAGCGGACCTCAGGCCGTATGCCCCAATTCTTGCCCAAGAAGATGCTCGCGCCGCCTCCGAAAGCAATGTAACCTCCGCTGAAGGTCACGTTCAAGTCGGATCCCGACCCCGCTTCCCGCACACCACCACCGCCAACCAGGATGTACGGCGCCACTTTGCCCGAGCCGAACGAGGCGCGCATAAGGCCGCCGTAGAACTGAGTGTTAACCGAGGTACCACCGCATGAGCCCTGGGGAATGTACTGGTATTCCCCCAAAACCGAGATGTTCTGCGACACGTTGTACCCGCCCGAGCCCCCAAATGAGTATCCGAGACCGCTGAGGGTGCAATTGCTCACACTGCCGGCGTTATTCAGGCCGGCATTGAAGCCAACATCTCCGGAATGGGCGAGAACCTGTGCGTGTGAAGAGGCCGAGACGGCCGCGAGGAGCGCAACGAATCCGAAGAAGCGCCCCAGGGTAAGTGTGATCGAGTGCCGTGTCAACATGAATCCTCCCAAGAAGTAGGGGCGGCAAACGCTAACGCCAGCCGCCGCGGTTGATGGTGCGCACCGCCTTTGTAAAAGCGGTTTAACGCTCGCCCGCGGCTCACGAACGGGAAGACCGAGAGAGGGGGGACGCTCTCAGTTCTCATTCGCGCGCCAGGCGAAAGGCGAATAACCCTATAAATCCAGCCCAGAAGCCGAGAGCCGATCGATTCGGGGAGCCGGTGCGATCAACTCAACGACGGGGCTCAAATCCGGCCCGTGCACTGTAATGGCGCGACGTCGAGAAACGTTACATGGCGGGGAAAGAGTTCTTGTTTTGCCGACTCAGGGCTCAAGACCGAATTGCCTCTCCGAGAGGAGCAACCCCCAAAGCGGTTCACATCCTCAGCAGGCTGAAATGGCACCTACCGGCGTGGGTTCTTGGGACGAGATGGTCTTGTTTACCTTGAGTCATTGCTCGATTGGTTGAGCATCACCGCCCCGCACGGCACGCCCGAGAGCAGCTCACGGACTTTGAGCAAGACCGGTCGCGATTCTCGCGATCCTTGGCAGGACCCGCTTTATGGAAGGGCCATCGTAGCTTGTCGATTGCCGTTCGCAACTGTCGATCCGCGTTTGCCGCTATTGCTTTCGCTCGGCGGTCCAGGTGCCTTTGCCGTACTGAGGAAAGGTAACCGCGCCCTTCATGGTGCTCGGGTCAATCAACTTTCCGGCATAAACCACTTCAATGTCATGAGGCACGCCTTCATAACTCACCGTGAAGCGAACATTGCTGCCGTCGAGAACACCCTTAATAGGCCTCCCGTAGATGGTTCCTGTAAATGATTCCCCTGTTTGCTTCAGGGTCATTTCTCCCTGGTCCATGTCAACGACTCCGGCGTCGGGGAACGCCCCTTTCAATTCCCATTTGCCGGTGAGATCAGAAGCCGCGAAAACACCGGAGTAACTCCAAACGACCATTGAGAGTGCGACCAGGCAGGCCGCGGTGGTGACAAAGATGCGCATCTTTCCTCCATTTCGACAACGAGTGCTATTTCTCTCCCAAGCGGGGGTTGCAGGTTGTCTTCACCCGGCACCACAGCCCCCGCCTCAGCTCGGGAAGCGATTCGGGCGCCGCAGCTTTCCGACAGTTCTCAATTCAAGCGCCCATCGCCTTGAGTGCACACATCCTCGGAACCCAAAGGATCAGAACTCAGCGCGAGTTGCGAAGCAAACAGAGGCGGTCGAATGCCCCCAGCCTCCATCCGCGCGCCAAGCGAAAAGCGATAAGCCCGACAGACCTCGGCCCAGAAGCCGCGAGACGACCGTTTCTGGAGCCGGGCGCGACCGGTCCAACGACGGGGCCCAAATGCCGCCCCGATCAATTAATGGCGCCAAGTCGAAAAACGTTACATCGCAACGTAAGAGTTCTTGGAATTGCAAGCTGCGGAATCTACAATGGCCTCTGTGTTCCTGGCAATTCTGCTATTCCCCGTGCTGATCACGGTTCCATCGGTCGCGCGCAACGATTCGACCGACCGCGAACTGCGCCCCGGCGTGCCCGTGGAAGGAACGATTCAATTCAGTCACAGGGATACTTACTTCCTCGACCTCGACGCGGCTTCTTCAGCCGAGATCGAACTGGAACAGGGTGGGAACGATTTCGCGCTCGTAGTATTGCCGCCTGAAGAGGAGGCCTTTGAAGTCGACGCCAGAGAAAGCGGACCCGAACCGCTGCTGATTCATGCGGGAAAAGCCGGCCGGTATCGCGTGCAGGTAAGACTGACCGATGGCTCCATTGCAAATGCTCACTACGAACTCAGGCTGATCGCAACAAGAGCGGAGCGTCAGGATGACTCTTTGCGGGCTGATGCACAACTGGCGGCTACTGAAGCAAGGCGCCTGTTGAGAAAGGGCGGCCAACCAAATCTTCACGAGGCGCTGGAACGGAATGAAGTGGCGCTGACGGTTTGGCGCAAGCTCGGCGATCGATCAGCGGAATCGGCAGCAATGCTTCAGCGGGGAGCCATTTACTACTTCTTGAACCAAATCGATCAGGCGCCGAGCTGGTATCTCAGCGGTCTTGCCGCGGCCCGCGAGTCCAACTCGCACTGGCTTGAGGGCGAAGGAGTCAATAATCTGGGGATGGCGGAATGGCGCGCCGGATCGTTCACCGACGCCGCGGCTCACCTGAGCGAAGCCAGGAATATCTGGAAGGGTCTGGGTCATCGCTACGGAGAAGCAGCAGCCCTCAGCAACCTGGGAATACTGAACCGTGAAACAGGCTCCTACGCAGAATCCGCACGGTGTTACCAGGAAGCCTTGCCAATTTTAAAGAGCTTAGGCGATGGTGCGCACGAGGGAATTCTGCGCAGCAATCTCGGCGTCGTTGAGCATGCCCTGGCAGAGGACCGGCAAGCCCTGACATCTCTGAGTCGCGCGGTGGAACTCCTTCGGCAATCTGGCAACCGGGCAGGTGAAGGTCGCGCGATGTTGCATACCGGCCGTATCCTGTTGGCCGACGGTCACCGGCAACAGGCAGCTGAATTCACGCAAAGAGCCCTGGCGGCAGCAAGAGACGCCAAAGATACACGGTCTGAAGCAGACGCTTTGAATGTCCTTGGAGATGTTGAGATGGCCGAGGGCGTGACCGACCCGGCGCTTGAGTCATTCAACCGGGCGTTGCAACTGTACGATTCGCTTGCAAACCGCTCGGGAAAAGCCGATTCGCTGCATAGAATCGGAGTGGCCGAGGGCCGCAAGGGAGAGGGGGACCTTGCGGTAGAGCATCTGAGGCAGGCGCTTGCGTTGCGCCACGCTCTCGGAAATCGAGACGGCGAAGCCGAGACGCTCTTTCAATTAGCCAGGGTTGAAGATACGGCGGGCGATCTTGGCAGCGCTTCTGAGCACATCGATCGGGTGCTCGACTTGACCGATTCGGTGAGAGTTCTTGCGTCGGGACCGTATGCCCGCATGACGTATCTTGCCTCGAAGCAGGAGTATTTCGCATTTGCCATCGAACTCTACATGGAGAAGGACGCGCGCGATCCACACTCAGGCTATTCGGCACATGCACTTGAGATTGCCGAGCGGGCGCGGTCACGAGCACTGCTTGACGAGATTGAGTATGGTTCGGGGCGGCGAGTCTCGTCAACTTCAGACCCCCGTCTGAGCCGTGTATCCGCCGGATTGAACTTCTGGTCCACGCGTTTGTCCAGTCTGAGCCAACAGCCCGATTCGCCCGACCTTCTCTCAGTGAATTGGCGAATCAACGAACTTTTGGATGACTACCGTGATCTTGAGTCGGCGCCCTCCTCCGCCGATGGATCGGGGCTGCGATCATCTCAAGCGATGACGGTGGCGGCGATCCAGGAACAAATTCTCGATCCTGAGACGGTGCTGATGGAATTCGCACTTGGAGAACACGAGAGCATTCTGTGGCTGGTCACTTCGGAGTCTCTAAGCACGTATCAGTTACCGGGAAGAAGGGCCGTTGAGGATGCCGCGACGGGATTCTACGAGTCGGTCAAAAGCTCAAGAGCCGGGCCGACGCTGCAACCCCTTCAAGATGCTGGAGTCAGATTCAGCAACATGATTCTCGGTAAGGCGGCTCGCGCGATCAAGGGGAAGCGCCTTGTGATTGTGGCCGAAGATGTTTTGCTTCGCATTCCGTTTGCTGCTTTGCCCGACCCGCTCTCGCACCACCCGCTCGCTGCGGAACATGAGATTGTCTCGGCGCCATCCGCCTCAGTTTTGGCGGAGATGCGTTTGAGGAACTTGAACAGACAGCGTGCGCCGAACGATCTCGCGGTAGTGGCCGATCCGGTTCTCGATGCCGGTGACCAGAGAAACCGCAACCCGGTCCGAGGGGTGAGAGTCGAGTTTGCGCGGCTGCCCAATTCACGGGCCGAGGCGGACGATTTGCTCGCCTTGCGTTCGGAAAAGAACAATCTGCGCGCAGTGGATTTTGACGCCAATCGTGCGCTGTTTATCTCCGGGAGGCTAAGCTCCTATCGAATCATCCATATCGGAACCCACGCGGTCGCGCAGCAGTCGCGGCCCGAACTCGCCAAATTGGTGTTTTCACTGGTGGATCGCGACGGCAAACCGAGCAACGGCTTTTTATTCGCATACGACATTTCGCAACTCAATCTGCGAGCTGAGTTGGTCACGCTCGCGGGTTGTAAGACCGGCCTCGGGGAGGAAGTTCGTGGCGAGGGGACCGTAGGTCTTTCACACGCATTCCTACAAAGCGGAGCTTCGGCGATTTTAGTCAGTTTATGGGATGTCGATGACGAGTCCAGCGCAGCACTGATGCGACTTTTTTACGACGCTCTTTTGCGGAGACAAATGCGGCCGGCCGCGGCGTTGCGTCAGGCGGAGATGGCCATGGCCTCGCAAGAACGATGGAAAAGCGCGGACTGGGCGGCATGGGCCCTCAATGGAGATTGGCGCTGATGGGCGACTGGCAGATGACCGAAGCGCTTCCGTCGAGCGAGTGGCTGAGGCTGCTCGACAGCGACCCCACGGCTGCCTCTGACAAGTATTCGGAGTTGTGTCGCGGGCTTGTGCGCTACTTCGAATGGAATCGTTGCTTAGAGCCGGAAGATATGGCCCAAGAGACGCTGCTGCGGGGATTCCGAAGATTGAGTGAGGGAGCGACGATCACCGTAGGGGATCCCCGAGGATATTTTTGGGGAATCGCTTATAACGTCCTGCGGGAGGGTTGGAAGCCGCAGCGGGAGGTCAGTATCGAGGACAGAGACTTCCCCGTACCAGATTCCGACTTTCGCCGGCTTTCTCGAGCCGAACAGTCCATCTTTCTTCGCGAATGTCAGGATGCACTCCCCGCGCACGAGAAGGAAATGCTGATTGCGTATGGGGAAGGGCGCGGAGCCGAATGGGGAGGCCGGAATGGAATTGAACCGGGCACGTTGCGTCTGAGAATTCACCGGGTCCGGCAAAAGTTGGAACGGTTCGCGACAAATTCATGGAGATAAAGACGAAACGCGAACGAGGTTTCCGCCATATTCAGAAGTGAAGGGACACATGGTGCTATGGAATCATCCTTCGGCGAAGACGAAATAATCGCATACCTGGTCGGCGACCTTAATGCCGGCGAACGCGATTCACTCGACGCCCGACTCTCGGCGGAACCGTTGTTCGCCGAGACTGTGATGGCGATCGAAGACGATCTTTTGGCCGAGTACGCGCGTGGCGGCCTCTCCGGCCAGACCCGCGCCCGGATTGAGAAAGCCTACAACGAAATTCCGGCGCGCAGGGCGAGACTCGACGCCGCATACGCGTTTCTCGACTCGATACGGGGGGCTACAGCGGCGTTGCCGCGTTCCCGGCCGCCGGCCAGGCGAGCAGGTTACTTTGTTGTTTCCATGCTAGCGGCCGCAGCCCTGATGCTTGCGGTCTGGTTGCCCTCTCGCAGACATTTCGACAGCCCACACATCGGACCCGACGCCTCGTTCGAACTCGGGGCCGGCCAAACGCGATCCGGGGCGGGAAAGGAAATCGTGCTGCCCGCAGGCGCGCGAACAATCGAGTTCCAACTCAGGCTGGAGAACCAGCAAGACTTTAGCTATTGGCGCGCGAGCCTGGGAACCGTCGAACACCCCGCGAGTTGGAGCGGCCCCGCAAGTTTGCGAGACCGCCTTGTTGTCACCGCTGTGCCGGCGTCAGTTTTGGCGCCAGGCGACTACACCCTCAAGCTGTTCGGTGGCGACGCCGGCGCTGACACACCGGAGCGCGCCACCTACTACTTTCGGATTGAATGAGGGCGGGTCGGCGAACCGACCCGGCCGTTCATCAATCCTGGCCCCAGATGATGTCCAGGACCGATGCAAGAAACAAAACAACGCTCGAGCTGTTCATCGGACTTACCTCCTTTCCGAAGCCGGGAAAGGGGCGAGGGGAAGCGATGCGAACCAGTCAGCCCACCTCAAGGCGAAATGGGAAAAGCCGACTGCCCGACCGCTCGGAGCACCCCGGGACCGATCTCCCGAAGTCAGGCGGGAAAAGCCTGACACTATCTCTGGCTCGAGGGGCGAATAACGTTACGCGTGCGACCGAATTGGGGAAAGCAGTAGCTCGCCGAGGCAATATCAGAGCCGGGAAGAAGCGCACGGCAACGCCAGCACAAGCCGAAGACTTGTCTACAGGGGGGTGTGTTTTCACATCGCAATGCGTTCCGGGTTGGCAGGCCGTTGGTCGACGGCTGCTGGTGGTCGTAAAGATTGCCGCGGGTGATTGCGAGCGAAGAGGACGGGGCGGGAAAGCAGGCGGCGCAGGAAGAGCAGGCGTCCGCTTGCGGCTCAATTCATGTTGTGCTGCGGGGTAGCGTTCGGATCGGCCCGGAGTGCGGAACCGCTATCGCTCATCAGCGAGCGGCCCTCACAACTTCAGCAGGCGATCATTGTTCGCAAGGGGACACGGCCGCGGAGAGAGCGCAGGAGCGGTCGAACTTCAAGGGAACCGGGGAGCGAAGCGCTTTACGCCATCGGAGGGGGCAGCTTTGCCGGAAGACCAAGAGGAGCCCGGAGAAGCCTACTTTGCCGTGACGTTGAAACTATAAGACTCCACGTATTCAAGTTTGCCACCGTCGTTCTGCCCTTTCAGTTCGACAACGTAGGAGGCAGGGCGAACAGCGTTGACGGGAACACTCCACGAGACAACCGCCAGGTTGCCATCTTTGTGACTGTGGAGATCCCCCGCCCGAAGGACTCGATCCCCGTCAACGGTTTGCAACTCGGCCTGATACACGCTGTGGTTGTCCTTCTCCAGCACCATCTTCAATTCCACCAGAGGCGAGTGAAAAGCAGGCAGGGGCGCTCCCAGGCCTCGAACGTCTCGAAGGCTGTCAGGCATGAGACTCAGGGCAACCGCGGATTCAATGTGCGTGGATGCGATCTCCGTGCGAAGCCGGGCTTGTCCTGCATTGGCCTGTTGCAGGCTTGTCTGCAAGCGCCAGTTCTGCTGTAGCAACCACGCCCCCGACACCGCCAGAACCAGGGCGACGGCCGCTAATGCAAAGCGGGGAATCCCCAGACGAACCGAAAGCGTCGATCGCGCTTTCTCAAAGAGCGAAGCTTTGGGGGTCGGCAAGGTCTGCCTGGCTTCGGCGACAACCTGGACCAACGCACGCGCAAATTCCACGCGCTGGCGTTTTTCCTCAGACGCCAGGAACACCGATTCAAACTTTCGAGCCTCATCCACGGAAAGTTCCCCACGGACGTATGAGTCGATCAAATCATTCTCGACGGTCCGCAATTCCTCGAATACCGTCTGGTCGACAAGGTAACGGTCTTCGAACCGCTCCTGCTCCTCCAGGGACAGATCCCCAATGAGGTAGCGTCGCATGAGAGCTTCCTCCGACGATCGAATCATTCAACATCCCCCATCTCTCGACCAGCCCCCATGCACCCCGAATAACCGCGGCTTCAGGGCTAAGTGGCACTCGAACGAGAAACATTACAAGATATTTGAATCGAGCAAGCACGCCTTTCACCATCGACGATCTTGCTTTTTGCCAAGCAAGAATCAGGTTCTGGTTCTGGGCCTACCTAAACATGCCAAAGGAACTTTCTGCAATTCGCGGCGCACGTCTCAAGTTCATCTCGAATGTCGCTCATGCGTTTTCTAAGGGCCCCAGGCGAAAAGTTGAATCTTTTGGCGAGATTGCTACGCACCTTGATCTGCTCGCCTTTATACGAGTCGTAATACTGAACTACCAGGGATTGCATGTCCGTGTTGTTAAGTCCGGCAATGCACTGCCTCACACAATCGACCAATCTTTCTCGATCAATCTTCCTCGCAACATCATCAATGCGGGGGTCAGCGATATCCTGTTTCTCCTCCGAAAGATCTGCAATATACGCAGTACGATTCTGCTCCTTTTTTACCTCAAACAGGAGCATCCTCGCGATGCCACCGCAGTAGCTTTCCAGGTTTTCAATCTCCTCCGTGACCAGCTTCTCGCCAGCGCGATAGACAACCTCGGTGGCGCAGCCATCCGGGTCCAGACAACGATTATGATTGAAGAAAGCGGCCTTCCGAGAAAGAAGCTCCTTGTACTTTTTCCCGCCGTTTGGCTCTTTGGGGTCAAGGCGCAGCAGGAATCTTGCCAGATCGGCCGGATTTCGGTCCGCCTTCTTTCTAACCGGCGCGACACTCCTGGTCTTCGCTTGTTCATCGAGATGCTTGGCGTCGATGGGTGGCTCTGAAGGCTCGAGTGTCACTTCCATTCTCCCTGGATTTGAAAGGCTGCCCAGTAGTACGGCTCGGGCCACTGCTTCAGCATCTTTAATTGCGCCAGTCGCAATGCTTTTGCGGGCGGGAGACCTTGCTTGAGCATTCCACGATAAAAGAGGCCCATCAGGTCGGCCGTTGCCACATCGTTTACTGCCCAAATGCTGGCGACAACGCGGCTGGCTCCGGCATACATGAAGCCTCTTGTAAGACCGACAATTCCTTCTCCGTTGATCTGCTTGCCCAAACCGGTTTCGCACGCACTCAAAACCACGAGATCGACGGGCAGCTTGAGATTGTATACATCTTCCAGGTCCAGGAATCCTTCTTGCCGCTTTCCCTTTCGATCAACCAATGACAGTACCAGTCCGGAGAGCTCAGGGCGTTCATTGTCGAGCTGACCGTGAGTTGCGAAATGCACAAATCTATAGTGGCTAAGATTGTTGCTCAGGGCTGTTTTGCGATTGGCCGCGAAATCCAGGGCCTTCATGCCTTTTCCGGGATAAGCCAGAGACAGGATGGCGTTGGCTTCCCGGCGCGTATACGGCAAGCGGTCAAAGACAGAACCGGCCCCAGGCTCGCCCATTCCCCCCCGGGTATCTAGGGTGGATTGATTCAATTGGCCCTGGTTAGAATGGCCTGAAGTGGAAAGATCTGCGCGCGCTCTCAAGGTTGCAGCTGCGGGCCCGGCGGCCCCTTGCGCTTGATCGACACGTGGGTCGCTCCCGAGAAAGACGGGGTCTGCCAGAATCGCGACCTCCATTTTCGGCACGGGTCTGCCGATTGTCTGTTGGCGCAACAAGGACAGAACCGACGCTGAAGGCAAATTGACAATCTCGTGCTTTGCCACGAGGGGCGTCATTTTCGGGGAGTTCCCGGAGGGGTCCGGCAGAGCGCCAAAGGGAACATAATCGAGCGCCCCATCGGCCACAACAAGCATGCGCTTGTCTCCCAGCCGCGATGCGAACGGGCCGAGGATCATTTGGCTTAGAGTCACTACAGCTTTGTGATATTCGGCGTCGCTTTTGGCTATGCGCTCGACTCGTTGCGAAGGCGATTCGTCCTTCGGCTTGAGATTGCGTGCTGTCAAAAGTTTGTAGACTTTGTGCGTCTGATCCTCGATATCGGCGCGCTTCGGCAGTTGGTAGGAATCGAGCGAATCCGGCGTCACGACAAATGCAAAGCTGCGCTCTTCGCCGAGAATGTACTCCACGAGCACGGTATCGGCATCGAGGAACTTCTGTTGGACTTGCCTGGCGCTCAAAGGCTGGGGCTGAGTCAGTCCTGCATAGACGGGGCTGCTCGTTCGAATCTTTCCCTGGACCTGTTGAAGCTGACGGAGAACCTGATCAATCTCTTTGCTGACGGCGGCAACCTGTTCGTCGGAATGATCCTCTCCCATTAGATTGACCCGGCGGCTTGACTTTGCATCCAAGGCAACCTGGAGGTTCCGTTCCTGTTTCAGCAACGCCGGATCTGCCCCCTCGCGGATATTCACATGCGCTTCGGCCAGCATCTCGAGCAGAGTTCTTGCCCGGGACCGCTCGACTACCTGAAAGGCAAGCTCCGGCTGCTTTTGAGTGAGAAGCAAGTCAGAATACGCGGAATAATACTGCGCGTGCTTTGCCCGGAATTCGGCACGACTGTTGCTCGACCCGCCCAGGTGAGTGAACTGGCTTTCGAGAACGTCAATGGCCCGGGCGTAGAGCCGCGCGGCCTCGTCTAATTGCTGCTTATCGCGCATGATCTTGGCCAGCGCAGCCAACGATTCGGCGTAGCCGGCGCTCTCGGGAGCGCGTTTTTTTCGTATATCCAGCGCCTGGCGGCAATACTCCTCCGTTTTGGCCAGGTCGCCGCGCCTTTGCGCATCTTCTTCCAGATCGCTCAGGATTGCGGCTTCATCGAGACCGCCAGGCGCGATCTTGATGACGATCGCGAGAGCTTTTTGAAACAAGTCTTCGGCCTGTGCCGCGTCGCCACGATCGCGAACGGCCTCACCGAGATTGTCGAGGATCTCAGCGTTTTTTGTGCTGCCCAGTTCGATTTTCTCGTCGAGCGCCAGGGCCAGGCGAAAATACTTTTCGGCCTCCGCCAGATCTCCGCGCAAGTCTGCAACGGTGCCCAAATTGTTCAGGGCATCCGCCTCGTCATTGGGGGCAACTCGATCCAGGATCGTCAGAGACTGGCGGAAGTCCGCTCTTGCATCGTCGAGGTTGCTGCGATCCTGTTCAACAGTCCCCAGGCCATTCAGGGCAATCGCTGTCTCCCTGCTGCCAGAATTGATCTTCCTGTAAATCGCCAGGGCTTGAAGATAATAGTTCTCAGCCTTGCTCAGGTCCTTGTACTGTTCTGCAATCATGCCGAGGTTGTTTAGGGTGTCGGCCACATCGAGGCTGCCCTTTCTCAGTCTTTCCTGTATCTCCAGAGCTTCGAGGTCGTACTTTTCAGCTTTGGGCAGGTTCCCTCGGCCGATTTCGACGTTTCCGAGATTACTCAGGATCGCCGCCACATCGAGGCTTCCAGGCGAAAGCGCCTTCATGATTTCCAGGGCCCGCCGGTAGTAGCCCTCGGCTTTGTCCAGATCGTCGCGACTATCCTCTACGTTCCCGAGCCCGATTAAGTCTCCTGCATCATCTCGCCCACCCGGAGCGAGTCTCTCTGCAATCTCCAGAGCACGTTGAAGGTCCTTTTCCGCGGAGTCAAGGTCGCGGAGAACCTCTTCGACGTTACCCCGGCTCCGAAGACTCCACGAAACCGCAAAGCTGTCGGGAGCAAGGTTCTCGCGGATCGTCAAGGCGCGACTAAAATCGTCTTTAGCATTCTGTAGTTCGCCGCGGTCCTCTTCAATGTTGCCTGCCAGGGTAACAATCGAGGCCAAGGTCAGGTTCGGCGTTTCCGGCGTTTGAAATTCCGCCTGGGCCTGTTGCGCGAACTTTACTGCATTGGCCAGGTCGGTCTGATTTTTTCTGGCTCCAGCTAATGCTTTCAGTATTTGCAGCCTGACTTGGGTGCCAATTCCCGGGGCACGACTGAGTGATTCCTGATAGAGATCGCCGGAGTCTCCCCACTTCCCTGCGTCGCCGAACGCATCGGCAGCGTGAAACAAGAACCAGGGTGCCAGCCACGAACACTGATATTTCTGACTTTCATCCGCTGCCGCACGCCAACTGTTTGTGGCGTCGCTGAGTTTCCCGGCTCCGGCTAACTGTTGACCCGTGGTATAGGACGCGAGCAGCGCGGCAGGAAGGGTTGGCCGGGCATGAATTCTCCAATCATCGGGACCCAAGACCCACTTCTGCTCGCGACCTCTTCGCGTGCCCACCAGCGTTACCTGGCCTCGGGGCTCCTGCTCCGTTTCTATCTCAGACAGATCGAACGGCGACCCCATGTCTCCATTCATTTCGCCGCGAGTCCAGCTGAGGATGACGTCCCCCTCCATCAATCCTGCCTTCAGGCCCTCAGAGTCCTTATCCACGCGTTCCACAACGAGGCCGTGAGCCACTCCCGATGCAAAACACGAGCCGGCGGCGTTTTCAGGTATCGACGTCTGTGCCCAGGCAGAGACAGTCGCAAGCATAAATAGCGATACGAGAGCGAAGAAGCGAGCGCCCGGCTGAGACGCGAGAGCCGATCTAATCATTCGCCGATTGGGCGCATGGTCTTCACTCCACATGATGAGGCTCCTGAAGGATGATCTTCGGAACAGTTTTGAAATACGTCTGATGGGGAGGGGACCAGTCTGGAAGAAGTATCAGGGTACAGGACCCATGTGTCAACCAGGCCTCGGGATGGGTGAGGAAAAGTAAGCAATGTTTGGCCGCGAGCGTTACGTCCAGATTAAAAAAGTCCTTGTCCTTGCTTGTAACATTTGCCGCTTTCGCGCCATTTTGAGATACGGGGCCTCAGTTGGCCGGCGCTATCGCGGGTTATTCAAACACGTCCGCAATCGTGCCGGGGGGTTCTTTGTCCGCGGGCATGGGGACGTGTCGCCTTCTTCTATGCTCATTGGTTCCGGGGACTTCTTTGTGCATTGGCGGTACGGTTTGGCGTTGAGCTCAGGGGTCCTCTAAAGGCCTGGATGTCTTCTGAGCGGTTTGTCTCGCTGTCCGCGGAGCAGCCAGGGGGTTAAGGGGCTCTGTCGAAGCGAGCCGCCCTCCGGGTGGCGGAGGTTTGTTCGGTTACGATCTTGCATTCTCCTTCGTGTCTTTCGTTTGGTGGTCGAGGCTACCGGGAGAGATCTCACATTAATGATTTACGTTCCCTTGTTGACAGGTGAAAATGGCGCGCGATACGATGGCCTCCTCGCCTTTCCAGCTTCGTGGTCGCACGATTGCGCGCCGGTTTCTTCGCGCAGTCGATTGCTCTGGTGCGAGGGACTCGGCTGTTCGCGCCCTCTAACTTTTCGCGGTTGAACATTCGATGCGTTTTCTTACTCCCCCCGGGGCTCGTTCCATCTGCTGGAGGTTTTACCTCGGCATGGCGGTAATGCGTTCGCGGCTATTCCGCTTGCGCCGATCCCTGGCGATGCACTAACGGAAATCCCACCACGCTGGTGGAGGCGGGCCGCCAATTGCATGGGCAGGCCGGCTCGGGAGGCGGCTTCATGAAACCGGAACTGAGGGCAACCAGCGAGCGCCGGTTGCGGTTGTTGCTCCGCTGTGTCTCGGCCTGCGGGCTGTTGTTTGGACTCGCGGCGATGGCACAGCAATTCACTCCGAATGTGCGGATTGTCGATTGGATCGACGACAGCAACCTTGTGACTCTGAAGGGCAACACGCACCCGGCGGCGATTGCTAGAAACGATCGCGGGCTGGTGAGTCCCGGTCTACCGATGGCCGACCTCGTCCTTGTGTTGAGACGCGACCCTGCGCAGCAAGCGGCATTCGAGAAGTTTGTGGCGAGTCAGTATGACTCAAGTTCGGCGGACTTCCACCATTGGCTTCAACCCGACGAGGTTGGCGCAAGGTTCGGTCCCTCGGAGACAGATATTGCGAGCATTTCGAGATGGCTCGCGGGGCATGGATTATCAGTGGACGGGGTCAGTAAGGACCGCATGTCGATCCGCTTTAGTGGGAATGCTTTGCGGATCGAAGAGGCATTTCATACTGAGATTCACAGCCTGGAATCAAAGGGGGAATCTCATATAGGCAACATGAGCGATCCTCAAATTCCCGCTGCTCTTGCGCCAGTCGTGGTCGGGGTGAAGGCGCTGCACAATTTCTTTCCGCGACCGGCGAGTCATGTGGGCAGCCAGGTAAGGCTTGACACGCAGACGGGTAGATGGCGGCGTGTTCCGAGCACTCCTGCTGCGGGATCCTATCCGGGCGGCTCGACTACAAGTTTGGGGGCGGGCGGCAAAACCATCGCCACCTCGGCTCGGCCGCAGTTCACTGTGAACGTCGGCGGCCCGTCTCCCTTTTTAGTCGAGGATGTGGGGCCGTGGGATTTCGCCAACATCTACAATGTCGTTCCGATGTGGAATGCGGGCATCGACGGAACCGGGCAGACGATTGCCATTGCAGGATTAAGCAGCATCGACCTGGCAGACGTGGCTGCCTTCAGGTCCTTCTTCGATCTCCCCACGAACAATCCGGCGAATACGCCGATCATTATCTCGGGGAATGGAACTGTTCCCGCGATCTGCACCGGGCCGTCGTCTCTTACTTCCTGTGGAAGCACCGACCTTCTCGAGAGTTCCGCCGATGTGGAGTGGGCCGGCGCCGTGGCAAAAAATGCGCAGATCATCCTGGTTGCTTCCGCTCCGACATCTACGGTAGACGATGCGCTTTTCGACTCGGCGAGTTACATCGTCAACAATCTTACCGCCCAAGTTATGAGCTCGAGCTATGGCCAGTGCGAGTTTTCCTTGGGCACGTCGGGCAATGTGGCGTATTACAACCTGTGGCAGACTGCGGCAACTGAGGGAATCGCGGTGTTTGTGGATGGGGGCGACAACGGCTCGGCCGACTGTGACGCCGGCCAGAGCTCGAGCACACCGTATGCCGCCGAATTTGGCCTATCGGTCAACGGTCTTGCTTCCACGCCGTTTACCACGACCGTGGGCGGGACCGACTTAAATTGGTGCTCCCTTTCTTCGGGGGCCGAATGCACGGCCTCACCTTATTGGGGCGCGACAAACGATTCGATCACTAAGGCCAGCGCTCTTGGTTATGTGCCCGAGATTTCCTGGAACGACACCTGTGCGAGTCCTGTGGCGTTGGGGATTCTTCAGGCATATGCGACCGGCATCGGCGTAAGTGGGGTGGTGGATGCTGAGACAGCGTGCAATTTTGCCGCCAATCAAAACGACAACAGCATAGTGAATAACATCTACGGCATCGATCTCGGCGACTATGTAACGGTCACGGGAGGAGGCGGCGGGGCGAGCGGTTGCGTGGTGAGCAGCGGCAGCTACGTTACCAGCTGCCTTAGTTCTATCAACGACACAGGCACCGGAAACGGATCGATTCCTCTGGTCAATGACGGATGGCCCAAGCCGACCTGGCAGAGTGGAGTTACAGGTATTCCAAGTGACGGAGTACGCGACGTTCCGGATGTCAGCTTCTTTGCGTCCAGTGGGGCTCTATCCTACAGCGCTTACCTAGTTTGCATCTCCGCGGTTGGCCCGTGCACTTATTCGAGCGCGAACGAACCAGTGGCGCAGGAAGCTGGAGGCACCTCGATTGCAACTCCGTCGATGGCCGGAGTAATGGCGCTGATCGACCAAAGGGCGGGTGCGGCGCAGGGGAACCCCAATGCTGAGCTCTATAAACTAGCTGCCAAGCAGAACAATTCAGGTTGCAGCGCGGAAAGTGCGACGACGGGCAATGGTTGCTATTTCAACGACATTGATACGGGTACCAACGCGATGCCGTGCGACGATGGGGCTTTTGGCTACGGCTCGCCCGACTGCAACCCTACCGAATCGCTGGGTGGGGTTCCCGACACCGTTGGTATCCTGCCCGGTTACAGCGCCGGCACAGGGTACGACCTTGCTACCGGTTTAGGGTCGTTGAATGTGTCCAACGTGGTAAACGCCTGGCCGGCAACCGTGGGCTCAACCTCCGCGATTGTGACAGTTTCTCCCTCTCAAGGCAGCATGAACTCGGGCGACACCTTGAGCGTTATAGTGACGGTGAGCAGCACGTCATCGGGAGGCGTTACGCCGGCAGGTTGGGTCTCGTTGACTGCAACCGGTTCAAGCTACTCTGCCTGGGGGACGCTTTCGAGCGGGGGCAGCTACACGTTTACAATTCCGGCGAACTCGCTTGCGGCTGGAATTGACACTTTGACGGCCAACTATGGCGGCGACGCCTTATATGCCATGGCCAGCAATTCGGCCGAAGTGACGGTTTCAGTCACCAAGGTGACGCCGACGGTGATGGTGTCGCTGTCCTCATCGAGCATCACAAACACGCAGGCACTGACAGTGACAGTTGGTGTGTCTGGTGGAACCAGCAACCCGATACCCACGGGTTCGGTCATGCTGACGAGCGGAAGTTACTCGTCCGGAGCTATTGCTCTCATCAATGGCAGCGCCACGATCACGATTGACGGCTACTTGCTGGCTACAGGCAGCGACACGGTGACCGCCAGCTATACCCCTGAGTCGGCTAGTTCCACAATCTACAACAGTGCGACGGGAGTATCACCGCCGGTGACTGTCACCTTAGTCGATCCTTCAGCGCCTATCAATAGTGTCAGCGTCAATGTGTCTCCGTCGAGTGCGAAGCTTGGCAGCCTGTTTACGCTCACTGCGAGCATTCAGGACCAGAACAGCAACCCTGTAACAAAAGGCAGTGTGATTTTCTACGATGGTTCCGCTGTCCTGGGAACGGCGCAAGTTGTTACAACCAACTCCGGAGGCGGAGTGATCGGCACGGGTGTGCTGAAGACCATTCTCGTACCTCTTGGGGCAAATAGTCTCACAGCGGTTTATGCGGTTGGCGGCGCGATCAGCACATCCCGGCCTGTAGAAGCCACCGTGACCGGGCAATATCCCTCGACTATCAACTTTACAGCTTCGGGAAGTGCGGGAGACTACACTCTCACCGGGACTGTGATAGGCGGGGAGCTGGAGGCTCCGTCCGGCAACGTAACTTTCACCGATAACACCACAGCGCTTATCCCTGGAACGGCGGTTCTGGGCGCGGCCGCACTCGCACAGAGATTTGTTAGCGCCCCAACGTTAACCGGGTTCTCCGGCCCACAGGCCGATGTGCTTGCGGACGTGAATGGCGATGGCATCCCCGACCTGTTGATGGGAGACGGCAATCAGATAACTTTAGCGATCGGAGTTGGCGATGGGACCTTCCATGCGCCGAGCATCATTCTGAGGGGTGCGGTGGTAGAGAAAGGGATCGCCGTTGGCGATTTCAACGGCGACGGCAAACTTGACCTCGCGGTAATCTCCGGCGGAAGTCTATTTGTGCTACTCGGCAACGGCACCGGCACTTTCAACACGCCGGCATCCTACGACAGTGGCGGGCTTTTAGAGCTCGCTTCCGGCGACTTCAATGGCGATGGGATTCTCGATCTTGTCCTGGTGAATTCGGCGGGGACGGTTGACCTGCTCCTGGGCAACGGCGACGGCACATTCAAGCCACCGCTGAAATATACCGTCAGTTCCCCGATATCGCTCGCGGCCGGTGACGTCAACGGCGACGGTCTCATGGATGTGGTGGTTGCAACGGCTCCCAAGAGTGTAAGCGTCTTCCTCGGGAACTCGGATGGCACCCTGCATCCCGGCCAGACAGTCGTTACGCAATATGAGCCTGGAAATATGATTCTGGCGGACTTCCGGGGCATCGGAAAGCTCGACCTGGCGACCGTATTTAACCAATGCTGCGAATTCGACAACACCAACCTGAATCTAATGCTCGGCAACGGTGACGGAACCTTTCAGGGGGAACAGACCGTCCTGACGGGAACGAATTACAGCGGTTTGGCCGCGACCGATTTCAACGGCGACGGCAAGTTGGACCTTGTGGTTTCGGACTACGGTATTCCTCAGGCGAATGTATTACTCGGGAATGGGGACGGAACATTTCAGAGCGCCATTACTTATTCGGCGGGGCTCGGTCCAATTACTCCTGCAGTCGCCGACCTGAATCATGACGGATGGCCTGACTTTATCGTACCCAATTTTAATGAAGGCACTGACGACGTCTATCTCAATCATGTGACGCAGACTGCAACGGCCACGCTGACAGGTGTGATTGTTCCGGGCACCGGAACACATTCCGTCATCGCAAACTATTCCGGCGACACAAACTATTCCTCGGCCATCTCCAACACTCTGCAGCTTGCGGCCAGCCTTGTCACTCCAACGATGAACTTGTCCGCCATTCCCAGCGCGACGGTTGCTTCTGGTCAAGTGCTGAGTGTGAGTATAACCCTGACCGGACCTCTCTCGTTTGTCCCGGCTCCTAGCGGTAACGTGAGTTACACGATCGACGGAGGATCGGCGCAACCGGCCACACTTACCGGCGGCACCGCTACGATCTCACTAGGGCAGCTCGGCGTGGGCGCTCACTCGGTTTCCGTTTCGTATGGAGGAGACCAGTACTACGCCAGTCTTGCAAAACAGGCTTTGCCAGTTACAGTAACCGGGACCTCGAT
>Ga0182018_10002478_pt1 | contig 18411 bp, 14 predicted proteins | sample 812P2MmetaG_FD_120490 | JGI IMG/M metagenome (GOLD analysis project Ga0182018, IMG submission 120490) | Permafrost microbial communities from Stordalen Mire, Sweden - 812P2M metaG | ecosystem: Environmental > Terrestrial > Soil > Wetlands > Permafrost | place: Sweden: Stordalen | collected... | reverse complement strand
CGCGATTGAACACGGAGACGAGAATGCAATAGAAGCACCACGCAATTACAATGAGTTTTCAGTGAACGGCAACAAACCCCTTAACTCTGTGTCTCAGTCCAGGGGTGCACTCCAGACTGTCCCTCCTATCCCGATCGTTCTTGGTCAAACTTTACTTATCGTGACCACTCGAGCGACGCAGTCGAGGATCTGCTTTTCGTAGGCCGCAGTCGCGGCAGACAGTGTCTTCGATAAACGAACAGGTTCCTGCACGTGCAGACAGAATTGGGAAACGCCACTGCCGACTCCCTGATTCGACTCTTCTTACCGATGCATCAACCCGTAGCTTACGGCGCCGACGGAGCTTCCGATGTTGACGATCGAAACCGCCCGTTCCAACTTGTGATGGCCGGTCTTGTAAAAAAAATAGCTGAGACTGACAACCCCCACAGTTTCCCCGATAAAATTCACCGCCAGCCCCGGCGAGGAGCGGCCGAACATGCGAACCACCGGATTCAATTCCTGTCCGCCACTCTGCAGGTTGGCATGAGTCACCGCGAAGTCGGCGCCATTTGAAACTGCGGCGGCGGCGAATAATGCGCAATTCTGTTTGTCCCAGAATCTGTGCTCCTCGGCAATGCTCGGCGGAGTGCTCGCCAGCGAGGTCGAAGCCGCGACAAAGGGGATCGGCGCATCCGGAACTGGTGCCGATGCCAGCAAAGTCTGGGCAGGCAAAGAGGGACAAAAAGCGCCGCACACGGCCAGCACAGCAGCGCTCAGGCGGAATAACGGAAAGAATTTGCTGGAAGTCATAAGTGCCCGCCCAGGTCGGCGTAGCACTTCGGAAGGGGCAATCGAGCGTCCACGGGCCCGACATTAGAATGGAGCCAAGCTATTCATAATCAATTACTTAGTTCCATCTCGAATGTGAGTTGCGAGCGCTTGTGCACTGTTTTGCAGCTTGCGCCTGAGGTTTACCTTTGCTGAAAAGGCGCTCACTTCTTATAAACCACGCCGCCCTTCATCACGAAGCCGACCTTCTGGAGCACTTCTATATCCTGCAGCGGATCGCCTGGCACTGCGATGACGTCGGCCAGATACCCGGGCTCGAGCGCTCCGATCTGGCCATCCCAGGCGAGCAGCTTTGCCCCGTTCAGCACATCCGCCTGCAGCACCGCGAGCGGCGACATGCCGTATTTCACCATCAGCACAAACTCGCGCGCCTGTGTGCCATGAGGAAACGGCCCGACATCGGATCCAACGGCCATTGGCACTCCCGCCGCGATCTGCTTTTTAAATTCCTCCGCCTTCAACTCGAGCATCTGATGTTCGCGCGCGGCTTGTGCTGAACTGGCCGCATGCTCGGCAAAATATTCGAAGATGGTGAACGTCGGCACCGCGAAAATCTGCTTTTCCTTCATCAACCGCATGGTCTGGTCGCTCAACTGATCGGCATGATCAACGGAAGCTACTCCCGCCTGCGCCGCGAACAGCGTGCCAGGCTCTCCCGTGGCATGCACCGCTACGCGCCGGCCCACGCGTGCCGCCTCTTTTACCGCGGCTTCCAGTTGCGCCTCGGTGTACTGATAAGGAGTTGTGAATTTTCCATCCCGAATCGAATCCGGCCCAGTCTCATAAATCTTGATGAAGTCGGCGCCTTCTTTGAACTGCTGCCGCATCACGGCAATCAGTTCGTCCGCGCTGTTGGCATAATTCGCGTTGGGCAGAACTCGCTGCTCCGGGTTATATCCGATGGCGTCCTCGTGTCCGCCCAAAATATTGATGGCGTTGCCGCTGATACGCAGGCGCGGGCCGGGAAGCAGACCTTCGTTGATCGCGTTGCGCACCGCCGTGTCGGCGGAGCCGGCGCCTTCGGTCCCCATGTCGCGTTCCGCGGTGAAGCCCGCCATCAAGTCGTCACGCGCCGCGAGCGTAGCCGTGATGGTGCGCTGCGGCACCGATTCCTGTACGGTCTGCAGGTCTTCCGCGCCGGGATGCAGAAACAGGTGCACGTGCGCGTCAATCAGCCCTGGTAGAAGGGTGCGGTCGCCTAGATCGATCACCTCCGAGCCGGTTGGATGCTTGACTGAAGTTCCGACCTCGACGATGCGTTCGCCCTGCACCAGGATTTCTCCCGGTTTGAGCATGCGCCCACTTTTAACGTCCAGCAGACGCGCCGCGTGCAGCACCATGGCGGGCGGCGCAGCCTGAGTCTGGCCTGCGGCATTGACGATAAGAGCCAACAGCATGAGCGAGAGCGAGGCGAGAACCGGGACGAGCGCTGATTTCCGGGTATTCATATCGCCCGCGATGGTATCACCACGAATCGAAGAGGGGAAATATCAGCCACACGAAGCTGTTCTCATTTCTGCGCTCCGCTTCGTTATGATTTCGGGGCAGTGATCTTGTACCATCCATCTTTCTTTTCAAAGCCATCGAGGTGACTATGCAACCGCCTAAGACCGCTCTGGTAACCGGGGCCAGCCGAGGGATCGGCAAGGAGATTGCTCTTGAGCTGGCGCGCAATGGATACCGCGTGGCGGTGAATTATTACAACGATTCGGCATCTTTGGTGGATGCGACCGTCGCTGAGATTCGGGCGCTGCCCGGCGGTGTGCAAACCGACGTATTGCCCATTGAGGCGGACGTCCGCTCCGGCAGTCAGGTAAAGGCCATGTTCGAGCGCGTGATCGGCGCTTTTGGGCGGATCGATCTTCTGGTGAACAATGCCGGAGTTCAGACCTGGAAGCGGCTGCTCGATGTGACCGAAGAAGAATGGGACTTGGTCGTCGACACGAACCTGAAAGGCTGCTTCCTGTGCACGCAACAAGCCGCCAGGCATATGAAGGATCAGGGCGGAGGTTCAATCGTGAACCTGGGCTCAGGTTGCAACAAGCTCGCGTTCCCTTCGTTGGTGGCCTACACCGCGAGCAAGGGCGGAATTGAAATGCTGACCAAAGAGGCTGCCGTGGAATTGGGCCCTTATGGAATACGGGTAAACTGCATTGCACCCGGATCGATCGAGTCCGAGCGCACGCGCGCGGAGGATCCGGACTATGCGGGCACCTGGTCCAAACTGACACCCTTGGGACGCGTGGGCACGGCCGCCGATATCGCGCCGACGGTCGTTTTTCTTGCCAGCAAAGGCGCATCATTCATCAGCGGGCAGACCATTTGGATTGATGGAGCGCTGTTCGCGAAAGCGCAGTGGCCATATAAGAAGTAATGCCCCCTGGGGACAGCCGCCCCGGGCTGTCCGGTGGAGCGAAGCTCGACTGTTTTCTCGGTCCAGGACAGGCAAGCGTCGGACCGAGCAGCTACGCGGCACGAACCCGGTGCTCGTAGTACACTTTTCCGCATGACGCCAAGACATCTCAAGACCGTATGCGTAATCGTAATGCACAGCCTGGCAATCGGCGGACTCGCCGGTGCGCAGGCCGGCAAAAGACATGAGCAGGCCGTTCAGCAAAAACCTTTTGGCACGCAGGATGGGAGGCCCATCACCTTGTACACGCTCACGAACGCCAACGGAGTGGAAGTCGATGCGATGAACTACGGCGGCATCATTGTTTCGATTCGCGTCCCCGACCGCAAAGGCCAGTTTGCCGACGTCGTTCTCGGCCACGAGAACCTGGAGGGCTACATTCCGAATCCGCCGTTCCTCGGCGCGATTGTCGGCCGCTATGCCAACCGCATCGCCAACGGCAGCTTCACGCTCGACGGCAAGACCTACACTTTGCCCAAAAATGACGGCCCCAACACCCTGCACGGCGGTACCGAAAAGACTTTCAACAAAGTTGTCTGGGACGGCGAACCGCTCGAGGGCAACTCTGGCGTGACATTCACCTATTTGAGTAAAGATGGCGACGACGGCTGGCCCGGCAATCTCAAGGCGAGAGTCACCTACACCCTGACCAACGCCAACGAACTCGTCATCGATTACGAAGCCACTACCGACAAGGCCACCCCCATCAACCTCAGCCAGCACAGTTACTTCAACCTTTCTGGGGAAGGTAACGGTGACATTTTGAATCACGAACTCATGCTCAACGCCGACCGTTTCACTCCGGTGGACAAGAATCTGATTCCTACCGGCGAGCTCCGGCCCGTGAAGGGAACGCCGCTCGATTTCACGCAACCGACCAGGATCGGCGCCCGCATCGAGGACCACGATGAGCAGCTCGTGCTCGGCCACGGCTACGACCACAACTGGGTCATCAACCGCAAAGGCGACGGCCTTACGCTAGCCGCGCGCGTCTACGAGCCCGCGAGCGGGCGCGTGCTGGAAGTTTCCACCACCCAGCCCGGGGTTCAGTTCTATACGGGGAATTTCCTCGACGGTACCGTCACCGGCAAAAAGGGCCACGTTTACAAGCGCCGATACGGGTTCTGCCTGGAGACCCAGCACTTCCCGGACTCGCCCAATCACCCCGCGTTTCCGACGACGACGCTGAAGCCGGGAGAGACGTTTCGGCAGAAGACCGTGTTTAAGTTTTCGACGAAGTAATGCGGCGCGAATTTGGTTTGAGCGGTGGTTTTTGAAGGGCACGACTTCCGTCGTGCCACCGGGAGTATATAGATCGCGGCCTTTCGCTGCGGACGCAGCTTCTGACTGCATTCCGCGTCACTCGCCCCGCAACTCCTCCAGCAGCGCCTTCTCCACCCGCCGGCAATGCTCGGGTTTGAGCTTCGCTCCGCGGGATGTCAGATAAAAGGTATCAATCGCCATCTGTCCTTCGGTATCGATCAACGCAATCTCAATGTTGCAATCCTGATCCGACAGGCACGACGCAATCCGGTGCAGCAGCCGCGAACGATCTTGCGTAATCAACTGCACCAGCGTGCTCGTCGACGAACACGAATCGTCAAACTCAATCTTTGTTTCTACTTTTACTTTCGCAATCGCGCCCTTCTCGGCGCGCTGCCGATCGCGCAGCATCTTCTCCAGATCGGCCTCGCCCAGCAATACGCTGGTCACGCTGCGCCGGAACCGATCCCACTCCGAAAGGTTCAACTCCAGAGTCCGGAATCGATCGGTGAAGTACAGGGTATCGACCACGGTCCCCGCCTCATTCGAGAACGCGTTGGCCTTCACAATGTTCATGCCCCAGGCGGCCAGCACGCCCGCCAGCTTGGCGAACAGAAATGGACGATCTCGCGTCAACAAGGTCAGTTCATACCAATGCCGTCCGCGCTTCAACTCGACTTGCACCGGATCTTCGCCTAGCTGGTCGCTCATGGTCATGTGCCGCATGACTTCTTCGGGGGAATGGACCAGCAAATACCTCTGCGGAAATCCTTCGAGAAATTCCTTGAACTTGCTGCTGGTGACCGGCGCCAGCGAGCGCAAGCGCGCCAGCTTTTCGTCATTGATATCGGCATGCACCCGTTGGTCGGCGCTGTGGTTCAGATAATTATCTGCCCCCATGTAGAGTTGCCAGACGTTCTCCGCCTTCCATGGCGTTAACGCCTCGGGATTTACGGCCTTGACGTCCGCATAGGTCAGCAGGCAGAGCATCTTCAAACGCTCCGGTGTTCCCACCTTGTCGGCGAAGGCTGCCACCGTCTCCGGATTGAAAATGTCGCGGCGCAGGGCCGCCGACAGTTCCAAGTGATTGGCGATCAGAAACAGCACTTCTTCCCGTTCTCTCGGATCCGCGTCCAGCCGGTCCATGGCGCGGCCGGCAATTTCCAGACTGGCCTCTACATGATTTCCACCGGCGACTCCCTTGCCGGTATCGTGCAGCAATAGCGCCAGATACAGCAATTCCGGATTCTCCAGTTCGCCGAGCAGTTCCGCGTAGCGCCTGTCCCATTCCGACTGCGACTGCTTCAGGCGATGGAGGCTCTCGATCGCCAAGAAAGAATGCTCATCCACGGTGAAGCGATGATAGAAATCACGCACTACCAGCGAGTCGATGAGCTTGAGTTCGGGCAACAGTAACGTCAGCAGCCGCAGGGAATGCATGGCGCGTAACGCATCCGCGGCATGGGGCTGCAGCAAGGTTTCCTGCAGATACAGCCAGAGCTCCGCTCCGCGAGGCGGAGTCGAGGCCAACGCCGGAAGCGCTTGTTCGATGCGGTACTCGGTGGTCGCGCTCAACTTCAGCCCATGGTGCGCCATGAAATGGAACAACCGCAGCAACACCTCAGGATCCTGCAGAGCCGAGGGCTGCTGCAAAAATATGAGTCCATCCACCACGGAGAAATCCGGCGTCGCCAGTCGTGACCGCCAACTCTGTACCTGCCGGTAGAGCGCAGACCACGCTTCTGGAATTTCTTCCAGCAGCTGCGTTACACTGCGCTGCACCGCCCGCGCATGTCCAAAATAAATCCGCATCCAATCCGCGGGCGAGAGTTCTGCCGCATCCCCGGCTCCGACCTTGCGCGCCGCCGCTTCGTCCTGCGCCTCCCAGCTCAACGTGTTATCGTCGCGTCCGTGGCGAAAGTGCAGAAAGCATCGCGCCGACATCAGAAAATCCAGCGCCGCCTCCAGTTGCTTGCGCACAGGAGCCCGCAGTGAACTCGCATCCGGCCAGTCGTGCAGCTTGTCCATCGCCGAAATCAGGGCGAGCCAGGAGGCGACGTTGCAGTCTCGCAAACCGCCCGGCGCCTCCTTTAAATTCGGCTCCAGGTGATAAAGCGTCATCCCATACTTGGCGTGCCGCTCGCGCGTGACTTCCGCCAGCCCTTGCAGCAGAGCTTTGGACTCCCGCATGACGACCTTCGGAATTACTTTGTCGTGAAGCCGGCGAAACAAGTCATGATCGCCCGCGAGATAGCGGCAGTCGAGAAGAGAAATGGTGAACTCAGTATTGTTAGCGTCGTAGCGGTCGCACTCGCTCAGCGTCCGTGACGCCGGACTTAGCTTCAACCGCAGGTCCCACAACTCCTGCGAAAAACGGCGAATGGGATCTTTGAAAGCTTGCTCCGCAAAGCGATCCCCAAAAAGGAAAAGCAAATCAATGTCGGAGTAAGGAAACAGCCATCCCCGTCCGAATCCTCCCGTGGCCACAAGCGCGAAGTTGACGGGCTTGGTCTGGTCGGGCGAAATGATATCTCGCCAGAGCCGAGCCAGAATGTCTTCCACCAGCCGCGTGCGTTGGGCCACGGCCGCACGCCCATCTCCGAAGGCCTCGAACTCCCGCTGAATACGCGCCGATTCGTCGCTGAGGGAATCCCGCAGTTCGCTGATCAATGAGGGCGCCGCCATTAATGGAATTCCCCCGTAACCACTGCATCCCGGGGGAGGGCCAATTCAGGACCGCCTGTCAGATGCGCTTCGATCGCGTCCAGAACTGATGTGGGGACAACTACTGGCTGTCGCCACGCAACATTCGTCATTCGTCGAGCTTTACAGTGCTCCCTCGCCGCGCTCGTCATTGCGAATGCGGATCGCCTCGTCCACCCGAGATAGAAAAATCTTCCCATCTCCAATTTTTCCGGTGCGCGCCGCTGCCAGGATAGCCTGAACGGCTTTTTCGACCATCCCCTCGGCCAACACCAGTTCAAGTTTCGTCTTGGGGATCAGATCCACGCTGTACTCCCGCCCGCGGTAGACCTCGGTATGCCCTTTTTGCCGTCCGTGGCCTCGCACCTCGATCACCGTCATGCCTTCGACGCCGATTTCCTGCAGCGCAATTTTCACCGCTTCCAGCTTGGAGTTTTGAATGACCGCCTCGATCTTCGTCATAATGTCGTCAAGTCCTGTTCTGCGTTCTTCACACTTCCGCCGCATCGGCATACTCCCGAAACTTCCGGCCAGCCTCTGCGCCGTCGCCTCCCAATCATATTCCTCCTTTTCGGAGGAGGAATATCCAGTTCCTCTACCTTGTCCTCCTCCAATACTGGCGATGAACACAATCCAAGACCGCCTCACTCTAACGTCCACGGCTGCTACACGGAAATCGAAACTATTTATCGTTGCTATCAGGTTTTGTTATTGAATCCGCTCGGAACTGGAACTCGACACCCCAGCGCCAAGACCGCCAATATCAGCATCTTGAGCGAATGATGATCTAGAGGTTGATGATCACGAGAACGATGATCACGAGCCGCTCGTCCGCTGACTCTTGCGCCGCATCGCTTTTTAGCCGGCCGAATTGCAGGGTTTACTGGAGCGGACCCGTCGTGCAAGCCCGACCGATACAGTGTTTCCCCGATGGCGCATAGGAGAACTCCTGTAGAAAATGTCGTTTTCAGCGGTCGAATCTCGCTGTGGGTCGCAGAGCTAGAAGTGTGTATAGGGGCAAGTCGAGAGGGAACCAGTTATGTCTACGGAAAAGTCGAAGGCGAGCACAACGCTGCCGGGCAAAGTCGAAAAAGTCATTGAGTCTGATCCTGCTTCCGGCGAACCGGAGAAAGCCCAGATCGCGGTCGAGGGTGCAGATCACCTTTATCGAGAGATTCGGGTTCCCAACCGTCTGACCGACTCTGACGGGCACTAAGTTAAGCTCAAAGAAGGGGCCCACGTCGAGGTAACAATCGAGGCCGACCGGCTGGTCACAAACACGGCTCTTCAAACTCCACAGAGAACCAACCCGCCGAACGCATGATGGCGTGTTTCTTCGAAGTTGCCTGGCAGGATTGAGATTCCCCGGAAAATTTTAAGAGGAAAATTTTAAGAGATCGACCGGCGATTTATTTTGCCGGCCCTTTCTGCTCGTCTGCCGCCGGCTTGGCAAACTTCCCTTCATCCACTGGAACGTTCTGCTTCACGTCGCTTACCTGGATGGTAAATCGACCACCAGGCCGCGCCAGCGTCCAGCGGAACGGGATCTTCACTCCACTGGTGTCACGATAATCGGCGTAATCGATCTCGGTTGGCAGCCATCCCAGCGCAGTCTCTCCGAATCGCACCAGACGCAGCAACAATCCTGATTGCTGGTCAAAATATAACTGAATTGGAGGCTTCCCCTCGCGCTGTCCGACTACCACGTAGGTCTGGCGGTCGTCGACTTTCTCCGTTCCTCGCACTCGCACTTCGCTGAACATCGTCTTCAAATGCGTGGCCAGATGCAGATCTGCATCCATCGACGCTCCATCCAGATCGCCGCCGTGCATCTCGCGCAGCGGACGGCCGGGCGTGCCCAGCCACCCCTCATGCCCATTGAATGCCGTAACGCTGTCTCCCTCGGGCATGCGTGTGAATGAAATGCGCTCGTCAGGCTCCTTCGAATAAATATCGATGGGCAAGGATTTCCCGCCAAAATCAATCGTCCCTTTCATCACGCGGCTGGTTACCCGATCGATCGCCGCCGCGCCTCCCACAGCGTGAACATATTTGTCGATCAGTTGCTCGCCGGAGGGTCCGGCGTCTTCCTTCGCTTCCGACGCCGCTCCGCCCATCGGCTTAGACTCGGCTTCTTTAGGCTCTTCAGGCATAACCGCCGGGATCGCCTGCGGAACCGCGTTGCCTCGGTGACATGAATTGCACGTAACCTCGCGGTGCCCCTCGAAATTATCCTTATTGATGGCGAACATCATTTCCATCATCTTGCGCGCCGTCTGCTTGTTTTTCTTGTCATCTTTTTCAAAGGCGTTGTGCACATGGCAGAACTCACACTCCACCCCCAGCGATGCGGTGATGAACTGCATGGTCGGAAAGATCTCATCCGCAGGGACTCCCTTGAGCACCTGGATGTTCTTGAATTGTTCTTCGGCCTTCTTCGGTCCCGTGGAGTTTGTGGCTGCCTGGGTTGTAGGCGGCGTTCCGCCCACGCCCGACTGGGCTTTCGCCGCCAACATCACAAAGCTAGATAACGCGAGAAACCCCACAGTCGGCAAAACGATCGCACCTTTTGCGTTCATCCGTTCTTTCCTTGGTTGTAATGGTGAAAGTTTAACAGAGCCCCGTTTGGAATCAGGCCGCAATTCCAGCTAGGGCCGATTGCTGTAGACGAACTTCCCCGAAACCTCCGCCACCACGAACTTGCTCGGCAAAAGCCCGTCCACTCGAGTCTTGAGGTGAGGCGGCACAAACAGGAAAACCCGTTGCTGCCCGCCCCAGTCGTGTTGTAGATCCGCCTCGCTCAAATAGATTTTTGGAGCATCGGGGAATGTCGACCCAAACCACATCGAAGTCGTTCGTCCTTCGACGAGATCGATCGGAGGCTGCAAATAAAATAGCAACGACGAGCCAAAGGCTTGGTCGCCGTAAATCATCACTCGATCCTCGGGACGAGCCCGTGCCGCGATCTCCCGAGCCAAATCCTTCGACGACAAATAGGGTCCAAAACGGCCCAGCGCAATATGCGCCGCCACCAGAAAAACGGCCATGCCCGCGGCCAGCATCCAAGTGGCCGCGTAGTGTTTCCCTTGAATTCGCAAAAGAAACGACAGCAGCGGAGCTACCATCAGCGCCACCGCCGCCAGTACGGCCGGCAAACGCAACGCCGCAAAAGATGCATTACTCAAATCCAGCATGTGCGAGGTGGAGAGCGTGTCCGTATTCATATTGTGCTTGGCCAACACGGTCCCAATATCGGGCTGAAACGGCAAATGCCGCGACTCCCACAGCAGGGTCAGCAGAGTCGCACTGGCCGCCAACCCTACGACCGCGAGCGTTCCCGCCGAAATCCTGAGCCATCCCTTGAGCACACCTGCTTCGCAATCACTCTTTTCACACCGCGCAATTCCATCCGCCAGCAGCAGCAGCAAGGGAAAGTACGCTGGGAAGGTGTAGTACTCCTGGTTGGTGGAAATGGCAAAAAAGATCAGCACCACTCCCGCTAAAATCCAGCACAACCATCGGGTGCGCCTGCCAAAATCGTTCGACCAATGCGCGCGTTCGTCAATGATGGTTCGGATCGCCGCCGGCAGATACAAACTCCACGGAAACAGCCACACCCAATGCAGCGACCAATAAAGCGCCCAGGGGAGTTTGTTGTAATCCCGCGGATACCGCCTCCCCAGAAATCGCAAGAAATGTTCGTTGACGAAATAAAACCAGAAGAATCCGTGACCGAGCTGACCGCCGGTATTTCGTAGTCCCGCCAGAATGTGCCAGGGAGCAGCGATCAGCAAAAATAACGCTAATCCCGACGCTATCCGGAGCTGGCGCCAGCGCCGCCAATCCCCGGTCGCAGCAAGATACAAAAACGCCACGCCGCCCGGAAACGCAAGCGCAATCAATCCCTTGGTGAGCACTCCCAGAGCGATGCATGCATATCCCGCATAGCAGCGCCACGCTCGCCCGTCAGGCTCGAGAGCAGTTAAAAAGAAATACAGCGACGCGGCGATGAGCAGACTCAGCAGCACCTCGGGAATCAGAATGCGCGTAAACAAAAACACGCCCGCACTGGTGTACACCAGCAGACCCGCATACATCCCCGCCCGCTCCCCAAACGCACGCCGCCCCCAGATCACGGCCAGCAATCCCAGCAGCAGCACCGACAACGCCATCGGCAGCCGCGCGGCAAACTCATTCACTCCAAAAATGCGATAAGAGAATGCCACCAGCCAATAAGGCAGCGGAGCCTTCTCCAGATAGCGCACCCCATTCACATGCAGGGTGACGTAGTCTCCACTCACGAACATCTCGCGCGCCGCCTCGGCATGGGTGCTGTCGGCATCGTCGAGCAAGGCTGGAGAGAAGAGTGAGGCGAAATACACGGCCACACATACAGCCGCCAGCGCCCAGTAGGAGGGGGCCCGCAGCGGCTGCGGCACGCCATTGCGTTCTTCAGAGATTGTGGGCGTGGAAATGGCGTTCAATTGGCGTGAACCCACTCAAGTGTTACAGAGGTCATCCCTGGCCCGCAAGGGTCCACGGGGGCTCCTACTTCTGCCGGGCATCCGGCTGCGCTTCCCCGTGCCGCACAAAATATTGCCACTTATCCATACCTGCCGGGATTGCCACATCAAAGAACCCCACCATCATCTCGTCCGAAGTTTGATCTCCCCACATCACGGTTTTCTCCGGATCGGGATTGTGCGGATTATTCTTCGAATTGTCATACCATGCAATCGCCTGCAGCCGCGTCCCCGCCTTCAACAAACGTGGCTCGGCGAGCCGGTAACTCAGCTGCCAATGAAAGTGGTAGTTCACCCGCAACAACACTTCCACGCTGCCATCGTCGTGCACAATGTCGTACTCAAAACGCTTCCCCCGCAGATGCATGTGCGGAAACAGACTCAGGAGGGTGGCGTCATTGGGCAGCGTGCCTTGAACATCCACGCGAAAATCATCCGCGCCCGGCGGAATGATCAGAGCATGATTGTTCAACTGCAGGGTAATAACCCTCTGCCTGGGCGGCGCCTTCGCGAACACCAGTCCCATGCTGGTCTGGTCCTCATCCGTCGAACCATTGGTCGTGTAATGCATCTGAAACACAAGATCGGATCCCGCGGGCACGAACTTTGCCATCCCGTCCGGCCACCGCTCCGGCGAACTGCCCGGCGCATACACCAGGAGCAAATCGCTGGTGGTCTCGTGCGCCTCGCGCCGCTCCAGCGGATCGCTCAACGTCGACGCCGTGAAAGGCGCTCCCACTGGCGCATGCCGCAGCCACTCGGAATCCGGCGGACGAATATACACCACCGCGTGATGCACATGGGCCGGACTTCCCGCGCGAAACTCCGACATCTGCACCCACCGATCCTCGGCAAAATGCGTAGGCACAATCTCGTAGGTGTATGCAATTTCTCCGGACGCCGGAATGTCTACGGCTCGGGGCATCTTTACTACGAGATCGGGCTGCGGAATATTCCATCCCACTGCCCATTTTCGCGGCGCGGGTGCGTCGTGCGCATCCCCCTCCGGCGCGCTCGCCGCGGCCCACGCGGAAATCGTCGCGATCTCCTGTGGAGTTAAAGAGACATCATTCGCGAAATGCCCATACCGCGGATCGGCAAACCAGGGCGGCATCATCTTCATCTCAACTGCATGCGATATCGCGGTCGCCCACGGACGCGTCTGTTCGTAGGTAAGCAGAGGCATGGGCGCAACCTCGCCCGCTCGATGGCAACTCTGGCAGTGGTTCTCGAGAATCGGCAGCACATCCTTATAAAAGGTTGGAGCAGGTTCGCGCGACCTAGCGCTCGGCGGTTGCCAGCCTGCAAGCGCCGCCAAGAACACAATCGCCGCCGACAAGGCTCCGAAAATCATCACGAGCGCAGAAACTCCAGCGTCAATGCCCACGCCTGCCGCGCGGCAATCGGCTGATACGATGGCCGGTCGTCGCAGAAAAATGCGTGATCGGCGTTTGAAAATACCACGTTGACGTAAACCTTGCGCTGCACATCCAGAGCCTCGGTCACCGCCTTGCGAGGCTCCGCCGTAATATGCTTGTCCAATCCACCCCAAATCAGCAGCGCGGGCGCACGCAGGTTTGGGGCTCGGTCCAACAGCCCGGGGGCGATCCCGCCGCCATAGAACGAGACCGCATTTCGCAGCGAAACCACGCTATTCGCCAGAAACGAAATGCGGCCTCCCATGCAGAATCCCACGCACGAAATCTCGTCCGCCTTCACCTGTGAAGTCGCATGCAGCCACTCGTAAGTCGCCCGCACGTCGGCCTCTGCAGTCTCGTTCGTGACCGCCTGATAATGCGGCATCACCGAGGGAAAGTCGTTGTAGTTGCCTTCGTATCCCGGCGGCGCCGTGCGATGAAATAATTCCGGAGCGACGGCGACATATCCGTGCTCCGCGAACCGCTCAGTCACATGGCGAATATGGGAGTTGACCCCGAATGCCTCCTGGAAGATCATCAATCCGGGACGCGGTTCACGACCCGCGGGACGGGCCACATACGCCGGCATGCTTGTGCGGTCAGCCACGTTCAGTTCAATTTTTTCCTTCACGATTTCAGCCTGCGCCATAACCGTTCAAACCCTTCCTCAAATCGATTGTCTGGGCGTCCGAGCTCTTCCCCAGTCTCGCACAAAACGCTCCTGCCGATTCGCGATCGCGGCACTCCATTCGAAAAAATGCTAAATTCATCACTTCATGTCGGCCCCCAATTCCAACTTCGTTCGCGCCTGCAAGTCCCAGCCCGTTGACCGCACCCCGGTATGGTTCATGCGCCAGGCCGGACGCTACATGCCCGAGTACCGTGCGGTCCGCAAAAATCATTCGCTCCTCGAGATCTGCAAGAAGCCAGCGCTGGCCGCCGAGGTTACCATTACCGCTGCCGAAATCCTCGGCATTGACGCTGCCATCATTTTCGCCGACCTCTTGCTTCCCCTCGAAGTCATGGGCCTGCCCTTTCATTTTTCCGCGGGGGAAGGTCCCGTTATCGACAAGCCCGTGCGCAGCGCGGAAGACATCGCGACCCTGCGCAGCGATCGCGCCGCCGAACTCGGCTACGTCTCCGAAGCGGTGAGCATAGTGGCCAAGCATTTCGCCAATCGCGTTCCGGTGATTGGCTTCTGTGGCGCTCCCTTCACTCTCGCCAGCTACATGATCGAAGGCGGAGGCTCGCGCAACTACATCCACACTAAGAAAATGATGTACAACTCTCCTAACGACTGGGACGCGCTAATGCGGAAATTGGTTGTCGTCGCCGCGTCTTACGCCGCCGACCAGGTGCGGGCGGGTGCCGACGTGATTCAGATCTTCGACAGTTGGGTCGGCTGCCTCAGCGTCGAAGACTATCGCCGTTATGTGCTTTCGCACGTCACCGGCATGGTGACGCAACTTCAGAAGACGGGAGCGCCCATCATTTATTTCGGCACCGACAGCGCTACGCTCCTGCCCGCCATGAAAGAAACCGGAGCCGACGTCATTGGACTCGACTGGCGCATCCCTCTCGACGAGGGCTGGATGCGCATCGATCACCAATGCGCCGTCCAGGGAAATCTAGATCCCGTATTGCTCTTGGCCGACTGGAAGGAGTTAAGGTCGCGCGCGGAAGACATTCTCCGACAAGCCGCCGGACGCCCCGGCCACATCTTCAATCTCGGCCACGGCATTCTGCCGGAAACGCCGGTCGAAAATGTGAAGAATCTGGCGCGCTTGGTGCAAGAGCACTCTGTCCCGCCTTCCGGCGCCCGCAGTTCATGACTCGCATCGCCATCATTGGCGGAGGCATCTCCGGTCTGGCCGCTGCCTTCGCTCTCGAAGTACAGCGCAGGGACCGAAGCGCGCGCGTCGAGTTTGTTCTCTACGAGTCTTCATCCCGCCTCGGCGGAGTGCTTCACACCGAACACATCGAGGGCTGCACCGTGGAAGCGGGACCTGATTCCTTCCTCACCGAAAAACCTTGGGCCCTCGATCTTTGCCGCGAGCTTGGTCTTGGCGAGCAACTGATCGGTTCCAATGACGCGGAGCGCAAGACCTACATTCTGACCCGCGGCCGGCTGGTTGCCATGCCTGACGGCCTGATGTTCATGGTACCCACGAAGATCATGCCCACCGTCTTGTCACCGCTGTTTTCGTGGAAGACCAAGTTGCGCATGGCGAAGGAACTATTCCACCCAAGAAATTACGGCCCCGACGAATCCGTCGCCTCATTTGTGAAACGCCACTACGGCTCCGAGATGGTTGACCGGCTCGCCGATCCGCTCCTGTCCGGCATCTATGGCGGAGAAGCCGCCAGCCTTAGTTTGCGAGCCGTTCTCCCACGCTTCCACAGCATGGAGAACTCTCACGGCAGTCTCGGCCGCGCCATGCTGGCCACGCGAAAGAACGCTAGAAGCAAGATGTCGGCCGGGCCGCCTAAGCCCGCGCCCCCACTTTTCACTTCATTCCGGAATGGTATGCAGCACCTGGCCGAAACTGTGGTTTCGCGGCTGACGCCAGCATCTCTGCTGACCAACGCTCTGGTCGAGTCCGTTCAGCCCGAAGCCGGAGGGTGGGTGGTCTCGGCAGGGATGCAATCCGGCCACTTCGATGCTTTGATTGTCGCGCTGCCCGCACCCGCCGCGGCCCAGGTGCTTGGTAGGGCGAGCCGGGAACTGTCCGTGGAACTCGGTGCCATCGAGTACAGCTCCTCCATCACCGTGGGCCTCGGCTATGATGGCGATGTCCGCCAGTCTCTTCCACCCGGTTTCGGATTTCTCGTACCGCGCAGCGAAGGCAAGCGCCTTGTTGCCGCGACTTTCGTTCACAACAAATTCCCCCACCGCGCTCCCGAAGACCGTGCCTTGTTGCGCTGTTTTTTCGCCGGAGTAAATGCAGAAAGCGTCTGGTCGCTGGCCGAGGATCAGATCATCGGAATCGTACGCAACGAACTGCAGCAGATCCTCGGCCTGCGCGCCGAGCCACTCTTCGCCCGTGTCTACCGATGGAAGTCCGCCATGGCGCAGTACGGCGTCGGACATCTCGATCGTCTCGACCGCATCGAACGCCTGCGCCGGCAATTGCCCGGGCTCGCTCTCGCCGGCAACGCCTACCGCGGCATTGGCGTCCCCGACTGCATTCGCTCCGGCCGCGACGCCGCCGCAGAACTGTTCAAGCCCTAGAAATGCTCGCTCGAGACAGCCGTCCCGGGAGGGGGCATCCCGCCGACCGGGCAGAAGAATTGTGGCACCGTGGTGGGTTGCCCAAAAATGAAAAGGGCCATCGACAGAGGGTGATAGCCCATGGGTCCAAACTGAAGCGTCGAGCCCTACGCACTGACCTGCGTTTCCGGCGTCGCTGCCTCTTCATAGGAAACGCCTTCGGGATTCCGTGGCCGCTGTAAGCCGCGGCGGAACACCGCTTCCATCACCAACTTGAAAATCGTCCGCCGATTCTGCGCGATCACCTTCACCCATGCCAGCTTCCCCAGCATGGGGAAATAAATTCCACGGAAACACAACCGCGCCAGGAAGATATTGATGCGATATCCCAAGGGCTGGTCGTGGAGCGAGTCGACAGCCTGCGCCAATGCTTCCGGGCTGTAGGCATGCGCCCATCCATACTTCACCTCGGCGTGAGCCTCTGCAATACTCATCTTCAGCGGAGTGTGCGCCATGGCGAAGGGAATAAACTCCTGCCAATGCTTTATGCGAGTGAGTCGGCCCGCAGCTTCCAGGCGCTTATACAGCGGCGTTGCCGGCAACGGAGTCAGGAGCCCGAAGATCGGAAGTCCCGGCGGCCAAGTGCGCACCTGCGAAAGCGTGCGCTCAGCCACTCCGGTCGTGTCATTGTCCATGCCAAAAATAAAGGATGTAATCGCATAAACATTTCGCTTTGCCAGCCGTTCCAGCACTTCGGCATATTCACCCGGCTTATTGAATCCTTTGTTCACATCCTTCAAGTTCGCCGGATCGATCGATTCCATGCCGATGAACACCCATTTGCCGCCGGACGCCGCAATCAAGTCAATCAGTTCCTCATCGCGCAACAGATTTGCGCTAATCTGTGCCACCCAGTGCAACTGGGCTCCGGCGGCAATAATGTCACGCAGCAACGACTTGGTGCGCTTCAGGTTGATCGCGAAATTATCGTCGATGAAGAACACCGCCACTTGGCCCTTCTCTTTGCGGGCGCGCGCCTTTAACAGAAGCAGTTCGTTCACCACGCTCTCGTTGGTGCGAAATCGAATGGAGTCCCCGAAGAATCCGGTCACGGTGCAGAACTCGCAGCCGTACGGACAACCTCGACCCGACTCGACAGGAATAATACGAAACGTCCCCCAACCTTCCCCGACTTTCTCGAGCATGGCGGTCGCGGCCTTGGGCACAAGGTTGAATTGCTCGAGATCAATCGACTCCCAGGGAATCACGGGATATTGTTTCAGCGAAGGTTTACGCTCCTTGCCCGTGTCGTCGACCGGCACATAAATTTCTTTCAGTTCGCCACGAGCCGCATCGTTGACCATCTGCGGCCAGGTTTCATCGGCTTCGCCCAGCGCCACCGCGTCGGCATGGCGTGGCCCACCGTCACGCCCCAAAGCCTCGTCGGCCAATTCGGTGACGTGAGGTCCGCCCATCACGACCTTCACGCCGGTGGCGCGAATCGCGTCGGCGATGCGATATGCCTTAGCGATCATGCGGGTCATGGCGCCGATGCCCACCAGATCAATCTTTTCGTCGCGGACATACTGCGCGATCTGCGCTTCGTTCATGGGCCTGGCGTTGCCGTCGATCAGCAGCACCTCATGTCCTGGCGGAGTCAGCGACTGCAGCAGAAACATCCAGAGGTGCGGCATGAAATTGCGGGTTACACCATTGTCGGGGTTATAAAGCAAAATTCTCATGACTGCTCTCTCCTCGGGGAGCGGACGTGCTTCACCGCACGGAAGCGTCACGAGCGATGCCAAGAAATGGCAACTTCGACTTATGTTCGGGTGAGGCTTGACTGGAAGCTCAGAACAAGCAATTGTACACCTCAAGCTCAGTCGAAACTTGAGCGGGACGGGCGGGATTAACAGTTCAGCCTAATACATCGTACAGATAGTTCTTTATATTAACAATAACTTCTGGTACGCTGGAGCATGGCCCGAGTCGCGCTTCCGCTCCAACTCGATGTCCAGACGCGTAGCACTTTGGACAAGTTCGTCCATT
>Ga0182018_10002477_pt1 | contig 18413 bp, 17 predicted proteins | sample 812P2MmetaG_FD_120490 | JGI IMG/M metagenome (GOLD analysis project Ga0182018, IMG submission 120490) | Permafrost microbial communities from Stordalen Mire, Sweden - 812P2M metaG | ecosystem: Environmental > Terrestrial > Soil > Wetlands > Permafrost | place: Sweden: Stordalen | collected... | reverse complement strand
TATCAATGATCGCGCTATCGGTGATGGCGCCATCAGTGATCGCGACCGGTGGCTATTCCTGCCGAGGCCGGTTGCGCCTTCTTCAGTTCCGCGAAGCGCTGTCGTTCGGTTCGGGCTTCTTCGACCTTGCCAAGTTTCTCCAGGACGCGCGCCAATTGATAGTGCGGGCTGGGATCGTTAGGGTTCAGTTCCGCTGCCCTCCGCAAAGAAGTTTCCGCTTGAGCCGGCTGTCCCGCGAGCGCCTGCGCCTTGCCCAGGCAGTACCAGATATCGGGATTCTGCGCGTCCAGTTCCGCGCCACGCTGCAGATAGGTCACGGCTGCATCATATTTTCCGGTCTCCAACAACGAGCGGCCCAATTCGTACACCGCGGCGGGACTCTCTCCCGACCGGCGCAACTCCTCTTTATATTCGCCGATGGCTTCGTCGGTGCGGCCAAGACTGGAGTAGGCGAATCCCAAATGATAGTGTCCGAGCCGTATGGCCGGGTCGAGTTTCAGAGCGGTTTTGAATTCGTCGATCGCCTGCAGGCTGCGATTCGAATTCAGATACGCTCGCCCCAGCAGCACATGCGCGAGCGCGTTCGCGTTCGAATTCGAGTTCGAACGACTGAGCTTGATCGTCGCTTCCAGTTCGTCCGCGGCTGCAAAGTAGTCCTGCTGGCTCAATAACACCAGCGCCAGATCAAAATGCGTCTTTGAGTCTTCCGGGTTCAAGTCTCGTGCACGCGTGAGTTGCTCCTGCGCCTGTTTGAAATCGTCGGCTTTGAAGTAGGCGATCCCGAGATAATGACGGACTTGCGCATCGCGTGGCCAGCGCGCAATCGCTTGCTCACCGAGCAGGATTGCGTCCCGCAACTGGCCCGAGTCTAAGTCTTGCAACAACTGCTGGCGCGTTTGGGCTGGGGTTTGATTTTGCGTCTGCGCCGGCGCAGACAAGCACAATAAAGAGAGCGCGATAGCAACAACAAAAACGAGACTCAGACTTTGGGTGGCGCAGCGGTTCACCGCTGCGATAGCTGTCCTGTTTTCAGCGTCGGCTTTAGCCGCTGAGGTGACTGCGGCGTGCAACGCGAGTTTTTCAGCAATCTGCTTAGCCTCTGCGGTCAAATTGCGGCGGAGAAAATACTCCATCAGCCTGCTGTTTCGCCGTTGTGCCGCCGCCCTCGTCATCGCACTGTTTGTCATCGTGTCGTCTGTCATCGTATCGTCTTAACGCGGCCAGTCGCAACGCGGCTGCCACTCGCGTCTTGTCGAAGGGAGTTCTTGATGCAAGCCAACGATTTTCTTCGGATGTTTGCCTACGATCACTGGGCGAATCGCGAATGCCTCGCCGCGATGCGGACTGCTGGCTCCGTTTCCGCGGGCACGGTCGGGCGCATGGCTCACCTTCTTTCGGCGCAAAAACTCTGGCTTGAACGCATCCTGAAACAACGCCAGAGCATGCCGGTATGGCCGACGGCAACGATTGAGGATTGCATGACGCTGACCGACGAGATGTCGGCGGCGTGGCGAACCTACATTACGCGGATTGGAAATCAGTTCACGCCCGGCTCGCTCGACGACAAAGTCGAATACCGCAACACTAAAGGCGAGCCCTGGTCCAGCCGGGTGGAAGACATATTGACTCACGTGCTTTTTCACTCCGCGTATCATCGCGGGCAGATAGCTTTGCAGATGCGTGCCTTCGGCATAGACCCCGCGTACACCGATTTCATCCACGCCGTGCGTCAGGGGTTCGTGGAGTAGAAAGTAAAGCAGGGTAGAAATAAATAACGATGGATCTTGGAACGATAAGGCGCGTGTGGCTACCGTTGGTCGCGGGTCTGTTGGCTCTCGGCTTTATATTTCACTCCGGACCGGGCCCGCGCGGACCGGCACGATCAATCGGTCTGCTTCTGGCCTTGATAGGCCTAGCGGGCGTGATTTTCTCCCGCTACACGCTAGGCCGTTCGTTCTCCATCGTTCCTAAAGCGACAGCACTGGTCACCAGCGGCATCTATTCGCGGATCCGCAATCCTATTTACGTCTCCGGAATGTTTTTCGTGGCAGGGGTTGTTCTCATTCTCTGGCGACTTGAATTGCTGATCGTCCTGTTGGCCCTTATTCCCGTTCAGATCATCCGTGCGCACCGCGAAGCCGCAGTCCTCGAAGCAAAATTCGGCGACGCCTATCGCGAATACCGCAAGCGTACCTGGTTCTAATGCCTTACAAGCATAGCGAGTCGTGCGGTGGAGTGACGGGCGTCTCGCCCGTCCCTCCACGAGAGGGACTGCTATCATTTCTGCAATGAAATCCGCATCGATGAAACTGCTCGTGGTATTTTTCTGCCTTCTCATTGTGGCGCGACTTCCGGCTGCCGAGGAGCCCAAGCTCAGCCCGCTCCCGGCGCCGGTTTCGAATAATGCGGTTGCCATTTCACACGACGAAGGCGGACCCATGATTTTTTCCTTCATGGGCATCGGTCCGAAAAAAACCTGGGATGCAATCACCACCAGCGCTTACGAAATGGATCCGGACAGCGGCAAGTGGACGGAAAAGCGTCCCGTACCGGGCGTGGCCGGCCGTCTGGCGGCCTCGGCAGTGGCGTTGCACGACCAGGTCTTCATCTTCGGAGGCTACGTCGTCGATGCGCAGGGCGGAGAGACGACGGCGGCGGACCTGAATGTCTTCGTCCCGGTTGAAAACCGTTATTATCGCGGCAAAGACATCCCCGTGCCGGTCGATGACGCAGTTGTCGGCCTCTATCGCGACCGTTACATTTTTCTCATCGGCGGATGGTCATCGTCGGCTGAAGGAGGAAAAGGCGGCGCCGTCCGCAACGTCCAAGTGTACGACACCGACAAAGATACTTGGATGCAGGCCACGCCCATGCCCGGCACACCCGTGTTCGGTCATGCGGGCGCCATCATTGACGACACCATTGTTTATGTGGACGGCGCCTACAAGAACCCGTACGGCACGAATCCAAAATACGTCGCGTCCAGCGAATGCTGGTTGGGCACAATTCCAAAAAAGGGTGACATCACGAAGATTGCCTGGATGAAGCTTGCAGCGCATCCCGGCAACGCGCATTACCGCATCGCAGCCGGTGCGGGACCGCTGGAAAAAAGGGGAGGCAGAATTTATTTCTCCGGCGGTACCGACACTCCCTACGACTACAACGGAATCGGCTATAACGGCCGGCCCGCCGAGCCTTCCCCGGTGACTTTCGCTTTTGACGACTATAGCGGCGAGTGGGAAACCATCAGCGAAGATGCTGCCGATCCGACCATGGATCATCGCGGCTTGCTGGTGACCCATCGCAGCCTGGTCATCGTCGGAGGCATGGAAAAAGGCCAGCAGGTAACCGCCAAAGTTACGGTTGTAAAACCTGCCCGCGGCAAGTAACCTTAATTGACGCGCTGACGGACACTTCCGCGGGTTTTCAGTGTCCCGCGCACGGTGTCCTACGCAGAGAGCTTTCCGCGGAATCATTACGAAATCGAGTGATGCCAACCACGGCAGAGCGTCTCCTTCAGGCATCCAGCAGGCATCCAAGCACCATAGTTGCAATTCCTGTGACTGTCCTTTATTTTGACAATCCGTTTTAGCGCATAAGAATTCGGAGGCAAGCCTTATGAGTCATGTTATGGAACCGCCCAAGAGCAATCCGGCGGCGGACTACACAAGTCAAATTCTTAACCTCGTCAAAGCCAAGAACCCGGCCGAACCAGAGTTCCACCAGGCCGTTCTTGAAGTGTTCGAGTCCTTGCGGCCCGTGATGGAACGCCACCCGGAGTATCGCGAAGCCAAAATTCTGGAACGTATTACGGAGCCCGAACGAGTCCTGATGTTTCGCGTTCCCTGGTTCGACGACCAGGGCAAAGTGCAAGTCAATCGCGGCTTCCGCATCGAGATGAACAGCGCCATCGGCCCCTATAAGGGCGGACTGCGCTTCCATCCCTCCGTTAATCTCGGCATTCTGAAATTCCTGGCGTTCGAACAAGTCTTCAAGAATTCGCTCACCACGCTGCCCATGGGCGGCGGCAAGGGCGGAAGTGACTTCGATCCGAAAGGCAAGAGCGACAACGAAGTTATGCGCTTCTGCCAGAGCTTCATGACTGAGCTCAGCCGCCACATCGGCCCCGACACGGATGTTCCAGCCGGCGACATCGGCGTGGGCGGACGCGAAATCGGCTTCCTGTTCGGCCAATACAAACGCCTGCGGAATGAATTCACCGGCGTCCTGACCGGCAAGGGCCTGGCTTGGGGCGGCTCGCTGATTCGTCCCGAGGCCACCGGCTACGGCTGCGTGTACTTCGCCCAGGAAATGTTGAAGAGCCGCAAAGATACGCTCGAGGGCAAGGTATGTCTGGTCTCAGGCAGCGGCAACGTCTCGCAATACACGGTCGAGAAGCTGCTTGACCTGGGTGCCAAGCCGATCAGCTTGTCCGATTCCGACGGAGCCATCTACGATGCCGACGGCATCGACCGCGACAAACTCGCTTTTGTCATGGATCTTAAGAATTCCCGCCGCGGCCGCATCAAAGACTATACCGACAAATTCAAGAAAGCCGTCTACAGCGCCACCGATAACAAGCTCGACCACAGTTGGCTGTGGAACATCAAAGCCGACTGCGCCTTCCCGAGCGCCACGCAAAATGAAATCAACGCAAAAGACGCGGCGAACCTGATAAAGAACGGCGTGAAACTCGTCAGCGAGGGAGCAAACATGCCGAGCACCCTGGAAGCGACCAGAATATTCCTCGACGCCAAAGTCCTCTACGGACCAGCCAAGGCCGCCAATGCCGGCGGCGTTGCTACCTCCGGATTGGAAATGGCGCAGAACAGCATGCGCATCTCCTGGACGCGCGAAGAGGTCGATGATCGTTTGCACAAGATCATGATTGCCATCCACCAGAACTGCTACGAAACGGCCGAGAAGTATGGCACGCCCGGCAACCTGGTGAACGGCGCCAATATCGCAGGCTTCCTGAAGGTCGCAAACTCGATGCTGGATCAGGGCCTAGTGTAGCTAAGCGCCTGTCTCAGAGAATTAGAGAATTAAAGATGCGGGAGGAACAATCCCTCCCGCATTCTGCTGCACGGGGCAAGATTTGTGCCGCATACATTTGCCGTCCAGTCGTTTGGCTGAAATTCTCCCGAGTGCTAGTCTTGACGAAAACCCTGAGCCGGATCATAAGGAATCGTTATGAAAATGAATATGAAGAATCTATCGAAGTGTGCCAGCTTGGCGGCATTGCTGGTAACGTTTGTGGCCCTCACGCAGTCGATGCAAGCCGAAGAAGGTATGTGGACCTTCGACAATTTCCCGTCGAAGACGGTGGCGGCAAAATACGGTTTCACGCCCTCACAATCATGGCTTGACCATGTGCGCGCAGCGTCGTTACGAATCGCCAGCGGCTGCTCCGCGTCATTCATCTCTCCCCAAGGACTGGTCATGACAAATCATCATTGCGTGGTCGATTGCGTGGATCAGCTGTCGACGCCAAAACAAAACCTGGTTGAAAGCGGTTTCATCGCAAAAGCGGTTGCCGAGGAGCGCAAATGTCCCGCATTCGAACTCGATCAACTGGTGGAGATTCGCGATGTGACGGGAGAGGTTCAAAGTGCGACGGCCGGCAAGACCGGCGACGACGCGAACAACGCCCTTCGCGCCAAACGGGCGCAGCTGCAGCAGAGCTGCGGCTCGGATCCAAGCGTGCGTTGCGACCTGGTATCGCTGTACCACGGCGGGATCTACGATTTGTACCGCTACAAGCGCTACACCGACGTGCGCCTGGTGTTCGCGCCGGAGTTTGGGGTCGCTCAATTCGGCGGCGATCCGGATAATTTCAATTTCCCGCGCTTCGACTTCGATATCGGCCTCGTACGGGCATATGAAGGCGGCAAACCAGCTGGCAGTCCCGACTACTTGCACTGGAGCGCGAACGGTTCCAAAGACGGGGAACTGCTGTTCGTATCCGGAAACCCCGGCGGTACGAGCCGCCAACTGACGATTGCGCAGCTCGCCTTTGAGCGTGACACGGCATTTCCATTCGGACTCCCGGAAACCGCGGAGTATCGCGGTCAACTCGAACAATTCGTAACCCGTGGACCAGAACAGGCGCGCGAGGCGAATGAGCAGCTGTTCTTTGTCGAAAACGATTTCAAGTCCGACTTTGGGAGGCAGGGCGCGCTGCTGGATCCGAAGTTCTTCGCGGGCAAGCAACAGGAGGAACAGCACCTGCGCGCTGCCGTAGCGGCGGATCCAAAGCTGGCCGCGGACGTGTCGGCATGGGATGACATCGCGCAAATTCAGCAGACGCGCGCGCAGTTGTTTACGCGCAGGGAGAGCCTTCGCCAACTTTCTTTTCTCGTCCGGCTTGTCCGGTTACGCGATCACGCTCGTGCGTGCCTCGACTGAACGCGCCAAGCCCAACACACAGCGTCTGCCGGAATACACGGACCAATCCCTCGTCAACGTACAGCAGCGGCTGTCAGCGCCCGTCCCAATTTACAAAGATTTTGAGGAACTCAACCTGACCCTCCTGTTCACCGTCGTACGACGGGACCTGGGAGCCGACGATCCGTTTGTTCGCAAGATGCTTGGCAAGGAATCTCCCGAGCAGTTGGCGCACCGGCTGGTGACCGGCACTCATCTGGAAGATCCAAAGGTACGGGAGGGGTTGTACAGCGGTGGTCGGGCTGCGGTGGTCGCGTCGACTGATCCGATGATCCGCTTCGCCGCTTCGATTGACGAAGATCGTCTCGCCTTGCGCAAAGATTACGAGGCGCGTGTGGACGCACCGACGCGGGCAGCCGCGGAGAGGATTGCGAAGGCGCGCTTTGCGGTTTACGGCACCAGCGTCGACCCCGATGCGACGTTTACCGCCCGCCTGAGCTATGGCAGCGTGAAAGGTTTCGAAGACGTCGAGGGCAAGCTCGTAGAGCCATACACGACGATCGAAGGTCTGTTCAATCGGGCTACAGACGTGCCTCCGTACGCCCTTCCTGAAAGCTGGCTCAAGGCCAAATCCTCATTGAACCTATCGCTGCCGATGAATCTGTCTACCACGAACGACATCATCGGTGGCAACTCAGGTAGCCCGCTCATCGACCGGGACGCCAATGTTGTTGGCCTCATTTTTGACGGAAATATTTTCTCTCTCGGCGGCGATTACGGCTATGATGCGGCGAAGAATCGTGCTGTGGCCGTGGACAGCCGCGCTCTCCTCGAAGGGCTGCGGAAGGTCTACCACCTCGATCATATTGTCGATGAGATCGAGGCAGCTCGCCGGTAACCAGGACAGCGAAAGCACGCAGCCGGGTGGGCCACTTTAGCGGGGAGGGTATAACGCGAGTCTGTCTTCTAACATTGACCGCAATAACTGGGGGTGCGCCGTTCCTCGCACATTAAGCCATGGAACCACGGTCGCAACCGCTCTCCACTACCGCGCTCGCGCCAGCACCACGGTCACATCGTCGGGCTGTTCGTTGTCGCCGATCCAGTCGGCCACTGCGGTAACGACAATCTCCGTGATGCGCTCCAGCGGCAAATGTCGATTCTCGCGCACCAGTTGGATCAACCGCTCCTCGCCGAACTCACCATAATCATTTTCCGGTTCGGTCACTCCATCCGTGTAAGTCACCAGCAGATCGCCCGGGCGGAGTTGCACGGTCGCTTCCGGAAAACTCACGTTGTCGAACAAGCCGACCACGGTTCCGCCGCAGCTCAGCAACTGAGACGACCCATCCTTTGAAATCAGAATCGGCTGCAGGTGACCGCCGTTCGCGTACGTGAGCCGCCGCGTCGCTCCGTCGTAGAGTCCCAGGAATAAAGTCGCGTACTTTGCCGATGGAGTGCTTTCGTAAAGCTGATGGTTCAACAGCGTCAGGAGCGTTGCTGGAGACGTGTCCGCACCCCGCGACTCAGAAGCCAGCATAAGCCTCGAGCCGCCCGCGGCTACCGCAACCGGTTCGCGCAGCACGGGGGCGTCTTCGATGCTGTACGCGCGCACCGCCGAGTGGATGGTCGCCATCAGCAGCGCTGCCGAGATTCCTTTGCCGCTGATGTCGCCGACCGCCAGCATCAGCTTGTCGGAATTCAGCGCCAGAAAGTCGTAATAGTCCCCGCTCACCGTCCGCGCCGGACGGCAGAAACCGTGGACTTCGAGGGTTTCCAGCTGCGTGATCAACTTGGGATAGAGCTGCGCCTGCACTTCCTGGGCAATGGCCAATTCGCCTTCCAGTCGCTGCTTTTCTTTCTGTTCCTGAACCAGCTTCTCGATCGACGTGGTCATCGAGTTGAAGGAGTTCGCCAGCGTCGCCAGCTGGTCGCTCGACTGCACCGCGATCCGATGGCTGAAGTCGGCCCGATTGATGTGCTTGGTCGCTTCGTAGAGTTGGTCCACCGCCGAGGTGATGGTGCGCGTTAGCTTGGTTCCAACGATCAGCGCCAGCACCACGATGATCGCGAACACAATCAGAATCGAAAATAAAATATATTCCACGCCCTTAGCGTAATCTCCGCGCGCGGCAAAGAGTCTTGCGTACAGCACCGACGGCCGGGTCTCGACCTCCGCCAGCGCTCCCACGCGCTCCGGTTTTCCCGTGGCCCAATCCACCATCGGCACAGGGATTCGTAAAGTGATCTCGTGATCCAGCGCATTGCTCGCTGGCGGAATCTTTCCCGCAAAGAAAGTCTCCTCGCGGAGACCTCCGTCATCGAATATCAGAGAGCGTTGCGAGGCGTTTTGGCGCGCCGGCTTGGCCGAACTCGCGGCATTGGGGCTCTCGGTTCCATAGACCGCAATGCGGCCGAGATCTCCCGCAACCTTCTCGACGAACTCCTGGTCGAACGGCTCGCTCAAAATCACGCGCAAGGATAAAGATAAAGATCCCGGCTCAGCCATGAGCACGGTCGCGGTCCGAAGATAGAGCTTGTCGCGATCGTTCACAAGGTCGCGGAAATCGCCGGTGATAAATGGGGGAGAATCAAAGCCAGCCACGCCCTCCGGCCCCGAGCAATACGGTTGCGGCTGGTTCCGGTACCAGGCGCAGACCTGCCGCCGCGCCCACTCCGGACGACGCGGCCTTGCCCGGCCGAGGATTCCTGCATCCAGCTTTCCACCTTCCGAGATTTGCGTCGCGAGGTGGTGAGCAATGGCTCGGTTGGCTGCCTCCATGCTGCGCAAGTGAGTGGTGATGTCGGAAGTTACGACAAAGCTGGCGAATTGCCCGGCGAGAAGATCGAGCGTGATCAGCGAAATCACCACCAGCAGAAAAACTGGAATCACGCCGATAAAAACATACGTCACGATCAAACGGTTTCGCAGCCGCCACAACAGTCGCGAGCGTAGCCAGCGGACCCCGCCAATCGCGAGCAACACGATCGCCAGCACGCTGAGAAAAATCACCCAGCCCGTCAGGCTCGCCGACGTTGCCGGACTCGCACGCCGCGTCAGCCACTGCACCGCGAACAGAAGCAGGTCCAGTGCCAGCACGTAGAGCGCCGCCCACCCGACCCAGCTCTGCGGCCAGAGCCCCTTGTCGCGCAGCGTGCTCTCGACTTCCAGAGAGATCAGTCTCATCCCGTTGCCCAACTTGCCGCCTGGCTATAGGACATCGCGCCTGGTGTCATATCTCAGGATAAAAATCGAAAAATGCCGCCAGACTGGTTTTGAGTTGCTTTTCGATCTCATCCTTGCTGCCTTCGAGAGTATGCATCGTGACGTGCGCGTCCCGACCATTCTTGAGTTTGATCGTGGCCGCGCCCACCTCCGCCAGTTCGTCGGAAGGCAGCAGACGCAGACCGTACACCAATGTCAGGTTTGCCATCCCACGATTGTAAGCCAGAGGATGTGAGTCGGAAGAGTGTGAGGATTGCCGATGGAGAACCGCTCCATCGAATGACTTGTTACGATGCCGACAGAGCTATCCCGGTGGCCACTGCAACGAGCGGCCGCCGATCAGGTGCACATGCAGATGAAAAACCGATTGACCGGCGCGCGGGCCCACATTCAGCACCGTGCGGTAGCCATCTTCAATCGAACGCTGGCGCGCAATGTGAGCGGCCACCAGATGACAGCGTCCGACCAGTTCCGCGTCTTCTGCGGCGGCTTCCTTCAAGCCGGCAATATGTTTTTTCGGGATGACCAGCACGTGGGTCGGGCCTTGTGGATTCAGATCTTCAAAGGCATAAGTGTGTTCGTCTTCGAAGACTTTCTTGGATGGCACTTCGCCGCGAATAATCCGGCAGAATAGACAATCCGCCATAAGTGAGTCTCCCCTTGCCTTAGGATTGCGATCACCCGGCAAGTCAACACGGAGATAAGTTCTTTATATCTCTTGACGGGACCATATTACTCCAAGTAACTGCGTCCTATAAGAAATTGTCAGTCGAGCCGCACCAGAAAGACCGATCCTTCCGCAGTCTCGGTTTCGCGAGCCAGTGTTGTTGCGCGTTGGCGGTCGTCGTCCAACACTCGAACCCGTACCCACCAGTCGCCCACGGGACTCGCAAACTTCACGACTTTCGCCATCTGGTAACGCTTCTGCAGGTGTTGCGCCAATTCCGCGGCCGCATTCTGCCCGGCGAAGGAGCCGATCTGGACCGCCCATCGTCCACCGGCATCGAGAGGCTCGGGCGACTGAAGTACCTCCAGCCGAACTTTGGCAGTACCTGGTAAGTACACATCCAGCGCTTTCGCGGCAGCGAATGAAAGATCGACGATGCGTCCCGGGATGAAGGGCCCGCGATCGGTGATCCGCACCAACTCAGAATGTTTGGTTTTCAGATTCGTGACGCGCACGATCGAGCCCAGCGGCAAAGTAAGATGTGCCGCCGTCATCGCGTTCATGTCGTAAATCTCGCCATTCGACCCGCGCCGGTTGTGATACGGAGCGCCGTACCAGCTCGCCACACCGGTTTGTTCGAAGATCGGTCTCGCACCAGGAGGAACTTCGATCTTTCCGTTTGCGCTCGCGGTTCCCGGCGGCGGAGCCGCAGCTGGTTTTTTCTGCGGAAGTGACGGCGGGGGTGGAACCTGCGCCTGCGTATGTTTATGTCCACAGCCGCTCAGAAGCGCCGTGCCCAACAATAAAAGGAGTAAAAGACAAGGCGCCGACCATGCCGTCGGCCACCGCGACGGCAGCGCGTTCCCGGGCCGATTGCTGGAAGACCAGCAACTGGAAGGGAGTATGTTCAAGAACTCTTGCGATGCGTTTCCAGATAGTCCGCGAACTCGGAGAGCTTGTCCGCCGCGGTTCGCAGCGCCTTGGACGAATGCGTTCGCACCGCCGGCACAACCTCGTCGTTCAGATACGTCACCAGTTCCGCCGTCTCTTTTTCCAGAGTCTCGGCGATATTCGCCACCGAGCGATTGAAGCGCGCGGAAGCCTCTTCCACCTTGCGGTCGAATTCTGTCATGTCGATCCTGCCGGTTCAGGTTAATGTTCACGCGTATCGCGGTTACCAGGCTTCTTTATTATCGCGGGCGCTCTCCCGGCGGTCAAATCCGGATGAATCCGCTCGGGCACTGGCCCGCCCTCGGAGTTCCCACCCGGGTCGCGATACAATCACGCCATGCGTCCCGTTCTTCCCAAGACAGCTATTGGATTGCCCCGGCTTTCTTTGATGTTCGCAGCGATGTTGGTCGTGATCCTCCTGGCTTTCGCGCCGGCCTGCACGTTCTACGGCGATCATCCAGCGCGCGCTTTCTCCGAAGCCACCGGTGGCGAGGGGCTGGAGCGCGTCTTCTGGAAAGATGTGCAAACTGCTAACTGGGTAGAAGTGGAGCGCGCGCTCGCTTCGAATTACTCAGGCGTAACTCCTGGCGGAACGCTCGATCGCTCCGCCACGCTTGAGCAATATCGTCAGTGGCGGTTGAAAGACTATACGCTCGGCGATCTGAGGACCGAGTTGAATGGAAACACCATCGTCGTGACCTACACCATCACTCTGAACGGCAGCTTGAATGGAACGGGCGGCTCGCAAGCGCTCCCCTCGGCGCCTCAGCACATGATGACCGTGTGGCAGCAGCAAAAATCGGGATGGGTCGAGATCGCGCACAGCGTCACCCAACAATAATGCGCGCCCCCAGCATTGCCGTAGAGAGGCGGCTGGCCGCGTCTCCATGTCCACTGAGCAGCAATAGCCTGGCTGCCTTCCGTCGTGCAATGCTCCGCTGGTACGACCAGCATCGCCGCGATCTTCCGTGGCGTGAAACTCGCGAACCCTACCGCATCTGGCTGAGCGAAATCATGCTGCAGCAGACGCGCGTCGCCGCCGTGCTTGACCACTACCGGATTTTCCTCGAACGTTTTCCGAATGTGCCGGCGCTGGCCGCGGCTTCTGAAGATACCGTGCTCGCGGCATGGAGCGGCTTGGGCTACTATCGGCGCGCGCGCATGTTGCACCAGTGCGCGCGGGAACTCGTGCAGAAGCACGATGGCCGGTTCCCGCGGAATTCCGAAGCGTTGCTCGCAATGCCTGGAATCGGACGCTACACTGCTGCTGCCATCGCCAGCATCGCGTTTGCCGAGGCCGTAGCCGTTGTCGATGGTAATGTCGAGCGGGTGTTGCAAAGACTGATTGGCATTGATCTCACCGCGCCCCAGACCTGGCGACATGCGCAAGCGCTTCTCGATAACTCACGGCCCGGGGATTTCAATCAGGCCATGATGGAACTCGGCGCAACCGTGTGCGTGCCGCGCGAGCCCCGCTGCCTGGCCTGCCCCGTCCGGAAATGGTGTGCCACCCCAAGAAACAAACGGGGAGAAGTTCCGCGAACAGTATCCATATCGATTGAGCACATGCCGGTTTCGCGCCAGAACAAGAAACAGATATGGTGCGCTCTTGATTGGCGCGATGGCAATGACAATGGCAATGACAATGACAACGCCCGCCGCAATGGTGCAGTCCGGCTGGTGCAGCGCCCGAGAAAGGCCTCGCTCATGCCGGGCATGTGGGAACTGCCCCAATCGTCCAAGCCTCCGCAGCCAGCGCACGCTGCAGCGCACTGGCGCACGTTTCGCCATTCCATTACTGTCACTGATTACACTGTTCATGTGTTACGGAATACGGCGTTGCAGAATACGCCGTCGCCCGATGCTGCGAAAGGCAAATGGATCGCAATCGATCGCATCTCGCAGATCCCAATCACGGGGTTGACGCGGAAAATCCTGAAGGCTGGCGGCATCATCTAAATCTCCGAGGCATTTCCTTTATGAAGTGGCTCGACCGCTTGTTCGGAGGTCCGAAAGATATGGCTGCATTGACGGCCGGAACCAAAGCGCCTGACTTCTCCCTGCCCGCCGCCCCCGTTGAAGGGAAAGAAGGCGGGAAAGGTGCTGGGCAAGTTGACGGAAAAAAAGGCGGCCGATTCTCCTTGCATTCCGCTCTCAAACAAGGACCGGTGTTGGCCGCGTTCTTCAAGGTTTCCTGTCCGACCTGCCAATACACATTTCCCTTCCTCGAACGGATTCACAAAGCTCACGGCGACAAGAAAATCACGATCGTGGGTATCTCGCAAAACGACCAACGCGACACCAGGGCTTTTCTGAAAGAGTACGGCATTACCTTCCCTACTCTGCTCGACGATCCGAACGGCTACGCCGTGTCGAATGCTTACGGACTAACTAACGTCCCGACCTTGTTCCTGATAGGGCAGGACGGCAAGATCGAAATCAGCAGCGTTGGATGGGTGAAACAGGAAGTGGAGGACATCAACCGCGAGCTCGCTGCCGCGCAGCAGATTAAGCTTCCTCCAATCTTTCAGCCCGGAGAAGACGTTCGCGAATTTCGCGCTGGTTGAGGCTCCAAGAACTGATCCCGCGGTCGCGGGACCAAGAAACGTTGGGTACCATACTTCTGCACGAGGGTAACTTTGGCGCCTTCCGGCGACGTGCTAGCCTTGCTTAGTTCCGCGCTTTCAGCGATTTGCAAGCAGCGTTCCTGACGAGAGACGAGCCGTCACCGATGCCAAAGGTCCCGATTTTTCGGTTGCGCAATTCTGCTCCGCTTAGCCGGCCCGATCTTCGATACCACGGGGTCAAACTGACGTTCAGCGATTTGCAACTGGGCGTCGACAATCTCCGCTACGACGTTTTTCTCAGCCCGCGCATCACCTCGGATTTAAGCTTCCATCTGGCGCGTTACATCTGCCGTTTTGGGCAGGTGGAATCGCTCTTCGAAACGGATGTTCCCGCCGCTATCCAGAGCAAATTCATAGGAGCCGCCGCGGGACCGACCCAACTGCGCAAGCCCGGTCCCGCCGATCTGAAGACTTTGCTGATCTCGATTCATCTCGCGATCCTGAATCGAGCCAAGGCGGAGGGAAATCCGTCGGTTGATTTGCTCGGACGGCTGGGCGTGGTCAAGTTCATACGCACCGAACTGCAAATGCAGTTTTCCAGGATTCTGGAACAGTGCCGCGCCAAGGCGAGATCGCTGGAGGGTGGGGTGCAGCACACGAAAATGGTGCAGACGCAGGAACTCGTCTCCGGCTTCCAGATACGCAAGAAGATCATCCTCCGCCGCGCCGGGCAGGAGATGTTTCGTCTGCTCCGCGAGATCGAAAAAGAGACGCTGGCCCGCACCCGGCGCTCGCTGCTTGGCGAATTGCCCGCCGACTGTTATCGCCTGTTCCTCAATCCGCTGATTCTTACCGAAGATGGCCGCGACGATTATCTCTGCGCCGAGCACTATTACATGTTCGGCAACTTCGAGAAAGATCCCGACCGCTTCCCCAACCTCCGCCAGTTCGCTTTGGATTTTCTGCGCGAACTGGGATATGGAGAAGCGGATGACGATGAGCATCTGGAGCAGGCGTTCAATGTTCCGGAAAACGCCGCCGCGCTGGTGGGCACAGGCAACGGCGAAGACTTGACGCCCGAGGATCGCAACCGAAAAGACCGCCTCGAGATCTGGAGCCGGACGCTGCAGCGCGAAGGCGTTCTGGCGCACGTGGTTGCTACTTATGAAGCGGTTCCCCTGCTCGCCGAATACGCGCCGCGGGTGAACCCGCAGCAGATCAAGGGGGCGCTGCTTTTCCGCGAAGAGTCGGAACGCGTGGAAAAAATAATCGCTGAAAGCCGTCTCCATTCCGACCGGCTCTTTGCCGCTACCGGACGCGTCGCCTCCTGCCGCGGCTCGGAACGCAGCCGTTTTGCCGCGCGTCTTTTGCACGACCTATTTTGTTATCATCGCGATCTGCGCGGTCTGGAAGCGTTGAGCTCCGGTTTTGACCGGATCAACCTGGTGAGCGACGAGAAAGTACGGCAGCTCTCTTCGCTCAACGGCATGCTCTACGAGTTCCTACCTCCCGAAGAGCAGAAGCCGGCCGAGGATCGCGTGGTTCACCACGTGATCCTGAAGGCCGACGTGCGCGACTCTTCGCTCCTTACCCGCTCGCTGATGGAAAAAGGCATGAATGCCGCCTCGTATTTCAGCCTTAATTTCTACGATCCGATCAACAAGCTGCTGGCGAAATTCGGCGCCAAGAAAGTCTTCCTTGAAGGCGACGCCATCATCGTGGCCGTGCTCGAGCGCGAAGGCGAAGACACCCTCACCGTCGGCCGCACCTGCGTTCTGGCGTGGGAGATTGTGAACCTGCTCGGCGACTACAACAAACTTCTGGAGAGTTCCGGTCTGCCGCAGATGGAAGTCGGTTTGGGCATCGCTTATCAGGATTCGCCTCCGCTCTACCTGGTGGATGGCGAACACCGCATCATGATTTCCGATGCCATCAATGAGAGCGACCGTCTTTCCTCCTGCAGCAAGCGCTTCCGCAAGAAAGTTGCACCCGATGCGGGCGTCTTCCAGGTGTACTCGGTGCAGATCGGAGGCGGCGGTGACCACGGAAGCAATGGCAATAACAATAACAGTGACAGTACGAGCAACGACGCCGGCGCCGAAGAAATGCGACTTAACTACAACGTAGGCGGAATCTGCCTGAGTGAAGCCGGCTTCCGCAAACTGCAGCAGGAGATCTCACTCTCGGCCTGGGCGCCGGATGACAGCGAGTCTGGGTTTAGTGGCCCATTGTTTAATAACCAATGGATCGACGAGAAGCGTGAGATCTTCGTAGGGACCGTTCCCCTCGCCAATGGACTATTTCGCAAGATTGCCATCCGCAAGAATCGCATCGCCCAGGTGGATGTCCGCGATTTATCTATTTTGCACTGGACCGACGGCTGGTATTACGAAGTCTGCGCAAATCCGGCCGTATACGCAGCGCTGCCCGGAGAAAAATCCGCATCGGCTGGGCGTTAGAAATTAAGGGGCTGAAATTCCTGGCATCTCTCCGCAGCACTCGTTCAGAAACTCCGCCGAACCCTGAACGGAATTTCCACCACCGCTTCGAGCGCCACTGGTTTCCCCGCTCTCTCCGCGGGTACGAACTTCCAGCGGGCCAGCGCGCTCGCGGCATAGGTATCCAGACGTTCGTCGGGGCTATTGAGGACGCGAATGTCGCTCACCTTGCCGTCCGAGTGAATGACCGCATAAAGCGTGACCACACCGTGCACGTTGGCGCGAATCAATTCCAGCGGATAGCCGGGATCCGATTTTTCGGTGGCCACCGGCTCCAGCAGCTCGCCGTCTTTCCGGCCTCCGTCAAGTTCGGCAAACTTTATCACCCAGCTGCCGGTCGACGAATTCAGATTCGGCATGTTCAGCGTCCGCCCATAGACGCGCTTGCCGCCGAAAACCTTGCGGTCCTCGTCGGTGATTTTATCGTCGGAAACCGGAGACGCAGCGCGCGGGCTCGAATGCGCTCCCGGGGACGCTCCCAGAGACGACAAGCTAGCCATCTCGCGAGTGTTGTCCGAGTCCGCCGCGCCGACGTGGAGGCCGGAAGGCAGAGAGCCGTTGGTGCGTGCGTTCAAGCCGCCAGATTTCGATCCCGCCAAATCCGGGGTTCCCGGCGCGCCTGGTTTTCCCTTTGGAGTTGCGGCAAAAGTTCCCCGGCGATTGCCCGCGGGAACTGCCACGGGACCGGTGGGCGCTACGGGATGAATGCCCAATGCGATCAGCCGTCCACTCGCGCCGGCATTGCCCGAGGCCGCCACGCTCGGCGGAGGGCCTACGGGCTGCGCGCCGCCGCCGGGCAAACTTCCTCGTCCGCTGCCGCGCGCGGACAGAGAATGCTGTTCGGCCAGCGTGAGCTGTGGCGCCGGCGCCACCACTGTACTCGGGCCAATGTTCACAAGCCCGACATGTCCTTTCGTAGATTGCGTCAACTCCGGCGGCGGTTCCACGACCGCCGTCTCCGGGGCGGCCAAGCCGCGCGTCGGATGCAGCGTTACTTCCGGAGGCGGTGCAATGACGTCCGATTTCAGCCCCGCTTGAACTACACGGTCGCGCGCAAACTGCACGTCCGGCGCGGGCGCGACGACCTGCGTCTCGGGCGCGACGATTCGGGTCAAGGAGGCCCGTGTCGCATCCAGCGGAACCGCCGGCACGATGGCGCCTGTGGCCACGATATTAGGCAAGGGGACGTCGTGGTTGAGTTTGAGGTCGGGCGGCACGACGATGGTTTGGGAGCGGTTATCCGCTTCCGGAGGAACCGAAAGAATCGGCTGCTTGGCGTAGGCGGGGTCCCCTTTTTGCGCCTTGGGCGGTTTGGATGCGCCGGTGTCGAGCGGGGGCAGATATTCTTCCGGCGTATACGTTACCAGCGACGACCGGTCAAACGCGGGGTGCTCCAGAATTTTCTGCTGTCGAATCCACGCGAGCGAAATCGTCCATATAAGGGCAACCGCTGTCGTGTGCAACAACGCAGATTGCAGGAAACGTCCCCAGGGCAGCTCTTGCCGGACGAAGACATCGCGCCACAGATCGAATTCGCGGTCACCGGACAGGTTCGCCGGATCAATTTCTGGGTGAAGGGCTGGGCTGATTTCCGGGTGCAGAGCCGCGCGAACTTCGCTTCGGAATTCCGGGCTCGCGGGATCGCGCTCCACCAAAAGTTTCAATAGTTTCTTACCCGGGGAATCCATCTCGCTCCAATGTTTTTCTAGCCAACTCCCACGATGGTGCCCCGGAAGGCGGGATCCGAGGCGTCTTCGCTGGCTCGCCGCGGACGGCTAGTCTTTTCCAGATTATAGCTGACCCCGAAGGGTTGTCGGGCGGGCGTTGCGCTTTGCCCGCGTCCGGTCGTGACGGCTATACTAGAGTGTTCCGAGGTGAGCGTGCCGATCCCTATTAACCGTTTCCGGACCAACCGTTTCCACGCGCTGCAACTTACGTGTTTTGTTCTTTTTGTCTTAATGTCTGCTAGCGCGCAAGCGAATCCGAATCGGCAGATCCCAGCAAGGCCCGGTGCGGATTATTCCGGCATGTATAGTTTTTTGCGCGACGGGGAGTTTGTGCAGTTCACCGTCGAAGACCCGAGTCACATCATCGGCTTTGTTTCGCGTTATGCCGAT
>Ga0182018_10002476_pt1 | contig 18418 bp, 14 predicted proteins | sample 812P2MmetaG_FD_120490 | JGI IMG/M metagenome (GOLD analysis project Ga0182018, IMG submission 120490) | Permafrost microbial communities from Stordalen Mire, Sweden - 812P2M metaG | ecosystem: Environmental > Terrestrial > Soil > Wetlands > Permafrost | place: Sweden: Stordalen | collected... | reverse complement strand
ATTCGGATATCGCCGGATCATCGCTTCTTAGCAGCTCCCCGACGCTTTTCGCAGCTTTGCACGTCCTTCATCGCCTGTGGAACCAAGGTATCCACCTGCATGCCCTTATTAATTTTAACTAACGCAAAATTGCACCATCAAACACGGAAAGTTTGATGGCCGCTCTCATGTGTGTTTTGTGACACATGAAAGTTCTTCTCTATACAGTTTTCAAGGAACTCGCCATCGCCGACGTCGTCACTCGCGGACTCATTTACCGTAGTAAACTTCGTCCGCTCGTTCCTCGCCGGCCGCTGCGCTCGATGGCGATTTCCTTGAAAACGCCAGGCGAGAACAAACGGGGTGATGGCCTTTCGAAAACGAGCTCGCCGGTAGTCGAGCGCCGAAGCGTCGAACTAAAGCGAGGTTCGTTCCCTCAAAGCTGAACAGTGCAGTAGTGCGTGACGCCCCCAAACTTCCGGCCTTACGATCGAGGTGATCGGTAGACTCCTGGGTTTGGCGGCAATCGTCTGTGGTCGACTTAGAATGTACGTCATCGCCATCGTGCAAGCACGATCCGATGACATGTACTCCTTAGAAAGGAGGTGATCCAGCCGCACCTTCCGATACGGCTACCTTGTTACGACTTCGTCCCCCTTACCTAGCATACCTTAGACGCCTTGCTCCTTGCGGTTGCACGGGCGGCTTCGGGTACACTAAACTCAGGTGACGTGACGGGCGGTGTGTACAAGGCCCGGGAACGTATTCACCGCAGCGTAGCTGATCTACGGTTACTAGCGATTCCGACTTCATGAAGGCGAGTTGCAGCCTTCAATCCGAACTGAGAGAGGGTTTGTGAGATTAGCTTGCCCTCGCGGGTTCGCGACTCGTTGTCCCTCCCATTGTAGCACGTGTGTAGCCCGGGACGTAAGGGCCATGCTGACTTGACGTCATCCCCACCTTCCTCCGGCTTGTCACCGGCGGTCCCGCGTGAGAGATCTTGCGACCAACACACGGCAAGGGTTGCGCTCGTTGCGGGACTTAACCCAACACCTCACGGCACGAGCTGACGACAGCCATGCAGCACCTGTCTCTGCGTCCGGTTGCCCGGAAACCTAGTCTCCTAGGATAGCGCAGGATGTCAAGCCCCGGTAAGGTTCTTCGCGTTGCGTCGAATTAAACCACATGCTCCACCGCTTGTGCGGGCCCCCGTCAATTCCTTTGAGTTTTAACCTTGCGGCCGTACTCCCCAGGCGGGACACTTATTGTGTTAACTGCGGCACAGATGGAGTCGATACCACCTACACCTAGTGTCCATCGTTTACGGCTAGGACTACCGGGGTATCTAATCCCGTTTGCTCCCCTAGCTTTCGCTCCTCAGTGTCAGGTTAACCCCAGATGATCGCCTTCGCCACTGGTGTTCCTCCCGATATCTACGCATTTCACCGCTACACCGGGAATTCCATCATCCTCTGATTACCTCAAGGTCGGCAGTTTCCACACGGATTCCCGAGTTGAGCTCGGGGATTTGCTTGCGGACTTGCCGATCCACCTACGAGCGCTTTACGCCCAATAATTCCGGACAACGCTTGCCCCCTACGTCTTACCGCGGCTGCTGGCACGTAGTTAGCCGGGGCTTCCTCCAAGGGTACCGTCAATATCGTCCCCTTCGACAGTGGTTTACGACCCGAAGGCCTTCATCCCACACGCGGCGTCGCTCCGTCAGGCTTTCGCCCATTGCGGAAAATTCCTCACTGCTGCCTCCCGTAGGAGTCTGGACCGTGTCTCAGTTCCAGTGTGGCTGGTCGCTCTCTCAAGCCAGCTACCCATCGGAGTCTTGGTAGGCCGTTACCCCACCAACTAACTAATGGGACGCAGTCCCCTCTCCGTGCGGATTGCTCCTTTCATCGTCTCGAGATGCCTCAAAACGATCGTATGCGGTATTAGCTAACCTTTCGGCTAGTTATCCCCCACACAGAGGTAGGTTGACCACGTGTTACTCACCCGTCTGCCACTGGGGTATTGCTACCCCCGTTCGACTTGCATGTGTTAGGCACGCCGCCAGCGTTAGTCCTGAGCCAGGATCAAACTCTCCATAAAAATCTATGGAGCCTTCGATACAGGCTCTAATCTCTTGTAATTGTACGAAATCTCGCGACTCGAAGACATTGCCGATTAAGGCGCCGTCTTGCGAGGTCGGAGACCCACAGACTTACACGCTTGCTGCACTGTTCAGTTTTCAAGGAACGAACGTAAACCCCAAAACGACCCAGAAGCGGATCGACCGACCGCGCTGGGCGCCGACCGCCTGAGAACGCTACGGGGTTGCCCAAACGACTCACGTCAGTCAGGGCACGACGGCTATCATAGCGCCGCCCTAGTGGCGTGTCAAGGAAGACTTCGGTTAAACGAGAGGCAAACCGGAAAAGTACTCGTGCTTTACGACCACATCGACCTCCGCGTCTCCAATCTGGGCGAAATCCGCCTTCTATATGATGCCCTTCTGCCGGCCATGGGCTTCTCCGACATCGTCGCCGATCAGGATTCCGTCTGCTACTACCGCCCAGGGGGCGACCGTTCGAACCCCTTCCTCGGCCTCATGCTCGACCCGCTCCACCGTTCTAACAGAACGCGCCTCGCACTGCGGGCCCCCGATCGGCTCGAAGTCGACCGCCTGGCAGAGATTGCTCGCTCGGCTGGAGCCACGGCCTTCGAGCCCCCGCACGTCTGCGACGAGTACACGCCGTTCTACTATGCGACGTTCTTCGAAGATAGCGACGGCAACAAGCTAGAAATCTGCTACCGCCAGAACCCCAAGACCGAGAAGCGCTGATTTCGTTCAGGGCAACGCCATGGACGAAATCTAGAGCTTTCGCGAGATCGTTTTGGCTTGCATGAAGAGCAATAAGTAGTCCCGGCCTCCCGCCTTGCTATCGGTGCCCGACATATTGAAGCCGCCGAAGGGATGCGCCCCTACGTATGCGCCAGTGCTCTTTCGGTTAAAGTACAGATTGCCGACGAAGAAATCTTCGCGCGCGCGCTCGATCTTCGCCTCGTCGGTCGTGTAAAGCGAGCCGGTCAAACCGAACTCCGTGTTGTTGGCGATCGTCATAGCATCGTCGAAATCTTTGGCTTTGATCACCGCTAAGACTGGCCCAAAAATCTCCTCCTGAGCGATCGTCGCATCGGGCGCGACGTCGGCAATTACCGTCGGCTCAACGTAGTAGCCGCCGCCGTCCACGCGCTTTCCGCCGGCGACCAGCCGGCCTTCGCTTTGACCCTTCTCGATGTACCTCATGATCGATCGCAGCGCCCCCTCGTTGACGACGGGGCCCATATAGTTTGCGCGATCCCGCGGGTCACCGACGGCGATGCGATCGACGCGGTGCTTCAGTCGCTCCAAAAACTCGTCGTAAATGGACTCCTCGACGATGGCGCGAGAACATGCCGAACACTTCTGACCCTGAAATCCAAACGCAGAGACCGCGACACCTTCCACTGCGGCGTCGAGGTCGGCGTCGGAGGCGACGATAATCGAATCCTTGCCGCCCATTTCCGCGACGACCCGTTTGATCCACTTCTGGCCGGCCTGCGGTTTGGCGGCGAGCTCGTTGATGCGCAGCCCGACCTCCTTCGATCCCGTAAAGGCGATAAAACGGATCTGCGGATGCATCACGATGAGATCGCCGATCTCGCTTCCCGAACCCGGAATGAAGTTGACGACGCCTGCCGGTACGCCGACCTCCTCCAGGAGATCGACGAACCAGGCCGCGATGATGGCCGCGTCGCTCGACGGCTTGAGCACAACCGTGTTGCCGCTGACGATCGCGGCCGCCGTCATACCCATCATGATCGCGCCGGCGAAGTTCCAGGGTGGGATCACGGCACCGACGCCGAGCGGAATGTAGATCAGCTCGTTGCGTTCGCCGGCAATAGGAACGACGGGCTGCTCCTGTGCGTAACGAAGCGCCTCGCGAGCATAGAACTCCAGAAAGTCGATCGACTCGGCAATATCGCCGTCGGCCTCGGCCCAGCTCTTTCCGACTTCATATACCAAAAGCGCATCGTAATCGAATCGCCGCCGGCGCAACAGCTCCGCCGCGCGAAAGAGATACTGCGCGCGCTCGGGTAGCGTTAAATGCTTCCAGGATTCGAAGGCTTTCGCAGCCGCCTCGATGGCTTGCGTCGCCTCGACTTTCGATGCGGAGCTGACGCTGCCGACAACCTCTTCGGGGTTCGCGGGATTGAGCGAGCGAATGCGTTTGCTCGTCTCGATTCGACGGCCGCCGATGACCAGCGGGTACTCCGTCCCAAGACGCTGCGCAAGCCTGGCGAGTGCTGCCTCCATCGCCGCGGCGTCGGCGGGGTCCTTGAAGTCCTTGACGACCTCGTTCTTGAAGGGCGGGATCTCGGTTCGCGGCTTTTCGGCTGTCGTCATCCTTCTATACTACCAGCCCCGCCTCATGAGGCCTTGCCTGGGTGCCCTCTCGCAGCGTGCCGATCAGTGCCCTTGGATTCTCCGAATGCATGAGCGCTTCACCGATGAGGAATCCGCGAGCGCCGGCGGCGCGGAGGCGCGCGACGTCGGAAGCGTCGCGCATGCCGCTCTCGCTGATGGCGAACACTGCCGGCGGGACCTTTGGGAGCAGGTGCTCGCTGACGGCAAGGTCGGTTTCGAGTGTCCGCAGGTTTCGGTTGTTGATACCGAGCAGCCGCGCGTCAGCCTTCAGCGCGCGCTGCAGGTCCCCGGAATCGTGCACCTCCACTAGAACGTCCAGCGCATATTCGCGAGCCTCGGCGACGCACTCGCGCAGCGCCGCATCATCCATGCCGGCGACGATTAAGAGGATGCAGTCGGCACCGTACGCGGCCGACTGTGCGACGTGGTAACGCGTCCAAATGAAATCCTTGCGCAGAAGCGGGCGCGACGTCGCCGCCCTCACATCGTCGAGGTAGGAGAGCTCGCCGAGAAAATGATCGCGTTCGGTGAGAACGCTGATCGCATCGCTGCCGGCCTCGTCATAGGCGCGCGCGATGGCGACGGGATTGAAGCTGCGCGCGATCAACCCGGCGGAGGGCGACGCACGCTTGATTTCGGCAATGATCGCACCACCTTGTGCGCGTCGCAACGCCGCCAAGAAGCCTCGCCGCTCGCCCATCCGAGCCGACGCGCGAGCGCACAAGGCGTCGTAGGGTTCGCGTGCCTGCTCGAGCTCGAGCAACGCGGCCTTCGCGCTGTAGATTTTTTGGAGCATGTCGAGCATCGAACGGTGGGTTCTTGCGGGCTTTAGGGGCTACGGACTCGGGGTTGGCGAGATCGAGGGGCCCACCGAGGGCGTCGACGTCGGCGCCACTGCGGGTCCGACGGTCACCGTCGACCCCCGGGCCTCGCGGTGGACTGTGACGTTCTTTCCGGAGGCGCCCGCCCCGAAGACAACCATTTTCCTATATCTGCCGCTTGGATTTGCCCCTTGCTGCGACGGATTCCACGTATCGTCCAGCGCGCTGACCGTTTCGTTGCGGCGAGTGAGGGAAATCTCGGAAACGCGTGCGCCGATGAAGTTGTTGCCGCCCGGCGAGCCGGAAATGCCGCCGCCAAAGTCTACCGTCCCGTCGAACGGTATGCTGACGATTGGAGGGAAGGAATCTTCAAACGCATACTTAGCGCGCTCGAATACTTCGCCGGAGACCGAAACGTCGACGCTTGCATCGGTGAGAAGGTCCACGCCTTTCGCCACGATCGTGCTGTCCCCGCCCGAATGCGTTAAGGTCACCGAAGGCAACGACGGTTCGCCCGTGGGCGTTGCCGTGGGTGACGTAGAGGGCGTTGACGACGGGTACGCAGTCGAAACGGGGACCGTTACCGAGAACGCTCCGATGCCGAAATCATTGCCCTGGATCTCACAGGAAGCGCAGCTCAAAGTGCCGCCCGTTACCAGCACGCCGCTCACACTGGGAGCTTTCGAAACGGTACCGGAGCCAAAGTTGGAGAGCCCGGCGCTCAAGCTGCCGAGAACGTCGAGCGACCAATACGCCGCGCGCGAACCTGGAAGTTTCAGTTTTGAAGCACCGACGTAGACGTCGCTCATCGAAACGCTGACGCCGGGCGCAATTTCAAGGGTCGTATATGCGCTGCGCGCCGGAGCATCTACCAACTGTTCGAAGATCGTGTCCTGCCCAAACCCGTCTATGAACGTACCCGTATGCGGGCCCGTACCGAAGTTCATTCCCGTAATGGTTACAGCAGTGGGAACCACGATGGGGAATTTTTCGCCGTTGGCCGCGGTGTAGTCGCCGTTGGACAGATTGATCGTTACTCCATTAGGCGCGAGCGACTTCGACATCGCCAGCACCTCGACGGCCTTTGTCAACGTCTTGTATGGCTTCGTCTGAGTTCCGTTGCCGCTGGAATCGCTTCCCGTCGTCGGATTGACGTAGATCGCCGAGAGCGGCGTGAGCGTCGGCGGTATAGCCCCAGGTTTACCCCAGCGCGTGCAAGCGGTACCACTCATGAGCGCCGCCAGGGCCATTGCGGCGACGACTGAGAAAAAGAAGCGCGAAGCCCAGGCGCGAGACATTCTAATCCCCCTTTGCCGTAGCGCGCGCCGGGACCTCGGGGAGTCGCCCCGCGTGCCCATGAAGAGATGAGATGATGGTTAAGACGTTACCCGTTCGTTCCATCATCGACGCTGTCGCCGGCGCTTCGGCCGCTTGGAGCGATGCTCGCTTCGAGCCGCGCCGGCGTGCGCTCGATGCCGTCGGCGCCCGTACCGGTTACTCGCCGCCCGTCGTCGAGTTTGCGTTCGATCGGCTTTTTCGCCCGATGACCGGCGACGCGATCGCCGCAGTTATCGCCGGCGAGTTAGGCTCCTTGGACGTCCTGGACGCCTTCGTGCATCGAAGTGCTCGCGGGGCAACGCGCGCCCTGCCGATCGGCCGAGTCTGCGTCATCTCGAGCAGCACGACGATCGGGGTTGGTATCGTTCCGGCAATTTTCGCTCTCTGCGCGAAATGCGAAGTGCTCGTCAAAGACCGCGAAGATCATTTCGTCTCCGCTTTCTTTGCGACCCTAACGGAGATGCGAGCGGAGTTAGGCGACGCCGTTGCTGCCCGACCGTGGCGGGGCGAGAGCGACGCGGTAAACCTCGATGCCTTCGATGCGATCGTTTCATTCGGCAACGATCGAACGCTGGCAGCAATCTCCTCGTCATTGGAGTTTCCGACACGCTTGATCGCCTATCCGTCTAAGGTCAGCGCTGGATATCTTACGCTGCAATCACTCGCGACACAAGGTTCGGCCGATGCGGCCGCACACGGGGCCGCCCGCGACATGCTGCTCTATGACGGAGAGGGTTGTCTCTCTCTGCGCGTGCTGTTCATCGAACGCGGCGCCGAGGTTTCACCGGCGCGTTTCTGCGAGAGTCTGCGCGACGCGATCGAAGGCGCCGCGCGGGACTTTCCCGCGGTGGCATCGGCAGAGTCGTCGGCTCAGCGCGCAACGGCGCGCGATATGGCGAGTTTGCGGAGCGATCGCGACCAGCAGATCTTTACCGATGCGCGGTCGAGCTATTTGGTGGTTTTGGATCCGCCGCGCGACCAAGCGCCGCTCTTACTTTCGCGCGCGTTGAGCGTCTACTCCGTCGCCGATCCTCGCGAAGCCGTTGCCTACCTCGAACGGCACGGCATTCCGCTCGAAGCGCTCGCCGTTGCGGAATCCAATGCCGATCTGCGCAACGTGGCGGCGGGCTTGGGTGCGTCGCGAATGACTCTTTTTGGCTCGCTTCAGGACCCGCCTTTGGGAGAACTTCACGGGGGCCGGCCCCGCATTGCCGAGTTCGTTCGCTGGATTTCGGACGAAACGTGAGCTTGCGCGACTTGGAGCGGCTCGTCGAGAGCGTCCCCGGTCCGCGCAGCAAGCGCCTCGCTTCGCAGCTCCGTGCGTACGAATCGCGCAACGTCACCTACTTGAGCGACGACTTTCCCGTGTTCTGGGAGGCGGCAAACGGCGCAACGGTGACAGACGTTGACGGTAACCGCTATATCGACTGCACGGCGGCGTTCGGCGTCGCGAATGCCGGACATTGCAATCCGCGAGTCACCGCAGCCGTTCTCGAGCAAGTCGAGCGCCTCGTCCACGGCATGGGCGACGTGCACCCGTCGGCGGTCCGCGTGCTGCTCTTCGAGCGCCTCTCGCAAGTTCTGCCGACGGGTCTCGATAGAATTTTCTTAGCGACCACGGGCTCCGAGGCAATCGAAGCCGCACTGAAGACCGCGGTGCTCTATACCGGCAAGGCGCGATTTGCAGCCTTTCGAGGCGGCTATCACGGACTCTCTTTCGGAGCGCTCGCCGTCGGTGGAATCGAGCGTTTTCGCGCGCCATTTGCGGCCGCCATCGGCGCCGAGCCGCTTTTGCTCGATTTCCCTAAAGCGGGCGGTAGCGTCAACGGCCGGGACGCCGCCTTCGAGACGAATCGGAGGCTCTCCGAGCGCGACGACATCGCGGCGCTCGTCGTGGAACCGATCCAAGGGCGCGCCGGCGTTATTCTGCCTCCTCCCGGATACCTTCGCGAGTTGCGGGTCGTCTGCGACGAACGGCAGATCGTAATGATCGTCGATGAAATTTACACGGGCTTCGGTCGTACCGGCACGTGGTTTGCTGTCGAACGCGAAGGTGTCGTTCCGGACATCCTCTGTATCGGTAAGGCGATGGGTTCGGGTTTTCCAATCAGCGCCGCCGCTGGAACTTCGCAGGTCATGGACGCCTGGCCGATCTCGGGCGGCGAGGCGCTTCACACGTCGACTTACCTCGGGCACCCGCTTGGCTGCGCCGCGGCGGTCGCCACCATCGATGAGATCGAGCGATTGCAGCTCGCGCAACGTGCGCGCCGGCTCGGGGACGAGTTCGGCGAGGGTATGAGTGCGCTTAGCTCGCTCGAGGGAGTCGTCGAGGTCCGCGGACGCGGACTCTTGTGGGGCGTTGCGTTACAGGATGCAGCGCTTGCGTCGGCCGTCGTCACACGAGCGCTCCGTGCTGGAGCCATCTTCCTGCAATCCGGCATCGCCGGCGACGTCGTTGCAATTTCGCCCCCGCTGGTCATAGGCGAAGAGCAGCTCGCCCGGGCACTCGAGATCCTCAAGGTAGCCATCGAAGAAACCGCATAACAGGCAATCGTGAAACGTTTACGTATCGGAATCGTCGGCGCTGGGTTCGGCGCCATCGGCCATCTGCCGGCGCTGCGCAGTCATCCTCGCTTCGAGGTCGTCGCAATCGCCTCACCTTCAAGCGCCGCCGCAATCGCGCGTGAAGCCGATCTGGCGTACGCGTTTAGCTCGTGCGAGGAGATGCTCGCCGGCTGCGCGGTGGACGTTGTGACGATTGCCTCCCCTCCGTTCGCGCACGCCGGCAACGTTCTCGCTGCGCTTGCGGCCGGCAAACACGTGCTTTGTGAGAAGCCTTTCGCGCTCGGCACGGCCGACGCGCAGGCTATGCTCGAGGCCGCCACCTCCGCCGGCACGGCGTGCGGCGTCGCGCACGAGTTTCGCTTCCTTCCTCAAATACAAGCTCTCAAAGAACTAGCCGGGCACGGACACCTCGGCGAACTTCGTAATCTCGAAATTACCCTTCTGCGTTCGACGCTGCGTCGCAACGAGCGTCGCTCGCGCAGCTGGTGGTTCGACGCCCAACGCGGCGGGGGTTTGGCCGGGGCCGTGCTTTCCCACATGATCGATCAGGCAAACTGGTTAACCGATTACGCGCCCGCAGCAACAGTCGGGCTTCGCCGGACCGCCAATGCGCAGCGCGAGGACGATCGAGGTCACTTTGAATCGACGGTCGACGACGGGGCCTTTGCTCTCCTGGATTATGGTAACGGTTGCGTCGCTCGTCTCACCGCCGACGGTACGACGGCCGTCGAGAGCTACACGTGCGCCTTGCACGGCGAGAAGCGCACGGCCGTTGCCAGTGGGCCCGGGATGACGGAGCTGACGCTCTACACGGTCGATTCCGACGAAACCGACGAGTTGACGTGCAAGCCCTCGCCCTACAGCGAGTACGAGAGTCTCGGTCCCAACGTCCCACCTCTGATGGAGCTCTACGATGAGCTGGTAAAAAAGATCGAAGGTAAGCCTAACGTGCTTCCTTCTTTCGAGGATGCGCTGATAACGCAGAAGGCTCTAGCCGCAGTCGGCTACGGTGCCTGACCCTTTGCATATCGCCACAGTAGATTCAGCGCAATCACTGTCGCACGCTGCGTAATGGTCTCCCGGTCGCCCTCGAGGCTAAAGTTCCAGACGCGTGAGTTTTCCGTGCCGTCGTCCAACGCAAACAGCACGAGGCCGACGGGTTTTTCGGCCGTGCCTCCGTCCGGGCCGGCAATGCCGGTCGTCGCCAGCGCGACGTCCGCGCCTAAGCGTGCGCGCGCGCCGCGTGCCATCTCCCGCGCGACCTCATCGCTTACTGCGCCGTTGCGCTCGAGCGTACCGGCGTCCACGCCGAGCTGCGAGATCTTCACCGCATTATCGTACGCGACGACCGCGCCTGCGAAGCTTTGCGACGAACCCGGCACGCTCGTGAGCGCGGCCGCGATACGCCCACCCGTGCACGATTCTGCAATCGCCAGACGTCGCTGCTGCGAACGCATCAGCCTCAAGATCGCGCTCGCCGGCGTATCCGCATCGTAGCCGAAGACGCCGTCTTCGAGCCGGCGTACGATCTCGGTTTGGAGCGGAGCGATCATTGCATCGGCCTCATCGGCGGTCGACGCCTTGGCCATGATTTTCACGTCCGCGCGGAAGTCGTGCGCCAGCAACGCGATCTTCGGGTTTTCGCACGAGCCGAAGAGGTCTGCGATGCGGTGATCGATCTCGGATTCGCCCAGACCGATCGTATGGATAACGCGCGTAACGATCGTTTCGCGCGCGCCGAACCGCTCGCGCAGAAACGGCACGACCTGCTCTCGAAGCATCGGCTTCATCTCCCGGGGCACGCCGGGCATGCACGCGACGAACCTCTCGTCGCTCGCGAAGGCGATGAAGCCGGGCGCCGTGCCGCGGGGATTGTCGAGCGGCCGGCAACCCGCAGGCAGCTCCGCCTGCTTCCGATTGTTCGCGCGCATCGGTCGTCCGAACCTCGCGAAGATCGCCTCCATCTGCCGTAGCGCGGGCTCGTACAGCTCCGTTCCGACCTCGAGCGCATCGCAAACCGCCTCCCGGGTAAGATCGTCGATCGTCGGCCCGAGGCCGCCCGTCATCAGGACGCCTTGCGCGCGAGCGAGCGACGTTCGAACCGTCGCGGCGATTCGTTCGCGGTTATCGCCAACGCTTTGGGTCGCGCGAACGTCGATCCCGGCGCGCGCGAGCTCGCTTGCGATAAAGGGTGTGTTCGTATCCACGAGTTGGCCGAGCAGCAACTCCGTGCCTACGGCAACGATCTCAACGCTCGGCATCGTCCCGTTCGAACCACGCCGGATATTCGAAGCGTACCTCGGCGCGAAAACCGCGGGCCGCTTCGATCATTGCCGTGCGCCGGAGTTGCGAGCTTTCCGGGCCAGGATGTTCGGCGCGAACGCGCTCCCGCTGCCGGGCTAAACCCTCGATGAAAGCGGCGAACCGTGAGTCCATCGCCGCTTGCAAGGCGTTCTTGAGCACCTTGCCGACGCGCGGCGCGAGTCCCGCGGTCGAGATCGCTATTCGCACCGGGCCCGCTTTTGCAATGGCCGCCATTGCAACGAACCCGTAGCGCGGCTGATCGATGCAACACAGCAGAAAGCGGTGGCGGTCGGCGAGCGCTCGCAAACGAGCGGAGAGTTCTTCGTCTTGCGGAGTCGAAATCACAAAGAACGCGTCGCTGACGTCCTCGTCGCGCAGGCTCGCTACGTCGCAGATCCGGCGCACGCACGCGCCCGACTCCTCCAGCGCCGCCGCTTTCTCAATCGCCTCCCGGTCGTCCGCGGCGCCGATTACGACGCAGGCGCGGCCTTGCACGTTCAGGCTAACCGGGTAGAACGCCCTACGCACTAATAGTCGACCGGTCGAAGATAAAACTCGTTGATCGCCGTGTTGCTCAACATGGCCGTCGTCGGAAGATGGCGTTTCCAGTGCGTCGACTCCACGCGACTCCGTACGAGTTCGACTTCTTCTCCGTTAAAGCCGCGGTCGATCATGGCAAGGTCGGAGTAGCCCTGCAGGAGACAAGCGAGAATTGCGTCCGCGCGGGCGTAGCTAATGCCGAGGTCGGCTTCGTCCGTCTGGCCGGCCTCGAGATCGGCGCTTGGGGCTTTCTCGATCAACGGCTCCGGCACGCCCAGATACCGCGCCAGCGTCCAGACTTGACTCTTGAAGAGATCGCCGATTGGGTTGAGTGGCGGCGCGTCGTCTGCGTGCCATGTGAAATATCCTAATAGACGCTCCGTCTTGTTCCCCGTACCGATCGGCAAACCGTCGAACTTCGCGGATTGATCGAAAAGTACCAGCATTCGCGTGCGCGCCATGACGTTACCGCGACGGCGCGCGTCCGCCTCCGGCTCGCACTGCAAATAACCGTCGACGGCCGCGCTGATATCGATCGTGACGCAGCGGATCCCCGTAGCATTCACGACCAAGGCCGCGTCGGTCAGGCTTGACGGATTCGAGGCTCGGTACGGCATGCGGATTGCGAAAACGTTTTCGGGCCCGAGCGCGCGGGCGCAAAGAAAGGCTGTGACGGCGGAATCGACGCCGCCCGAAAGCCCGATCACCGCGCGCAGAGTTTTTCTACGAAGGATCAGTTCGTCGCGTAAGAAGGCGACGAGCCAATTCGCCGTGACCTTCGGATCCAGCCCCGGCGGTTCGAGGAGCGTGGCGCTGGGCTCAACGATCGGCAGCGTCACGTCCACCTCGCGGCAAAGGAAGCTCGGGATCGAGTAAGAGATCCGGCAAAGCGGCGGCCAGGTCTCCCAGAAGCGGGAGCGTCGCTCGCGCGCGGTCGATCTCTCGTAAGTCGAGGTCCGCTCGTATAATGCAAGCCTCCGTTGCCGGCGCTCGTACGAGGACGCTCCCGCGCGGATCGACGATAAAGGATGAGCCCGTCATTCCCTTGCCGCCTTCGAACCCCGTGAGGCCGGCGTAGATGACGTAGATGCCGTGCTCGATTGCGGCCAACCGCAGCGTGTCGCGCCATTGCGTAATGCTGGCGAGTTCGCCCTCCCCTTCGATTCCGCGTCCCGGTGAAGCGCTCGGCACGATGAGCACTCGCGCGCCTTTGACCGCCGCCAACGTCGCGGTAATCGCATGGCAGGCATCCTCGCAGAGGAGGAGAGCCATTCTCCCGAAATCGGTTTCGAAAACGCCGAGATGACGCCCACGCGACAGAAAGCGCTCTTCGTCGAAGACGCCGTACGTCGGCAAAAACATCTTGCGGTGAACGTGAACGATTCTTTCGTCGCGTGACTCGACGTGCACGTAAACGGCGCTGTTGTAATAGGTCCCGGCATCGTTCTCAAAAAAGCCCGCGGCGAGATCGGCCGTTTGGCCGCCGCTCGCCTCACGCCACGTCACCGCGAGGTCGCGCGCGAAGCGTTGGGCCGTGACGGCCAGCTCGTAGACGGCGCCTTCCAGAAAGTATCCGGTCATCGCCGCCTCCGGCAGGACGACCAAGTCCGGCGGGTCTGCCGCGAGCTGGACGAACGCTTCGCCTGCGGAGCGCAGATTGGACGAGTACTCTCCTTTATCGGGTTTCATCTGCACGATCGCGGCCCGCAACGCAACCGCTTCAGCCACCGGAGACGCTCGTCGCCAATTCGACCTGTTCGTCGCCAGGAATCTTCATGCCGAGTTGGGCCGCGCAGATCTCAGCCGGATAGGTCCAGATCTCCGCCAGCGTCGGGTGAAGGTGTGGAATGCGCATGAACTGGTCGACGGTCGCATCGAAGCTCATCGCCACGATCACCTCATGAATCAACTCGGAGGCCTGCGGCCCGACGATCGCAGCGCCCAGGATTCTGCCGCTTCCCCGGTCGGCCATCATCTTTACGAATCCTTTCGTCTTGGCGAGGCACTGCGCTTTGCCGTGTTCGGCAAAATCGTACCGACCGCTAACGTAAGCGACCCCTTCACGTTGCAGCTCCTTCTCGCTCATTCCAACTGCGGCGACTTGAGGATCGGTGAAGACCGTGTGAGCGCCGACGAGCCGGTAATCGGCAACCTCCCCGTTATTTAAACAGGCATTGCGGGCCGCGACCTCACCTTGGTAGATTGCAACGTGGACGAGCATATACTCACCGGTCACGTCGCCAACCGCGTACACGTTCGGGTTGCTCGTGCGCATCGTCCCGTCGACCACGATTCCACGAACGGAATCATGGACGATCCCCGCTTCATCCAAGCCCAAGCCGGTGACGTTAGGTATACGGCCAAGCGCGTAAAAGACTTCCTCGCCCACGGCCTCAGATTCCCGGCCGTCGCGATTATAGCGCACGACCTTCTCCTCCCCGCGGCGGAGCACTTCTAGCAGCGTCGCGCGCGCGACGACCTCGATTCCCTCCTCGACGAAATACCGCGTTAGTGCCCTCCCAACGTCGTCGTCGCTTGGGGTCAGCAGATGGTCGCTGCGAATCAAGATCGTCGTGCGCGCGCCCATTCGTGCGAGAAACTGCCCAAGCTCGCAGGCGGTATACCCACCGCCCAACACGACGACGGACCTTGGAATCCGCTCGAAATCGAGCACGGCGTCGCTATCGACGTAGCCCACAGCGCTTAAACCCTGCAGCGCGTTCTCGCTGACGCTGCTGCCCGTCGCGACCACGAACCGGTCGGCTTCGAGCACCGTGCTCTCCCCGACGAGAAGCTGCGTTGGAGAGAGAAATCGCGCCATACCGGGATAGATCGGGAATGAATTTATTCCCTCGATGCGATAATCGGCGAACTCTTTGACGAGAACGCGCTTCCGTGCGGCGATGAACGGCATATCGATCTCGATGATGCCGGCCTCGATGCCGAGCGCGTCTGCATCGCGGGCGTCGGCGAGAGCGTCGCTCGAGGCCAGAAGGGCCTTGCTGGGCATGCAGCCGCGCAAAATGCAAAGACCGCCGAGCGGTCCGCGGTCGACCAGCGCGACGTCACAGCCGACGTCCCGCGCCGTGCGGGCTGCGGCGTAACCGCCGGAGCCGGCCCCAACCACGATCAAATCGTGACGATTCATCCGTGCCGTCGTACGAGCCATGGTTAGTGGCCTACAAAGGGAAGCGGCTCATTTCCTGTTAAACACGTTTGGGCGTGTCGGCGGGAACCAATCTCTCTGCTTCGGTGAATCCGCGCCCTTTACGGCTTGGCGATCTCTTGATTGCGGGCTGGCCGGCGCCGGTCATCGTTGCGCTTTCCGGGCTGACGCTGGGCTTTTTCGGGTGGTATGCACTTCTCGTTCCCAGCCTGCAGGGCGCCGCAAGCGAAGCCGGCCTGATTGGGAGTGCGCTCGCCGGCACAGCCTTTGCAATCGTCGCGTGGTTTGGTTATTCGCGCTATCTCTCCCAGCGCGCGGCGATAACGCTCGCGCGTTCTCTCCGATACGACGCGCTGACCTGGCCTCCATTTCTGTTGCTTTGGCTCACGTTCGTTTCGTCATCGCAGCTAACGCATGGCGCGCGGCTCTTTCTCTTCGCGGTCGCACTGTTCTGCATCGGCAAGGTGCTGATCGCCGCGCGGTTCAACCAAACCGTCCGAGAGGTCTTGATCGATTTCGGCGCCACCCGTATCGCGATCATCGTCATTGCCGAGCTGGCGGCAGTAATCATCGGACAGCGCGCCGGCACGCACGTTCAGGAATCCTCGCACGTATTGCTCGCGGTCTGGGGACGCTGGGACGCGGTGCATTACCTGGACATCGCAACGCAGGGCTACCAAGGCACCAACATGGCCTTTTTCCCCTTCTACCCGCTCCTGATCCGCCTCGTGGGAGCGCTGGCCGGAAACCACCTCATTGCCGGGCTGCTGATCTCCAATGCTTCCTTTTTTCTCGGACTGCTCTATCTCTACAAGCTGCTCGAACATGAATACGATCGCGCCGTCGCGCGCCGGGCGATCTTTTACGTTTCCATCTTCCCGACCTCGGTCTACTTTACCGCCGTCTACACGGAATCGCTCTTTTTCACGCTGACGGTTGCGTCGTTTTACTACATGCGCGAGCACAAGTGGTGGATCGCCGGAGCGATCGGCTTCTTCGCTGCGCTCACCCGGGTCGAGGGGGTCTTGCTGCTCGTTCCATTCCTCATGGAGTGGTGGGCCGTGCGGAGATCTTCCAAAACGACCGACCGCTATGGCGTTTGCGCGGGGGCACTCATTCCGCTGGGCTTGGCGATCTACATGGCGTACCTCTGGATCCTTCGCGCCGATCCGCTCTACTTTTCGCACGTGCAGATCCATTGGAATCGACACCTGGCGCCACCCTGGGTCAGCCTGATCAATGCCTTCGATAAACTCGCGCACGGCAGCGGCGTGCAGGTAGCCCATGAGTCGCTCGAGGTCGCCTTCACGTTCCTGATGATCGCGGTTTTGCTCGCCGGCTGGCACAGCCTGCGCCCGTCCTACATCGCGTATATGGCGCTCTCCATCCTGGTCCCGATGTCGACGTCAAACCTTATGTCCATGCCTCGCTTCGCGCTCGTGCTCTTTCCCATGTTCGCCATTCTGGCGCGCTGGGGCGAGCGCCCGTGGGTCAACAACGTGATCCTCGCCTTTTCTTTGCCGTTACTGGGCCTCGTTACCGTGCTCTTCGCCGATTGGTACTGGGTTGCGTAGACGCGGGGTACGCCAATTCATAAAGTTCGGAATCGTCGGAGCCTCCGGCATGGTCGTAAACTTCCTCGTGGCGCACGCGCTCGAAAAAACGACCGGGCTCTCCTGGTTCGCCGACTTCGCGATCGGGTTTATGGTCGGCGGCGTCTCGAACTATATCTTCAATAGAATTTGGACCTTCGGCTCCCGCCGGAACCCGTTCGTCGAAGGCTTGCAGTTTCTCACCGTTTCCGCGGTCGCGCTGCTCGCCGGCGGCGCGATCTTCTCAATCGCCCAACGTTTCGATATTCGTCACTTCACTGCAACGTGGTTCGTCGCGACCCTCTCCGGCACGTTTGTGAATTTCTTCATAAACAAGTATTGGACGTTTCGGCATCTCAATTGAATAGGGCTTGGATCGCCGGCCTGCTTGGAGTCCTAACCGTCGCGCTGGCGCTGCGACTCTACGGCATTAGCAATCCAATTATGGATCACCCGGGTTGGCGCCAAGGCGATACCGCCGCAATCGCTCGGAACTTCGCGCAGCGGAAGTTCGATATCATGTATCCGCAGACCACGTACGACGGCCCCCCGCCCAACTACGTCGAGCTCGAGCTGCAAATCGTGCCCTTCCTTGCCGCGTCGCTCTATAAGGTATTCGGCGTTCACGAGGTTTTCGGACGCCTAATTGCCGTGGCGTTCAGTCTCGGTACGGTTGCGGTGCTCGTCTTTTTTGCGCGCTGGCTCTTTGGCAGCAGCTTGGCCGGCTTAATCGCGGGCTTCTTCTACGCACTCTTTCCCGGCAGCGTTTATTACGGACGCACGTTCATGCCGGATTGCGCAATGGTTTTCTTCCTGACGGCTGCTCTCTACGCCGCCGCGCGCTTGCTTCTGGACCGAGAGCGGCTCGCGACGCGCGGCGTCGCTTGGACAACCGCGCTCCTCACGCTCGCGTACCTCGCGAAGCCCGTCGCACTGCTCGGCCTGGCTCCGCTCTTGGGTCTTCTCTGGGACCGTTTTCACCAGCGCAAGGCGATGGCACCGGCAGGCGTTGCGACTCTCGTTCTTCTTCCAATTCTCGTCGTATGGCTCTACGACCGGCGCGTGGCCTCCTACGCCGAGTGGCATTGGGCCAGCGGCATCACTCGGCTCCACGTCCTTCCGTCGTTGGAAAGTGCGTTCACCAGCGTCGCAGCGTTCGCCGCCAAGTGCGCGCAGTTCCGTCTGGCGCTGGGGATGCTGCGAGAGACGATGCTCGGCCGAATCTCCTTTCTGCTCGCCATCGCGGCCTTCGTTGCGCTGCCTTGGATAACCGCGCGCAGCAAGATGCTTTTCTGGGGGTGGCTTGCAGGTGGCCTGGCCTACGTCTTTGTCGTTGTGACCGTCGAACGAGTGGACTACTATCTTTATCCACTCTTGCCGCTCTGCGCCTTGGTCATCGGCGGCCTGCTCGCGCGCTTTGTGGCGCTGCTGCGCGGCGTCGATGCGGCGCCGGCGGCGCGCTACGCGCTCGTTGCGCTCTTTCCGCTGGTAGCCCTCGCCGCGTTCCTAACCAGCCGCGCTCCGGTTGCGGCGTACTACGAGTACAACCGGGAAGCCTATCGCAACGCACTCGAGCTCGATCGGACGCTGCCGCCCGATGCGCTCGTGGTGATCGCGCACTACGGCGCCGACGTTCAGTACTATATCGATCGCT
>Ga0182018_10002475_pt1 | contig 18421 bp, 24 predicted proteins | sample 812P2MmetaG_FD_120490 | JGI IMG/M metagenome (GOLD analysis project Ga0182018, IMG submission 120490) | Permafrost microbial communities from Stordalen Mire, Sweden - 812P2M metaG | ecosystem: Environmental > Terrestrial > Soil > Wetlands > Permafrost | place: Sweden: Stordalen | collected... | reverse complement strand
GACAAAGTCGGGAAAATGCCGTTGGTCGCGGCGCCCGCCCAGTGAGAGGAGCGAATGGAAAACGAGACATCGCCGAGTGAGGCCACGCGCGCCGCGGAGCGCGAAGAGGCTGGGCAGCCCGCCACCGCCGATCGGGCGCGGACCAGCGAGGAAGGGGCCGAAGCTGCGCAGTCGCGTGCCACTTTCGCAGATGACGCCGATAAAGTCGCTGAGCACTGCGAAGAGACGAATGAGGTCGGTGCCAAGGTCAAGGGAGAGGGCAGCATCGAATAGAAGCCGAGAACTCCCACTTGGGCCGCACGGCAACGCCCGGTTTCAAAATCATTGTTGTCGGGTATCCGTCTGGCGTGACCGGCTCTTTTGGAGCCGAAGTATGGGTCGGGGGGCGCCAGCCACTTCTCGACCAGCGGTGCCCGCGCACATCATCCCTGGAGCTGTTCGATCTCGAGGAGACACAGGATGGATCAGATCATGAAAGACCGATCTCCGGAGGAAAGCGGCGCTCCCCACCTCCCGACCTTGGAATTGGCGGGAGAGCTCGATCTCGCGGTAGCCCCGCTGCTATCTGAACAGCTCGACGCCCTTTTCAGCGAAGGAGCGACATCGATCGTAGTGGACCTTCTTCGTGCAACATTCCTCGACTCGACCGCCTTGGGTGTTCTCGTCAACGCCTTGAATCGATGCCGCGACATGGGCGGGCAACTCCATCTGATCGTCAGGGAGTCTCAGATTCTGAGGGTACTTACGATCACCGGCTTGACCGACGCCTTTTCTGTCCACAACAGCCGGCATGAACTTGAAAATGGAATCGAGGAACTGTGGAAGCGATGACCTACCGAGAGCCACGTACGTCGGAATACGAGGTGATAGAGGTTTCGTTTCCCGGTTCGGTCGAGTTCGTGGTGTTGGCCCGCTTCACTGCTGCAACCATAGGAGCGCGCGCCGGTTTTGATTTGGACGAGATCGACGATCTTCGGCTGGCCGTCGACGAATTGAGTGTCTCCTTCGGTCCGCTTGATGGAGAGACGAGCCTCCGATTCGAGTTTTTCCGGGATGGAGATACCGTGAGCGTTCGATGCACGCGGGAGCCGGCGCCGGGAGCGCCAGGAGAAAGCCCCCCAGAACGTGACGTCATCAACTGGCAACAAGCAAGAGAACTCTCCGAACAGCTGCTTGAGGAGCTGGTGACAGTTCACGGCCGAGAGATCGCCAATGGCCGCTCCGTCGCCTGGTTGAAAAAGCAACGTGAGGCGGGGAAGGCATGATGACAACGGTCCACGCGGAACTTTCCGATCGTGGCCCTTCGCCCGAGAAGGAACGCGCGCAGCGGGACGAGCTCGTCACTTCCCACCTGGGACTGGCGCACCAGCTGGCCCGGAGGTTCTCGAATCGGGGAGAGTCCCACGAGGATCTCGTGCAGGTGGCTTCCCTGGCACTGGTAAAAGCAGCCGAGCGCTTCGACCCAGACCGCGAGATCATGTTCAGTACCTTTGCTGCAGCCGGCATCATCGGGGAGCTGAAGCGGCACTTTCGTGACAGAGGTTGGGCCGTCCGGGCGCCACGAAGACTGCAAGAGCTACTGCTCGAAATTGGCAGCAGCGCCGACCGGCTCGGTCAGGAACTGGGCCGAACACCCAAGGTTTCCGAACTAGCCAAGGCCGTCGGCGCATCAGAAGATGACGTTCTGGAGGCCCTTGAGGCTGGACAAAGCTATCGCACCTCCTCACTCGATGCGCGCGATCGGGAGGGACAGAGCATGGCGGAATCTCTCGGGTCTGAGGATGGCGGCTTCGGCCACGTGGAAAACCATTCCGTCCTCTCGTTTGCGATGGAGCAATTGTCTCCGCGGGATCACTCGATTGTTCACATGCGCTTTGTCGAAGGACTGACGCAATCCGAGATTGCGGCTCGATTGGGTGTCAGCCAGATGCAGATCAGCCGCCTCTTGGCGGAGAGTTTGCGTCGCCTCCGCGTCCATTTCGATATGCAAGACGAATCCGCGCACCACTAGCTCCAGTCGTTCGATTCGAACAATCCCGATTACTCGGGAAGCGAAAGGATATTGGGAACAAGGGAACTAGAGAAAAGGACAGAGGCGAACCAATGACCGAAACTCAGGACATCGGAGAAGATCCGGTGCTCGATGCCCTCACGATGTTGTCCAATGTGGCCGCATCGAGCACCGACGACTTGGCCTCCCTCAATGACGAGTTGGCGGACATGCAGCAAGACCGCAAGAACGGTCGGTCGTGGCGTCACATCATTTCCGATACGCCCTCCCCCAACGCGCTGTCACTGCTGACGACGATCACGACGAACTTCGGCCGGGCCAGCGGTTCTTTCCGGAGAGCCCTGGCATTAGGCTTGCGACAGGAGGGTCTACAGGTCACGGAAGTGGCTCGGCTGTTTGCGGTATCACGCCAACGCGTGAGCGCACTCGTTCGACCTCGTGAACCCGGTCAAAAGGACCCCCTTGAGGGATCGCCCGAGCCACGATGATCACCGGGAAGGAGCGCCAGCTCGGCGCCCGCGGGTTCGGGTCGACTCCCCTACCGCGACGCGGGCGATCCAGACGGCGTTAGTTGTCCTGAGAGAGTTCCTCAGCAATAGCGGGAAGAGCCGGAGAGGTCTCGGTCTGCGTGGTAGCGACCGACCCACTCGGGGCTGCGCTCAAGTCGGTACAGGCGCGCGCATTGGCCCAAGCCTGCAAAGCCTGCGTGGCGGCCGATCCGGAGAGCGGCACTGGTAGCTCGTCCTCAATCAACGCCGGCCTCCATGTGACACTGTCGATGTGGCGACCGGTGACCGCGATCACGAGAGAGCCGCTCTGGTCGGTGGGAGCCGGCGTGTTATAGAAGGCGAAATTCCCCAATCCGTAGTCCACGTAGGCCGACCCGATATAGCCGCCACCGAGTAATACATGGGCATGGCTGCCTATCACCACGTCGGCACCAGCCCGCACCAGCTCATTGGCCAAGGGCTCCTGCAACGGATCGGGACACGCATCGAGCTCGACGCCCCAGTGGAGAAAGACGATGACCGTATCGTCCACTTTTCGAGCTGCTTCGACTGCTGCCACCAGATCGCTGACGTCGTACGCTGAGGCCAGGCCGGGTTGTGTCGCGGTCGCTGTCCACGCGGACTGGAGGTCCGAGTCGATCACTTGCGTGGCCGCGATTATCGCGATGTGCTCCCCGCGAATCGTCGTCTGATACGGGGCAAATGCCCGGTCGGAATTCTGACCAATGCCCAGGATCGTGTAGCCCGTCTGTGCGCGAGTGGTCAGTGCCATCTGAAGGCCGGGCTGGCCGCAGTCCTCGCCATGGTTGTTGGCCTCGGTGACCAGGCTGACACCGGCCGACTGGAGGGCGGTGACCGCGCTTGCCGGCGCGAAGAAATCGTACGTCTTGGGCTGAGGATCCGGGCAGGTTCCGTCCGTCAGAGCCGTTTCAAGGTTGACCATGCTGAGATCGACCCCCCCGAGGAGTTGCGGCACCCCAGTCCCGAGGGCGGTGGCCGGATCGGCCGCCAGACGGGCACCGAGTGTGCTCCCAGACGGGAAGTTCACGTCACCGCCGAACGCGAGGACTGCTGTCTTGCCGTCGCCCTCCCAATCGGGATCAAGTCTCGGATCGGCCTTACTCGCTTTGGGGACCCGCCGGGAACTGTGAGGGTGTCGGGGTGGGAATGCCGTCGTCGTACCCCCTCGCCCGATGCCCAGCCATAGTCCGGCCCCGAGCATGGCGAGGAGGATCAGCAACGCGATGAGTCGGTTGCGGCGTACTCTGCGACTTCCTCGTCTGTGGCGCGCGCTTCCGCCGACCTGGAGGTGAGGGGCGCCGTCACCTGGACTCTCGTCCGTTTCCTGCGTCCCGGGACGGGGTCCGATCAGAAGATCGCTACCCGCTGACGGCGCCATTCGCCGGGCTTACTCGGGCGTGCCGGCGCTGAAGGTGCCCAGGTTCGCGACTGTCTCAACAACCGGAGCCGAACCTGGGGCGACGACCGCGGTAGAGACGTCCGCCCGGTAGGTCAGGTAGTTGAACGGACCCGGGGTCCGGAAGCTGTAGCGCAGCTGCCTCGGCACCGCGATGCTTTCGCCCGCAGCTACCCTCAGCGATCCGACTTCGAGCTCGCCGTCGAGTACATGCATTATCTCGTCCTCGGAATGAAGGTGCGAGACTCCCCGGTAGCCTCCGGAAAAGACGCTGCCGTCGTACGCGAAGACCGTGATGCGGCATGTCGGGCACGTGCCATCGCCGAAGTAGACGGAAGTTGCGCCGTCTCCCCCCTCGAAACGAATCGTTCGGGCTAGTTCGCGGGTCACGACATGAGCATGACGCCCATCCTCGGCGGCTGGGCCACAAGGGCCATCCACGCGGGACACGATGCTGGCGGGACCGAAATGGACTACTTCGGATGCAACGAGGCAACGGATGATCGCAGGCACGCCCGCTTCGATGATCAGGGCCGATCCCTCATCGACGGGGACACCGTCGAGTTCAATTGAGCCTTGCAGGACGAATACCGCCTCATCCCCGTGGTCAGATCTCCATTCAATCTCGGTGCCTTCAGCGAGGCTCCCGGCTACGCGCCAGAGGGAAAATCCACCCGGATGGAACAGTGAACCGCGAGCGACACCGCGCACCGTGCAATGCGGCGCCGCATACGGGCCTCGTGACTCCAACCAGTCCGGGCCGCTTACTTGTGCTGTCGACATCCGCGGGTCCCCCCGGGTCGGTGTATGGGCAGGCTCAGCCGTTCCGGCTAGTTATAGCTGACCGGCGCGATGATGCCATGAATCGCATGCTGGAGCCGACCTCAACGCGCCCTTGGAGCGGCCCTTTCTCACCGTATGCTCGGCACCATGATCCTGCGTGCAGAGGAGGCCCGGGTTCTGGGCTCACTCGTGGAGAAAGAGCTCACGACGCCCCAGCAATATCCCCTCACGATTGCCGCCCTCGTGGCTGCCTGCAACCAGGCATCCAATCGAGACCCTGTCGTTGACTACGACGAAGTGACCGTACGGTCGGCGCTCGATGATTTGAAGTCGCAACGTCTTGTCCGTTTTGTGCTGCCGTCGCACGGCCGTACGGCCGTGCGTTATCGGCACATCCTCGATGAAACCCTGGCACTCGATGTGCGCCAACGTGCCTTGGTGGGGGTGCTCTTGCTACGCGGAGCGCAGACCGTCGGCGAACTTCGTCTCCGTACGGATCGGATGGCGGAATTCGGCGGGCTGGAGGAGGTAGAGCATGAGTTGGGCTTCCTTGCATCCCTCGCCGAACCCCTCGCCGCGAATCTTGGTCGCCGACCTGGCCAGAAGGAGGAGCGATGGGCGTACCCGTTCCTCTCGTCTCCGGAAGGAGCCAGTTCTGACAGAAGCGTCGCGGTATACACCGACCTGGCGCTCGGTTCGCCAGATGGCAGCACATCACTGGAAGGGCACCCGTCGCCGGGCGGAGCGCTCGACGAACTTCGCCGGGAACTCACTTCCCTTCGGGCCGAAGTCAGCGATCTTCGTGATGACCTCAATGCCTTACGTGCGAGCCTTGGGGGCTGAACCGCATGGGTGATCGGATGGCCGGAGATCGAGTGAGACGGTCGGTTCCGGTGGCCACTAGGGCCGAAAGTCCCAATTCCGGCTGCCCCGAGATGGCAACCCGCGGGAAACTAACGCGCAACTCCTCGAGCAGAAGCTGTCGCCAATCAAGGCAGTCACTACAGCTCGAGCACAATCGCTCCGGGCGGGAGAGAGGTCACCGTGCAGAATCAGGGCGAGGCAAAGGATGTGGCGGGACTCCTGGAGGCGATCCCGGTCCTGTCGAGTTGTACCAGAAATGTCCTGGACGAGTTCGTCAGCCACGCCGCGGTAACTGAGTGTTGCGCCGCCGGCACAACGCTGAGCGCAGAGGCCGACGAGGTCCTCTACGTGCTCGTTGCCGGTTCAGCGCTCCTCGACGCGGGTGATGACGTGGTCATCGACCTCGAACCGGGTGACTACTTCGGTGGCACGCAGGGCCGTCGTTTCAAAAGTAGCCCTTCTCTGATCGCCGTCACCGACGTCGAGGTCCTCGCCGTCCATCCCGATGAGGTCACATGGCTCAAGCAAGCCTCTGCGCGCGATCGCCATCCCTCCCAGGTGGATTGGCGCTCGCAGCTCGCCACCACTTCTCGCAAGAAGACCCGTCGCAACCATCGACGCGCCATATTGAGCAGTCAAGGCAACTGAGCTCCAGCTCCTAGGGCGTCGATCCGCTGTCGGGGCCGGAAATGCCACGCCCGCGCTCGCCAGATTCAAGCAGTCGACCGATTTCAGCCACCTCGGCATCGACCGAACGTGCAAACCACTTGCTTGCTATCAGGTCATGCAGCCATCCGAATGGGCCGAGTCCCAAGTCAAGCTCCTCGACGTGGCGGATGCGCGTTCCACCATCCACCGGCTCGATCTCGAACCACGCATGAAGCCGCCTTGGTACCCCGTGCTCCAGGGTGACATCGATGCTGTGAGGGCGGTTCCAGCGATATCGGGTGATCACTGAGCCAGGAAATCGACCCAGAAACTTCCCGTCCTCGCGAGCCAGCATGCCATCGGCCGTATCCGCCAGCTTTGTCACCCAGACCATCTTGGTATCAGCCTTGGTGTACTGGGCAGGGTCGAGCACGAAATCGAACACCTCGTCGGGCGTCACGCCGACTGCCACTGTGATTCCCTCACCTCTGACCATGCTGGCCCATCCTTCACTCGGCTCCGCTACCTCTGCTCATCAACGTGCATTAGTGACCACTCATCGCCAATGGTCGACTGTCCTCCTCCGCAGGCGGCCCCAAACGGCCCGCCACTGACGCCGCAGCTCCTTTTGCCGTTGCGTTTGCGTCTCGACGAGTTGTCCAGCCGCAAAGCTCGATCGTGTGCTTGACCGATTGCTTTCCTGACGGAGCCAAGTTTCGGCCGAGACGGCGTCATGGTGCGCACCGAGCACCGTCTGGAGGTGCTCTGCTGCACTCGCCGTACGGCGGGCCGGCTTGCCGATTACTGGGCTGGCCAGCTCTGCCGCATAGCGGAGCTGCTTGGCTCCGATGCGGATCTTGTGAAGCTGGCTATCACTCGGGCGCTTGCCGGCTCTCTTGACCCTTCGTCTCAGAGACTGCGACGGGACGCGTACGAGGCGGCGCAACGCCTTGGCGGCGGGCTGTCGAGGGTCGAAGGGCTGGTTCTTGCCCTGCACCCTTGGACGAACGAAGAAGGGGGGGAGTGCAGCAGCGGCAACCAGACGTTCGAGGAGATGCAGATAGCGATCAGAGTCCAGGGCCGTCCTCAGGATCCCGCATGCCAGCAGCCGTTGCTCTCTCACCTCTAGGAGAAGCTCGTGGTGTCCATTGGTATCGAGAGTTGATTCTTGGGCGTCGAACAAAGACAGCAGGACGTCGGCATCCCTGACCTCCCCGAGCAGGCCTCCCAGCCACCCAAGCTCACCACGGGTGTGCTCGAGCCACACCGGATCCAGCACAGGTGCAAGGGTCTTGAGATCCGAGCGCAATCGACGGGTCGCGACGCGTGCCTGATGGACATCGTGAGGAGCCGGCTTCGAGGGATCAAGCCGCAGGCGGTAGTCATGGTCGAGAAGCCCGTGCAGCGCATCCCGGATGCTGCGTCGGACTACTTCCGCCAAGGAAGAACGACGTCCGATCGCTTCCGTCTCCGACTCCGCCGTCCCAGGCGAGAGTCCCAGCGCAATGGCCAGTTTCGAACCGTCCCCGGGCCGAGCGCCCGCCTTGCGAAGCTCCCCGACGACCGCATCGACCATGCCGATCTGACCGGAGCCGTCGACTTCTGAGGCCAACTCCAGCTCGAGTTGCCGAAATCGCAGTCCATCGAGAGGCCCCCCACTTACGACCACCGTATCGTCGTCCAGCTCCCCCAGCGCTGCCCCGGTTGAGTCCCGCAGTGCGAGCCGACGGCGGGTGGTGGAGAGGTCGACAACCTGGCCCAGTTCTTCGTGGCGCACGAGTCCCCGGAGAATCCTCTTCGCCTCGGGTGGGATCTGCTCCCTCGTTCCGGGCCATGTGAGCTCGGTTCGATCGAGCGTGTCAGCTGCGCCAGCCGTAGGCAGCTTCATGGTCCACAGGCCACCAGTGGGTCCTTCACCAACCCGGTGACGGAACGTGATCCCGCGGGCCCACAGGCGAAGGTCGGAAGTGTCGAAGTAGGAAGCCTGGAGTTCCAGCTCGGCCAGCCGCTCGGTGCCGATCAGGCCACGGAGGTCGGGCAGTGCGAGGTCCAGGTCCGCTCCGAGTTTCACTTCTCGCTCGAGGTGTTCAGCTGGCGAGATCATCCCCCCTTCTTACCCGCTGGCGGGCCGGCCATGTGCGGGCTGTACCCGTGGCAAGGCAGGAGACCGTCTTTGCGCCGGGGACCTAGTTGAACGACCAAGGGGCTATTTGTCCGTTCCAGGCTTCTCCTCGAAAGTCCACCACCGGGTAGTGTCGGGCGGCGGCTCGGCTCCCAGCCGTGCGATCAGCCATTCTCCACCCCTGTGCCGCGTTTCGATCGTGTAACTCCGTCGTTCCAAATCGATCGGGACTTGTTTGTCGTCGTCGCGCACCATGACGACGTATTCAACGCCCGGGCGGATTGGTCCGCCCTTTGGTTGTTGTGCCGGCCGGTAGTCCCATCCGGGCACAAGAAGAAATGACACGATGTCCCGGGAGTTCACGCCGGACGATCGCAGTTCTTGGGCGTATTCGGGAGTCAAGAGCATCCACGATTCTGCGACCCTGTCGGCCTTCAAAAGCTGGACGAACTTCCAGACGGTTGCCACCGCGGTGTCCGTAGTAGCTCTTCTCGGGTTCTGTGCTTCTCTTCGCATATCGTTCCACCGGAGCGTCGGGTGGTCCCTTTAGGTCGATTTGGCTCGCGCGCGGCACGGGGGCGACCACACGCCACGCAAGAGAAATGCTCTACCTCGCCGGCCGCTTTGTAAACCCCCTGTTGCGCTTGGGGCCTCAGGCCTACCCGGCTAGGCCCGACTGAAGCGAAGCGCCTGTGGCGGTCCGGTCCGCTGGTCATTGCTCGGTTGGCCGCGCTTGGCGGAACCTTATGTGCCCTCCCTCACCCGTGGACCGGCGCACGTCTTTCATCTCGACGGCGAACGTCGACTGGCCAATCCCCAGTCGACCGGCGATTGCCTTGCGAACGCCGTCTTCAGCATCGAGAAGCCGCTTCGCCTGAGCGGAGAGGTTTCCCAATTCGGGGATCCGCAGGGTCCACCACTCCCCTTCTCTCTCGACCTCAGCCTTGAAATACTTGGTTCCAGCCATTGGTCCATCCTTGCTTCCGATTCGCCCAAGCGTCACGCCCTCCGACCGGTAGATCGCACTGGAACTTGATGGTTCTATCTTCACGCACCGTCAATCGGCGCTATGCAACTCCGGAAATGATGTCGAGCGGCGTAGCCGGGGGAATGATGTTCAATAGCGCGAGATCGGCATCGTGTAGGCGGATGCAGCCGTGCGAAATGGCCGCCCCAGTGGTTCCGATGAGCTCATCGTCGTAGGAGGTGATGGGCCCATGGATCGCGGTAATCGCGTCCCCCGAACCCTCCCAGTCCGAGATGGAATCAGAGTGTGCCGATGTGACCAGGACGAAGGGCCCATACCCCGGGTCAGGTGGCGGTACGCGCATCGCGATGAAGTAGTTGCCCGTGACCGTCGGATCCGTTGGAGTGCCGATGCCGGCGGGAAAGTCCAAAACCTCCTGGCCATATTCGTAGACTGAAAGATGCATGGTAGAGAGATTCAACAGCATGCTGTACGGGGTCACGGACAAGCTCACGTCAGCCTGGGGAACCCAGGTCGTCGAGCCGTTGGGGCGTTGCGCCAGACGGACCTCGACCCAGTTGGGAGCAGTGGCGATCACCGGAAGGATTGACGGATACCCGTACCACGTACCCGGGACCAAGGTGTCCTGGGGCGCACCGGGTTCGGGTGATCCCGGGACATCGCCATGCACGGTGGCGACGAGGGTGGTGTTGCTGGGCGCAGAAGTCTCACTCGGCTCCGGAAGAGGCACTGAGGCCGCCTTGACTTTGGTAGCGGCAGGAAGGACCGCGTGAACCGTTCCCGCAGGTTGCTCCGCGATCCGTGAACCGCATACAGCCAGAGCCACGGCCGCGGCGGCCACCAATGAGAACTTGCTGAGAGCACCGATACCATTCACCCTCCGCCAACGCTAACCCCCATTGGCGACGAGCGACCAGAGCCGTCACCGTGCTGTCACACTCGTTGAACAACCCCTCGGTCCGGCCGCTGGACAGACCTTCCCTCCGTCGCCGCGAAGGGGTCAGTCGTCCGATCGGTGCCACTTTGCTGCACCGGACGCCGTGCACGGTTCGTGCGTTGCCGCCGCCCTCCCGTATCCAGCCGTTCACCTCACCATGGGAACGAATGATTGGTGGCTCCTGATCGAAGATGCGGCTACACGGATCCGAGTGCTGCACCGATCGCAGATGAGGTCGTTCCCGACGACAGTATGGTCGTTACGCTAGGACGAAACACCCCGAAACATATTGATTCCGACCAGATCAAGCCCGCCCTGAGCTTCGGCGTTCCCGTGGTAAGGGCAGGTCCTTCCTCGACGAGAATCCGGGGACCCAAGCCTTCTGAGGGTGCCCCTGGTGTGGGATCCGAGTCAAAGGATCATGGGTGGGCCCATAGGTGTGCGAGCAGTCCATTCAATCGGAGCCAGTCGCCTCACGAGAAAGCGGGCAGAACATTACGCTCGAACAGCCGAAGGCTGGACCAGGCAAGCTCCGGCGGTGTTCCTCCGCACAGGGGATGAAACATGGCGAACGGGAACGGAGCGGCCTTGAGTTCCTCAACATACTCCTCGGGAGTGAGGATGCGGTATTGGCCCTCAGCGCGCAGCTGGCTGATGGTATCGACCATATGGTACGGACCTGCGCCGTCACTCTGAGATAGCCATTGGCCGTACGCGTTGGTCTCGTGGAGGAAGTACGGGCCGAGCTCTTCCCAAGCCGAATCCGGGTCTGACGCCAAGGCGATGGTCTGGTTCACCCCGATGGGGCACGGACCCGGATCAGGTCGGCCGAGTACCCGCAGTTCGTCTTGGTAGAAATCCCACACTTCGGGGACTGAGGGCAGAAAGCCGTCTGCGATATGCGCAGCACGCCGGGCGGACGCTTCGCTACTTCCTCCCAAGAAGATCGTCGGTCCTCCAGGACGGAAAGGGGCGGGAGTCACGTGGACCATCCTCCCTCGATGCTCGAACGGCTCCCCGCTGAAGGCAGCCCTGAGCGTTGCAATGGCTTCGGTTACCCGTTTGGCGCGTTCGCTCATCGGAACACCGAACATGGCGAACTCCTCTGGGACATATCCGGCGGCGAGGATCAGGTCCACCCGTCCGCGGCTGAGGTGGTCCAGGACGATCAAGTCCTCGGACAGGCGCAACGGCTCGTAGAACGGTGCGATAAGAGCCGCGACCATTAGGCGCACGTTGGTGGTCCGCCCAGCCATCGCGGCGAGCATTGGAAGGGGGCTGGGCAGATAGCCGTCTGGGGACGAGTGGTGCTCGGACACCGACACGCTCACACAGCCGCGAGCGTCTGCCCATTCCACGATTTCCAAGGCGGCGGCGTAGCGATCGGCCAATTTCGTGTTCGCGAAGAATGGGTTGCGGAAGTCGAACCGGAGCGCAAAGAGGAGACTCATCGCATCGTGACAATAGTGGCCGACCCGATCCTCTGCGGTGGACGGCCAACGAGGAGACCTCGTTACTTACGCGCTATGCACACGACGGCATCTGGCCGGAAGCGCTCGGTTTGCAGGCTACGACAGCCCAAACGGGGTTCTGGCACTCTCTTGGTAGTGACACTACAGAAGTTCAATATGAGGCAGCGCCTCGTCATCGTGGTTGGCCTCGGCGCGGGACTGTTTTTCTTTGGCGAATGGGCCATGACGTGGGGTTCGCGGGGATCGTTCGGCTGGGTGGCCTATGCGCCCCTGTCTGGTGCCACGAGTGGTGGTTCATTCCTGCTATTGCATCCGTGGGCGCAATTCTTGATCTGGCTGACGCTCGTCGTCATTTGGGTTGTCTGTTCAGTCGCCCTGTTGCACAGAAGACCAAATGACGACGATCCCAACCCCAAGGACGAACAACTACACCTTCGCCATTTGGATACTTCATTGGGACTTGGACGCGGGCAACGGGGTTGAGGCGACGATGCCCGATCGCCGATTGAGTCCCCATGTCGGCGCCTATGGACTGCAACGGCCCTTGACACGTTGTTGGGAAAGAATTGTTCTCGTGTAGACCCCACCGTGTGGGCCGTCCCTAAGACTCCGGAAGGAGTGGAGTCGGTTCGTCGGCTACATGGAGCCAGTTAAGGACGTGTAGTCATGAAAAGACGCAATACCAATTCGCCGTCCCTCTCGGGCGCAACACCGAACGAAGTAGGTGACAGACATCGTTCCTATCGCCGGGCATTGTTGAGAAATCTCGCAGTCCCACTTGGCGTAGCGGTGCTGTTCGCCGCCATGTGCGGAACATTTGTCACCTATGGTCTGGGGCAATCAGCCGGCGCCACGGCCGCTTCATCCCGTCTGGTCATCGCCGCGAAAGAGCAAAGCGCCCAGCGAGTGCGGACCGCTGGCGAATTGTCGTTCTCGACATTCACCCCTCCCGTTTCAATCCCGGACAACTGCTCTACCGACGTCACAAGCGCCCTGAATTCCTGGTTTGCCAGCCTGCCAACCTTCGCAACCGTCAACCTGCCGTACGACGCCTGCTACCTTGTCAGCAACTCGCCATCTTCGGATCTGATAATTCAGGACACTGTTGTCCTGACGATTAACGGCAACGGCACCACGTTCAAGCAGAACACGTATGTCGACACGTATGACAACCACGCAGACCCCCAAACCCCGGTCTTGACCATCGGCTCCAACTTCGATCTCACCATTAACAACGTGACGCTGAACGGGCCCACCTCAAACGGCGGATGGAACGATGAGGGCAACGCGGGAATCCTCATGTGGCAGAACTGGATCGTCACACTCAACGGCATCACGATCACGAATGTCGAGGGCGATGGCCTAGACGTGTACCCGCTCGGCAACGAACCTGGCGTCAACTGGTACGTCACGCTCAACCACAGCACCATTGATCACGTGGGCTACAAAGCCATCGTCCCCGAGGCCGCCGACCACTTCACGATCGAGAACTCGACGCTGGTCAGCAACGATATCGATGCCGAAGTGGACTTCTCCTGCCAGGGAGATCTACCCAATTGCGGGACGATGGCGGATCCCAGCATCGGCGTTGAGAACATGATCATTGAACATGACTCGTTCCCCACCGGCCTGGCGCTCGAGGATGAGATGAGCTGTATGCCGGTCGGCAACTGGACGATCGACGACAACAACTTCGGCACCGGTGGACTGCTAGCGCAGTTCGACGCCACCTACTCCCTGAGTCTCTCCGCGCTGCAGGCGTGCGGGCGTTACAGCGGATTGACCATCGAAGGCAACACCAGCACGGACTCTCAGCCGCCATGTTGTGGCGCGGGCAGCCCGTATGTGCTCCTGCAGGGCTGGACGAACGTCAGAATCGCCAACAACCACCTTGTCTTCGCCCTTAACCAGGGTCTTGTCGGTGGTCCGGTCGTGGTACTTTGGGGCGATACCAACGTCGCCATCACCAACAACGCCTTCGTAAACTTCTTCAACTTGGCCTGGTCAGATGCCCCTAGCGGCTGGCCGGCGACGACCGGCGTAACCATCTGCGGCAACACCACTGGCGACGCCCGGTACCCCGTGGTCGCAGCTGCCTGTTCGGGCTAAAGCGGCCTGAACACTCGGTGTTGCCGGCGGTTCGCAATGGCTCGGCCTTCGTCCAGGATTACGGGGAGCGCACCGGGCGAACACGCGTCGTGGCGGAAGCGAGCGTTGGAGCACTCGACGATCCGCGCTGAGGGCGACACTTCCGCAGGTGTTCGGCCCCGGCAACGGACACGGAAACGAACTGCCCACCATCCGGCCCAAGATGACGCGCAATAAATCCTTGCTCGTTGGCGTCTTCCCATACGGGAAAGCGCGGACACGACGTTCGCCAGGCATCGAGCACCTCGGCGTAGGGGCGCGGACTGGAACCCAACCATTCAAGGAGATCGAGGATCAGGTCATTGAGGTTGTCGGTCATAGCCCTCCCACCAACCATTATCGCAACATCCATCTTCGCGCCGGGGGAATGGCTCTTGGACCACGGAGGAATTGGGCTGCTGTTGGGAAGTAGTGGGTAGCCCGGAGATCTGGATCGGCAAGATTGTCCGTATGACTCCCGGTCCGCTTTCACTTCCCGAAGTCGGTCCTCATGCCATGCCTAAGACAAGTACGACGACGACAGACGCTTCCGTCGTTTTCACCAAGGTTTTGATCCGCTCACTGGAAGAAAAGCTGCGCCCGGACGCATTCGAAGAGATCCTGCGGAGGACCGGTGAGACTCGCAGCGTCGAAGAATTCAAGGAGACAGCGGAGGGGACTTCCATCGATCAGTTCAGACGTCTGCTCCAGGAGGCGAACTTGTTCATGGGACTCGGCTGTTCTCAACGTAACGAATGATTTGCGGTAACCGACACGCTGAGGATCATGCCTTTGGGGAGCTTGCCGCTGACGTCGCCAGACGACGAACTTCGACATCACTTGTTCCAATGTGTCCCTAAACAAGCTTGGGCGTTCTTGACTGGGCAAAGTTGAGTAGTGCCTGCTTGAGCGTGTCCGCCCATCCGTTCAGCTCTATTTGGTGTTGATGAGCTCCGTCAAAAGTGCCTCCCAATGGGAAATCTCCCATCCGTCCTCTTCTCCGAGCCTCTTGGCAACAGCGACAGCATTCTCCACCCATTCGATCCTCACATCCTCAAGGGGTTCGGCTTTACCAACCACCCCGGCGGCGCTGCTACCAGGTACTGCATCCGCCACACCAAACTCGAAGGCAAACACTTCGTCCTTCCAGATTTGGTGCCGCTCCTTCAGCTGCTCCCATCTGGGATGCTTCTGGCTCTTGTCATTTGCCATTTTGATAGCCCACTTCGCACAAATGCGCGCACGGTGATGGTCCCCTTCGGAGGTGGTCTTGGCTATTGCTTCTTCGTATGCCGCAAGCTTGCTCTTCTCGCTTTCGGGAAACGTCGAGTGCACTTCGTTAACCAGCAGCTTGATTACGGGGGACGGGGACGTCGGATCGGCCATACCTGATGCTATGTCAATAAATGCGGGCATCTGAGAACGCCCCGACCGGCGCAGTCGCCGTCGCTCGTCAGAGCTCTTGCCGTCCCGAACACAGAACAGATGGCGACGTGGATGGCTTCGCCGCGTCGTCACGGGGCGACGGCAGCCGCCTCCACTTTGTCAAAGACTGCGGTTCGGATGAACGATTCATCCTGACCGACCGAGCGACCAGTTTCAGCGACACGAATATCCTCATCCGCAACCGCCAACAGCCGCGTTTCCTATTGGGCCAGCAGACTGAATCCCTCAGCGACTGGCATTGCTGCAAGTCTCATCTCGTCTGAAGTGCGCCTTCGCCCCCAAACCTTCGGTACGCCCACACGGCGTCGATCCGTCGGCAGTTCCCAACAATCCGAAGGGCAACCTGCCCTTCCGTTGTTCGAGTCAGAACTTGGGTGCTCTTACCCCCGATGCCGCCGAACGCCCGAGGATTCTCCCCAGCGATCTCGATCAAGTGTTCGACAGCCTGCGCCTTCGGCGCTCCAGTCTCGCAGAGACGACGAGCATCCTCGACCAAACGGTCCCCGCTCTTTGTCTCCTGGCCGAATCCGTGTAATGAACTTTCCCACCCACTCAACGCTACAGACGCGTTCGACGACTATTCCCGTTCCATACTGAATCGGAGGCAGTGTCATAAGCACACCGATACTCCGCCGCACGGATTGAAGCTGAACCTCAGGCAATCCCCGAGAGACCCTTTTGAAGATCATCGGTGTTCATCACCGGCGAGATTTGCACCTCAGCGTCGAGCTCCATGAAAAAGGGCTCGGCGAATGGCGGGATGGCGGAGGCGTCGGGCATGTCAAAAATGAAGAAGGCCGTGCGTCTTCCATCGAAGGTCGTGAAGTAAGCCGCTTCCGGCTTCCACCGCTCGGCGGTCTGCTGCATGACCTTGGGCAGAGACCCATCTCGGATGCCTTTGTTGCCTGCTTCGACTGGGATCGAGATTCTCGCCATCACTCGCATATTGCCTCCTCGTAAAATCCAGGGACGAAGACGACTATTGCCGGAAGCGTGGAAGACGTCAATCCGGAGGTGCCTCACCAGCCGGGCGACTGGGCCAATCCGATCTGGCAGGATTCCCGGAACCAACAAGTTCTACGCCGGTCACGTTCGGGTCCGACAGAAGGGCTACTCTTTACTCGATCCACCACATCCACGCCAAGATGCTCGCAAGTATCTCCATGGTGCCGGAGGAGGGCAGTGTGATATGGGCGATTGATCCGTTAAAAACGTTCGTATTTGTCCCAGCCCCTGCTAGCTACCTGGCTTCTCCAGCTGCTGCAGGTTGACGCCTCCTGCCGGTTTTTTAGGCCGCACGGGACGATCGTAGTGAGTAAAGGAAATGGTGCCATTGGAGCTACCCTTGGTCGCCTGAACCCTGACGATGAAGTGCTCACCGGTCGTAGCGACGTACAGTACGCCCGAACCGGTGCCTGTGATGGCGATGACCCGCTGACCCTCGACCGTCGACGTTCCACCCTTCGTGAAGGGCCCCTGCGGATTGCCAAAGAACGAGCTGATCACCTTGCGGGGGCTGAGGAACTGCTTGAACGTCGAAAAGGGGGAGCTCGTCATCGGGCCGTAGACCCACTTCCCGACCAGCAGATCAGCGGCCGCTGCGCTGGCATATTTGGTCCAGAACTTCGTGTCTGCCTTGAAGTACCCAACGGCGTCGATCTCGATAACCCGGACGGATCCTCCGTTGATCGAGAGGGTCCCCTCAGACATGCCCGAGGCGCTTACCAACAGGTCCAAGGTGATGTCAGAGCCCGGTTGATTGACGGTGCCGTCGACTGAGAGGGAGCTGGCCGCCGCCGAGTCCTTGACGGCCGTCGAGACAATCTGTGCAGCACTCATAGAGGTGAAGCCGCTGGCCGCCGCAATGGAGGGAGCGCCCATGGATATCGCCGTTAGCAACAGAGCGGTAGAGACCGTCAACCAGCCCAGTCGGAAGCGGTGGATCGCCATCCCGTAATCGCCAAACATGGCCCTCCTGTCCGATAACAAGACGAACGAACTCAAGATAATACGGGTGAACTTTCGATCAGACCATGGACCTCACTACCCTCATAAGTATCTGCTCGATGATGAGGTATTAATAGGGGCAAGTCCTTGTAGCACTCTATTGCGGCACTTCAAGATGCATATGGCGAGAAAACTCGGCCACGGGAACGATGACTTCTTGTTAGCGGGGTGAGTTGCGAAGTCTTTCGCCGACGATCTGATGCTCCAGATCGTCGGGTTCGTCTATGAGGCGTTTGTAGGACGAGCCCATTGGTGAATCAATATGAACCCCAAGTACAAGGGCCAGGGGAGCTACTGGCGGTACCGCAAAGTGGAGCGCCTCTACGACGTCTGACCCTGCAGCCGGCAACGTCACCCGGATGTCGCTTTCTCCGGCCTCAGAGGTCATCGAAATCGACGGAGTCGTGCCTGCCATTGTGAGCGAGACCGTATGGCGCCAGGCGCAAACTGACCGGTGCCCCACTACCCCCGGGCCGCGTCCGGACCGTACCCAGTCCTCTCCCTATGCCCTCCGCGGGCTCATCGTCTGTGGCCGGTGCGGCAAACGGATGCAGGGACACACGGTCAGGCGGTCAAACGGCGCAAAACGTGTGGGTTACCAATGCGTCTACCGGACCGAGTACCCAGGCGACGAAACTCATCCCAGATCGCTCTTCCTGGCCGAGGACCGGATCCTCCCGGCTGTCGATGGCTGGCTGGCGGATCTGACGTCGGCTGACCGGCTCGAGGGCACCGTGAGGGCCATCCTCGAGGCCGACTGTCATGAATCCACCGAGCCCCCGAGCAGCGCCGGGCCAAGCTCCAGGCCAGCGAAGCACGCAAGAAGCTCGGCCAGTACCTCGACGCTCTCGAACCTGGAATGGATCCGACCCTGATTGCCGAGCGCACTCGGATCGCCCAAGGAGAACTGACATCTGCCGGAGCTGTGATCGACGCCTTCGGCTCGTCGGATTCGAGCGAGTTGTCCGGACGCTTGGTGCATGAGCTCCTCGGCACAGCGCTTGAATCCTTTTGTGCCGATGCCCAATTCTCGAGCTACCGACTTCCTGGTTCATATGCACGTTCAGCCGTGGGAAGCGGGTCTCCCACT
>Ga0182018_10002474_pt1 | contig 18422 bp, 9 predicted proteins | sample 812P2MmetaG_FD_120490 | JGI IMG/M metagenome (GOLD analysis project Ga0182018, IMG submission 120490) | Permafrost microbial communities from Stordalen Mire, Sweden - 812P2M metaG | ecosystem: Environmental > Terrestrial > Soil > Wetlands > Permafrost | place: Sweden: Stordalen | collected... | reverse complement strand
TCTGCCACCTCTCCAGCGTGTGCGGAACTACAGTTTACCACGGTCATCAATAACGCTTGCACAGCGGCACGCGGCTGCAAGAGTGCCAAATACCTCAAAGTGATTTTGCTCTACTATGGGATCTCCGGGAAATATCGTGTTTAGTTCGGGAGTCCTTCCTGACTCGCGGCGACTTTCGTTTTCAGTTGCCGCCGCTCGCGCTCTGATTGCATCTGCTGGAGACTTTGCGCGACCAGCGGAGAGTAGAGCGGCTTCACCCACTTCGGATTTTCCCACTCCGGCTGAGTGCGCACCCCAAGGTTGAAGTCCCGCATGGCCTCATCGGGTTCCTGTGCCTGCCAGTGCGCGACGGCTTGGACGATCGCCTTATCGGCGGGTACTTGCCGTTGGTAGGAAAAACTATCCAGCGTTTGCAGCGCGTCACCGTAGTGGCGGATTTCGATGCGTGTCCATGCCAGTTCCCGCCCTAAATTTACGTCTGCTGGGCGTTGCTGCATTGCCTCAGACAGTAACTCGACCGCTTTTTCGTAGTCGCCGTTCAAGTAATGCCACCAACCCAACTCGCCGACCCAGAGGGGCGATTGCATATCGCCACTCTGCTTGAACTCTACCTCCAGCGCGTGCGCGGCCTCGGGATCTCCAGCCAGCAGACTCAAACCAGCGGCAGACACTTCGACCTCCCGCAGTTTCTCGCCCTTGAGGTCCGCTGCCCACCGATGGAACTCGGCAGCCGCGCTTTTGCGGTCCGCCGCGGCGAGAGCCTGGGCGTAGGAATGAATAACCTCCGGTAGGGGTAAGCCTGGCCCAAGAATTTTTCGGTAGGTTGCAGCCGCGCCAGAAAAATCAGCCTGCGCAAATTGGGCCAGCGCGAGCACCTGGAAGGCTTTCGGCTGATCCGGCCGCAACCGCAGCGATTGATGTGCCAGTTGCTCGGCCTGCGCATACTTCTTCGTATCCAGAGCTCTGTTGGCTTTTGCGGTCCAGAAAAGATACGCAACGGCCAAGTCGCGCTCCGGATGCAGCGACCACCCTTCACTGGCGATCATCTCCTGGACCTGGGCGATGCGCTCGGAGGGTAGAGGGTGCGAGCGGAAATATCCCTCCAACGCCTGCTGAGCTACCTGCGACAATTCTTCCTGCGGAGTCTTTGCCTGGGCTTGATACTCCTTGTGCAGGCGCTCGAAGGTCTCGAACATGCGGATGGCTCCGTTGGCCGAATATCCCGCCTGCACCGCCAAGCGCGTGCCCTCCCGGTCTGCCTCAAGTTCCTGGTTTTTGCTGTAACCGGCTTCGAACACTTCGATGGGTAACGCTACCAATGCTCCCAAGGGAATGCGGCGCAGGGCCCGCTCCTGCTGCGCGCGCTCGGAGCAATGATAGTGGTCGATGTGCTCGATCTCGTGACCGATCACTGCCGCCAGTTCATCTTCGCTGTCCATCAGAGCGACTAACCCTGCACCCACGTAAACATGCCCGCCGGGCAGAGCAAAAGCATTGATGAAATTGGAATTGGGGATGTAATGGAAACGGTAGGGCAGTTTGCGATGCGCGTGAGTGGCCAACTCGGTGCCGACCCGCGTGATGTAATGCTGCACGATGGCGGCCTCCGGAGGGCTCTGTCGTTGTTCGCGGCTGAAGTAAGTGCGTGCCAGTTGGTCTCCGATGCGGATCTCGTCGGTGTCCGACATGCGCGCGAAACTCACTGGCATTCGGGTGAGTTCCTGCTCGGTGTCGGCGACCAGATACAGCAGAGCGGCCGGACTGGCGGGCACATCCACCTTTTGGCGCTCGCTCACTACCACGGAGGCGACGGCCAAAACTAGAACGCCCGCGAATAGGATCCAACGCTTCATAAGTATTGTCGCAGCGCCTCACGATTTCGTGTGTAGAGAAAGGAGACCAGCAGCAGAGCTCCGCCCAGCACGATGAATGTCAGGTAGCGGTCCCGAGGGTCCAGCCTCCAAACATCCACGAGCAAAATCTTGCCGACGCACAGAAGCAACAGTCCTAATCCGGTGAGCCGGAAACTGCGCTCGGCCAGCAATAGGGCCAGCACGAAAACCGCCAAGCCCTCCACTCCCCAGGAAAGCGTAACCATGCCATGGCGCATCTCAACCGCCAGCAGCACCGTCAGCAGGCCAACCGCAATGAAAAACAAGAGTTGTTCGGGGCGCCGGACTATCGATTGTAATAAGCCTAGAAGTCCGGTCTTTTGATTTTCTTTGTTCTTCTTGCGAAGTTGAAACGCGAATGGCAGCGCTGCCAACAATAGCGCGGCGGCGGTTCCCACGGTGATCCAGCGGCTTTCCCACGCGGGTGCTGGAAAGTAACTGCGTTCATAGAAATTGTGCATGACGGTGCGGAACAGCACACCGACGGTGACCACCAATCCTTGATGCAGAAATACTCTGCGCCCGGTGCGCCAGGCGATTACGAATAATGCAAACACCAGAGCCGCCCACGCGCCAGACACCCAGTCCGCTTCCAGTTCAAAACGCATGAGAGCGGCGAAGGTGATGGTGCTCAGCCAGCAGCAGAGCTCAGCCACTCGGAATCGCCCCTCCGCTTTCAGCAGGGCGTTTTCCGGCAGATTGTTCTTAGGGAGATCATGACTGCCTTCTTGCAGCCGCCAGTATGCGTAGAAGAAGCCCAGCGCCAGCGGAACGACAGTATAGAACCGTGGACTGATCTCGCCCGGGTTTCCCGTGGCATTCAGATTCACAAAGAAGATGCGCAGAAAGCTGGCGGTAAATGCAGCATAGGCTTGCAATCGCAAACTCAGCTTCTGTCGGGCCAAGCCGAGTTCAAATAGGATTAAACCGCCAACCATCCATGCGTCGGCCACGCCCACTGGCCGCAATTCGTACCAGGCCAGCAATGCCAGCAGACTCGACGCCGACCAGGTGTAGGCTACGTTCGATCGTTGCGGGGAAGAAAAAAGACGTCCTCCTCTAACAGTTCCGCGAGTTCGATCAGGAGCGCCACTCCAGCCCGATGTGATGTATAGCAAAACCGAAACCGGCATGATGGTCAGCAATCTCAGAGAGAGGCCGTGATATTTGTCCGTGGCCTTCAGGTTGATCGCCAGAACGCGAATGACGGACACGAGCGCCAGGAAGTTTACCTGGTAATCCAGCTCTGGAAAATTAAGTTCAAGGAAGCGGCAGCGGCGTGCTGCCAGCGTCAGTCCGAGGCCCAACGTGCACCAAGCGACGGCCGTCCAAGATTCGGGAAAGGCGATCCACGCTGCGATCAGGAACATGACTGCTGCGGCATACGACAGGCGCTGCATCACGCGGCGGTCAAGCTCTTTGGTAAACAGGTCGGGCCACCGGCGCAGAACCCAATAGGCGTTGGCATAAAACACAACTGCGGCTACGATGAACACAATCGCAAGTCGATAATCGGGACGCAAGTCTGCGCTATCCATGCGCCTGCCGAAGATGACCGCCGCATCCACGGCGATCATCTGGCCTGAAACCAGCAAGGCCGCGAGCATGCCAAGCCTGCGGAAGATAATTTCTTTTGACCACACTCCGATCAACAGCAGCGCCTCGGCCTCCAGCAGCCACAGCACCGAGAGGCGCTCGCCGGAGTAGCGGAAGGGGAATGCTGCAATCAACAGAATCACGCCCAGCGTGCTCAGCACGATGACTGCGCTGCGCCGGCGCCGGGTGACTGGCAGTTGTCCCAGCAGAGCTTCAATGGCTCCAATCGCCAGCAGCGCCCAGAACGCCCACTCGGGATGGGTCGATTGATATTTGAACAGCGCCAGCAGAAGAGCGGTGTTTAGCAGCGCGGCAGCGGTGGAGGCGCGCTCTTGCCGTTCGGCTGTCGGTCGCCGGAAAACATAGGAGACCCGGAAGATCAGCCAGTACAAGGTGAGGATTCCCGCGCTGGCAACGAATTCCGGAAAGGGATGCCGCTTTCCGTGCATTGGTGCGATGATTGGCCGCAGCCATAAATAATGATTCAGATAGCTGGCGAGAATTCCGAATACTTCCAGCTCGAACCATTGCGTGCGCCCGACGATGACCACCAATCCTGCTGCCAGCACCGCGCCTGCCGAGAGGCTATACACATTGGAGTGACTGATCGTGACCGTCAAGAAGGCAAGCAGGAAGGCGAGCCCAGTCACAACCTGAGATTGATAGCGGAGAGTGTGCGCCACCATTGCCGCCGCGACCGCCAGCATCAGCACGAGGTCGAGGGGCTGCGAGGAAAGTACATGCGCCGCCGGAACGTGATACATGGCGTAGGTGGTGAAGAACAGGAGCGCCCAACCGCCTCCGATGCCGGCGCGCGCCAGGATGCGGTAACGCTCCTTCCGATCAAACCAGATTCCCGCCGCTAACATCACCCCAGCCGTCACGATCCCCACCAGAATTTTGCCTGCGGGGCCGAGCGTCTTGAGCTCTATGGCGAGAAGGAATGCGATACCAAGGACCACGAATGCGATGCCCAGCTTGTTCAGCCAATTTGTGCCCAGCATCTCTTCCACATCGAGCGACGACTTAAACCGGTTGGCCAGCGACGGTTGGGGCTCGGTTGCGGCACGCTGAGATGGCGGAATGAATGGGACGTGAGGTTGATCTGCGACTCGATCGGGGCTGGATGCGGCGGAGAGCGGTGCTGAGGAGACAGACTGAAAAATCGGCGGCGATGGCAGTGGCGAAACAACGGCCGGCGAGGGAGGTGGCGAGGGCGGCGCCTCTACAAGGGGCTGGGATGAGGTTGGCGAAATCCCGGCTGGCGCGGCCTGTTCCGTAACGGAAGCAGAGCGTTGAAGTCTTTGTGCCGTTTGCTCCAACGCAAAAATGCGGGAGGTCAATTCCCGCCATCGCCCTTGATCTTCGTCACGTTCGCGCTTGCGCCGGACGTTTACTCGCCAGACCAGCAGCCAGGGACCGAACACAACCACCAGCAGGATCCCGCCAACAATGACAATAACGTCCATCATGTTCGCACTTGAACACGGAGCGTACATGAGCGCCGAGGATTCTGCTACTTGTTAAGTGGTCGATGCTGAAGCTCTCTGTCGCCCTCCGTTGACGAGGCCGGTTGCGAGCCGGCGCGATTTTTTTGGCTCTTCGAAATCATGGGTGTTCATTTCGGGTTATAAGCTTCGGCCAGCGACATTGTTTTCAGGGCGCCCGTCAACTGCTCCAGCGTCGCAGGGGACTTGAGATGTAACGTCACGGTTTCCGCTGGAAGCAGATCGAAATAGTTGTCCGAGCTTTGAACGTCAAGATCACCGAACGATAGATAGACACTGCGGGCTAACTGAGAAGACTGAAGAGTGACGCTGTAGTCGTCCCCGGTTTTGTTGACAGTGGTCTCAATCTTTGGTGCGACCGGCAATTCCAGGTCTTTCATCGCACTGAAGAAGATCAAATTTCGCGACACTCTCTGTCCGCCAACTTCCAGATCAAATACCAGAACGCTTTTGTGCAGGTCGGCACTTGCCGATAAAGATGCCTTATCGACGGTGAAGTAAATTGCATTCGATTGAGCGGGTATCTGAGCATCTTTGGCTTGGTCGAGCAGGGAGTTTCCCGAGAAATCGAGCAGACGCATGTGAATCTTGCCGGAAAGCGGCTGGAGCTTGTCCGAGACGACATACACATCCACTTTATCGTCGTGCAGGAACGGAGAGATCAGCACATCGTCGTAAAAGCGGCGAGCGTAATAGTGCAGCGCTTTCCAGCGGCCGTAGTAGTCGATGCTGGCCCAGGAAGCGACTGGCCAACAATCGTTCAGTTGCCAGTAGAGTGCGCCCATGGTGCGCGGGCGTTGCCGGCGCAGATGCTCGGAGCCAATTTTGATGATCTCCGCCTGCTGCACCTGGCTTAGATAGACGAACGAGGTAAAGTCTTTGGGCTGGCGATACTCGCGCAGCATGTACGTAAGCATGGTTTCGTTTCCGCCCTTGTTCTTCTGGTGCGCCTGCATGACGGTCGAACGAATGTCGAAGTCCTCGGGTTGGTTCGCGAAGGTATGGATGCTGCGCATCTCGGGAAACGACTGAAATCCGTATTCCGTCATGAAGCGCGGGAATTGCAGGTTATAGTCCGAAACCGACGCTCGCGCGTGCCATACCTGCCAGTAGTGCATATCGCCGTTGTGCTGGTTGTCGGGGATCTCTTCAAAGTTGGCGCTGGGGGAACTGGGCGTGTAAGGCACGGGATCAGCATATTGCGCGACCGCGTGTCTTAGAATGTCGCCGAAAAGAATGACGTAATCCTGCCAGACTTTCTCGCGCACCGCGGGGGACACGGCCTCCTTGAATTCCTGGCGATCTCCCCAGTGGTACCAGCCAGTTTCCACTTCATTGTTGCCGCACCAGATCACGATGCTGGGGTGATCGCGCAGGCGCTTAATCTGGTCGATGGCCTCCTGCCGAACGTTTTCCTGAAAGGCAACATCGCCGGGGACCATGTCGCCGCCAAACATGAATTCCTGCCAAACCATGATTCCCAGTTCATCGCAGATGTCGTAATAGTCGTCGGATTCGTAATAACCACCGCCCCAGTTGCGAACCATATTCATGTGAGCGTCGCGAGCAGCTTGAAGGATGTTGCGATGAACTTCTGGAGTGACATGGTTGGGGAAGCTATCGAATGGAATCACGTCCGCGCCCTTGCCGAATACGGCGATCCCATTCACGACGAACTCGAAGCTCGTGCCCCATTGGTCGGGAACGCGGCGGAGTTCTACGGAACGCAATCCGGTCTTGGTCTCAGCGTGAGCGGCAGCTTCTTTACCGATGCGGATCGATGCGGAAAAGCGGTAGCGACTCTGAGCTCCGTAACCGACCGGATACCAGAGCTTCGGCGAAACGATGCGCAAGGGAAAAGAAACATGATTCATGCCCGCGTTGAGCTGCAGCGTCTGCCTACCGTCGGAGGTCTGCGGCCCGGACAATTCGTCGTGACCCAACGTAAGAGTGGCCGTGGTGGGCTCGCTGGCATCGATGTCGAGCTCCGCCGCGACGTTGGCGAGGCCGGAGTTGACTGACTGCTGATGAATATGGAAGTTATCAATGCGTAGGGCATCCCAGGTTTCGAGACGCACCGGCTGCCAGATGCCTTCCGTCATGAAGCGCGGTCCCCAATCCCATCCATAGTTATAAGGAGCCTTGCGGGTGTAGGGAGCGGTGGCGATGTTTTCTTCGTTGCCATGAGTATTCGTTGTGACGGAGGGCAGAACGTAAGGAAGCGACTTGACGTAAGGGATCATCTTCTCAATCGCGGAATGGAAAACGATACGAAGCGTATTCGAACCAGACTTCAGCGTGGCTTTCGCAGGAATTCTCCAGCGGCGGAACATGTTGTCGGCGTGAAGAATGGGCTGATCGTTGAGATAGACGTCGGCAAAGGTATCCAGGCCATCGAAAACCAGGTCGACGTGATCGTGCGCCAGAGCGGCGGCGTCGAGCTGGAATGTCGTTTGATATTCCCAATCGGCCAGGCCGATCCATTGCAGACGGAATTCATTATCGCGATCGAATGGGTCGGGGATGAGCTTGCTGTTCAGCAGGTCGGTCTGAACGACTCCGGGAACTTGTGCGGGATGCCACTGCTTGACGTCGGCTCGATCGGTATTGGCAGCCGCTCTGAACTGCCATCCAGAATCAAGGGTTCGCGCGGAAGGCTCGGCGGCTTGCAGTGGGATTGCGGCCAGCGAACACAGGAGGAGACAGCTGAGAAGAACAAAAGCGGTGGTAGACAGACGACTTGGAAATCCTGTCCGCATCCATTCCATATAAGTGCTCCTGATTTTCGAATTCTGACTGCTATTAATGCTGTGAATCCTGTTGTGCAGATGGTTGCGGCTGATTGGCGTTGTTCTGCAGGCTCTCAAACTCCTGCATTTCATGCTTTGCCTCAGCCGTCTTACCTTGCTTGCGATAAATTCCCGCCAGTCCGAAATGCGCCTGCGCTGCCAGCGAGCTTTGCTTCTCGACGGAAAGAAGTTTGGTCCACACTTTTTCCGCGGCGGCAGCGTCGCCTTCCAGGGAAGCTGCCTTGCCGAGCGAATAGAGAACCTCTGGCATATCGGGCAGCAAACGATCGGCGCGTAAAAGTTCTGCCCGCGCTTCGTGAGCTTTCCCTTGCTCCAGCAACGCTTCTCCCAAACGGTAGCCGGCTTCGGCATTGCCCGGTTGCAGCTTCACCTGCAAGCGAAACTCTTCCTCCGCTTTAGGCCATTGGAACGCGCCAGCATATACCTCTCCGAGGGCAAGGTGAGCTTCGGGCAGTCCGGGACGAAGCCGTAACGCTTCGCGATACTCCTTTTCCGCGTCCTGCATGCGCCGCAGGACAAAGTAATTTTCCGCCATGGCCTGGTGGGCGCGTGGCGAGTCTGGATACGCCGCCAGCAAGGTGTCGATGGACTGTTTGGCGAGCAGACCGCTGGCGCGGCCCAGATAAAAGAGGAGATCAGGATCGTTGGGATGTTCAGCCAGCGAGGCCTGCAGATTGGCGACTGCCTCAGGCAGGTGTCCAGTTTGAATTTGCGCGATGCCCAATGCGGACTTATCAGACCCGCGTTGCAAGTGCGGAAGAGCCTCGCTCGCGTAGCCTTGGGTGAGCAGCGCATAGCCGAGTAATTGGTGAGCCGGCGGCAAATCCGGATTCAGTTCCAGCGCGCGTTTCAGCGGAGGGATCGAGGAAGCGTAATCACCTTTCTCCATGTAAGCCTGGCCGAGACTGATAAAGCCATCGGGCAGTGACGGATCGAGCTCGGTAACCTCTTTAAACTCTGCGATGGCGACATCAAATTTGCGTTCCTTGTCAGCCGCGATGCCCGCTTGCATATGCTCGGCGGCCGGTGGGGGCGCGATCTGCCAAGCTAAATAGAGGAATAAAATTGCGCGAATCACGGCTTCTCCGGTTCACGCACTTCGAGAAATTGATCGGCGTGAACATCGTTTAGGGTCTGGTGAATACCGGACGGCCAGGAGATTTCCACTTTTGCTTTCTCCGCCCGGCCAAGGCCGAAATGGAGGCGCTTATCGCTGGCGGAGAGATAGCTGCCGGACGAGGTGGCGAACCGCGTCTGTCCATTCACTTGCACGCGGGCGCCGAAGCCATCGCGATTGCTGCGGGTGCCGCGAAGGGTGATGGCGAGCCAATGCAGCGTGCCGCCGTGATTGAAGAAGACCTGAGGATGTCCGCCGAGAGTGGTTACGACGACATCCTGCCAGCCATCGTTATTGAGATCACCGAAGGCCGCCCCTCGGGCGGCGGCTGGAGTCGTACTTCCCGATTCAGCGCGCTCAAAACGACCATTGCGATTCATCGCCACGAGCGGCGGTTCGAGATAATGAAGAGAGGGATCGATTTGCTCGACGTTATCCAGCACGTGACCTTGAGCGACGAACAAGTCTTTCCAACCATCGTTGTCGAAATCCTCCAGGCCGACACCCCAGCCTGAACTTCCGCTGGAGAGCATACCGAGACCGGTTTCGAGACTGCGGTAGGTGAAGGAACCATCGCCGTCATTATGGTAGACACCGTAAATTTCCCGGGGCAACTCGGTCACAATCACGTCGGGACGGCCATCATTGTCATAATCCTGGAAAACGACACCCATGCCTGATAGGCGGCGTCCATCCTGGGAAAGCGCAGTGCCGGCCTCGAGTCCAACCTCCGAGAAAGTTCCATTGCCATTATTGTGAAAGAGGTATTGCTGCATACCGTCGTTGGCGACAAAGATGTCGGTAAAGCCGTCACCATCGTAGTCTGCGAATGCGACGCCTAAAGCGCGGCCTTTCTTGGCGGTGATGCCGGAGCGTTGGCTCACGTCGGTGAAAGTTCCGTCGCCATTGTTGTGATAGAGGATGTTGGTGGTGGAAGGGAACTCCTCCGGCGGACAGTAAGTATGGTAGTTGCCGCCGCAATCTTTGCTATGTTTGGTATCCCAATCCATGTAGCGCGTTACAAAAAGGTCCAGCTTGCCGTCATTATCGTAGTCGAAGAAACCCGCTGACTCCGACCAGCCTCCGCCAGCAACTCCAGCTTTGGCGGTGACATCGGTGAAGGTGCCGTCGCCATTGTTGTGATAGAGGATATTCTTGCCGTAGTTGGTGACATAGAGATCGGGATAGCCGTCGTTGTCGTAGTCCCCGACGGCGACACCCATGCCGTAGTTGCCATCGCCGGCGTTCGCCAGGCCGGCTTGTTGCGTAACATCGGTGAAACTTCCATCTTTATTCTGGCGATAAAGACGATTCCAATAACGCGGGTCATGACGATCGAAATTTTCCGGGGCTTGCATCGGACTGCCGACATGCCCGCCGTTCACCAGGAATATGTCCAGCAATCCATCGTTGTTGTAGTCGAGGAGAGCGACTCCACCGGGCATAGTTTCAATCAAGTATTTCTGAGGAGTGGGAGAATTCTGCAGTGTGAAATCCAGGCCACGCGGCAGTTTGACATCGAAAACGGGAGCTGCGAGGTTTCCGGCCCACAGCACCGGGGTCAAGATACAGAATACGCGCAACCATGTGTTCAGCAACGGAAAGATCCTTCAGTCGAACAGCATATCGCGTCCACGGGTGCGCCGCATCCTCGAGCAAAAGCTTCTCCAAATCGTACAGGGACGACCTGCAAGGGACGGCCTGCAAGAGACGACCTGTAAGAAACGACCCAGCACCTTCGATCACGAGCGACAGGATCCTTCAACGCGACCGAACCTGGCAATGGCTTACGGCGGCTGCCGAGTCGATTCCCGTTCCACCAGTTTGGGCGGAATCAGAATCGTTTGCGGGCGCATGGGACGCTTGCATCCGATCCGCGTGATCAGGAGTTCGGCTGCGAGCGTTCCGATTTGACTGGTTCCCTGGTCGATGGTGGTGAGGGGAACGGCCAAAACATCGGAGAAGTGCACATTGCCGGCGCCCACGATCGAAATGTCGCGGGGAAGCCTCAGTCCTGCCTCGAGGATGGCTTTCATAGCACCGATCGCGACGGGATCGTTGTAGCAAAAGATGCCGTCGGTAAGCGGCCGGACGGTGAGCAGATGCCGCATCGCCTCGTACCCTGTGTCGTCCCTGTGGCCGGCCTCAACAATGTATCGTGGATCGTGATGAAAACCGGCTTTGGAAAGAGCCCGGCGGTAACCTTCCAGCCGTTCAGCGGCGATTCCTAATTCGGGTCCGCGTAAGTGAGCAATGCGGCAGCACCCTCTTTCGATCAAATGCCTGGTGGCGAGCTCGCCAATGGCGTGGTTATCCACTCCGACAAAGCAGGCTCGCAGGCCGGCGATAGGGCGATCAATCAGAACATAAGGGATGTCCCGCTCTTGCACGTGCTTGAACATGGCGAGCTGCCGAGGAGGCTGGGAGGAGGCGATAATCAAGCCGTCCACCTGCCGGGCCAATAAGGAGTTAGCTTCGCTGGCCTCCAGTTCGGGATCCTCCTCAAACGACGAAATGACGACGTGATAGCCGTGTGGGCGCACGCTGCGAGCCACGGCGCGGGCAATCTCGGCGAAGAAGGGGTGGGCGAATTCGGGAAGAAGCAATCCGATGGTGAAAGTGCGCCGGGTAACCAGGCTGCGCGCCACCCAATTCATCTGATAATTGAGCTCTTTGGCGCGCCGCAAAACTCGCTTCCGGGTGGCATCGCTGATGCGGCCCTGGTTTCGAAGTACCTTGGAAACAGTGACTACCGAGACCTTGAGGTCCTTCGCAATGTCCATCATGGTCGCGGGCATGACGGGGAAGCATATCACTTTTGGAGTTAACGTTTATCCAAATTATGGTTTAACGATAATCCTGATGGGGAGGATCGCATTTTATTCTTGACAACGGCTCATGAGGTGGTCAAGAATCCGGGCGCAATCTAAGTACGAAATTTTGTGCACCGGAAAGAGCCACCCATGCCAAGTCGCAAACTCTTCGCGCTGCTACTGTCGATAGCCCTCCTGTTTTCAGCTTCCGTTGCTCTCTACGGCCAAACTACCTACGGCTCGGTCGCCGGTTCGGTTGCGGACACATCGGGTGCGTCAATCACGGATGCGAAAGTGACGTTGACCAACCTGGGCACACAGGAAAAGCGCACCCAATCGAGCGGGGCTGACGGGCTCTTCAATTTTGTGAACTTGTTCCCTGGGCAGTACCGGGTCGACGTGGAAAAACAGGGGTTTAAGCACTTCGTCCGCGGCGATGTCACGGTTGACGTGGCGCAGAATACGCGTGTGGATGCGGCCCTCCAGGTTGGCGAAGTCAGCCAGGTGGTCGAAGTGACGTCGCAAACTCCGCTGCTGCAGACGGAGAGTTCCTCGCTGGGCACCGTCGTCGATCAGCGCGAAGCCAACGAGCTCCCGCTGAATGGTCGAAACATCTTCAACCTGACGACGATCACTCCGTCAGTGATCCCGCAAGGCAGCACGCAAGGAAACGTGGTAGGCAAGAATCCATTCGATTTCGCGAACTACCAAATTGGTGGCGCCTTCGCAAATGAGGGCGCGGAGTACCTGGATGGTCAACCCCTGAACATCGGCTACATCAACCTGCCGTTCCTGGTGCCGACCCAGGACTCGATCTCTGAGTTCAAGGTTCAGGACAACAACCTGGGACCGGACTGGGGCAAGTTTGCCGGTGGCGTCATCAACATGAGCACCAAGTCCGGAACGAACACTTGGCATGGCGAAGGGTATGAATACCTACGAAACAAGGTGCTGAATGCCAATGAGTTCTTTAATAAGCAATCGGAAGTTGACGCTGGCACCCCGAACAAGCCGGTGCCCTTCACGCAGAACCAGTTTGGCGCCGCGGTGGGCGGAGCGGTCATCAAGAATAAGACCTTCGTATTCTTCAGCTATGAAGGTTTCCGGCTGCGCCAGGGCACACCGTTTAACACGACGGTTCCCACCCTTCAAGAACGCCAGGGAGACTTTTCCGACCTTTGCATCACGGGATTCAGCGGGAGCGGATTTTGCAAAGACACGAATGCCGGTGTCCCCGTGCACCAGATTTACAACCCTCTTACCGCAACGTCGCTCACATCTACGCGGTCGCCTTATCCCTTTAATTGCATAGCGGATCTGACGACGTATTGCCAGACGAACGCTCCGGCCGTTGGCAATCAGATCAATTCAACCTCCGCTTATCTTCTAAACAAACTGATCGCAGATCCGACGACCGGAGGAACTGTTCTTAACTTCCTGAAGGACTCCAGCACAGGCGGGGACACGGACGAATACGTGGGCCGCGTGGACCAGACAATCAACAGCAAGCAGACCATTTTCGGACGCTTCACGTATTGGAAGCTGCTCAGCTTAGCGCAGGATCCGTTCGCAACCGGACTTTGCAAAGACCGTTGCGCGGAAAACACGAAGAGCAAGAGTGTGGCCCTCGGCTATAACTACGCCATCAGTCCGAATACCATATTTAACCTGAACGCTAGTATCAGCCGGTTCATTTATCTGCGCGACCCCATTAATAGCGGCTTTGATGTGACCCAAGAGGGCTGGCCGAGTGCTTACAACGCTCTGGTTCCAAACGAGGAACGCACTCCGCTGACTCCATGCTTCGGGCAGAATGATTCGCTGGTCGGTTGCAGCCAGGGACAGAGCGCGATCGGCGACTTCAACACGCAGTTCAATGTTTCGCCTCAGGTAACGATGATCCGCGGGCACCACAACTACGTTTGGGGCATGCAACTCGAAGAGGGTTACGACAATTACCTCCAAACCAACACGGGCGGTGGCTTGATCTCCTTCGGTGGGTCGTGGACTTCAGCCACACCTGGCACCGTAGGGGCGGGCAACGTACAGGGTGCTGGCGCGGGTAACGGCGAAGACTTTGCGGATTTCCTACTTGGGTATGGCAACGGGCAGGGTGCCGCGTTCGGCAACCAGACCAGCGGTTCGCTGGTAATTTCTGGTCCGATTTCCGGCAAACAGACCTATCGGGCCTTTTACTTTGGCGATACCTGGCATGCGACCCCCAAGCTGACCTTGAACCTGGGCGTGCGTTACGAGTTGCAAGGTCCCTGGTCGGAACGCTACGACAAGATGACTTACTTCAACCCGGCGGCTACGAATGCGTCTGTAACCGGGTGCAACGGGACCCCTGGTAGCTCTTGCCCAGGCGATCTCTTCCTGGTGGGAACCGGTGTGAATACGAGCCGAAATAATTTGCCGCTTTCCTATAAAGAGGTTTTGCCACGACTTGGATTCGCCTACGCGTTGGATTCCAAGACTGTAATTCGCGGCGGATACGGCGTATTCTTCATTCCGAACTATGTGTCGTTCAATGCCAATCCGTATGTGGATCCGGTTAGCAGTTCCACTTCAAACTTCTTCTCCAGCAATGACCACGGCGTAAGTCCCGCTGCCTCACTCAACACAAATACGTGCGCCGAGCCTACGCTGGGCGGCGGTACCCTGGTCTGCGCCGGTGCGGGACCGTTTAATCAGGGAACCTATTCCACGACGGGAGTGCCCGTAACAGGAGCCGATAATCTAACCCCCGTGCCGGGTCGCAACCCGCAGCCGAATGTCTCGCAGTACATTTTGACCCAGAACAATTTCTCGGCTACCGGTTATACCGTGCAGAAGTACGGATACTTGGAGCAATATAATCTTGACTTCCAGCGTCAGCTGCCCGGCGGTTTCTTCGCCGATGTGGCGTATGCCGGATCGCATGGTGTGCATCTTGAGCAGTCCAATACGAACGTCAACCAGATTCCTGACAGCTTCATCGCGCAGGCGGCCAGCCAATATGCGGCGAATCCAGCCGCTACCCCGACCATTGCGCAGACGGTTACGACGTATCCCTTCAGCCAAGCCCTTCCGGGCTCCCTTGGGCCGGGCGTGCTCATACAGGGCCAATTGGATCGGCCATACCCGCAGTATGCGGGGTTGAACCTCAACGCTCTCGGCTGCTGCACCAGCAGTTACAACGCTCTGCAGGCAACTGTGACCCGGCGCTTCCAAAGCGGTGGCACCGTGCTGGTGGCCTATACCAATGCGAAACTGATGTCCAACACTGACACTCTCACCTCATGGCTGGAAGGCGGAACCACGGGAGGCGTGGGAGCGGTGCAGGACTGGAACAATCTGAATGGGGAGCGCTCTCTTTCTTCGCAAGACGTCTCGCAACGCCTGATTGCCAGCTATGTGCTTGATCTTCCCTTTGGACACGGCAAGAAATTCCTCTCCGGCTTGAGCGGGTTTAGCAATGCCGTGGTCTCCGGCTGGGGCTTCGATGGCATTACGACCTTCCAGCGTGGGTTCCCGGTGAAGGTCAGTTGGGGTGGCGGAGATGCTCTCACCGAAGCGGGCCTGGGGATTGGAACACTTCGACCTGACTACGTCGCCGGGTGCGACAAGAACGTCGGTGGAAGTTCGCTCTCTAGAGTGAACGAATGGTTCAACACAGCTTGTTTTACTGCGCCCAGCGGAAATAACCCCACGATCAGTACACCGGTCAATCCCTGGAGCTTCGGCAACGAACCCCGCGTCGATGCTACGCTTCGCCAGCAAGGAGTGGTGAATTTCGACTTCGCGGTGTTCAAGCGGACAACGATCATGGAAAGACTGAACGTCGAGTTCCGCGCCGAGATCTTTGATCTCTTCAATCACCCGCAGTTTGGTCCGCCAAACGGAACTGCAACCAGTTCAACTTTCGGGGTCGTGACCAACACGGTGAACAACACCTTCCGGGTCGTGCAGTTCGGATTGAAGTTCATCTTCTAGATTCGAATGGCAACTCTACGGGCGGGAAAGTTTAACTTTCCCGCCCAAAGTTTTTTCGAAACGGTTGCTTGCGGAATCACTTGGGTTTGGCTGCCCTATGTGTCGCGGTCAACTTTAATCGTGTTTTTCAGCAAACATGAGAACCATCCACACCATCGACTACCCCGAGGCGAAGAGGGCCGTCGATCGAATCGTCGAAAAAGCTGGGCAGATGCAGAAGGCAGCGGTGGTTGCGGTCGCCGATTCTCATGGCGACCTTATTTGCCTGGCACGGATGGATGGAGCGCCGGTGTCATCCGTTCAAGTGGCGACGAACAAGGCTTGGACAGCGGCGCGCGAGCGCAAGCCCACCAGGGAGATCGGAGAAAAGGTAAAGCATCCGGAGAAGGGTCACGATATTTCCTACTACGGTGATCCAAAATATGTGGGGTGGGGCGGCGGCATCCCGGTTTGGAAAGACGGCGAAGTGGTGGGAGCCGTTGCGGTCAGCGGGCTGTCGTCGAATGAAGACATCGCTCTGGCTACGCTGGGCGTGGAACTGATCGCAGGCTCGTAAATTTTGGGGATGAACGGATCCTCGATCCGGATAGAAACGAATCCGGACAAGAAACGATCCGGATTGAAGCGAGCCGGATTTGACGCGTGCCGTCGACGTTTCGTGTTCGGGTTTTGTAACGCGATTTAGTTTTTTGCGCGGCCAACGCGATTTGGTGAAAAACTCGTTGGCAACAGAGGGACGAGTGCATCCGCAAATTTGCCCGCACTGAGGCGACTCCGGAAATGTGGCCCAGCCTTGGACACCCCAGGCCTGGCAAATTTTCCGACTGAAGCGTCCGCTTCGCGCTGGCAGTGCGGAAAGCTCGATTCCACCTAGCCACGGGCCGTCTGCGGGCCTGTGGTGTTTGCGAACAACGTAGGAGCCCGGGGAGCCGTCATGCCTTCCCCCGCGATGGTACGGTCCGGGCCCCAACGTTTTCGCCGTCGATTTCGAGTGATGATGGCGATGGCGCTACTCCTGCCCCCGTCACCAACAGACCCTGAGATCGGCTAGGCGATGCCTGCAGCCTTGCTGCGAACCCGTCGTCGAGGCGCGGAAGCGGTTTCAATTCTGTTCCGTCCCGCTGCTTTGGCGCGGTAGAGCGCTTTGTCGGCGGCTTTGATCACTTCTTCCGCAGACGAAGGCTCCCGGTTGGCGGAAGCGACTCCGATGCTGGCCGTAACCGAGAGTTCGGTGGGGAGAGTTGCGTGCGAGAGTTGCCGGAGGCCCGCTCGAGCTGGAGCCGGCGTGGGCGGATTGCGGCGGTCGGGGCCGCGCGCCTCCTGTCTGCGGTCTTTGGCGCGGAGGCGAAAGCTGCTGGATTCGATGACGGCGCGCAACTGTTCCAGATGATCCATCACATCGCGCGTCGACTTGCCGGGAAAGACGACAGCAAATTCCTCTCCGCCGCAGCGGTAAGCCTGTCCTCCGCCGCTCACGCGAGCAAGGCGCGATGCAACCAGGCGGAGCACTTGATCTCCCGTGTCATGGCCGTAGCTGTCGTTGCAGCGTTTGAAGTGATCGATGTCGACCATCGCGATGGAATAGGGCGCCTGCAGGCGAAGCAAGGAGTCGTGAAAGGCGCGGCGCGAGGGCAAGGCGGTGAGTTCATCATGATAGGCGAGCAGGTAGGAAGTTTCGATGATGGAGACCGCAAGGATCGAGGCTGCGGTGGCGAAGTAGGCATCAGGTATGCGTCCGCCGCCGCCAAAGCGGAGTGACAGCAAGGAAGCCACCAGAGCCCACAGGAGTCCGCTCTCCGCGGGTTTGCGGAAAAGCAGGAATCGAATGAGAAGCATAAGTGCTGCGAGCGCGCATGCAATCACCGTGGCGAAGGGTAAAGGTTGTGGAACTGCTGGATGGTGCAAAGCGCGGTGCGCGATCGGCGCCAGTGAACCGGGGCGGCAGAGAACGGCGACCACGACCGACTCGACGAGCAGCATCAAGGCGGGAGGCGCGATGGCGGAGAAGGTGAATCCCTTTTCCTGCGCCAGCGAAAGCAGAACAAAGTTCAGCGGCAAGAGCAGGCCTATGGCCGCGAGAGCGGTCTTTCCCGGCGCGCCGCTGGCGGCATCCACGGAAGAAAAATAAGAAAGTGCTCGTTCGGAGAGGAATATCACGAGCAGCGCAAAAAAGACGCGGCTGGAGTGGAATCGCCAGGCGATCAATAGACCGGCGATCAAAGCGGCGTTAAGGGCGAAGTTGATGAGCGCGAGGTTGGGAGTGACCAGTCCCGTATGCAGAAGGACCGCGACAGCCAAGAGCCAGATGGCTGGAGTCAGGAGAGACTTCATTCGAGTTTGGCCCTGACAATCATTAGGAATCTTTACGTTGCAGGCAGAGTCCTCTGCAGATTATTGTGTTCAGGTTATATCTGGAATTGGGCGGAGAGTAATTGACGGAAAGGGTTCGGAGAGGAACTGTCCCGGCCTTTTCCTGCTATTCATCCGCGGGTGCCGCGTCCTTGTCCCTGTGCTTCTTGCAGAGACAGGGCGGGATTTTAATCCCGGACGCACGATTTTGTCGCCTGACGCCGAGCTGTTCTCCTTCTTCGCACTGTCCGGTCGAGCGTCGAATACTTGTCAATACTTGTCAATACTTGTCAATACTTGTCAATACTTGTCAATATTTGTCAATATTTGTCAATACTTTTCAATACTTTTCAATAGGGGCT
>Ga0182018_10002473_pt1 | contig 18426 bp, 13 predicted proteins | sample 812P2MmetaG_FD_120490 | JGI IMG/M metagenome (GOLD analysis project Ga0182018, IMG submission 120490) | Permafrost microbial communities from Stordalen Mire, Sweden - 812P2M metaG | ecosystem: Environmental > Terrestrial > Soil > Wetlands > Permafrost | place: Sweden: Stordalen | collected... | reverse complement strand
TGTCTAGTGCGCAACTTCGGAGACCTCCCGCGCATCCAAACTCTCCAAAAATTCCTCGGTGGCCTTGCGGTCGAACAACGGATCTCTGGCTTCAATGCACAAGAAAAAGCGGTTGCGCGAAGCCAGCGCAAATCGCGGCACGTTAAAGACCGGGTGATACGGCATGGGCAGCCCGCACACCGCCAGCAGACCAAAGGTCGCCGAAATCGCGGCGAACAAGATGGTCAGCTCGAATGTGATGACGATGTACATCGGCCAGCTATGCAGCGGACGCCCGGCGACGTTGATCGGGAAATAGATCACAGTCACGTAATACTGCATCAGGTAGCCGGTGAGCCCGCCCAGTATTCCGCCGATCAGCACGATCAGCGGCAGCTTGCTTTTCGGCAGGTGTAGCGCTTCGGTCAACTCTTCGATAGGAAAGGGCGAATAGGCATCCAGCTTACGGTAGCCGCGGGCGCGCGCCTCGCGGGCGGCATTCACCAGGGAGGTGGGGTTGTCGAACTCCGCCATCACGCCGTAAATGGGAGGCTTCATCCTTCGGTCTCCTCCTCGACCTTGGCTTGCGGCAGCAGCGTGCGCACTTCGAAGATCGAGATCATCGGCAGCAGCCGGATGAACAGGAAGAAAAGGAACGTGAACAGTCCGATGGTGCCAACGTAGGTGGCCCAATCCCAACGCGTGGGATGGAAGACGCGCCAGGACGATATCAGGAAATCCTGCGCCAGGCTGGAAACGATGATCACGAAGCGCTCCAGCCACATGCCCAGCAAGACTACCAGGGAAGCGACAAACAGGAAAGCCGGAGTGCTGCGCACCTTCTTGAACCAGAGCGCTTGCGGCGCCACGATATTGCAGGTTAAGAGGATCCAATAGGCGCGCGCGTACGGCCCGGTCATGCGATGCCACATGGCCGCGCTCTCGTAGACATTGCCGCTGTACCAACCCGTGAACGTCTCCAGCATGTAGGCGTAGCCTACGATCAAGCCGGTCGCCAGCATGACCTTCGCCGAGTTTTCCAAATGCCTATCGGTGATCAGACCTTCCAAGGCGTAGACGTGACGCAGGGGAATGGCCAAAACGAGCACCATGGCAAATCCGGAATAGATGGCTCCGGCGACGAAATAAGGAGGGAAGAATGTGCTGTGCCAGCCGGGCACTATAGCGATGGTGAAGTCGAAGCTGACTACGGTGTGCACGGAGAGCACCAACGGCGTGGCCAGTCCGGCGAGCAGCAGCGAAGCCATGTCGTGATTGGACCAATGCCGCGCCGAACCGCGCCAGCCCATGGCTATGATGCCGTAAATGCCGCGCGCCCAGCGGTTGCGCCCGCGGTCGCGCAAGGTAGCCAGATCCGGCAGCAGCCCGACGAACCAGAACATCAGGGACACGGTCGCGTAGGTCGAAACCGCGAAGACGTCCCACACCAGGGGGCTGCGAAATTGCGGCTGCACGCCCATGGTGTTGGGGTACGGGAACATCCAATAGAACAACCACGGCCGGCCCATGTGCAGCAACGGGAACATGCCCGCGCAGGCCACGGCGAACAGCGTCATGGCCTCGGCGAACCGATTGATGGAGTTGCGCCAGCTTTGATTCAGCAAAAGCAAAATCGCCGAAATCAGCGTGCCGGCGTGTCCGATGCCGATCCACCACACGAAGTTCGTGATGGCGAATCCCCAGCCGACCGGGATCATGATGCCCCAAATGCCGACGCCTTTGGCGAACAGCAATGCCACAGCCCACAGGAACAGGAGCAACAGGGAGAAGCCGCCGGCGAAGCACGCGATCCAAAATACGGGCGTGCGCCGGGTCAGGACGACGGAGGCGATCTGGTCGGTAACCGTGCCGAACGTGTAGCCCGGAGCGATTACCGGCGGCTGCAACTCCTCGTCCGCTAGATGTGTTTCGTCAGCCATGTTCGACTACCAGTTGTTTGCTTGGAGCGCGCCCTCCAAAGCTTCCGCATCATCCTTCCATCTCCGGATTCGGATTACGCAGTGCCGCCAGATAAGTCGTGCGCGGCCTGGTATTCAAATCCGCCAGCAGCCCATAGTTTGTCTTTTCCGCTTTCATCTGAGCTACCCGGCTGTCCCGGTCGTTGATATTGCCGAAAATGATCGCCTCCGTTGGACAGGTAGCCTGGCAGGCTGTGAGGATCTCCCCATCGCGCACCTTGCGATCCTCTTTCTCGGAATCGATCTTGGCCCGGTTGATGCGCTGCACGCAGTAAGTACACTTCTCCATCACGCCGCGGCTGCGCACGGTCACGTCCGGATTTCGCTGTAACTTGAAACTCGGCGTATTCCAATCGGAATACAGGAAGAAGTTGAACCGGCGCACCTTATAAGGGCAGTTGTTCGAACAATAGCGCGTGCCCACGCAGCGGTTGTACACCATATCGTTCAGACCTTCGCTGCTGTGATTGGTGGCCTGCACCGGACACACCAGTTCGCACGGCGCGTTCTCGCACTGCATGCAAGGCACCGGCTGATTGTAGATCTGCGGTTCCCGAATGTCTCCGTGGTAATAGCTATCCACGCGCAGCCAGTGCATATGGCGGCCGTGATGCACTTCTTCTTTGCCAACCACTGCGATATTGTTTTCGGCCTGGCAGGCGACCACGCATGCGCCGCAGCCGGTGCAAGCGGTCAAGTCGATGGCCATGCCCCAGGCATACTTGTCGTAAGTGAACCCCGGATAGAGCGTCAGGCCGGGCGGCGGGGATTCGAAATCCTCCTGAATTACATTCGGATTCTTGCGGTAATCCCCAATATTCGCCTTCTCGATGGTGTGCCGCTCGGTGTCGAGCGCGTGATAGTCCTGAACGGAGACCAGCAGGTAATCGCTGCCGGCTTTGCGCGCTTCCAGGCCGTAATCCTGCCACAGCGCCGAAGAAGTGCGCATGCCGTAAGCGTTGAAACCGATGCGCGTGCCGACGTGCCCGGCCCGCGTTCTTCCGTAGCCCAAGTGAACGGTCACCGAACCATCCGCGTGCCCCGGTTGGATAAAAACGGGCGCGGGCATCTTGTAGCCGCGATATTCGATCTCCACCAGGTCGGTAGTCACGACGCCTTTCTCCTGCGCGGTTTTGGGGCTGAAGATCGCGGCGTTGTCCCAAGTAAGCTGCGTAATCGGGCGGGGCCACTCTTGCAGCCACCCGTTGTTGGTGAAGCGGCCGTCATACACCGCGGGGTCGGGGCGAAAAACCACCTCCAGCCCCTGCGGACTGGCCGACTGCGGCAAAGACGCGGCCCAGCCCGCGCGCACGGTAATGTTCTTAGCTGGCAGCGCCGTGTCCGGCACTACTCCATCGTGCACCGCCTTACGCCACCAGGCTTCGAAATCCGCGCCGTTATGCTGCGTAGCCCAGTAGTCCTTCACAATCTGGTATGAGGTGCGTTCCAGTTGCCCCGTCAGCATGGTCAGCACTTCGTGCGCGGACTTACCCGCGTAGAGCGGCGCGATCAACGGCTGCATGATGGTCGTGGCGCCATCGTGCGCCCGGCAATCGCTCCACGTCTCCAGGTAATGCGTCATGGGCAAGTGCCAGTGGCAAAGCTCGCTGGTTTCGTCCTCGTGCAGGCTCAGGTGGACCCGCAGAGCCGCTTTCTTCAGCCGGTCCCGGAACCCCAGTTCGACCGGCGCGTTGTACGCGGGATTGCCGCCCAGGATCAGCAGAAGATCCACGGCTCCGGCGTCCAGATCTTTCACCAGATCGTAGAGCGAAGCCACCTGATCCACCGGATTGGCTTCCACCGGATCCGTGTACAGCACGGTCTTGCCCACGTTGCCCAGCGCCGCGTTCATGGCATGCGCCAGCGCGTGGACCGCGGGGCTCTGCTGCTCGCCGGCCATCACCAGGCTGGTCCCTCTGTGCTTCTGCAGGTCGCGCGCCACCGGAACGATCCACTTGTCGGCCGCGGTGGACGCGCCCTTCCGTCCCCCCGTATCCGCACCCAGCGCCGCAGCCAGACTCCAGGCGAACTGTTCCACATCGGCGGCCCGCAGCGGCAACCGGTGATCGGCTTTCGTGCCGGTGGGAGTGGGCATCGGCTCGACCACATAGAGGCGGTTCATTTCGGTCTGGCCGCCGCGCACCCGCCGCCGCGCGGAAAACTGCCGCGCGTATCGCAGGCTGCCCGGCCCCGAGGAAAGGAAATCGGCATCCAGCGAAACAATCACATCCGCGCCGCTCAGATCGTAAACCGTGTTGACCGGCTGCCCAAACGCCATCTGCGCTCCCGCCGCCGACGAATGCGCTCCGGCCGGCTCCCATTGGTGCCATTTGGCCGCCGGAAAAGCCGTCAGGATTTCCTGGATCTGGTTCGCCATGGTCGGCGAAGTCACCGTCTCCGTCAGAATCCGCAGGCCCGCGCCGCGCTTGGTCTTCTGCTGCGTGATGGCTTGCTGGATAGCCCCCAGGAACGCGCCCCACGACCGGATCTCGCCCTCCAGCGCCAGCGCTTGCGAGCGATCCGGATCGTACAACCCCAGCACGGATGCCTGCGCATAAACATCGCACGCGCCCAGGCTGGAGGGATGGTCCGGATTGCCTTCCGCTTTGGTGGGCCGCCCCTCATGGCTTTCCACCAGCAATCCGGTGGAACCGGCGCCCAGCGGCATGGCTGTAGCGAAAAACAGCGGACGCCCCGGCACCAGTTCCTCGGGTTGCCGGACATAAGGCGTGATATATTCCGTGGGCTGCCGCGTACACGCCGTCAATCCCGCCAGCGCCAGCGACGCTCCCATCAGCTTGATAAAGTTGCGCCGGCTATCGCCATCCTCCCACTCCGATGCGTAGCGCGGGAATTCGCGATGCATCAGGTCCTGGAACGCGTCCGTCTGCGCCAGATCCTCCAGGCTGCGCCAGTATTCGCGCCCGTGAGATTTCTCCAGCAGGGCGCGCACGCCGGGCAGATCCAGCCTCCGCGCGGCTTGCGGCGCGGTTTCCTCGTCGTGGCGATGCCCGGCTTCTTCGACCGCGTTTAGCGATTTGTTCGGCTCATTCATCTTCACTCGGCTTCTCTCATCGGTGGCAAGTGTTGCAACTCGTCAGCGCGCGTGGATCTTGAATCTTGTATTCCGCCACCAGGCGGCGTCCCAGCGCCTCTTGATCTTCGGGCGGTTCGTATCCCATGGTGAACACTTCCGAGCGCGGCCGCACATGCCGCTGGGGATTCCGATGACAGTCCAGACACCATTCCATCTGTAACGAATGCTCCTGGTACATCAAGGGCATTTTGTCCACCCGCCCGTGGCAGGTTTCGCAGCCGACACCTTTATTTACGTGAATGCTGTGATTGAAGTAAACATAGTCCGGCAAGTCGTGCACGCGCGTCCAGCGGATCGACGTCCCGCTACGAAAACTCTCGCGTACCGGCTCGAGCATCGGGGCGGTGCTCCAAATCTCCGAGTGGCAGTTCATGCACGTCCTGGTCGGCGGGATGTTGGCGGTGTTGGAAGTCTCAACGGTTGTATGGCAGTACCGGCAATCGATTCCGTCGTCCGCCACATGATGCACATGGCTGAACGGAATGGGCTGCTCGCGAATCTCCCCCTGGCGCGTCTCGTAGCCCGACCTGTCGAGCGTGGCGAAGCACCAGGTTAGAAACGCCAGGGCGAACACCGCGCCGTAAATGGTGATGCGCGAAAAAGTATTCGTGCTGTGATGAAAGATCTGGGCCATTCGTCAGATCCCGACGCGAACTGATATTCTATCCAACTAGCGCACGGCGAACTCACGCTTTTCGTTCGAATAGATACACGCTGGTCTCCAGACGGCTGGCGCCGCCGCCGTCGTTGACCGCGAAGCGCGCGGGTCTGAGCTTGCCCGCGCGTCTGACACCGTTCCACAGCGATGCGCCGGCATACTGGCCGTCGTTGCGTAGCGCATAATAATCCAATTCCACTTTTTCCAGGCGCGCCATGTCGTTGTCGAAATTTCGCGCAACGCGCTTCAAGGCCTCCAAACAAGCGTCCCGCGGCGACATTCCATGGCGCATGTTTTCGACCACCGTATGTCCGCCCGCGATCCGTATATTCTCTTCGCCGCGTCCGGTTGATCCCGCGCCGCCCACGTCCTGGTCTACGTATAACCCCGCACCGATAATCGGCGAATCCCCTACGCGGCCCGCAATCTTCCACGCCAGACCGCTGGTAGTCGTCACGCCGGACATCTCGCCTTTGGCGTTTCGCGATATACAGTTGATGGTGCCGTGCGTGGGGTGTCCGGCCATCTCCCATGCCCAGGTCAAGGTGGCGTCGTCGGCCTGCGGAAACATCTGCTTGAGCCACGCCATGGTTTTGGGCTTGGGCGCGTCCAGGCCCGGTCCCCAATTGCTGTGGCCTTCCGGATCGCGCATCGACGCCTTCCAGGTGAGCCAGGCCAGCCGCGATTTTTCGGTGAGCAGATTCTCCTCGGGGTAGCCCATCTCGTTGGCGAATTTCCCCGCGCCTGCGCCCACGATCATGACATGGTCCGTCTGCTCCATCACCAGCTTGGCGATCTTGGATGGTGTCTTATTCCCGCGTATGGAAGCCACTGATCCGGCGCGCCGCGTCGGTCCATGCATCACGCTGGCATCCAGTTCGACGATGCCTTCCTCATTGGGAAGCCCACCGTAGCCGACGGAAGTGTCCTCAGGGTCCTCTTCGTTGATGTTGACGCCTGCGATCACGGCATCCAGCGTATCGCCGCCGGCCGTCAGAATCTCCATGGCGCGGGCACAGGCGCGCTCTCCGTTGGCGCTCGAAATGACGATGGTCTTCGAAGTTTGGGCGGAAGCCATTCCCAGCGCCGGCAGCAAAGCCGAGCCGAGCATGACCGCTCTGCGGCTAATCTCGTTGTTCATCTTCCGCTCCACTGCACCCGTTTGAATGAGCCATTATGGCACAGATTTAGCAGGATGATGTACGCCGTTTTTATTAAGATCTCGCGCGCTGCTTGTAATGGGTCTCCGGAATACTGCGGTGCCAGCGTCGATTCCATCGCTGCCGTGGTGATCCCGCGCTCCACCAACCAGTCGGCCAACGCCTCCACGCCGCAGGTGCAGGCCGGAACACCTGGAGTGGCTCTGCATCTCGAGCCGGCGGGATCGCCACCTACATTTCGCGGCCCCTTAGGCCTATCCGGCCGCGTTGCGTTCGATCACCGGCACATTCTGCTGGGGGGCCGCTTCCTGTTGCCAGGGTTGCCGCGGCGGGGCCTGCTCCGCTCGCTGGGACGCATCTGGCGCATATCGCCAGGGTTCCCGGCTATTGCTTAGCCTGGCAGGATGGCTCTCCCTCCGCATCCAATGCCACTACAAACTCATCGCCGCACGCCTTACGCACGGCCTCTTGCGCAGCCTTGGCGGCTTCCTGCGCCCGCTCGGCGCGGGCAGCGGCGGCTATGGCTTCAGCCTGCGTCCGCCAAAACCTGGCGCGCATCTCGGCCGTAATCTGCGGTGCCTTGGGAGATCCCTTCGCGGCGGGGGCTTGCGCGAAAGCAGACGCCGCCAGTAATGTCAACGCGATTAATTGTGAGTACATAGTCCGTTTGTCCATTGTGTGCAAGTGGCCGAAGTGACTCCAGCCGTCCCTGATGCGCTATAGCCGCCGGAGTCGATCGCTCCATACCCCGACGCCCCGGCTGTAACTCTGAGCACACCAGCCGATGACCGTTCAAGCCCAACATCGGCAGATCCCGAGAATACGCTATTGACGTTGTGCCAGACCATAAGCGCATCGCTCGACAGACCCACCGTTTCAGTGTCAAGCGATATCTTATAATTCGTGCCGTCGCCGGTGGCATAACCGCCGTCCCAATTGATAAACGCCACATTCGATCCGGCATTGTTTTGCCAAAGAATCGAACCGGCGCCGTTAGCAGCTTGACTCGAGCTGTTTTTGATGACGATTTGCGTGTTGCCGCTAGCCGCGCTATTGTAGATCGTTCCGCCGGTCGAGTTGAGCGTTGTGCCGCCGAACGTCACCGCCGTGAGCCACGCAGGGCTGGCATACGTCTGAGTCGAAGACAGAGCATTGGTAACCTGCGCCGCCGTATAGTCTCCAGACTGCGCCACGACTGCTCCGGTGCGCCCGAATACCGAACTTATGGATCCGCCGCCGGAGGATATCGTTGTCGGCTGCCATTGTGAATTCGCCGCGCTCCACGCCAAACTCTGCCCATCGGCCGGAGCCGTACTCGCTACCGCACGATTCTGGATCTTAGTCACCGTATTGGCGCCTACACCGCCGGTGACGTCTCCCACTAAGCTTGGCTGATTGATTAAGTCGCTATAGCTTCCGCTGGATGCCACTCTAGCCAGAGCCGTGCCATTGATTTCCAAGCCGCCTGCGTCCAGTATGCCGTAGCCGCCGGCGCCATTAGTGACCTGCAGAGTTCCACCAGCCGCTTCCCGTGCGAGTCCCGTATCCGCCACACCGGAAAAAGCATTGTTAACGCTGTGCCAGACGATGACTGAGTCGCTGGATAATGTTTCCGTACTGGTATCCACGCTTATCTTATAGTTCGTTCCGTCGCCCTCGGCGTAGCCTCCATCCCAATTTATGAAAGACATCGTGGCGCCGGCATTGTTTTGCCAGAGAATCGATCCGGCGCCATTCCCAGCCTGGCTCGAGCTGTTCTTAATGACAATCTGAGTATTGCCGGCGCCCGCTGGATTATAAATAGTTCCACCTGTGGCGCTCAGCGTGATGGGCAAACTGATAGGTTGCCATTTGCTCGCCGCGGCAGACCATCCAAGATACTGCTGGTCCATAGGGGCCGTGCTCGAAACCGGTCGCCCCTGCAAGCCGGCAACCATAGTGGCCAACCCCGTGTTGCCGACGTCGCCGGCTAGAGCCGGCATCTGCGCGGCCGCCAGGGTACCCGCAATGCCGCCCAGATTGGACCACAGCAAATTGAGTGAGCCATCGGTGGTGGCCACCTGCCCGGCCGAGCCGGCGCTGGTCCACAGATTGAACTGCCCATTAAAGCCGGATGACGGAGCGCAGATCCCGGTGTCATGTACGCCGTTCGCGTCCGACAGGTGCAGGCATCCGGCTACGCTGCTACCGCTATTGGCATAGATATTACCGATGGCCGTCACTGTACCGCCCGCGATAACGTTACTGGTGGTCGTCAGGGCAACGAAATCGGCTGTAAGAGTCGCATTACCGGCAATACTGGTCGTCACCACATCGCCAGGCAGATCCGCATCCGGCAAGGTACCCCCGATCTGCGCGAAAGTGTAGTCGCCTGCCTGTGCGGTAACCGCACCCGTGCGGCCAAAGATAGAGCTGATCGCCCCACCGCCCCCACCGCCGCCTTCCAGCGTCCACGTATTCGCTACCGTGCAGCCAAACAGATTTTGGCCCGGCGTGGCATCGGTCGCGAAGTACTGCTCACCTGCGGTACAGGTGGAAGGCTTACCGGCCCCGATTCCGGCCTTCGCCGGCAGAGTGTGCGCGCCGCCGCTGAAGTCCACCGTGCCTGTCACTCCGGCGATTCCGCCCGTGCTCAGCGACACCAGGTTGCCGGTCGCGCTGTCGATCTTCCAGCGGTTCACCAGGCTATTCCAGGTGGTACCGGAAGCCCCGCCCGGCGCCGTCCCGAAGATGACGTTGCCGCCGTTCGCGGTGCCGGTTCCAGGCCCACCCGCGATTATTTGATCTTGCCCGGCCACATTCGTGCCGCTGGCTCCGGAGCTTGAGACCAGGACGCCAGCGGGAGCCACTGCGGTTACCATCCCGTTGCCGAGCCAAATCTGCTGTATGGGAGCTGCATCGCTTCCAACTACCATCTGATAAGACCCATACACCGTGGCATAAGCGCCAAGGGCGATAGACTTGCTCGGAGTGCTGCTCTCTTGCGCCCCTAAACTGACATCTGCCGTGGTGTCGACGTAAGCCGTGGTGGTATTGTCGCCAACAGTAGCCACATAGTACCATTGCCGTGGCGCTTGGTTGGCTGTAATCACGGTACAGAGCGTGGTCGGGCATACCACCGTCCGATAGATCCTGCGCGCCGATGCCACGAACGGTCCACTGTAAGTTGGAATTCCGGTGATCGTCACCTCTTTGTGCGCCGAGTCGGTAAGAACTCCCAAATAACTGTTGTTTGATAGCGCCGTTTCCTGTCCATTAAGGACGTATGACACCTTATACCAATACCAGCCAACCGAAAGATTGGAGGTCGCGCTGGTCGGTGTAAGAGTCACGCCCGCCGACGTGTTCGGATAATACATATCGGCATACGCTCCAAGGCCCGTCAAGTAATGGCCGCTGGTCACACCGAACATTGCATTGAAGCCCGTACCGGCGTTGTCGTATCCGGTCGTGAGCGACCACAGCGTATTCATTCCCATGCAGGAGTTCTCGTACCCGGTCACGTTCCAAGCGCACGAATCGATCCCGAAACCACTGTTGCGGTACCCCGTGGTGTTGATTCCCACGCTGTCTATCCCGAATGCCGCGTTGTTGTAACCGGTAGTGTTTTGGTACAACGCGCGCAATCCGAATGCGAAGTTATCGTAACCGGTGGTATTGTTGCCCAGCGCGTTCTCGCCAACGGCGGTATTGTAACTGCCCGTCGTGTTCGCGGCCATCGCCAAATTGCCAACCGCCACATTTTGCTGCCCGGCCGTGTTGGCTGTTAGAGCCAACTCCCCGACACCGATATTTTGATTGCCTGTCGTCAAACCGCCTAAGGCTTGGTAGCCGATGCCCACGTTGAAGCTGGCGAGCCCGGCCGATCCGCCATTGGGAGTCATCGTGCGGTTGCCGGCGCCATTACCAAAAAACACATTGTGGCCCGTAGAAGTCGGATCGTGATACGTACTAAGCGTGCCATCCGTAAACAGAAGAGTATCGGTATCCCACGTGGCGCTGTTGCCGCCATCTGCCACCAGCACGGTATTAGCCGCCGGAGTTCCCCCGGGATTCACGAGGCCGTCGCTCGTACCGCTCGGCGTAGCCGGCGCCCATATGCTTCCGGCCGCGTTCCACGTTAAAACCTGGCCGTTGGTTGGCGCAGTGCCTGCCACTGCGCGGCTCTGTAACCCCACAACTGTAGTTGCCAAACCTGTATTCCCAATATCTCCCGTAAACAGTGGCATCTGAGAAGCCGGCAATCGCGCGCCTCCGTCAAGCGGAGCATATCCGCCGGCGACTCCCTTGTTTGCCTGATTCTCGGGTGTGAAGCCCAGCACGCCGGTAACATCGGCCGAAACTGCGACACTGGGCACGCCGGTTCCGGTGGTAATCTTAAGAAGCCCCGTCGGCAGGCCGGAGAGAGACACGCCGCCTAACTGGTTCGCGTTAATCTGCCCGCCGCCGGTGTAGTTCAAAGTACCGCTGATCAGAAGCGCGTTGAAATTGTTTCCGGACCCTACACCGTTGAACGCGACACTGCCCACCGTGCCGCCTGTGTCTCCGCACAAGAACCCGTGCGTCACCAGGCTGTAGTTCAGATGGCTCCCGCCGAAGTCTGGGCATGACGGAAGAGTTGTCCAGGTGCCCACCGCGGGAGCCGTCGTCAGTATAGTCTGGTCCGATGCGCTGTTACTGGGTACGCTCGTGCCGTTGATCGCCCCGATCGCCGGCAGATTCGCCGCGGGCACCAGCGCATTCGCGTCCAGTGGCGCATAGCCCCCCGCAGCGCCCTTAGTCCCCTGATTCTCGGCAATATATCCGAGCTGCGTGACCGAGGTCGCGCAGGCGGAGGGCCAAACTCCAGCGGCCTTCGGCCCATAGAGACAGTAGCTGCTGGTATTGACATAGTAATCCCCATTTGCCCCGACCGTACTTGGCGGCGCGGTTGTGCCATACCAAATGGTAGCGCCGGGTGGGATTCCCATGGGTGCCCCGCCTCCGCCACCGACGATGATTTGCGCCGGCGCGGCAATCGCGATGATCAAACACACGAGTCCCGATAAAACGATGCTTCTCATATTGCAGTTAGCCTCCCTGATTCCTGGCGAGCCGGACTACCGTTGGTAAAGCATGCCCGTTATCACCGCGGCGCCCGAGACGCTGTCCACGGCGAGCACGGTGGGGTCAAGCACGTTGGAATCGCGCTCGTCTCCGATCACCACCGACTGGCCGGCCTGAAGTACCGCTATGACTGCCGTGCCGGTGGTTTTGTTCAGGCCTGTCAATCCGACAAAGACCGAATCGCTGGAGTTCGCGGTCTTGAAGGCCTGTATCAAAACCTTGTTGCAGCGCAGAGGAAATCCGGACGGGGCCGGCACATTCGCCGTCAAAGCCGTATCGCTTGCGGTAACAAAACCAAGAGGAATAATTTGTGCCACGTGAAGCGCTCCTTTTTCACTCACACTATAGCAGCCGCTTTTTTCCAGTCGGGGATACCGGAATGACTTGTAGGGGCTGAACCGAAGGAGTCTGAGCCATGCACTTTCGCCTGCGGGAGGGGAGCCAGGTGGCCCTCCCGCAAGTGGAATGCCGGAAGGCGGGAGCCAAACCTAACTCCTGTTTGGAGTGTTAGTTAGTGAGCGCCTGGCCGCCGCGGACAGCAACCTTTTTGGCCGGCCGCGGATCCGGCCAAGACACCTTGAAGAGCCGTCCTTCCTGCGGCCGGACCGGCTCTATGAAATTTTTGGCGAAGCGTGTGACTGGCTGTGTGGGGCAGGCGGTTTCGCCTGCCTTCGCGCCCTACTGCACCGAATTCAAATACGCCACCAGATCCGACATCTGCTGCGCATTGTTGAACCGCGGCCATGTCATCTTGGCCTGCCGCATGCGTGTGAACATCTGCGGGCCGTGCTTCCACAGTGCCGACACGATCGTGATTTCCGAGTATCCCCGGCCTTGCCCGGGCAGCGGCGGCGCCCCGTGCTCCCCGCCCGCGTGGCATTCCGCGCAGTGCTTGGCGGCAAACACCTGCTTGCCGCGCGCCACGTCTCCCTTCGCATACACGAACTGCCGCATCCACAGATAACTGAGCAACTGGCGCATTTCGTCCTCGGAAAGCTGCGGCACCGGCTGAATCATCCTGGGCGCGTGATTCCACATGTCCACCGCGATCTCGGTCAGCGCCAGATTGTGCAGACGGTCCTCCAGCGCTAGCTTGCCCACATGGCACTTTACGCAGCCCTTCGATTCGAATATGGCTTGCCCGCCCACTCCCGAAGTGAACGAGAAGTGCGCATTCACTCCCCGCGTCTCCGGGAGATTGCGCAAATAGGCCAGAATATCGTTCAAATCCTGCGCCGTCAGCTCCTGCCACGCGATCTTCTTGCGCGCGAAGGCCTCCCGCATGCTGCTGCTGTGGTCCCACATCTGCTGCACGAGGACCACGGGCTGCCCCAGCGATTCCCACTTGACCACCGGTGGCGCGCCCTCCGCCCGCGACTCGGTAATCCCGTGGCACTCCGCGCAGTGCCTGTCCGAGAACGCTTGTTTGCCGCGCGCGGCATCGCCAGGCTTGTCGAAGAAGCGTGTCGAATATAAATACGCGAACAAATCGGCGGCGTCCGAAGGACTCAATCTGGGCCGCTCGATGCCGGCCCCTTCCATGGCCGCCCACATCACCGGCGCATGGTTCCACATGGCGCTGGCCAGCAGCGCGGGTGTAAAGCCGCGATCCACCCGTGCGCTCAGATCCATCCCCATCTTGCCGCCCTTGCCATTGACGCTATGGCACTCCACGCAGCGTTCGTTTTCAAAGAGCTTGGCGCCTCGCTCGGAGTCGCCCGGGATCACGGGCGGCACAGCGGCGCCCGCGCACCCAACCATCAAAACGCAAATGCACAACTCGCGCATTATTTCCTTTCAACTCTTACACGTCGTTCTTCCTGAATCGCTCGATCAGACCATCGCAGGCCCGCACCGTCAGCGCCATGAATGTCAGCGTGGGGTTCTGGCATGCCGACGACGGGTAGCAGGCGCCGTCCATCACGAACAGGTTCTTCACATCGTGCGACTGGTTATACGGGTCCAGAACGAACTTTTTCGGATCGGCGCCCATGCGCGCGGTGCCAGACTCGTGGATCGCCATGCCGGGCATCGCCAGATCCGCGTTGACCTTGATATTCCTCGCGCCGGCCGCTTCCAGCATCTCGGCGGCGGAAGAGGCGGCGTCTTCCATCATGGCCTTCTCATTGTCCCCGTGGGTCATTTGGATGCGCAGCGCCGGAATGCCCCACGCGTCCCGCATCTCGGGATCGATATCGCAATAATTATCGAAGCGCGCCAGCGATTCGCCGAAAGCGCCCAGATCGATCCCGTACGAGCCCGCCAGCACGGCTTTCTTGTAGCTCGCGCCGAATCCCTCCGCGCCGAAGTTGAAGCCGGCGCTGGCGCCGCCCTGAAATCCGTAGCCGCGAATAAAGCGCGGATGCCGCGGTCCATTCGCGATATTGCGGAAGCGTATCACGTAGATGCCGTTGGCCCGATGCGGCGCGCTCGGCGAATCGGGAGTGGGATCGAAGCCCGGCAAATCGCCCGCGGCGCCCCCGCCGACTGCGTGATCCATCAGGTAATGCCCTAACACGCCGCTCGAATTGGCAAGTCCCGTGGGATAGACCCGCGTGGATGAATTCAACAGAATGCGCGTCGATTCCAAGGCCTGCGCGCAAAGAATCACGCTCCTGGCGCGTGCTTGATAAGTCTTGTGCGAGAGCCGGTCGATATAAGTCACGCCGGTGGCGCGGTTGTTGGCATTGTCCATATCCACGCTGCGCACCACGGCGTTCGTGATCAGTGTACAGTTCTTCGTCTTTAGCGCGTCCGCCACGGTGGTGAATGGGCTGCTGAAATACGAGAACGTCACGCAGCCGCGCTCGCAAGGCCCGCAATAGTGGCAGGCGGCGCGTCCATTGTGATTCTGCGTCAGTATGGCGGTGCGCCCGATGGTGACGGTGCGGCCGAACTGCGCCTGCACGCGCTCGCGCAAACGCACCTCGCCGCAGGTCATTTTCATGGGCGGCAGGAAGTGGCTGTCCGGCAGCGTGGGATTCCTTTCCGCCGCGCCGCTGATGCCCACGTAGCGCTCCACGATCTCATAGTAAGGCTCCATCTCCTTGTACGAAAGGGGCCAGTCTTCGCCATAGCCGTCGTGGCTGGCCGCTTTGAAATCCAGATCGCTCATGCGGTAGCTCTGGCGTCCCCACACCAGCGTGCGGCCGCCCACGATCCGCAGCCGCTGCCAGGTGAACGGCTTGCCCGCCGGCGTGCTATACGGATTTTGCAGATCGTCCACGAACCAGTCGTAGTTGTACTCCATGCAGGCGTAGCATTGCTTCTGCACCGGCCGCGTGCGCGCGATTTCCGGCGACATGTCGCGGTATTTCAGCTTGTAGGCCGGCATGTGCTCGGTAAACTCTTTGGGCGAGATGTTGCGTCCCGCCTCCAGCAGCGCAACCTTCAGGCCGGCTTCCGCGAGTCGCTTGGCCGCCCAACCGCCGGTAGCCCCCGAGCCCACCACAATGGCGTCGTATGTTTCGGAAACTTGTGCTGCTTGCATCAGTAAGGGTATTATAGTCCCCAACATGAATCGCCGGGATTTGTTCCGCCAAACCTTCCTGGGAGCCGCCGCCGCGGCCGTATCTGGTGGTGTCGCGACAGCGCGCGAGTTCCCGTCCGACTACGATGCCTCGAAGGAACTGGCGCGCGCCGATTGGAAGCCGCTGTTTCTGGACGATCACCAGAACGAGACCCTCATTGTCTTCAGCGATATCGTCGTCCCCGCCAGCGATACGCCGGGCGCAAAGGCGGCGTTGGTCAACCGCTTCGTCGACGCGGTGTTGGCCGCCGAAACGCACGGCACGCAGCGCAGTTTCCTGGATAGCCTCGCTTTCCTCGATGGAGAATCCTTCGCGCGCTACCGCGCGGCGTTCGTATATCTCACGCCCGAGCAGCAGACCGAGTTGGTCACCTACATGGCGTATCCGCACACGCTCGAAACCTGGGACGAGAACGCGCCCGGCGGCTATCGCGGCCACGCGCATTTCAGCAATTTGAAAGACTGGGTTTCGCGGGCGTATTACAGTTCCCCGATTGGCATGCAGGCGCTGGGTTATACGGGCGTGCCCGGCGGGGTTTTCGAAGGGTGCAAGTAGGCGGATCTTGTCTCGCTCTGCCCCGTACTCGATATTGGCAGCCAAGGTTCATCGGTTGAAGAGGCCCAAGCGAATCTGGTCGAAGCGCTTACTCTATTCTTCGAGACTGCGGACGCGTCCGAAGTTGCCCGGCGGTCCCACAGCGAGGTTTTTGTCACGCAGGTTGAGGTGTAGCTAGAAGAATCCAACGGCTGGCGATTAAGAGCAACCAGAGGAAGCCATCGTCAGTTTAAGCATCCCGAAAGGCGAATGGTGGTGACCGTCGCCGGACAGCCCGGTAAAGATGTGCCGACTGGAACGCTGAAGGCGATTCTCAGGACTGCCGGTTTGGAAAGCCCTCCGGAGGACCGATGACGTACACAGTTATTTATGAGAAAGGGCCAGCCTCGTGGGGGGCATACTTACCCGACCTTCCCGGGGTGATCGCCGTGAGTAGCACGCGAGGCGAAGTGGAGGTTTTTATCCAGGAAGCGATCACATTTCATCTGGACGGTATGCGCGAAAAAGGGCTGCCTATTGCCGCCCGTCAAGTTTTGCCGGTGTGGTCAACGTGGACTCCGCCGCCTGAGCTGCTTTGTTGGAACCCGGCCTGCCCTACCCCCCAAACGCAATCCGCCGATGGTCTTTCAAAACGCACCGGTCCATCACCACCACCAAACCCGCGCTCCTGGCCCTCTCCGCGGCCTCCTCATGCACCACGCCCTCTTGCATCCAGACCACCCGCGCGCCGATCCGTATGGCCGCCTCCACAATCTCCGGCACGAACTCCGCGCGCCGGAAAATATCGACGATGTCCACCCGCTCCGGAATGCTATCCAGGTCGGGATAGCATTTCTCGCCCAGCACCGCCGGTACGAACGGGTTCACCGGAATGATGCGGTAGCCGTTGCGCTGCATGTACTCCGCCACGCCGTAGCTCGGCCGGAAGCGCTTGGTCGAAAGCCCCACCACCGCGATCGTGCGGCTGGTCTTGAGTAACTCGGGTATGGTCATCGCGTGGCGCCCTTCGCAGCCGCTTTGCGGAACCGCTCCACTTCTTCCGCCGTCAGATATCGGAACTCGCCCGGCTTCAGCGGACCCAGTTCCAGAAACCCGATCTTCACCCGCTTCAGCTTCTCCACCAGCCGCCCGAAATGCTTGAACATCTCCCGGATTTGATTCTTGCGCCCTTCCGTCAGGCGCACCTCGTACCACGGGTTTTGCGCGCGATACGTCAGCTTCAGACCCGCCGGCGCCGTGCGCCGCCCCCCCAGCGGCACGCCTTCGCGAAACTGCTGTTCCTGCTCGGGAGTCAATAAACCGTTTACCTTCACCAGGTAAGTCTTTGGAATGTGCGCGGCAGCCGATGTAATGGCATTGGCCAGTTCGCCATCGTTGGTCAGCAGCAGCAGCCCCTCGCTCGCATAATCCAGACGGCCCACCGGGTACACGCGCTCTTTGATCCCGCGCACCAAGTCCATCACCGTGGGGCGGCCCTCCGGGTCGGAGACCGTAGTCATCACGCCGTGGGGTTTGTGCAGTGCGATCGAGATCAGGTGCTTGGGGGGGCGCAGCAGCTTCCCATCCACCTTGATGTGGTCGCGATCCAGATCGGCCTTGCTGCCAAGTTCCGTGATGGCCGCCCCGTTCACCGTCACCCGGCCTGCCTGGATGATCTGTTCGGCCTTCCGGCGGGAAGCGATTCCCGCCCGCGATAGGATCTTCTGTAGCCTTTCCTCGGGCATTAGCTCTGGTCTGCCGGCGGCGCCGGCTCCGGCGCGTCCACCGCGTCGCCGTCGAAGGCCATGCGCCGGATCTCCTCGAACTCCTTCAGCGATGGCAGTTCGGTCAGGTCTTTCAGCCCGAACTGCACCAGGAAATCCTTGGTGGTCTTGTACAGGATCGGCTTGCCGATGACGTTCTTGCGGCCCGCCGCCGCAATCAGCTTGCGGTCGAGCAGCGTCTTCAGCACGCCGGTGCCCTGCACGCCGCGGATCTCCATAATTTCCGGCGCGGTCACGGGCTGCTTATAGGCGATTACGGCCAGCGTCTCCAGCGCCGGCAGCGACAACTTCAGCGGCGGCTTCAAGCTCCTGACGAAATTGCGCACCGTCTCATGGTGCTCCGGCTTGGTGGTCATCTTGTAGCCACCGGCCACCTCGCGCATGGTGACGCCATGTTCGGGCTTGTCGTATTCCGCGACCAGTTCATCGAGGAGCGTCTGCACGCGCTCCCGCTGCTGGTTCAGAGCAGTGGCAATTTGCGCCAGGGAAAGAGGCTCCTCGGTGATATACACGATGGCCTCCAGCAGAGCCCTCAACTGCGAGCCTTCCGACGAAACCGCGCTAGGCGCCTCGATTCCCGCCAGCAAATCATCCGTGGC
>Ga0182018_10002472_pt1 | contig 18436 bp, 12 predicted proteins | sample 812P2MmetaG_FD_120490 | JGI IMG/M metagenome (GOLD analysis project Ga0182018, IMG submission 120490) | Permafrost microbial communities from Stordalen Mire, Sweden - 812P2M metaG | ecosystem: Environmental > Terrestrial > Soil > Wetlands > Permafrost | place: Sweden: Stordalen | collected... | reverse complement strand
CTGGCCAGCATCTACCGGCGATACTTGAAGACCCACGATGACTCCATTCTGCCGGATGCCGAAGAGCCCATGGGCTTGTTCTACAGCCAGCACAAGGGCTTTGGCGAGCTTCTGGACGCCGCAGTCGCCAAAATGGATGAGGTGGAGGCCGGCACGACCGATCCAAAAGAAGCCTCCAAATACATCTTCAACTTGATCCGCAACGCCAAGTTCACGCCGGCGGCCAACCACCTGGGAGACCCCGATTGGCATTTCATCAACGCCGGAACGTTCGTTGTCTCGGTGAAGACGCTGGCTTGGCTATTGACGTCGGCGCCACCCGATATCCGCAACTTGTCTTTGGGCCTGTTGGGAGGCGCCGGCGGGAACAAGCCGCATCCGGCGCCCTCCGCGGGATAACCGGCTCCCACCAACTCCACAATGCGGGACGCCTCGGGGCGTCCCGCACGGGAATCAGAACGTTAGCTGGAATATCGTGCCATAACCTCCGGAAAGGCCGCCCTCGTAGGTCGTGCCATAAAGCACCCCGCCGCTTGGGCTGAGGATCACGCCATTGGGGCCACCCCCGTTGTCGCCGTTAAAGACGGCCAAGTCGGCTTTGGTCCAAGCCGTGCTCGGCGCCACTGGCGGCCGCAACGTGTAGACTAAGCCGCAGCCCAAATAAGATGTCAGGAAGCAGATACCATTATTCGCAGACCCGCCGGTGAAGGTCGTACCGTAGAGCGGGCCGGTGTTGGAAGGCATTACTATGTTGGAAGCGGGAAGCATGCCGTCCTGGGGCGATCCCGTGAAGGCAAAGAGCAAACTTTCGGTCCACGTCGTGCTCGGGGCCACCGGCGGCGTCAATTGGAATATTATGCCGCAGCCCTGTTCGAAGCCTCCCTGCGGGCAACCCGTAGGATTCCCACCCAAGGTCGTCGTGCCGATGACCGCTCCGGTCGCCGAGTTGATCACGACATTCCCGTCCGGAAAGCCTCCGTCGCAGGCTAGCTGACCGGTCGTGCCGCAGGCACTACCCCCGCCGGCCCCCGAGGGTGCGCCGTTAAAGCTCCAGAGTACGGTTTCAGTCCAGACTGAGTTGGTCTCGACCAACCGGAACACCGTGCCCCAGTTAGCACCACCGCCGCTGGAGGTCGTGCCGTAGACCCACCCGCTGGCGCTTAGCAGCGTCAGGCCGCCCAGGGGATTCGCCCCGTCGCAAGCCGGCTGGCCGCTCGTGCCGCACAACGTGGGTGCGCCCTTAAAGCTGTAGATCACGCTCTCGGTCCAGGTTCCGCCGACCGCTGGCGTCATCGCGAACACTGTGCCGTAACCCGCGCTCCCGCCTGCACTGGTTGTGCCATAAAGTAACCCCTTGGGGGTCAGGACCAAACCTGTTTCGGGATTAGCCCCATCGCCGGCCTGGCCTGTGAAACTGTAGATCACCGCCTGGGTCCAGATCCCGCCTGCCGCAGGCGTCAACGAGAACACCGTGCCATAGCCATACGCCCCACCTTGCTCCGTGGTGCCAAAGATCACGCCACGCGAGCTGAAGATCACACCGGATCGAGGATTCGCCCCATCGGTGCCGCCGGTGAAGGCATAAAGCTGCTGTATGGTCCAAGTTCCGCCCGATTGCGACAACTCGAACACCGAACCCCACCCCGACCCTCCGGCGTATGTCGTACCGTAGAGATTGCCATTGTAGAGAACCGGGCCCGCTTCCGGAAAAGCGCCGCCGATGCCATCGGCGGGATTGACACCCGGGAAGCTATAAAGCGTGGTCAATACTGGCGTTACGGCGCCACAAGGCGTGCGAATTGCGAATAGTGCGCCGATCAGCACGGCCATCGATAAAAATTTCTGCATACCCTTTGAATTCTGTGGGAAGCGCGCTCCAAAGTCAACTGTTATGGGACTAGTATAGTACCGGTGGCGTGTTCGGCGCCCTGCCGGACGGGCCGGGAATCGGTCTCCCAAACTTCTGCTGAAGCGCGCGATATTCCGCAAAGATTTTCGTGCGCCGCCCCTGCGCGATCGCTTGAATGACCTTTTCGTTGTATTCGCGATCAATTGGCCGGTCGGGCCCCGAGATTACGTAGGCGAAGAATGTCTGACTGTAGAATGGGGTAACGGCTTCCAGCCCATGCGTGGAGGCGTAAAGCACCATAGCCTTCATCCACTTAGCGTCCAAGTCTTCGAAATCCGCATTTCCCACTCCTTTTATGGTATGGGATTCGATACCCGTCCCCGAGCTGAGAGCTTGTTCCGGGAGCGGTCCGGTGAAAGCCGGGCGCCAGGTTTCCTCGATGGAGACAGGCTTGTTTGCGGCGTGCGCTATCTGCACCATCCGGTCGTAGATATCGAGCTGCGTCTGGTCGTAGATATCCAAAGTCAGGAAATCCAGATTGGGCATCGCTGCGAAAGCCTGGTAGTAAGGCAACTCACGATACCATCCGCCCGCGCCCACAAGGGTGTTGGGAGAGCCGCGCTTGACGGCCCGGATGGCGGCGTCCAGATACGCTACCCAAGCGGGCGGCGCGGCGCGGATACCCATGCGGACATCCATGGTGAGGGGTTCATGCACGGGCACCAGATAGTCCGGTCGATAACGGGCGGCGAATTGAGCGCAAGCCTTCACCGCGGGAACCGCAAAGTCCTGAAAATCCCGGACCGGCATGTCGGCGTTGCGGGTTCCGATCCTGGCGTATACCAAGTTGATCTGAACCTGCAGGCCCGACTCGCGGATATGCTTCACCACGGCGTCATATTTCTCCATGACTTCCGGGTTGTCGACGCTGGTGACGGCCGGATTGAACTGGATGCGTTGCGCGCCCGCCGCTTTCAAGGCGTCGATGTACTTCAGCAGGGCTTCGGTGGGTACTCCTTTCACCCCCACGCCGTGCGCCAGAATCAAGTTGGCACTGAAGATAACCGGCTGTTGGGGAAGCGTCGAGAGCTTGGCAATCAAGTTGTCCAATCCCGAATTTAGCGAGCTTATGTAGCGAAATTCGTCGGCCTCCTGGCCTGCGGAAGGCAGAGCCCACGCCAGAAGCAGCAGCATTGTCAAGCCGGCGCGCATCAATATGTGCCGAGGATAGCACGCCGTCAACCAGTACTGTTACGCGCGGGAAAACTGCCTGGGGAGTTGGTTTCGGCTGGTGGCGTATGCTATCGTAACAAGAGTAGTTAGAGGCATATGGAGCAAACACCCCGCAAAGAGGATATAGTCGTCCCCGAGCCACCGGCCGCCCCGCCGTCGGAAGACCCAACGCCCGTAATGCGGCCGGAAGATGAGGCCCTGGTAGCCGAGCGGCTGCGGGAACTGGGCTATATCGAGTAAACTCCGCCCACGAGCGGATCGGCGATCCATGCAGGAAAAACCTAATATTATCTTGATCAGCGTAGATTCTTTGCGCGCCAATCATTTGGGATGCTATCAATATCCGCTTGCCACCAGCCCCAACATCGACAAGCTGGCTTGCGAGGGAGTGCTCTGCGAAAGCATGTTCGCTCCGGGCATTCCTACCCAGCCTTCGCATACCACCATTTTCACCGGCCAGCACCCGGTCACGCATGGCGTGGTGGCGCACGGCGGCAAAGCCAGACTGACGCGCGGATCGCCCTGGTTGCCGGAAATTCTCTACGAAGAAGGCTATACCACCTGCGCCGTGGACACCCTGTTTCGGGAACGCATCTGGTTCGGGCGCGGCTATGAGTACATTCTCGACCCGAGCCTGAAGCATATGTTTTACGCCTCCGTTACTCAGGAGGAATTGAACGATCGCGCCATCCAGTGGATCAAAACCGTTCCCAAATTGCCGTTTTTCCTATTCATCCATTATTGGGATGTGCATTATCCCTACGTCCCGCCGGAGCGCATGAAGGGGCTGTTCTACGATGGCCACAATCCCACCGATCCGAACAACCACGATCTGGATGAATGGTGGCACCATCCGATCGGCGCCATGGCCCGGGACACCTGGCTGCGCAGCACCGACGGCTTGATCCGGGACCCTAAATACGTAACGGCGCTCTACGACCGCGAGATCCGCTATCTGGATGAAGGCATCGCCGCGTTGCAGGCCACCCTCGAACAGCAGGGAATAGCCGAGAATACGATCGTCTGGCTGCTGGCGGATCATGGCGAAAGCATGACCGACCACCGCATCTGCTATGACCACTACGGCCTCTACGACTGCACCGTGCGGGTGCCCACCGTGGTGCATTGGCCGGCTGGCAACCTGCGGGCGGGCAGCCGCCTAGGGCCCTTCCGGCAGTTGTTTGACGTGGCGCCGACCCTGCTGGAGGCGACCGGCAGTCTGATCCCGGAAGAGATGGAAGGCCGCAGCTTCTTGCAGCAGATGCAAGGGCAAGAAGAGCCCTCCGGATACGACCGCGTGATTGGCCTCGAATCCACCTGGCAGGCGAAGTATTATCTGCGGAATAGCCGGTACAAGTTCATCCTGGCCCGCCAGCCGGATATGCTGGGAAATCCGGACCGGGAATTATACGATCTGGCGGCCGATCCGGGAGAGGACCGCAACATAGCCGCCGAGCAGCCGCAGTTGGCCGCCAATATGGAAGCGGAACTGGAAGGCTGGCTGGCGGATAAGCTGCAAGCGCTCGGGAAGACGAAAGATCCAGTCAAGGAAGAAGGCGCCGTCGCCGAAAGCATCTGGGCAGGACATCGACCATGAACGATACGGAAAATGAAAATAAAACCGCGACCGAAGCGGAGTTGAAGGCGCTCGCCGAGGCCTATCTGGACGCCTTCCACGAGCGGGATCTGGAGCGTTGCGTCGAATTCTTCAGCGACGACGCCGCGATCGACTTCAACATGACCGCCTACAAGGGCCGCCAAGCCATTATCGACTGGCATAAGGACCGTTTCGAGGCGGACCTGAAGATGCTCCGCTTGAATAACATCTCGGTCAAGGGCGACACCGTCACCGTAGATGGGGTGGCCACGTCTAAGAGGCTGATTGCCTGGAAAGCCAAGTCGATCGCGGGGAGAGTCACGATGCGCTTCGCGGACGGCAAGATCAAGAGCGGCAAGCTTTCGGCGCGCATGACGAATCCGCTCAACATGCTCCGCGAAGACATGGGCACCTGGTAGGCGGCGGAAATAACCTAACTGGCGGCGCCGGACGCCGCCGGCGCACCCCAGGGCGGCGGCACACCCACATAGCTAATGTACTTCGAGATGCCGGTGAAATCCGGCACGGTGGCTGCCCTGCCGGCAGCCGCAAACGCCACCCAGCTCTGGCCGTGGGGATGCGGCCACTGCAAATGCTTGCATACCAAGCCCTCCTCCGCGGCTAAGCTATCCAGAAGATCGGGCCGGAAGCTGGAACGGCCGGGATACACCCATTCCTCACCCGCGTAGTTCGATTCCCCCACGTAGTAGGTTGCGGCAAACACGGCGGAGAATTGCATCGCCCTGTTGGCTTCCGACAGGCACCGCCGCATTTGAGTTTGCGAGGTATGTGAAAAGACCGAATGTGCCAGGATGAAATCGAACCGCCGATTGAAACAGGTCAGCGTAAAGTCGGGGTCGTTACTGAACGCGGGCCCCTTGATTTGGATTTGATCCCGGCCTAGTTCGTTCTTAATGCCTTCTTCGATCAACCACTGTTCGGGTTCTATGCCGAAATACCTGCCGGACTGCAGATAGGGGATAAGAAGGCGGCCGGCGCGCAATGAGCCGCAACCCACGTCGAGCAGATAGTGATCGTCTCTCAATCCCAGGAACGTCAACAGGCTGAACTGCATGGCGGCGGCCATGTCGTAGTTGTCGGGGGGGCCCACATAGGAGCGGTAGAGAGATGCATCGATGAGTTCCGGACTGCCCAACTTACCCGGTTTGCGATGTCCGAATTTGACGTCCTGCAATATGCCGCGATCCAGACGCAGCGTGATGCGTCCACCTATCTGGAGCAGCTTACGCGCTTTGAGTTTGTTCGATGTGACGATGACATCGACGGTGACGGTATTCCCCGCCACGGAGATGTTATCCACGCGGGCGACCCGGAGATCGGCGGCGAAACGATCCCGGTGCCATTTCTCGATTCCGGTCCGGCCGCGAAACGAGTCCCACAGGAAGTGAATGGTGGTCGCTTCATTGCAAAAAGCCAGGCAGCGCTCCATATCCCGAGAGTCAAACGCTTTCAGGTAGTCCAGCACCAGGGATTTAGCATCCGCCGTTGCCTGCATGAATGCTTCGCCTATTTCATAGTCTTGCACAAACAAGAGCGCGCCCCGATGCGACGGAGCGCGCTCCGCGGTTGACAGTAACAGTTATTGAACGTGGATACGCACGGGGCTGGCCGACTCGCCATCCGCCGTCAGCACCACATCCGACTCACCCATCCCGGACAGGCTGCGCGGAACTTCCACGGTGACCTCGTCCAATCCGGGGAAATGGCCGGCCGGCCCGGCATACACCACCGGCACCTCTTGTCCCGCGATCTGCACATGAACTTCAGAGGCGTCGCGTACGCCGGATGCGTAGAATTGCAGCATCGTCTTGTCCGTTGACGCTCCCGGATCGAGCGGCGCGGTCTCTATGGGGCGCACGGATTGGGTCCCGTCTGCGTGGGCCGTGATTACCTGCACTGCATCGGTATGCAGCCGCACGCTGGTTTTGGCACTCGGCGCTTCGGCTTTTCCAACCGCATTTCCAATGACCGACAACTTAGTGGGTACGTAGGGACCTACGCACGCCCACACCACTGTGCCGTCAGTGGTGGTCCCTCCCACGGTCTCGTTCCACCTGGGAGCCGTGGCCCCGCTGGTCCCGCCGGTGGTCACCTCCTGCGCATTCCCAGACGGGTCCAGAATCTCCTGGTTATCGACATATGCGTGGGAAGCCTGCCACGGCCCAGCCGAATAGGTGAACTGCGACTTGGCTGTGACGATCGCGGCGCTCGGAAAAGCACCGATGCTTGTGGTCGTGAAAGTATGCAAGGGCAGTGCAATGTTGGCTGTAATATTTATGGTAGTGCCTTCTAAATTTACCGAGCCAGTCAACTGGACCGTATCGTAGCCGGTAGCGGGTACCGCCAATGTGAAAGTCGTTTGATCGGTGCTCAGCATTGTCGTGGTCGTGAGCAGTCGGGATTTGACTGTGGCCTTAAATACCAGATCGGAATATTCGGCATAGTCGGAACCCGTTTTTGTCGGCGCCCTGCCCTCGCAGGCGTCGATACTAATGCTGAACGGCTCGCCGGACAGCTCGTAGTTGTCTTTTCCGGCGAGTATGGTGCTCCCAAATTGCCCGGAAGCTTCATAGACGATCGCCGTAGTAATGCATGTCGCTGCAAGCAGGTTTCCCGAGGCGGCAAAGCCAGATATTACCACAGCCGCCATGGCGACAGTTCGCATGGTTAGAATCATCGAATTGTTTCTCCTTTTCCTTGTCCCCATGAATGGAGTTACCATAAATCTTAGACTGATATCTTTCCCGAATCAAGCGTTTGAGCCAATACGCAGGGCCTAACCGTACCTAGTACTGGTGGGCATGGGGAGAGGAAGGCGTACTGCTCACTCTCCCCTGCGCGGTGTTTGCTTATTGCGCGGCGTACGTTAGGGCTCCCCATGAGATTGGAAGGCGACGAAAGGTTATCGAAGGTTACCGAAGGAGTCTCCGAACGTTCCGTTTCCGCGCTTTTGAGCTTCTCCTATGTGACGATGCCATAAACCGCTCCGGATCCCGATAACGCCCTAATGAAAACGGCAATAGCGGCGGTTATTGAATGTGGATACGCACGGGGCTGGCCGTCTGGCCATCCGCCGTCAGCACCACGTCCGCGTCACCTATCCCGGCCAGGCTGCGCGGAACTTCCACTGTAACTTCATCCAATCCCGGGAAATGGCCGGTTGCCCCGGCATAGCGCACCGGTACGTCTTGTCCCGCGATCTGCACGTGAACTGCAGACGCATCGCGCACGCCGGATGCGTAGAACTGCAGCAGCATCTTGTCCGGTGACGCTCCCGGATCGAGCGGCGCGGCCTCTATCGGCCGCACGGATTGGGTCCCGTCTGCGTGGGCCGTGATGACTTGCACGGCATCGGTATGCAGCCGCACGCGGGCTTTAACGGAACTCGGCGGCGTTTCGGCGGTCCCAACCGCATTTCCAATGACCGCCAACTTAGTAACTACGTAGGGCCCTATGCACCCCCACACCACTGTGCCGTCAGTGGTGGTCCCTCCAACGGTCTCGTTCCACCTGGGAGCCGTGGCCCCGCTGGTCCCGGCGGTGGTTACCTCCTGCGCGTTCCCAGACGGGTCCAGAATTTCCTGGTTGTCGACATATGCGTGGGAAGCCTGCCACGGCCCAGCCGAATAAGTGAACTGCGACTTGGCTGTGACGATCGCGGTGCTCGGGAAAGCGGCGATGCTTGTGTTATTGAAGGTGCCCAAGGGCAGTGCAATGCTGGCTGTAATATCTATGGTAGTGCCTTCTAAATTTACCGCGCCAGTCAACTGGATCGTATCGTAGCCGGTAGGGGGTACGGCCAATGTGAAGGTCGTTTGATCGGTGCTCAGCATTGTCGTGGTCGTGAGCAGATGGGATTTGACTGTGGCCCTAAATTCGAGACCGGAATATTCGGAGTAGTCGGAACCCGTTTTTGTCGGCAGCCTGGTAGTGCAGGCGTCGATAGTGATGCTGAACGGCTCGCCGGCCAGCTCGTAGTTGTCTTTTCCGGCGAGCACGTTGACCCCAAATTCCCCGGAAGCTTGATAGACGATCGCCGTTGCAGTGCACGTCGCTGCAAGCAGGTTTCCCGAAGCGGCAAAGCCAGATATTACCATTGCCGCCATGGCGACAGTGCGCGTGTTTAGAATCATCGAGGTCCTTCTCCTTTTCTTTGTCCCCACGAATGGAGTTATCTTACGATTTTAGATTGCTATGTTTCCCGAATCAAGCGTTTGATTGAAACAAGCTACCTGCCGGTACCAGTACTGGCGGGTATGGTTTGTGCGACGAGGAGAGGGAGGCATACTGCTCACTCTCCCCTGTGCGGCGTTTGCTTATTGCGCGGCGTACGATGGGCCGCCCACGAGGTTGGAAGGCGCCGAAAGGTTACCGTAGGTGTCCTCCGACCGTACGAAATACAGCAATTGCAGATTCGTCGTAGGGGGCGTCTCCGTGTACGGACTAGCGGTAACGCGGGTCACGAACGTAACGGGTCCCGGGAAGCCAACCAGTGCATTGGCCGGCTGATTTGCCTTCGCGGAGTAACAGCTTGGCAGAAGCGCCCCTGCGTCGGTGCCGCATGCGGCCTCGAGTGGCCCGAAGGTCGGCGGCGTAGTGGAATTTGGCGACATGTTGATGCGGTAGACCAGATAGTCAAACGCGCCGGAGACCGCGGGCCAATCGAGTTCCACGCAGGGTGACTGTAGACAGCCCAAGGCGCCCGGCGCGGAGTGTAGCACCGGCTGCCCCAGCGTGGTGGACAGAGGCTTGACTGCCTGCACTGCGCATTTTGGAAAGGTGCATTGCGTGGTCAGCAATTCGACATCCGCGCGGGTGATCATGCCATCCTGGTTCAGATCCATGGGATCCTTCGGCAGCGCCTTGGATCCCAGCCGGGCAGTCATGAGATTCAGATCCTTCTGATCGATCACGCCATCTTTGTTAAAGTCCATGACGCTGTTGTCGATCATGAAGACTTGCGTTCCGCCCACCGCCGGCCGCGACGTTCCCCAATAGAGTCCAAAGGGGGTGGCTTGGAAAGTCCGGCCTCCCGTGTTCATGCCATCACCCAGGCCCGTCTTGCTCACCGCCGTCCAATGGACCCCGTCGGGGGTTCGGAACAAGTCCGTGCCGTATTCCTGGGACCAATTCTCCGCGTTCCCATTCTCGTAATAGGACTCGCCGCTCGAATCGAAAGTGCTCATGTACAATCCCAGTCCGCCCACACCCATTCTCCAGAAGTGTCCGGTAAACCCGTTGTCGAAGTATTGGCCGATGCCACTGATGGGAAGGATGGCTTGACCGGCGCACGGCGCCGTCGTGGGGCACGTCCGGGGATTGCCCACCACCAAGTCCCAGCTATCGGCAGGACCCACCTGCACCTGTCCTGTCTCATCGGGGTGGATGCGAACCATTTCGCTAGGCTGGTCGGTACCCACATACAAGCAGCCGCCCGCGCCGGGGGCTGTGCCCGCAGTCGCCGAACAACCGCCCGTCAAAGTGTCGGGGAATATCTCGAAGCTCATGGCGTAATTGGAGATCGAGCCCGTTGACGCGTAGGCTCCCTGGCTAATTATCGGCGACCAAGTATAAGGTGCGGGGCCCGCCCCGGCGGTCTTCCACACGCCATACTCCGTGGGCGCTCCAGTATCGGAGCTGTAGGGATTGCCGGTGCCGGCATACATGAAGCCGTTGAACTCTTGCAGAATCCAGACGGGCAGTGTCGCGGCTGGCGGGCTGACGTATTGATAGTTGTTGTCACCGGTCATCGGATTGCTTCCCGGCAGGGAACCGATCACCTGGCCCACCCCTGAATAGTCTCCGATTTGCAGATACAATACGCCGTTCAGTTGGCCGCCCGAGCGGACGCCAAAAACTTGGAATGTCTGAGATGCCCCCTGAGTCGAGGGCTGGGAGATATTGGCCAGGAAAGTCCCGGTATCCTGCGAAAGAGGGGTCCAAGTCACGCCGTCCACGGAACGCAAGATACGGGGCGGAGGCCACCCGCCAACAATGTGACCGGGCTCGAAGATCGCGCCGGAAGTCACAGTGCCCGCATACAAGGCCACCGTGCAAGCTGGGTTGCCGGTCGTGCCGCACCCAGTGGGGGTTGGTTCGGTCACCACCGTGAGGCTCCGCACGCCCATTTCCCGGGCGGTAGCAACCGTGGCGCCCGTATTGCTGGTGGTGGTTAGCGAGTTCGGGGATTGAAAGACGCGCACCCATGTGTCGGTCTGCGGAGTGTATTGCCAGATTTCGGCCTGCAACGGCAGGAGATGATAATCCGGCGTGCAATTGCCGATGGCCGGCGGATAAAGCCCCGGCAACGCGGCTTCTATGGCTGCGTCTGCTTCGGTAACGCAATACACCTCGCGGCCCGTTCCAACGTACAACTGGCCGTTGAACCATGCCATCGACCAAGCCTCGGTGTTGGCATCGTCGCCGAAACCATTGGTCGCGACTCTGACAAAGCCGGGCTGCTGGTTCTCCTGCGCCATCACGCGCGAGTAGATCATGTTGAAAGAGTTATCGCCGAGGCGCAGTTGATCGTGATCCTCAAGTTCGACACCCAGAGCCATGGAATAACCGACGGGGAGAACTGTTTCCGGCTCCGTCACGAGGTCGTCGTTGGCGGGGGCCTTGGTTCCGCCGGTGATCGACAGTAGAATGGGCCCGGTGTTGGTATTATTACAGGCAGGGCTTTTGGTATTTTGGTAGTCGGCGCCCGTGCAGATATCGCCCGCTACGGTATAAAAGGGAATCTGAGAGTTTTGGAAGATGGGGTCCCACTGGCTTCGGAACTGCTGTACGTTCGCGACTTCCATGGATTGCACCGCCGGTGTCAGCAGTCCGAGAGTGGCTCCAAGCGTTTGGCCACTCGCGGTCGTGAAGAGCCAGGTGGCCAGCGCGTCCCCGTTGTTTGGAGTTCCCAGAGTGATCACCGCGTTGGCGATGCCGATCCACTGCGGAGTGGCGAGGGCATCCTGAAGATCCAGCCCGCCTTTGGAATGGCAAATAAAATAAACCTTCGACACTCCGAAGGTGGCCAGAATCCTGGGAAAGATGGTTTCAAGCATCGCTGCATTGGTCTGGATACTGGCGCTGTTGCCGGTGTTGTCCATGTTCAGGCTCATGAAGGCCGTACGGAATCCGTTCTCGTAGGCATAGTCGTACATGTCGTTCCCCGTCCCGGCGCCAGCGGTCTTCCCGCACAGAATAGGGGAGGGCGGACAGTTGGCGGACTCCAGCCAGTCGGCGTAGGTGCCCGACAAGCCGTGTACGAATACCAATACTGGTGGTCCGGGGCAGATTGCGTTGGACGCGCAGGGCCCCGTTGACGGCGGAATCGCACCATAAAACAGGTTAGTTAGGCTGCCGTCAACGGTGACTGCCGGGGCGGACGGTGGCGCAGTAGCCGGCTTGGCCATGCTTTTGAGGGTGGACGCCGAATGGCTGTCCGGAAACCCGGGAGATGTCCCGAACCCCAGCATAAACACGACGGCCAGACCCAGGACTCCAAATCTAAACTTGCGGAAACGAACAGACGGAAACATGCAATCTCCTCCAGCCAGGGCACGACGATTTGATCCGCTACCCATTGCAAATACAGGAACTTCTCTCATAAACCGACCATCCAACAGTAACATTTCCCTCTTCCGAGTGTCCAGAGGGCGCATCTGACCACAGTACTAGTCCTGTTTGTCCTATCGGCGAACGGACTCTTGGCCGATAGGGGCTGCCGGTGTTTGGGAGAGCCCATTTCGGCTGCGTCGGGTTGCATTGTGTTGCATGGGCGGCCTATGGTTGGCTTCGGGCATTGGTGTGCGCCGTATTTTGTGCAGATTGGTATGTGCAGGGCTTAGGTAGCTCCTCGGCCCTGGCCCCACGAAGCAGCTCTGACGATCACCTGAGTGCAGCACATACCCATCTTTGTAAATTCAGTTGCACTCTGTTGCGTTTTGTTGCAGCCGGAGCGACCGATGCGTTTTTTCTCGGTTTCCGTAACAGCCGTTGCCGTTGTAGACCGGCCCTTGGAACTTGGCTTTCCATTTTTCTTCCTTATTGAAAACAAAGGACCGATTGGCTTCGTTTCGTAATTCGGTTTTGGGTTCGTGGCGGGAGCTGCCCTTCGAGCGCGGACGGCGGCGGGAGTTGCAACTCAGGCTGTTTTTTCGATTTCGTGTAACATTCCCTAACATTTGGCTTGGTTGGGGAGGGGCCGTTCCCGCCCGAGACAAGCCTTACCAGGGGTGTTCGACAGCAGGCTGCGGCGCGTGACTGATATAGGTTTCATCGGGTTGCGGTTCCTCCCGCCTCCGTATAGCTAGCGGGCCGAAGCGGAACCGCTTGGTTGATTCCGGGCAGGGTGTGCGCCGTATTTGTGAAGATGGGTATGTGTTTCACTCAGGCGAAAGTCAGAGCTGCTTCGTGGGGCAGGCCATCGTTATTCTGTGGCCTGGCGAGGATAGTGCTAATGACCATCGCGAGACCCGACCGCCACGAAGCCTGGCAGCAGTATGCTATGGCTACTCCTGTTGACTTCCGTCAACCTTCCTCACGGGCCAGCGCGACTTCCATGCGAGACTGTGCTTGCCCTCCGCGGCTGGCAGACGACAAGCACTGATCGTCTGCCCCACAGGACGGTGCCGAGGTAGCTACCTGGGCCAAGCAAATACCCATCTTCTTCCTTTTGTTGGAAACAAAGGATCAGATTGGCTTCGCTTCGTAATTTAGTTTGGGGTTCGTCGCGGGAGCTGCCCTCCACGCGCGGGGCGGCTGCGAGAATTGCGACCCCGAGCTGTTTTTTTCGATTTCGCGTAACATTCCGTAACATCGGCCCATCGGGGAAGGCGCCAATGGGTACGCTGTCGCGGCACCTCTTTGGCGCCGGATTGTCAATGATTGCCGGGTGAAAGGGCTCCATTCCCGCCCTAGACCAGCCTACCACGGGGGGGCGGCCGTCATGGGGGTGAGTTGGCGGTTAAGGCATGTTTTCATAAAGATGCGGGCAGGCTGCGGCGAGCGATCGGCGACCACGAAATGGGGAAAGTCGAGCTTGCCCGGGGCGAGGACTCACAGGCCAAAAATTGCGGGACGGTCCCGCTAGAGCGCGGCCCGACGCCCTCGCCGGCCTTTCGCTCGCTTAAGCTAAGCTACTGGCTCGCTTAAGCTAAGCTACTGGCTCGCTTAAGCTAAGCCAATGGCTCGCTTAAGCTAAGCTAGTGGCGAGGGGCTTGATTCTACGGGCGAAGAGCGGGTCCAGGGCGACCCGCGCAGACCAGGGGGTCTGCCCTACTTAAAGCCTCTTTGCGGCCAGGTCTTCCAGCAATTTGGCGGCGGTTTCCGAACCTCCGTATTGGGCGAAGATGCCGGCGATACGCTGGGCATTCTGGCGGTATGACGGCGTGTGCAGCACGCGCTCGACGGCCTCCCGCATGCGCTGCGGCGTGCAGTGCCGCGGCGGGAGGCGCAGCCCCGCGCCGCTGTCCTCGACACGGCGGGCGATCTCCGGCTTGTCCCATTCCGTGGGGACAATGATCAGGGGCACGCCGGCGGCCAAGGCGGACTTCACGTTGGCCGCGCCGCCGGTGGTGATCATGACATCCAGCAAGGGCAGCAGGTCGATGTGGGAAACCCATCGCACGGCGTGGATGTTGGGAGCGATGGGCCCCAGATCCAACTCGGAAGGCTCGCGCTTGCCGCCGGTCAGGATTACTTCCATGGGCAGGTTTGCGAGGCCCTGGGCGGCGGCCCGCAGCACGATCGGCGCGGTCACATGCGCGGTTCCCTCGGTGGCGTGCACCCACGGCTTGTCGCGGGGCAACTGCTGCAACCAGTCCGCGGACTGCTCGTAACTGGGCCTGTTCCACAGGCAGCAGGGGCCGCCATAGCGGACCGTGGGAGGCAGATCGTGCCGGTTGTAATCCAATTCGGGCGTATTGAGCACCAGGTGCAGCGGCAGACTGCCGCTAAATTCGTTAATCGACGTGGTCAATGGCGGCAGACCGTGGCGCTGGCGTATTTCGTTGGCCCTGCGCCGAATGCCGGCGGTCAGCAGATGCGTGCCCATGGCCACGGACCGTGCGAGCAAACGCGTGTACCAGTTGCGCGGCTGCGGCAAGGCCAGTCCGAAGGGCGGGGCGTCCGGCCCAGGGACCAGGCAGCAAAAGTAGTCCAAGCTGGCCACCGGAATGTGGTGCTTTTCCCACAACACCAGGATGGGTCCCAGTATGGTGCCGTCGTCTACAAGCACGTCCGGCTTCCAACTGGCGAGGATGGGTTCGAGATCTTCCACCTGCTGCGGGATCGTATCCAGCAAGTAGCTTTGTAATGTCCGGGTAAACTTCAAGGTGTCCGTGACCGACCGCTCGCGGTTGGGCGCGAACAAGACGTCGGACATGGCCTCCTCATCCACCTTCTCAAACGGGAAAAAGGTAAAGCCTTCCTCCGCAAACAATGGCGCGGTTTTCGGGGCGCTATAGAAGGCGCACTCATGCCCGCGCTCGCGCAAAGCGCGGCCAATGTTGATGCCATGAAAAAGATGTCCGGTGTAGGACCAACAGGTTAACAAGAATCTTGACATGTGCGTCGAATCTAGCTGCCGTGCGGAGAGCGCCGCGCGCCGCGGAAATCGCGCGGTCTGTGCGTATCCCAAAGAAACAAGTTTAGCATCGGTGTGATAATTTGGGTGCATGCAGCAGGAATCCCCGGAAACAATCTTGACGGCTACCACAGACCCTGCCAGCTCGTTCAGCGACGGCCAGGCGCGGGAAATTGCGCAGGCGCACCATTTCGTGTTTCTATGCGGGCTGCATCGCAGCGGCACCACGCTGCTTTTCCGGATGCTGCGGGAGCATCCGGAGATGACTGGTTTTGCGAACAATAAGGTGGCCGACGAATGGACGCCGCTGGAGGATGAAGGCCAGTTTTTGCAAGGCATCTATCCGCCCGCCATGTGTTACGGGGGGCCCGGCAGCTTTGCCTTTGCGCCCGAGGCGCACCTGACGGAGACCTCGGAGTTGCTGACGCCGGAAAATAAGGCTCAGTTGGCCGTCGACTGGTTTCCTTACTGGGATCTCTCGAAACGCTATCTGCTGGAAAAATCTCCTCCGCACCTGCTCATGACCCGTTTCCTGCAAAGCGTTTTTCCGAACTCCTCTTTCGTGATCATTGTGCGGCATCCGGTGGCAGTGTCGCTGGCCACCACGAAATGGAGCACGCGGAGCCTGGACTCCCTGATCGAACACTGGCTGGCCGCGCACGAGATATTCGAGGCGGATCGCCCGCATTTGCAGCGCGTCATGACGGTCGGATACGAGACCCTGGCGGGAGATCCCGCCGCTACGCTGCGGAAGATCTATGCGTTTCTGGGAGTGGCGCCTCACGGAACTTCCTTCGAGGCCACCACGGAACATAACCAGAAGTATTTCGCACAATGGCTGGAAATGGCGGAGAATCCGCAGTCGCGCGCGTCCATCCAGGAATGGAAGGCGCGCTATGAAACACGGGTGCGCGCCTTCGGCTATAGCCTGCAAGATCCGGAAGTTCGATAAGGGATTTCGGCGGAGGAGATCCGCCGTAGACGCCCCCCGCCCGACACAATTTGCTCGCGCGCCCCCCGGTAGACTCGCGGCACCCCATGCACTTAGTTTTCGCAAGCCGGGGACTCTGCCAAGATTAACCGCCACACGATTTATGCAGACCGCCTCACGATTTATGTCCTCAGCGCGACGAACGTTTCGTTCATTGTTCCCCGATGCCCGGTGCCACGCAGTTGGAAGACGGCGCGCCGAGTGCGGCGGCGTGGCCTTACTTTTGGAGAAGACGGGTATGTGCTTGACTCAGGTAGCTGCCCTCGGAGCCGCTCCCTGGGCAGGCAGGCCACAGAAAACGATGACCTGCCCCACGAAGAGCACATACCCATTTTGGAGAATTGTTCGGTTACCGTCGCTATCTGCAAGATACACATCCGGGCGGTGGTGCATTTCCACAAAAGGCTTGATCGCTTGGGCTGAAGCGCTCCAGTGTTTCTCGTAGCCGATATATAGCATAGTGTCCGAGCGTACTAGAACTGGTCCTATTGACATTGACATTCGATCGTTCAGGGAGCATAATTGTCTGACGCTTTGGTCTCACAGCCGAAGGCGCGAAACCGGCACGCGCCGCCGGATACGATGTTCTAGCTGTGATATAGGCAAGAGGGGAAAATGATATCACCGGCTCAACGTACGCTAATAGGCGTAATTTTCCTGGGGTTCGCTGTCACCATGACACCGCTGGGGGCGCAGTCGGGCGCACCGGCATATGCAAATTTCGAACCCTCGCAGACCAATCCGATCCGCATTTCGGCGGACGGCACGCGCTTGTTTGCGGTGAACACGGCAAATTCGTCGTTGTCGGTGTTCGATGTAACCACGCCCAGCGCTCCCAAGTTGCTGGTCGAGGTTCCAGTGGGGCTGGGACCCGTCTCGGTCAATCCGCTGTCGGACAATGTGGCTTGGGTGGTGAACCAGGTTTCCAACAGCATCAGTGTGGTTTCGCCGCTGGCTGGCTCGTGGTCAAACGGCGGCATTGTCACCAGCACCATTTATCTGAAAGTGCCGCTGCAGCCGCTAACGAGCGGCATGAGTGGGGGAGAACCAATGGACGTGGTATTTGCCGGCGGGTTTGCCTACGTGAGTGTTTCCCGCGCCCATGAGATTGCAGTAATCAATACGTCGACGCAGGTTCTGCAAAGCACTATTCAGTTATTCGGAGACAGCCCCCGGGCCATGGCGGTCAGTCCCGACGGTAGCACGGTCTACGCCGCCTTGGCTCTGGCCGGAAACGGCACCACGCTCATCCCGAACACCAATGCGCCGCCGCAATGCGGCACGGCCGGCCAGCCGCAGTGCATTCCTGCGATGAATCCGGCCCTTCCGCCGCCGCCGATAGCGGGACTCATCGTGTTGGCCAGCAACCCCACATGGAACCCTTCGTTCATCACGTATTCGATGCCCGCCAATGGCGTGGCAGCTATCAAAACGGGCGCCTCTCCTTCGCTTTCCTATTACTCGTACGTGGGCACCATCAACCTGGGTCTGGCCGTGAACCCGGTCACGGGCGATCTCTACGTGGCGAACACCGACGCGCTAAACCTGACCAATTTCCAACCGAACCTGTGCGGGCATTGGGTGAATAACCGAATTACGCAGATTAAAGTCGCTACCGGCGCCATCACGCCGTTCGATCTCAATCCAAGCTTCACCTACGCCAATAGTTGTGCGCCCAATACGGCGGATCTGAGTACCGCGCTCGCGCAACCCGCCGGCGTCGTCTTCGACCCCAGCGGGAATTTCATGTACGTAGCGGCCTTCGGCACGGACCGCGTGGCCAAGGTGAACACCAGCGGAACCGTATTGGGATTCGTGGACGTTTCGCTGCACCCCACGAATCCGGCGCAAGTGGATCCCGCCAACAAGCGTGGACCCAGGGGAGTGGCCCTGAATGCGGCCGCCAATGCGCTGTACGCGCTGAACCGCATCGCCAACACCATTTCAGTTATTTCGACCTCCACCTTCAACAGCGTGAGCAGCGAGATTGCGGTGGGCACCGATCCTACGCCGGCGGCGGTGAAGGCGGGCCGCGGTTTCTTGTACGATGCCAAGCTCTCCGGGACCGGCACGGGTGCCTGCGCCTCCTGCCACATAGATTCGGAAATGGACCACCTGGACTGGAACCTGGGAGATCCGACTGGCGACATGACCAGTTTCGTG
>Ga0182018_10002470_pt1 | contig 18443 bp, 11 predicted proteins | sample 812P2MmetaG_FD_120490 | JGI IMG/M metagenome (GOLD analysis project Ga0182018, IMG submission 120490) | Permafrost microbial communities from Stordalen Mire, Sweden - 812P2M metaG | ecosystem: Environmental > Terrestrial > Soil > Wetlands > Permafrost | place: Sweden: Stordalen | collected... | reverse complement strand
TGAATTGCCTGATGCGAACACTTTCTCGGTGAGTTGAGCGACGAGCTGCCAGGGGTCTTGTTGGCCGGAGGCTATGCGGGCGGCGTGGAAGTGGAGGATTTTCGCGTCGAATCCGTTTTGACGGGCGCGGCGCATGAGCTCGGTGCGGAGCATGGCGTCGAGGCGGCGGCGCCAGTGCTGGGCGCGGCGTGCGCCAAGGCGATTTTCCTGTAACAGCCACTGTTGCATTTCATTGATGGCGGCGACGAGGGCTTCGATGCCGTCGCCGGTGGTGGCTGTGGTGCGGATGACGGGCGGTGTGTGGACCGGGTGGTCAGGCGCGAGGGACTGGAGGGCGCGGATTTCCTGTTCGACGCGGTCGGCGCCTTCGCGGTCCGACTTATTCACGACGAAGATGTCGGCGATTTCCATGACTCCGGCTTTGAGGCTCTGGACGTCGTCGCCCATGCCGGGGACGAGGACGACGAGGGTGATGTCGGCGAGGCGGGCGATCTCGATTTCGTCCTGGCCGACGCCTACCGTTTCGATGAGGATGACGTCTTTGCCGCTGGCTTCGAGGACGAGGGCTACGTCGGCGGTCGAGAGGGCGAGCCCGCCGAGGGTGCCGCGGGTGGCCATGGAGCGGGCGTAGAAGCCGGGGTCGCCCTGGTAATTCTGGAAACGGATGCGGTCGCCGAGGAGGGCGCCGCCGGTGAAGGGGCTGGTGGGGTCGACGGCGACTACGCCGACGGTTTTGTTGTGGTCGCGCCCCTCCGGGGTTTCACGAAAAGCGCGGGCAAGGCGGTCGACGAGGGTGCTCTTGCCGGCTCCGGGGGCGCCAGTGATGCCGATGCGGAGGGCGCGGCCGGTCGAAGGGAAGCAGGCGGAGAGCAGGGCGGGGGCCTCAGGGGCGTCGTTTTCGACGAGGGAGATGGCGCGGGCGAGGGCGCGGGTGTCGCCCTGGCGGAGGCGGCCGACCAGGGCGGTGATGGAGTCGGGTGGAGTCAACTGAACAGGATAGCGCGTGGGTTGAGCTGGGACTGAAGCACGGAGCTGTTAGCCGCTGGCAGTTAGCGCTTAGCTCTGTGCCCGCCTGGCCACGAGTAAAGACAGGCGGCCGGCGGTGGACGGTGGGGCGGGTTCGAGGTTGGCGGCGGTGAGTTCGGCGGCGACCTGAGAGGGTGAGAGGCGGAGCTTGGGATAGCTGCTTTTTTCCAGAGACCATGCGGGGGGTGTGTTGGGTGCGCCGGGCTCTGGGTTGCGGGTTGGGTTTCGAGTTGGGTTTCGAGTGTAGACGAGGTCGTGGACCAGGACGGTGGTGGGGCTCACGTATTCGAGGAAGCAGGTCATGATTTTTTCGTCGGTGGCGCGGACCGGGATAAAGCGGTCGGCCCCGGTGAGTTCATGGGTGAGGTCGCGCCAGGTGAGGATGAAGAGGCCGCCCGGGGCGAGGACTGAGCGGGCGGCGCGGAAGAGTTGGCGAACTGACTGCAGGGTTGGGAGGTGAGTGAGGGTGTCGCCCATGCAGACGATGACGTTGGCCATCTCGGAAGGAACGATTTCGGAAAGTGTGAACAGGTCGCCATGCAGTTCGATCGGCAACCGGCCGATGTGTGGCACGAGCTCACCGAGTAGTTCATCGCTGGTATCGAACGCGTGAATGATGCGGTAGCCGAGTTCAGACAGCGCCATGGTCTGAAATCCGGGGCCGGAGCCGAGGTCGACTGCAAAGCCTCGGGGAGAATCTTTGAGGAGGGGTTCGAGAATGGTGCGTTGCTCGGTTACTTTTTCTTCGAAGGATAGACCGAACATCCAAGAGTAGTGGCGGGCCAGAAGGTTGGCGTAGTGGGCGGAGACTGGGCCGGACATTTGGGGAGATTGTAGTTGCGGAGGCTCGGGGATTTCCTGTTCCGGAAGAGGCGCGGTCGATATACCCGCGCCATGCGATTTGGCATGGCATGCCGGGTGACCTGGCCAGGTCTCGTGCGTTGGCCAATCGGGCGATTCAGGCCGATCCTGATTATCCGTTGAACTACTACAATCTGGCGTGCGCCGATGCTGAGGAAGGAAATGCGGCTCAGGCCCGGATCCATCTTCAGGAGGCCTTCGATCGGCGCAAGAACACTTTGCCGGGAGAATCGATGCCCGATCCCACGCAGGATGATTCGATCATGAAGCTGAAGCCGGATCGGGCGTTTTGGAGCTTTGTAGAGAATTCGCGGAAGAATCGGTGAGGATGGCCATCGCGAGCCGTGGTTGGGCGATGGCGTCTCGAGCGGTCGGCTTCAGCAGTGCGCAACATGGTTCACGGAAGCTGTTGCAGGTTCTGAATGTCGCTCAGAATGGCCTTCACCGCTGCTTCTGTGACAATCCGACCCTTTTCTCTCGTCGCCAGTGTCGGGTCGCCCCATGCTCCCGTGGGCGAGTAGAGGCCTTCCGTTGCGTTCGGGTCTCGGGTGAGTGGTCCAGGACGGTCAGGATGCAGGTCCTTCGCAGCCTTCGACATTCTTACGGTGGCTGGCGCGATGTAGAGCATCATCGAGGTTTCAATTTCGTCGGCGTGAGTGCCTTGTGGCTCTTGTTGGACCTGTTTAACAACTCCATCGATCTCATCGAAGTCGAAGTACGTCAAAGTTATGCCTTCAGAGCTGAGGGCCCTGGCCGCTTCGGAAAGTGGTCTGATGGTTGAGATTCCTGTGTTGATGATGTAGAAACGGCGCGGGCCATGTGCTGCAAGGGTGCGACAGATTTCCACGACCATATCGCGTGCTGTATTCGATTTGAGGGACGTTGAGCCAGGATAGTCCAGGAAAGCGGGATAGAAACTGTAATTAATGGTTGGTGCGATGACTACCGGAGCGGCGGCCAGCACTCTTTTCCTGAGATACTCCGCCATCACCCAATCGTTGTTGAGTTGTAAATGCCTGCCGTGCTCTTTGGATTCCGCGCCTAACGCGATGACCACTACGCGATCCGGGGTCAATATTGGTTCTGCTTCGTCCCAGGAGAGGTTCTCCAGCAGAATGCCGCGGTTGCTGGCCTGAATCCTGGATGTTGAGGGTTTCTGTGCGAAGGAGTGAAGGACGAAAACGCCGAGGAGAATGAGCAGGAGCCTGGATGCAGAACCTGGTGACGAGGCTCCAGCATTACGTTCCAGTAGACCTTTCATAGGAAAGTCCCTCGCTTTCGCGCGTCAGAGGCGATGGAGCAAGATTGAGTTTCTGCTGGGTAGACAACTTGTGCTGCCCAGAAAAGTACCACGCTTTTCCCTTGCCGGCGGAGCGGGTTCAGTAATTCAGCCGGACGAGCCTGCGCCCGGTCCGGTTTTCGCCAGGAAGTCAGCAACGCCGAAATCAGTGTTCTCCTGCTTATTCCCGGGGCAGCCTTGCACGTCGCTCTGGCGATTCAGACTGACATGCCTGTTCCGTGGGGCCACTGATCGTCTTTCGCTCCCGCGGCATCGCCTGATATCGACAGCAGGCGGCAAGAACGCGTATGCGCAGCAGTTCCCAGCTCACTTGTTCCATGGCCATTCGGGAAACGCAAGCTTCGCACTCGAGCAACTGGACAAAGGCGGCTGTGGGGACGTAACCGACCTCGCAGTCCTCCGCGGCCGTCGCCGTGAGGTTGTAGGTTCCATTCAGCGCGGCTGCCAAGCCGGCAATCTGGCCGGGACCGAGCGATTGATGAAACGCCATTCGATAAGAAGCCCATTCGAGATTGAGGCTGCCCTTGCGTATTACATACACAGCGGAAACGGGATCGCCATCGTGAAAAAGTACAGCTCCCCTGGGCAGGAACGCCCGGACTGCGATGCTGTCCAATCGTTTGCTCAATTCAGGGTTCAAATACTCACCTCCGTGCAGCGGGCCTTGAATCTCAATGTTCGGAGCGAGTGCGCCGTGTTGAATTCTGTACCGCGCCGGCTGCGATCATGGCTCTGAAGGCCATGCAACGCCGGGTCTCTGTCGTCACTTTAGAAACCTGGAGCCGGCACGCCAGGCGAGGTTGGTGAATCCGCGCCGGGCTTCCGCTGGAAATCAGGCGGCGGCGCGGCAATGCTGTTGCTGAACGATGGCATATTGAATTGGACTTGAGCAGTGAACGCAGTCCGCATGCTGGATGGTCGCGGGATCCCCGCCGAGAACCTGCGAAAACGACCTCAGGCATTCCGTGCAGGTAATCATGACGTACGGTTCTCCGGCAGGGTCGTGCCCGTTGCGCGGAATCCATATGGGCGCTAATGCGGTAGAGCGATCCGGGTGTGCCGCCCTCTCGCTTTGCGTCATTGCCTTCACGAGGCGAAACAACAAGCCCGAATGAGATCCCTTTTCATAGAAGGCATCGGCGGCGACGCCGGGTGGCACACTGTCGCCGGAAAACGAGCCGCTCATCGCGATCGTCCAAATCGCGGGAAAGCGGCGACGCACCACCGACAGCAGTTCGAAGCCGGACATGCCGGGCATATGGAGGTCGGCGATGATAACATCCGGAAGCTCGCGCCGGATCTCGGCCAATGCGGAGAAGCCGTGATCAGCGGTCCGCACTTCGTATCCAAATTCATCCAGGGCGGCTGAAAGAGCCGTCCGAACCGGCGCTTCGTCATCTGTGATCAGGAGTTTCGCCTGCGGCATGGATTTCGTCCACCTTCCCGAAGCAGTATGGGGACACCCTTGTTGGAATTGAGAACAGAATGCCAAAGTGTCAATCCCCAAACAGCTCAATTTTGCTCACTCCGACGACTTCAGCAGTTACCGATTCCCATTAAGGGAATTTGCTGATTCCGCCGTTGCTGTATGCACACTGGATATGGGCTCCGTGGAGAATGGGCCCGGGGTGGCGGTGACGACGTTGCCGATGGGGTGCTGCGGGTGTCGCCGTCGACGATGGTGGATCGGCCGGATATGCCCACGACGTTGCGGGGCAGCTTTTGCAGTGGGGCTGGTGCTCCTCGAGGCCAAGCGCGAGGCGTGAAGAAATCGTGAGAGCCGGGACTGAAGTCTTCTATGCGGAGGGAACTTTGGGACGGGCAATCTGCGTGCGGGCGCGTCACAGGCAAACCGGAAGCAATCGGGGCGTCCCTAATTCCAAAATGGTGCACGGTAGGTACTTTGGGGTCAACCGGGGAATAGTTTCGCATTGAAGTTCGAGCGGCAGGGGAGTTTGCTTCTTGCTGAGGGGTGAACCTGGCCTTCGCTGAGTTGTGTCGCGGTCGACGATGGTTGAATCGGCCGGAAATGCCCACGAAACTGGGCTGAGGGGTGAACCTGGCCTTCGCTGAGTTGTGTCGCGGTCGACGATGGTCGAATCGGCCGGAATTGCCCACGAAACTGGGCGAAATCGGGGTATGCCAACAAAATTGGCCCAAACGAGGAAAGATTTGCGACAATGGTTCGCCACTGCGCAGGGTCTCAGGCAAAATCCAGTACGTCGCGGATAGGGGTCGGGCCGCCAGGCGACGAACTTCCGGTGATCCTTTGACCTTCTGAGCGCACAACAGATTGGAAGCGGGAGATTCGTCTGCCCGGATGATGATCGATGCCAGACGGGTCGGGTCCTTGGGAGGCTAGAACTGGTCTCATATGTGGTGCAGCGACTCTGGCGGGCTACATGAGCCCCGCTTCGATGGCGGGTCTCATACGTGCTCTCACCAGTCGTCTGAGATTTATGAGACCAGTTCCAGCGTGTTCGGTCGCCGGCCGAGGACAGTCTTTACCGTGTTCGTAGAGTTTCGTTGTCTCGGCTAATCGGGAGGTATTCGGCCATGAAGCTATCTTGTCGCCCGCGGGCTCCATTTCTGGCTTGCGTTCTTTGCCTGAGCGCCTGTTTTTCGGTGAGTGGGCGGCTGCACGCCGAGACATCGCGCGCAGCGGCATCCGCTGCAACGCAGATGGTCACGATACCCGGCCCACTGCGATCCTTTCTGCGCATGGCGGGCATCAGCCAGGAGGCGACTCAGGAGGAAGTGCTGCCGTTGCTCGCCCGCACTGTCTCGATGCTCGGGTACGAAGGAGGCGCAGAGACTGAGTATCTGGTTCTGCTGCGACGCTATGTGCAATTTGCCCAGGAGCTCCGGCAGCTGGCCGACGCGCAGAACACAATCCATGCAGACAGCTGCGAGGAAGCAGCCCGGCTGGTGGATGTTCTGGGTTACCAGTTCGAGGGAACCTGCGGGGAAAAAACCGCGTACCTGGTGACTTCCAATGCTGGACGGGCCTTTCTGACCATTGATTCAGGATTTCCCCTTACAGGACTGGAGGAAGCGCTCGAGAAGCACACCCCCTTCGCGTATTCGTTTCCGGCGACGCAGGTTCCTGTCCTGTTCAGGGCGAAGGACTGGACGGCAGCCAGTGTCTGGCGGCCCAAGGGAGAAACAACCGTGGTCGATGTCTTGCTGCACGACCAGGAACTCGACCGGCTCTACTGGGCTTTGTCAAAGAACGATGAGGAAACACGGCTGGCTTTGCACCAATGGCGCGGGTTGCGGCCTTTACTGCCGCTCGCTACGGCTCTGGAGTTTTATGGGAGCCAGGTTTCGGTTCGGTCGGGACGAGTGCTGGTCCCGGGAGGGCGGGACGCTGAAAAGGGCTGGGAGGAACTGGTCGGGGCAAGTCCGAGTTCGCCGGGGGAATTCGTCGATCATTTGTGCGGGAGGGATCGCGGCTGGCTGGCTGCGTATTATGATGCGCTCTCTCTGGTGAGCCGTGAGCAGCAGGTTCGCCTGACAGAAGGGTCGCGGCTGAAACAGCTGTATGACGTTTATAAGCGGGCGGGAAACGGTGCGAGCGCGACGAAGGGAGTATTTCCGCGCAACGGGGATCTGCTGCTGCTGTTCAATCGTCTCCAATGGCAGCCGGACGGAACTCTTTATATTCCGGGCGGCCTCGGGGTATGGAAGGAGATTTTGAGCCAGAGTTACTCCCCGAAGTTAGTCCGCGACTGGGTGAAAAACGCGCGCAGCTGGGACAGCTCGGATCAACTGCTGATGTCGCTGGTCGCCTCGGCATGCTTTTCTACCGACAGGGGTCCAGTGCAGATTTACCTGGCGCTCAGTGGTATCGACAGTGCACGCCCGGCGGAAGCCCGGTTATCCGAAGGAACAGTACGTCTGCTGGCTGGGAAGTATTCGCAGCTTGGCAGCTGGTATCTGGTGTTTTCGGAATTTCCTGCGCTCAACGATGCATCCATCACCCAATTCGTGAATGCGGCGGAGGGGGTGACGGGGATTTCGAATCCTGTGCTGCGCTCGAATGCGCTGGGCGCGCTCGAGGCAAACATCGGGCTGTGGGAGATTCTGGCGCGGCAACAGGAGATTCCGAACCGGGCGATGAACACATCCTGGCAGGATGCGGTTCAACCGTTTATCGGCATTTCCTCGTCGGAGCGGCTGTTCGACGCAACGCGCAGCTCGCTGCGGTCGATACTGGCCGGGGCTTCGGGTGAGGGGAATCTTTCGCAGGATCAGATCATCGAGCTGCTGGCCGGGCCTGCTCAGCAGAGTGAGGCGGGACGACGGGCGCACGAGGAGATTGCGGAGCGAATGCGATCGGTGCTGGACGATCAGCGCCTGGTTTCACTCGATACGCTGTTCGCGCTCCACGACGGCCTGGATGAGATGTCTCATGGAGCCGCGGTGAAGGACCAGTTGATTCCGCTGGCGGCGAGCCTGCGGGAATTCGAGATGCCGCGCGCCATTTTTACGTCGGGAGAAAAGGCAGCGTGGGCGCCGGCGATTTACACCAGCCGTCATGCGGAATTGCAGGTGCGAACCGATCTGGCGAAAGTGATCGAGTCGGGGAGTTCGGCACAACTGGAAGCGGCACGCGGCCAGCTGACGCCGTTTCTGCGGGACACGCTGGTGGGGCTGAACTATGCGTATTACGAGCCACCGGGTGCGCAGGTACTGCACAATAATCCACTTTTTGTGCGTTCGCACGATTTTTCAGGGACATCGATATTGGGATACGGGGAAATCTGGGATTCTCCAGAACTGGTCGGTATCGGAGTGACGGCAGGCGGCGGCGCCTATCTGATAGGGTCACTGGCCAACCTGCCCTATGCGCTGGCAACCGCGGAAGAGGATTTCATAGCTCCGGAAAACGTTCAGGCTCTGATCTGGCAAGCCACGGGTCCCACGCTGCTGGTGGACGCAATCCAGCCACGGTGGTGGGACGTGAGTTCAACAGAGCTGCACGCCGCGACACTGTATCAGCGCACGGGAGAAGAGCTGTTGATGGATGCGACAGGAAATGCGGAACTGCGCGGGCGGGTAGCCGATATTCTCAGTGATCGGATGACTCCGCGGCGCATGGAAATGACGGAGCAGGCCCTTCTTCACCCTGCCGACGCGGCCGCGTTCATGCCCCAAATCACGCCGGCGGAGAAGTTCTATCTGGCGTCGGAATATCGCAGGCTGTATCCGGCAGAAGCAGCGGCGTGGGGAAGCGCGAGTCAGGAACTGGACGGTCTGTCACGCAGCAGCCCTTCGGAAGTGAGCGCTGCGCGAGTGTCGAAGGACTTCGGCGTACCCCATCCGATTCTGGAGCAAACGAACAGCTGCGCCATTCTGAACGTGAAACCGCTGCCCGCCTATTCAGGGGAAGCCTACGGACTGGTAGGAGAGTCATTTGAATCGAGCAATCTCTACTGGGCGCGGCTTGCGGATGAGATGGGATATTCTCCGGTGACGCTGAATCTGCTGATTCCGGAGTTAAGCCGGCATATGATCGCGAAAATATTTGCGACGGATATAGAGGATTGGCCGGCGATCCTGCGCGCGATGGAGCAAACGGGGGAGGAGTTTCGACAAGGCGGTATCCACGTAGCCGCCGCCGCTACGATTTCTCAGCATTAACGGGACACGGTGAGGTTATGCACGGGAGCAGTATGCCAATGAGGGTTTTTCTATTCGTCGCGTTGAGTTCGGGTCTGGTGGTTGTGGCGGCCGGGACGGGCTGGACTTCGGCCCAGGACCAGTCTTCACGCATCTTTGTGAATGTGGTTCTGGTGCAGCTGAACGTTGCGGTCACGGATCGAAACGGGAACTACATCACCGGGCTGCGCCCGGAAAACTTCGCCATCAGCGAGGACAAGATCCAGGAAAAGATTGCCTCGTTTGAAGAGGGAGGCGCGCCCGAAGGCGGGATCCGAGCTGCAACTGAGGCGAGCGGGGGCTCGGCGAGCAGTAGCTCAGCAGAGGCGAGCGGGAACGAGGCGACCAGGAGCGACGCCGGGCCTGCGCCTGAGAGTGGAGGCCAGCCGGGCAACGAAGTTGTGGGCGGGGGAGCGGCGCCACCACCGGTTTCACGGCTTGCCGGCGCGAGTGTGTTTGTTCTGTTCGACACCAGCGACTATATGTACCGCGGATTTGTATTTGCGCAGGATGCTATTGCGGGTTTTGTTCGCTCCATGGAGGACGCCAACAAAATAGCCTTCTACTCCTACAGCCGCAACCTTTCGCGGGCCACGCTTCTGACGGCTGACCGGTCGCAGGTGATGCGAGGTGTACGCAGCACCGTGGCCGGCGACGAAGCTGCGCTCTATAACTGCCTGCTGCTCACGGTGCGGGATGCGGCCCAGTTACGGGGACGGAAGGCGATTGTAGTGTTTTCGAACGGTCCCGACAATGCCAGCTCCGTACCGCCGGAAGATGTGGAGGAACTGGCGCAATCGACGGGTACGATCATTTACATCATCAGCACCAGGCTGGCGCATGAAGAACCGGTTTCCAGCGCGGTGTTTGAGAGGATGAGCAAAGGCACAGGCGGCAAAGCTTATTTTGCGAAGGACTGGCGAGATGAGAGCACGGCCTTTGCGTCGATCCGGGAGGACCTGGCTCACCTGTACACGATCAGCTACTATCCCAAACTGAATCCGAATCGAGGCTGGCGCACGATAACGGTGAAGCTTGTGGGCAAGGATCTGGAGAAATATCACGTGCGCACGAGGGATGGGTATCGGCTGCAGGAGCAGGTGCCTGCGGCGACTCAGACGGCAGCAGGGCAAGCAGCGGGAACAGACCCCCAGTGATGGGGATTTTGCCGACCCGTTAGCAGACAGCGGCGCTGGTCGTGAACCGGCCCTTGGGAATCAGGTGGCGCTCATTGTGCGGCGACGATTGCTATTCCCTGCGGAGGCTGGGGCAAAGTCACCGTGTCTCCAGAGATGGCCGTGAGCGCGCCCGTTGTCGAGTCGATCTGGTAACCCACGATGACACTCAGCGGCGTTTTTCGAGGGGATGGGCCTGGGCGAGGCCGGAGCCTTCGCGCACGGTGATGATCTGATCGGCGTTGATGTTGGTGAGGCGATCGACGGCGCCCGAGGGCCAGTGGACTTCGACGGTGTCGGCTTTGGTCGACGAACCGAGGCCGAAGGTGAGGACGAGTTCGCTCGAGGAGAGGTAGCTGGATCCGCTGCGCAGCATTTGTTTTTGCGTTGTAGTGGCGGACTTGACCTGGACTTCCGAGCCGATGCCATCGCGATTCGATTTTGTGCCGATGAGCTTCATGCGCAGGGCGTGATTGGTCGATCCCTGATTGAGGAAGAGCGAAGCGGGCCCGGCGTTGGTGGTGATGGCTATGTCGGGTGCGCCGTCGTTGTTAACGTCGCCGTAGGCTGCGCCGCGGGCTACGCGTGCGGCGTCGAAGGACTGGCCCATCGATGCGGCGACGTCTTCGAACCCTTTGCCGGCGAGGTTGTGGTAGAGGTGGGGCGGCTCGGCGAAGTGGATGCGCTGCTGAATGCGCTCGATCGAGTCATCGAGATGGCCGTCGGCGACGTAGAGATCGGGCCATCCATCGAGATCGTAATCGAAGAAGAAGCAGCCGAAGCCGAGGGTGAGGAGGCTGGAGCGGCCGACCGCTGAGGTGGGGGCAACGTCGACGAAGAGGCCGTTGCGTTCGTTGTGATAGAGGCCGATCATCTGGTTGGAAAAATTGGTGACGACGAGGCTGGGATAGCCGGAGCGGTCGTAGTCTGCGGCGTCAATGCCCATGCCGGCGCGGGTGACACCGTCTTCGCTGTAGGCAATGCCGGCGGCCACGCCCTGTTCGGTGAAGGTGCCATTGCGGTTGTTGATATAGAGCTTGTTGGGCTGCGTGTCGTCGCTGATGGCGATGTCGGGCCAGCCATCCTGATTGGCGTCGAGGATGGCGATGCCGAGACTTTTTGAAGTGGAGTCGTAGAGGCCGGCTTTCTTCGTTACGTCTTCGAATGTGCCGTTGCCGCGGTTGCGCCAGAGGCGAACGGACGAGCCGGGATAGGTTTCGGGGGTGCAGTAGGATTTCGTCTTGCCGTCTATGGTGCAGTAGAGGTCCTTTTCGGGGGACCACTGGACGTAGTTGGTGACGAGGAGGTCGAGGTGGCCATCGCGGTCGCAGTCGACCCAGGCGGCGCTGGCGCTGAGTTCGGGGAGCGTGGTCAGGCCGGCTTTTTTCGTAACGTCGGTGAATGTGCCATTGCCGTTGTTACGAAATAAATGATTCTGTCCATACGCTGTTACAAATAGGTCGTCGAAGCCGTCGTTATCGTAATCGCCGACGGCGACGCCCATGCCGTACATGGGAATGGCGAGGCCGGCCTTTTTTGTGACGTCGGTAAAGGTGCCGTCGTGGTTGTTGTGATAGAGGACGGGCGTGGAGAGGCTGCCGGGATGGCCTGGCCAGGCGGCGCCGTTAGCGATGAAGATGTCCTGCCAGCCGTCGTTGTCGTAGTCGATGAAGGCGACGCCGGGACCGAGGGTTTCGGGCAAAAACTTTTTGCCGAAGGCGCCGTTGTTGTGGGTGAAGCGGATGCCGGCTTTTTGGGTGATGTCGGTGAAATGGATTTGCTGGGTTGGGGGTGCGGATCCGAGGGACGCGGTGACGGCCAAGGGAACGGCTGTTGCTAGAAGAACGGCCAGGGCAAATGCGCGGAGGGGAAGCATCCAGACGATATAGTAGCGGGTCTCCGGAGGGTCGTGTGCATGGGCCCGAAAAGGACGCTCTTCACCGCTTGAGTTTTCGGTCGGCCGCTTCTCCACCCCAGCACACCAGAAGCGGGCGTGCTGGGGACCCCGGCTTCGCGACCGATTCCCCTCGCGATGAGACCCGATGCTGGTCGATCATCTTCAGCTTCGGGGGGTCCTTCGACTGCGCGCGGTCGATGTTGCGTGCTTCGCTGGAAGGTGCTGTGGCCGCGCTCCGCTCAGGATGACAGCCGTTTACTTGTCCTCGTCCTGGTTTAGCGGGCGGGGGCGAAGAGGGCGAAGACGGCTCCCTGGGGGTCGGCGACGACGGAGAATTTGCCCGCGCCTTCGATGGACATGGTGGGGACGAGGACTGTTGCGCCGAGTTCGGCGGCTTTCGCGGTTTGTGTTTCGCAGTTTGCGGTTTGTATGTAGCCCATCCAGTGCGGCGGCACGTGGGGCGGGAGAGATTGCGGGGGCGGCATGCCGCCGATGAAGTGCTCACCGTTTTTAATGTGGAGGTAGCCGTTGGGGTCTTTGTCTTTGCCGAGGGTGAATTGCCAGCCGAAGATGGAGCTGTAGAACTTTTCGGCGCTCTCGCGGTTGGGGGTCTGGAGATCGGCCCAGCAGAGGGCACCGTTTTCGGCGTAAATGCCGACGCCTTTGTGGTGGCCGGGCTGGAAGATGGCGAAGATGGCGGCGCCGGGATCGCGGATGACGGCCATGCGGCCGACGTTGGGGATTTCGAAGGCGGGAGACATGGGATTGCCGCCGTGCTCGAGGACGTGAGCCACGGTGTCATCGGCATTGTCGACGGCGATGTAGAGCAGCCAGTTGGGCGGGATGCCCATCTCGCGGTCTTCGGCTTTCATGGTGTAGGCGCCGGCGGTGTCGCGGCCTTTAAGGCGAAACATGGTGTAGGCCATGCCTGGACCCATGGGCATGTCCTCGGACTCCCAGCCGAAGAGGGAGGAGTAGAAAATTTTCGCGGCGGAGGGGTCGGTGGTGGAGAGCTCCATCCAGACGAAATTGCCGGCGGGATGTTTGTCGATGTTGGGCATGGCGAGGATTGTAGGACGGTTTGGGGGAGGATGGGGATTAAATTCTGGCCGGTAGCCTGTAGCGGGTAGCCCGTAGCTGGGAGCCGGGGGCTGGGAGACAAGAGACGAAACCGTTCGTCGAAACAGGAGACTGGCGGACGCTTCAGGTCCGAAGCGTTAGTCTGGGGGAAGCAGCCATGGCCACGGCGAAAAAAGTGCGGCTGACGGAGCGGCAGATAGAGCGGATTGCGCGGGCGCTGGCCGATCCGCGACGGTATCAGATCCTCGAGCAGATTGGGAAATGCGGGGGGTCGGTGTCGTGCACGGCGGTGCGGGAGTGCCAGCCGGTGACGGCGGCGACACTGTCGCACCATATGAAGGAGCTGGAGACGGCGGGGCTGATTCGGATCGCGCGCGAGGGGAAATTCGCGACGCTGGAGCTGGATCGGGGGGTCTGGCAGGCTTATCTGGATCGTCTGGCGAAGATTTAGCAGGGCACAGGGCACCGGGCTCGGCGCTCAGGTAAGGCTTCCTTCTGTCTGTTCGAAAAATGTACCGGGAAGATTTAAACAGGGTTGGCTGAACCCTTTGAGATGTGTGGGGCATCCATTCGATACTTAGACACATGTCTAAGTATCTCGATTTGGAGGGCACAACATGAGCAGGTTGAAAAACAAGGTTGCGGTGGTGACGGGCGCATCGAAGGGCATTGGCGCGGGAATTGCGAAGGGGCTGGCGGCGGAGGGCGCGTCGGTGGTGGTGAATTACGCGTCGAGCAAGGAGGGCGCGGACAAGGTGGTCGCGGAGATCAAGGCGAAAGGCGGGAAGGCCGTCGCGGTGCAGGGCGATGTGGCGAAAGCGGCCGATGTGGAGCGTTTGTTCGCGGAAACGAAGAAGGCTTTTGGGCGGCTGGATGTGCTGGTGAACAACGCCGGGGTGTATGAGTTTGCGCCGATCGGCGATGTGACGGAGAAGCACTTTCATCGGTTATTCGACACGAATGTACTGGGACCGATATTGGCGACGCGGGAAGCGGCGAAGTACCTAGGCGAGGGCGGCTCGGTGATCAATGTTGGATCGGTAGCGGCCACCTCGGGGCCGGCTACGAGCGCGGTGTACTCGGCGACGAAAGGGGCTCTGGATTCGGTGACGCGGGCGCTGGCGAATGAGCTGGGGCCGAAGAAGATTCGGGTGAACTCAATTAACCCGGGACCGGTGGAGACGGAGGGCGTGCATGCGGCGGGGTTCATGGGCAGCGACTTTCTGAAGGGCGCGATTGCGCAGACTCCGCTGGGGCGGATCGGGCAGCCGGAGGACTTTGGGCCGATCGCGGTGTTTCTGGCGTCGGAGGAGTCGGGGTGGTTGACGGGGGAGACTCTGCTGGCTTCGGGGGGATTGCGGTAACGGCAGGGAACAGGGAACAGAAAGCCCGGCATCCTCGGGGCACGAGAACAAGACTCACACCGTTTGAGTGTTGGTCGGTCGCTTCGCGCCCGATTCCCCTCCGCGCAGAGATAGCGGACAAACATTACACGGCGCTGCTACGGGGGGTCCTTCGGCTGCGCGCCGTCCAGGTCCATCGCTGGAGAGTTCTGTGGCGGCGCTTCGCTCAGGATGACATTTTTCGTTTGCGGAGGAGGACTCGGCAGTCGTTGCGCCAGTGTTCGTCGACGGCAATGAGTTCCCAGGGGATGGAGGGAGCGAAGGCGTGGAAGACGGTTTCGTTAGCGGGGTGGATGTGGAGGGCGGGGGCGACGCAGTAGAGGAGCGGGTCTTCGGCGGAGAGTTCGATGCCGGGGAAGTAGCCGTGGCGGGCGATTTCTCCGGAGCGGTGGAGCATGCGGACGCGGGTCCAGTAGTCGAGGGCCTGAAGGGGCAGGTGGAGGTCGTCGTCGGCCTTGAGTTCGAGGATGGCGAGGCGGCCCTGGCGGGTGACGGTGAGGAGATCTAGTAGGGTGCGGCTGGCTGATGCAAACGCGAGTAATTGGGAGTAGACGGGGGCGTTGCCGAGCGACGGGTCGATGAGGGAGAGGTCGCGGCGGAGGACGGATTCGAGCCAGCGCTCGGGCTGGAGGCGGAAGAGGGGATCGTTGGCGGAGGCGGTGGGGGAGCGGCTCTGGAAGAGGCGATCCATGAGGTCGAGGAAGAGGTCCTGGGTGGTCTCGTCGAGGAGGGTTTCGCTGGGACCAGCGCCGAAGAAGATTTCGTCCTGACGGGCGAAGGAGCCGGGGACGAGGCCGTGGCGGATGCGGGCGTATTCGAGGCCGTGGAGGGAGAAGCCGATTTCGGTTGCGCCGCGGGGGCGAATTTCGGTGGCGGCGAGTAGCCCGGGGGGGAGCAGGGAACGGAGATGGTCGAGGGCGATGGCGGAACGGTCGAGCGCGGCCTGGGGATCGAATGCGTGAGGGAGCTGGATGCTGACGTTGCCGTCGTCTCCGATGGGGCTTGCGGTGAGTTCGCTGGTGGAGGGGTTGAGTTCGTGAAGCTCCCACTGGGCGAGTGCGGGGTTGAGCCAGGCCATGCGGGCGCGGGTGGTGAGAGCCGAGCCGAGAGGGACGATGACGCGGAGTCCGTGGAAGACGCGGCGACCGTTGCTGTGCTCACGACAGTAGGCGAGCCAGAGGATACCGAGGGTGAGAGCGCCTTCGATGACGGCGGGCGGTTCGTCGGGGCCGACTCCGATGATGGCCCAGGCGGATTGAGCGCGGGTGAGGATGCCGCGGGCGTAGGCGGGGCCGAAGCTGTGTTCGAGGTACATGGCGGAGCGAAAGGATTCGGGCGTCCAACCGGGGAAGTGGGTGGCGAGGGATTGCTCAAGGGTGCGGAGGTAGCGGCGGCGGGAGGTGTCGCGCGCGGTGGGGGTGCGGAAATCGGGGTCGGGGACGAAGGTGAGGGTCTGCGGTTTGGTTTGGCCGAAGCGGTGGGTTTCGATACGGAGGGTGTCTCGACGCGGCTGGATGGCGGAGATGGTGCGGACGAGGTTCTTGTCGTCGGACCAGAGGTGGAGGAGGCAGCGGCCGTGAGCGGCGGAGACGGAGCAGCTGGCGAGGCGGAGATCGAAGAGCAGGCGGCCGTCTTCAAGGACGGCGGCGTGGGGGTGGCCGGCGAGGAAGTCCTCGATGGAGCGGGCGAGGGCGGTGGGATTGGGAGCGGCGGCGGTGGAGGTGGGCGTGGGGGCGGGCATCTGCTTCGATGGTCCGCGCCCGCCGCGGCGCGAGGCAAGCGAAAAGCTTACCAGCCCATACGCTTTCGTAATTCGACAATATGAGCGGTGTGGTGGCGGGAATGCCAGTCGTAGAGGGCGACGGCTTCGGCGATGGACTGGCGGCCGTTTTCAGGGTGGTTGTAGCCGCGCTGCCATTGATCTTCGGAAAGGGTGCGGAGGAGGAGGACCCAGCGGTAGTGGAGGGCGTCGAGGAGGCGGAGAGAGTGATCTGGGGAAGCGGTGAGGGCGTCGGGCAGTTCGGCCCAGAGCTTCTCGTTGTAGGGCTTAATGGTGGGCCAGTCCTCTGTGAGGGCGAGGCGGACGCGGATGTAGGCGTTCATATGGCTATCGGCGACATGATGCACGAGCTGGCGGACGGTCCAGCCACCGTCGCGGTAAGGCGTGTCGAGCTGGGAGTGGCTGAGACGATCGGTGGCGGCGCGGAGGTTTTCCGGAAGCGCGGCGATGACAGCGATGGAGGCTGCGTGGTCGGTGAGGTTGGCTTCGGCGCGGTGGAATTTGCCGATGGGGAAGCGGGGGTCAACGGCGGCGGGCGCAGAGGGTGCGGGGGTTGTGCTCATACACCGCAAGGTACACCGGGAGAGGCGGAGCGGCAAGGTGGGTTTTCGTGCCCCGCGAAACAGATTCAGAGAAGATCGTGCGGATCCGGCAAAAGTAGTGAGGGAGCCGCGTCCGCTGGCCCTTTAGCCGCCGTGGTGGTTGGGGGTGCCGTTGTGCGGGTGATGATGATGATGGTGGTGGTGACGCGGCGCAGCAAAAGCGGAGGCCGTGAACAGCATCAGGAAGCAGAGGAGGGTAAGCTTCTTCATAGGTATTAGCATGCCATGAACAGGGGTCGACGGCAGTAGAAATCTAATTAAGAATCAAAGAAGCAACATAAGCGTGAGAGTTACTGGAGTGACCACGGCGCGGGTGGGGAAGATGCGCAGGTGCGAGAGGGGCTGGCTTGGAACATAAGCGGTACTTTTTTGAGAAATTCGGAGTCACGGAGCGGCTGCTGGAGCGCTGCCTGGGCGAGGCGCTGTCGGCGGGCGGGGACTATGCGGATCTGTACTTCGAGTCGGTAGCGGCGACGTCGCTGGGGCTGGACGAGCAGATTGTGAAGTCGGCGAGCCAGGGCATGAGCGCGGGCTGCGGCGTGCGGGTGGTGAGCGGGGAGCGGACGGGGTATGCGTACACCGACGATCTCTCGGCGGAACGGCTGCTGCGGGCGGCACGGACGGCGGCGCTGATTGCGAGCGGGCCGGCGAAGCAGACGGTGCAGGGATTCACGGAGACGGAGGCGCCGAGTTTGTATCCGGCGCCGGCGGCGGATCTGGATTCGGACCTGGCGACGAAGCTGGATCTGGTGGTGCGGGCGGACCGGGCGGCGCGGAAGTACGATCCACGGATTACGCAGGTGCGGGCGAGCTATGCCGATGAGCTGCGGCGGATTCTGATTGCGGCGTCGGATGGGACGTACGCGAGCGACACGCAGCCGCTGGCGCGGATGAGCGTGTTCGTGATCGCGAAGGATGCGGGGCGGACGTCGAGGGGCAGCTCGGGGGGCGGCGGGCGCGTGGAGATCGGCTACTTTACGGGTGCGAAGGGGCCGGAGCATTTTGCGGAGGAAGCGGCGCGGACGGCGATTCTGCAACTGAGCGCGGTGGCAGCGCCGGCGGGGGAGATGGAAGTGGTGCTGGGTCCGGGTTGGCCGGGCGTTCTGCTGCACGAGGCGGTGGGGCACGGGCTGGAAGCGGACTTCAATCGGAAGAAGACTTCGGCATTTGCGGGGCTGATTGGGCGGCAGGTGGCGAGCAGCAAGGTAACGGTCGTGGACAACGGGCGGATGCCTTCGCGGCGCGGGTCGCTGAACGTGGACGATGAGGGGTCGGCGACACAGGAGACGGTGCTGATTGAGAACGGCGTGCTGAAGGGGTATTTGAGCGACAAGCTTTCGGCGCGGCTGATGGGGATTGCGAGCACCGGGAATGGGCGGCGGGAGAGCTACCAGCAGATTCCGATGCCGCGCATGACGAACACTTATATGTTGGCGGGGGACGATGCGCCGGAGGACATTATTCGGAGCGTGAAGCGCGGGCTATATGCGGTGAATTTCGGTGGCGGGCAGGTGGATATCACGAGCGGGAAGTTTGTGTTCTCGGCGTCGGAGGCTTACCTGATCGAGGACGGCAGGGTGACGGCTCCGGTGCGGGACGCAACGCTGATCGGGAATGGGCCGGAGGCGCTGAAGCACGTGTCGATGGTGGGGAAC
>Ga0182018_10002469_pt1 | contig 18444 bp, 17 predicted proteins | sample 812P2MmetaG_FD_120490 | JGI IMG/M metagenome (GOLD analysis project Ga0182018, IMG submission 120490) | Permafrost microbial communities from Stordalen Mire, Sweden - 812P2M metaG | ecosystem: Environmental > Terrestrial > Soil > Wetlands > Permafrost | place: Sweden: Stordalen | collected... | reverse complement strand
GTCCAGGCTCGCGCCGATCTTGCGTCCACGAAAGCTCAGCTCGCCGACGCACTCAAAGCCGCGGATGCAGCCAGGTCCCAGCTTTCCGACACTTCCACTGGCAAGGACGCCTCGGACCGCCAGCTGGCCGAGCTTTCCGATCGGCTATCCGCATCACTCCGCACCAACGTCCTCATCCAAGATAAGAACAGCCGCCTGAGGCGCTTCTCGCCCACCCGGCCAACGGCGCCCGTAGCCGCGGCGGTCGCTCCAACCCCCGAAACTGCACCAACCCAGCGCACCTACACGGTCGTCGAGGGCGACACGCTCACCAAGATCGCGCTCCATTTCTACGGCAACGCGAACCGCTGGCAGACGATCTTCCAGGCGAACCGCGACACGCTGCGGAACGAGGGCAGCCTGTCGATTGGCGCCACCCTCAGGATTCCGTAACCCGCTTCAGGGCTTCGGCGGCAGGAAGTCCTCGATGTGGGGAAGCTCGTGGACGCGGCGCCCGCCGGTCCGCCGCTCAAAATAGGGGTCTTCCTCGGGCTTCATCTCGACTTCCTCGTCACCCTCCTCGACATCCTCCTCGTCCTCGTTGGCCACGACCCATTCCTGCTCATCGAAGACGTGGGACATCCGGCGCGCGACAGGCGCCAGAACGAGCGCCGGATTCTTGACGCGGCCGTCCTTCACGTACTCGAAAAGACACGGATAGAACTTGTCCTCGAATTTCGCGCGGAAATCCCCGATCCACTTGTTGGAAACCCCCTCCCGGCGGTTGAGGAGCACGACGTCGGAAAAATAGATGCAGGCCTCGAACCAGGCGAAGAGCTTCGAGTGCTTCTCCGCGAGCTGGCAGTTCACGATGCACATCACCTGGGAGACCTCCGCCGCCCGGTTGCCGAGCCAATCCTTGAAGGCCTCGATCTGGTCGATTGGATTTTTCCGTCCATTGACGACGAGGAACACGTGCGTCGCCTCCGCGGGAAGGTCGGCCTCGATCCCGCCTTCTTCGTCAAGGCCCCAGCGCCCGAGCCCGGGGAGCTTGTCGTCCGCGCCTTCCGGTCCCTCGGCGCCTGAGAGCAGGACCGCAGGCCGTTCCCCCTCCCCCAGCCCACCCTCGATCAAATCGGCCAAAACCTCACGACGTCCCGAGCCTGCGGCACCGAGAACGAGGTAGATCAGGGGCTTGTCATCTGGAGCGCTCAGAATTTGAAGACCTGATTCTGCGCAGCGTTGCGCATCCAATGGTCGACGAGGACAAGCGCCGCCATCGCCTCGACGATCGGCACGGCGCGGAGCAGGACGCACGGGTCGTGGCGCCCCCTTCCCTTAAGTTCCGCAGGTTTTCCCGCAAGATCCACGGTCGTCTGGGTCTTCATGATCGTGGCCGTCGGCTTGAACGCCACGTTGAAGAAAATCTCCTCCCCGTCGCTGATGCCGCCTTGGATGCCCCCGGAACGGTTGGTCGCGGTGCCGATCCTTCCGGCCTTGGGCACATAGGCGTCGTTGTGCTCGGAGCCCTTGAGGAAGGTTCCGGCAAACCCGCTTCCGATCTCAAACCCTTTTGTGGCCGGCAGCGAAAGCATCGCCTTCGCGAGGTCCGCCTCCAGCCGGTCAAAGACCGGCTCGCCGAGACCGACGGGCACGCCGCGGATGCGGCACATGATGATTCCGCCCACCGAATCGCCCTCGCTGCGCGCCTCCTCGATCCGCCGGATCATGGCCGCCGCGGTGGCCGGATCCGGACACCGGGCGGGCGTTGCATCGACCTGCGCCTGCGTCGGGAAGGGTTCGGCGGCGGAGGCCGGCATGGCAATGTCGTGGACCCGGGTCACAAAGGCCCGGATTTCCACCTTGCCGGCGAGGGAAAGGATCTTCTTCGCCACGGCGCCCGCGGCGACCCGGCCGACCGTTTCGCGGGCGGAGCTTCGGCCGCCCCCCCGATGGTCGCGGTAGCCGTATTTCGAAAGATACGTAAAATCGGCATGCGACGGACGGAACTTTTCGCGCATTTCGTCGTAGGCGCCGGGTCGCGCGTCGGTGTTGCGGACAAGGAGCGAAATGGGGGCGCCGGTTGTCTTTCCCTCATAGGTTCCCGACAGGATTTCGACCGTGTCGGCCTCTTTGCGCGGGGTCACGATGTCGCTCTGTCCCGGGCGGCGCCGATCGAGGTCGCCCTGTAGGTCCGCCTCGAGGAGCGGCAGGTTCGCGGGGCATCCGTCAATGACCACCCCCACGGCCGCGCCGTGACTCTCGCCCCAGGTCGAGATCGTGAAGAGTTTGCCAAAGGAATTGGGCATCGCTTTCCGGGAACCTTGGGCGCCCAAACGGGTCCCGCCAAGCGGCAAATCTTGTGGCGCGAGGCAACCTTCTTGCGAGGAGGCCGTCATATCACAACGCCATTTACAATTCATCCGCATTGCGCTTTTATTTCCGCTCCCCAATCTGCATGACATTGCGCTTCGCACGCTTGTGGTTCCCCGTCGGTCTCCTGGCCCTCATTCCGGGCGCGTTCGCACAGGCGCAGACCGCCCCCGTCAGGCCGGCTCCCCCCATCGTAGCGACGGCGATCCCCAAGCACGATCCCGACATGGTGGATTCGTTCCAGGTGAGCGACGTCGACATCGACGCCATCCTGGCGGCCCTCGAGACCAATACCGGCCGGACGGTGGTCCGCCCAGGCCAGCTGCCGACGGCCAGCTATTCGCTCAAGATCACCCGGCCGATCTCGAGAGCGGAACTCATCACGGCCCTGGAGACGCTGCTTTCGCTGAACGGCGTGGCCGTTTTCCCCATGGGCGACCGGTTCCTCAAGGTCATGGCGCTCCCGCAGGCCAAAAGCGAGGCGCCCGAGATGATCGTGGGCTCGTCCCTCGACCTTCCCCCCAGCGGGCGGATCGTGACGAAGCTCTTCGAGCTCAACTTCCTCCGCGTCTCGGAGTTTGTCCCCCAGATCCAGTCCTTCATGACGCCGGGCATCGGCGGAGGCATTGTCCAGCTTGAGAAGTCCAACGTGGCGCTCGTCACGGACTCCTTGGAAAACATCCAGAAAATCGAGCGCCTCCTGGAGGTGGTCGACCAGCCCCGGAAGGACAGCCTGACACCGATCTTCTACTCCGTGCACAATGCGAAGGCCAGCGACCTGGTGACGAAGATCCATTCCATGCTGGCCGGCGCCGCCCAGAACCAGCTCCGCGCGACGACGACGTTCACCCCCGATGACCGGACGAACCAGATCGTATTGATTGCCGATCCCCGTGAGTACCCTCTGTTCGACACCCTGATCAAGCAGCTCGACATCCAGTCGGACCTGTTCACGCGCACTGAGGTGATCCCGCTGAAGCACGCCGACGCGAAGGACGTCTCCACGCTCCTGAGCGCGATCATCAGCGGCCAGACGAGCGCGGCCCAGAAGATCTCCTCGACGTCCGTCCGGCCCGGCCAGGTTGCCCAGCTGCCCGGCCAGCCGCCTCCGTCGCCCAACGCCCCGCAGGCGGCTACCAACGTGAGCACCTCCGAGGTGGCCGGTCCCGGCTCCACGGAGTTCAGCGACCGCGTGACGATCCAGCCCGACGAGCGCACGAACGCGGTCGTGGTCTCCGGCGACGTCAATGACCTCCGGCTCATCCGGGACATCGTCGAAAAGGTCGACGTCCTCCTCGCCCAGGTGAGCATCGAGGTCGTGATCGCCGAGGTCACGCTCAGCGATACGGACCAGAACGGGCTGGACGCCCTCGGGCTCACGGTCGGCAAGGCCGCGAACGGCGGGACCTCGATCACCAACTTTTCAGGGACCCTCTCGAGCTGGAACGTCACGTCCGGGATCGTGAACCCGCTGAGCTTCGCCGTCGCGATGCAGGCGGCGGGCGACAAGCACAAGGTGCGGATCCTCCAGCAGGACACGATCACGACGACCCACAACAAGCAGGCCCAGTTCGTCGTTAGCACCAAGGTGCCGATCATCACCGGGACAACCGCGGTCCCGCTGGCCTCCGCAACCGCGGAATCAACCTTCTCCACCTCCTCGCAGGTCACGTACACCGACATCGGAATCACGCTCAAGGTGACGCCATTGATCGGAGACGACGGCAGCATCCAATTGACGATCGACCAGATCGTCGACGACAACCAGGGAAGCGTGATGATCGACGGCAACTCCCAGCCGATCATCGGCCACCGGGAGGCCCAGTCCTTCATCAACGTGATGGACGGCCAGATGGCGGTCCTCGGCGGCCTGCAGAGCTCGGGCTACACGTCAGACCGGCAGAAGATCGGGCTTCTCTTCGAGATCCCGATCATCAGCAACTTGCTCGGCTTCCGGATGACCGACCTCGAGCGCACGGAGCTTCTCCTCTTCATCCGCCCCCATGTCATCCGGCCCGACGAATTGACCGGAAACACCCAGGGCCTGATCAACGGGATGTCGAACAAGGAGCAGATCAACAAATACCTGACGAATCCCGACAAGATGCCGGACCCGAAGCAGACCCTGAAGGATAAGTTCGACTGAGCCTCGAAGTCCCCGATCGACGATGCCCGCGCTCCTTCAGGATTTCCTTCCCGAAACGATTGCCGCGCGCCTGACCGACGAGCAGCGCCAGGCCGTGCTCGAGGCGTCCCGCGGCAGCCGTCTGGCAACCCTCGTCGCGGCCCTCGGCGCCCCCGAGGACGAGATCCTGACGGCGCTGGCGAAGGCCGCCGGCCTCGACATAGCGACCAACCTCGAGACCGACCCGGGCGCCCGCGGGCTCCTGCCCGCGCGCCTCGTTCACGATTTCCAGATCATCCCGATCCGCTTTGGAGCCGCGGAGCCTGCGGACGGCGATTCCGAGCCCACGCCCAATACCCCCCTCCACCTCGCGTCCGCCTGGCTGCCCGACCCGTCGATGGCCGACTGGCTCCGGACCTTCACGCCCCGGCCCCTCGTCTGGCACCTGGCGATCCCGGAGCGGGTGCACCAATTGATCATCGAGAACTTTGGCGTCGGATCCGGCGCCCTCGAGGACAGCGACGAGGGCTACGTTGCGCCCGAGGCCCAGAAGGACGCGGAGGGGGAGGTCGACGAGGACGCCGCCGTCGTGCGCTTCGTGACGGACGTCATCACGCAGGCGGTCGACGACCAGGCGACCGACATTCATTTCGAGCCCCAGGAGGGGCAGCTGCGGATTCGCTACCGGGTCGACGGACTCCTCGTCCCGGTGTCCGTGCCGGAGAACCTGCTCCGGTTCCAGGACGCGATCATCTCGCGGGTGAAGATCATGGCGCGGCTCAACATCTCCGAGCGGAGGCTCCCGCAGGACGGCCGGATCAACTTCAAGGCGGGGGGGACGACGCTCGACATCCGCGTCTCCACGATCCCGACCATCTACGCGGAATCGATCTCGCTGCGCCTCCTCAACAAGAAGAAGGAGGCGTACACGATGGACAAGCTCGGGATGAGCGCCGACGAGCAGACACAGATCAAGCAGGTCCTCGACTATCCCCACGGCATCATCCTCGTGACCGGGCCGACCGGGTCCGGAAAGAGCACGTCCCTGAACGCGTTCCTGCGGCAGATCAATTCCACGGACCTTCGGATCATCACGATCGAGGACCCGATCGAGTACGAGGTCCCGGGCGTCAACCAGATGCAGGTCCGCTCCGAGATCGGCCTCACCTTCGCGAGCGCGCTCCGCCACGTCCTGCGCCAGGATCCCGACGTCATCATGGTGGGCGAGATCCGCGACCGCGAGACGGCGGACATCGCGATCCGGGCCTCCCTGACCGGGCACCTCGTGTTTTCGACCCTGCACACGAACGACGCGCCGGGCGCCATCACGCGCCTCGTCGACATGGGGATTGAGCCCTTCCTCGTGGCCTCGGCGATCGAGCTCGTCATCGCGCAGAGGCTCGTCCGCCGGCTCTGCCCCGAGTGCGCGCGGATGAAGCCGGTGACGAAGATCAAGGTCCTCGAGTCCCTCGCCATTCTGGGATGCGATCCGGCGGAGGCCGCGACCATCGACACGCTGCGCTCGCCGGTCGGGTGCGACCGCTGCCGCGGAACCGGCTACCGCGGCCGGATCGGCCTCTTCGAGATCTTCCGCCTGAACGAGGAGATGCATTCGCTGGTCCTGAAGCGCGAGAGCACGCGCACGCTGGCGCTGAGCGCCCGCCAGCACGGCATGCGCACGCTGGGCCAGAGCGGCTGGGACAAGATCAAGGCCGGCCACACCACCTTCGACGAGGTCCTGCGCGTCATCACGGTCGCCGAGAAGTAAGGGCGCCAGCGAAAGCCGCCATGCCCCGCTTCGCCTACAAAGCCCGCGACAAGGCCGGCCAATCCGTGGAGTCGGCGATCGACGCTCCGACCCGCAAGGATGCACTCCGGCTCCTCGGCTCGCGGGGACTCAGCGTCGCGACGGTCGAGGAGTCGGCGGCAGGTCCCGTGAAAAGGGCCACGCACAACAAGCGCGCGGCGCCCGCCGCCGAGGCGCCCTCCGGCCTCCCTACGCAGCTTCGCGCGGACACGAGGCCCCGGAAGGCCGACCGCCTTCCCTTCCTCGAGTCGCTGCACGACTTGACGACCAGCGGGCTTTCCGCCGGCGAGGCGGTGCGCCTCCTCTCGATCCGGATCCGGGCCCCGCGACAGCGGGTCCTCTGCGAGGGCCTCTGGGCGCGCCTCAGCGAGGGCGTGCCGCTGTCGCGTTCGATGGCCGCGTATCCCGAGGTGTTCGATTCGTCCACGATCAACCTCGTCCACGCGGGCGAGGCGACGGGCTCGCTCAATGACACGCTTGCCCGGCTGATCGAGCACCTGAACGAGCAGCGGGAGATGCGGTCGGCGATCCTGACCGCGATGGCCTACCCCATCCTCCTCATCCTCGTGTCCGGCGCCGTGGTGCTGTTCTTTCTCTTCTTCCTCCTTCCCCGGCTCCAGTCGCTATTGCATTCGCTCGGGAACAACCGGCTGCCGATGTCGACCCGGATCCTGGTCGGCTTCTCCTATTTTCTCCTTCACTACGGGGCGTTCGTCGCGATCGCGGCCGTGCTGGCCGTTATCCTCCTCTGGCGCTGGCGCGCCACCGACGCGGGGCGCCAGAAGAGCGACGGCTGGCTCCTCAAGGTGCCGCTCATCGGGCCGTTCATCGTGTCGAAGACCGTCCTCGAATTCAGCCAGACGCTCGGCGTCCTCCTCCAGAACGGGATCACGGCGGCGGACGCGCTCCGCATGACCGAGCGCCAGATCGACAACCGCGTCCACCGCGCGGCCTTCGACGGCGCCATCGAGCGGGTCCTTGAGGGCGAGACCCTCTCGTCCGCGCTGACGCGGACCGGATGCTTCCCAGAACTTGTGCTCGACCGGCTCTCCGTCGGCGAGAACACCGGCAACGTGGTGCCGAGTCTCCGGGACATCGCGAAGGGCTACCAGAAGATGATCTCCAAGCAACTAAACCTGTTCACGCAGGTGTTTGCGGGCGTGATCCTCGGCGGCGTGTTCCTGTTCGTCGGCTTCATCGCCTTCGCGATCGTGATGGCCGTCTTCCAGGTCAGCAACGGCCTCAAGGTCGGCTGACCGCTACTGCACCTCGTAGACCTCGACGAGGGAGATGCCCGTGTCGCCGCTCGCCCCCGCGACCTGGGCCGTGTAGGCTCCGGGTGGGAGCGTGACAAGGAGGGCCGAGTCCGCGGTCGCCGCCGCGCCCCACGAGAACGCGCCGACCGAGGCGGCCGTTGCCGCAATCTGCGGGTCGCCGCCCCATCCGTCGTTGGTGGCGAGCGTCGTTGTGCCGCTCGAAAGCGTGAGCTCGGGGTCGGAAAGCGCGCCGGCGACGCCGAAGGCGCCGAGCGCCGGCCCTGAGGCGCGGATTAGGACCGTGGTCGCGGAGCTGCCCCCGATGACAAAGCCGGCGATCAGGATATTGCCGCCGGTTCCCACCATGACGCGGGCCGACAGGTTGACGAGGTGCGGCGTGGCCGTCGTGAAGGAGATCGTGTTCGTGGCGTCGTAGATCTCGGCCAGGGACACGCCCGTGTCGTTGCTTTGTCCGGAAACCTGCGCCGTGTAGCTTCCTGCCGCGAGCTGCGTGGCGATCGCCGAGTCGTGGCTCGCCGGGTTCGTCCAGGCGAAGGCGCCGACTTGCAACGCATCGGCGGCGATCGTCGGGTTGCCGGCCCAGCCGTTGTTCGTCGAGAGGACCGTGCTGCCACTGAAGAGCTCGAGCTGCGGGTCGGGGAGCGCCCCGGCGACGCCGAAGGCGACGAGCGCGGGACCCGAGGCCCGGGCGAGGAGCGGTTCGGTTCCGGTTCCCCCGACGGCAAACCCGACGATAAGGATGTTTCCGCCCGTGCCCACCTGGGCTCGGGTCGACAGGTTGATGAGCCGCCCGGCGTCGCTCGTGCTGCCCACGGAGACCTTGGCCGCGGAACTGGTCGATGAACCAATCGCATTGGTGGCCACGCAGGTGTAGGTGCCTGCGGACGCCGCCGCATTGCTGAGTTTCAGGATGGAGGTCGTCGCCCCCGCCACCGGCGAGGAGCCGTTCATCCACTGGTAGGTCGGCGCGTTGCTCGCCACCGCGTACAGCGCAACCGTCCCGCCCGCCACCGTCACCGAGATCGGCTGTGTCGTAAAGACCGGCGAACCAGCGGGAGCCGGCGTCGGGGTGGGCGTCGGGGTCGCGCTCCCCGTGACAATCACCTCGTAGTTGAACATGCCGCTCTGGAGCTCCGTGCCGTTCGGACCCTGGAAGGCCTCGAGCGTCATGGTATAGGTGCCGGGCGTCGTCGGCGTGCCGTAGAGGTCCGGGTTGGCGATTCCCGAGAGGGTGCCCGGGGCAGTTAGGTAGGACTGGGCCGTCCCGAATTTCAATCCGGGCGGAACGGTGCCCAGGACCATCCATGATCCGGCCACCGCCTGCGTCTGGGGCATCGTGGCAAGCGCAAAGGCGACGGCTTCAATCTGCGAGCCGGCCGTGACCTCGTAGGGGCTCGGATGACCCGGTATCCCGGTCGAGAGCGAAAACATCGTCGCACCCGCGACCGAGTCGACGGCGCCGAGCGCCGCGATCGAGGCCGCGGCCGCCTTGATCACCGCCCCCACCGGGGATGCGAACGCGGCCTCGGCCGCCGCGGCCGCGATGCGGAGGGCGGGAGTCCGCTGGAGGAGAGCGAGCAGCACGGCCGCGGGATACCGGATCCGGTCCACTCGGGCGGCCAGGAATGATTTGCGGGATATCGGCATGGGGCGGTTCAGTTGCACCCGCACCCTGCCCCGCCGATGCCGGCGCCTCCCTGGGCCGACTCGCGTGAAAAATACACGTGCTCGAGCGTCGCGGTCGCGAGGGGATCGCGGATGGGGTCCATGATCGGATCGGCGAGGAGGCCGCGGTCCCAGGGTTTCACCCGCACCGCCTGCGCGGTCGAGCAGCCGGAAAGGGCGAGGAGGGCGGCCGCCGCCGCCAGGGCAAAGAGGATCCCTTGGGGGTGCACGTGCCTTTTAAGACGCCCCGCCCTCGGCACGGTTTCAATCGCGGGTTTGAGAGGCACCGGGTTCACGCAGGTCAGGGGGTGGCCACGTAGTTGAAGAATCCCCGGGTCTGCGCCCGTTCCTTCTCCGTGAGGATGATCCCCTCTGCGCCCGGGCAGGAGCGGATGAGCTCGAGGCCCGCATCGACGCCGGCGATGAAGGCCGACGTCGACAGCATGCCGGCCTGGAGGCAGGTGTCCGCGATCACGGTGGCCTGGGTGCACCCGTTGGCTACGGGCCACCCGGTCCGAGGGTCGATGATGTGGCCGAACCGCCGGCCCTCGACCCTGAAGGACCGGATGTAGTCCCCGGACGAGGCGATCGACCGGCCGGTGAGCCCGATGCTGGACCAGGTGGTCCCGGGCTTCTTCGGATCCTCGAGGCCGACGTGCCATGCGGGCCGCCCGGGCGGCGCGCCCGACGCGCGGATGTCGTGCCCGAAATCGACCAGCGCATTGGCGATGCCGTGATCCTTGGCCAGCAGCGAGACGATATCGACGGCGTATTCCTTGCCGAAGCCCCCGAAATCGAGCGCCATTCCCTTCTCCGGGAGAAACACCTTGCCGGGCGCCCGCTTCACCTTCGACCAGCCGACGAGCCGCAGCGCCGCAGCGATCGCGGACGCGCTGGGGATGGCCGGCGGAACCGCCTTCCAATTCCAGATCCGGATGAGCGGCAGCGCGGACGGATCGAGGATTCCCCGCGTCATGAAGTGGAGCGTGTCGCACATGGCGAGGAGCCCCTCGGTCTCCGGATCGACCGCCACCCAGTCGCTTCCGGCCGCGTCGTTGATCCGGCTCACGATGCTGCCGGGCTGGAACCGCGAGTACTTGGCCTCGAACGCGTGCACCCACGATTCGGCGGCCGCCGCGAAGACGGAGGCCTGGGCGTCCCCGCCCGGTGCGGCGTACTGGACCTCGCACTGGGTGGCCATCGCGCGGAACGACAGGCGCCGCAGCGGCAGGTCCGCCCCCTTCCCCGAGGGGATGGGGTCCGGCGCGCGGTTCTGCTGGGACAGGATGGCCATGGAAGGGGTTCGGTCTAGCCTACCACGAGATTTTTGCACCGGCCGAAAGGATATTGGCAACCGGATAGGCGCTCTGCGGCGTCACCCCGTCGCGTCCCCGCATGCGGTACTGGTCGTAGGCGACATCCATCTGGATCCGCTCGTTCCATTTATAGGTCAGCTTGAGGCCTCCCGTCACGGCATAGAGCGAGGAGAGCCGGTAATCCGAGGAATAGTGCGGCGCGTCGGGATTGGGGGCATGGGTCGGCACGATGGGGGTGTCGTCCAAGTTGTAGTAATAGAAATCCGCCGCGTTCTGCTCGTAGAACCGCACGCTCGGAGCGACCGTGAGATGCGCCCCCGCCTTCTGGAGCCACTGCAATTCGACGGTGTTCGCGACGATGCCAAAGGTGTCGTCGTAGAACCGGTAGCTCGCCTCGAGCGCGCCATTCAGCTCCGGATAGGCCCGGTTGATCGAGGCATACGCGTCCGCCATGCTGCGCGTGTCGGGCAGGTTCTCGAGGAAGGCGAGCGGAAAGAAGGACCCGGGAACGAGCTCCTCGGTCTTTTCCACCAGCTTGTACTGGTCGTTCAAGTCCCCCGTCTCGCGTCCCCAGGTGACATCGAAGGTGACGGAGGTTCGCGGATCGAGGAGCTGCGTCACGCCGAGGATCGCATTGAACACGTGCTTCGGGACGTAGAGGCGCGACGGCGACGTGTAAGTCTTCACGTCGTCGTCGTGCGCGGCCACGCCGGCAAGGAGCGTCGTGTTCTTCTCGTTAAAGTCCGTGAGCGTGTTGAACGAACCGCCCCGCGACACGTAGTCGTGCTCCCGGCTCTCCGACACGCCGAGGGTCGCGCGGACGCGCTCGAACTGACGGGCGACGTCGACCTCCCACGCCTTCCGGTGGTCCGTCAGGGTATCCACCGGAACCTGGTCGGATCCCGCCGGCGCGCGGACGCCGGTCGGGGAGGCCCCGGAGATCGCATCGTTGATGAGCGTCACGCCGATGTGGAAGTCGGGGCCGATGTCCTGGTCGGCGGACGCGACCTGCGTCAGCACGTCGACGCGGCCGCCCGTCTCCTCGTAGTCGACGATCTTGTAGGCGAGCGCGTCCTCCGCGCGGGCCGCCGGGCGCGGGGCCGCCAGGAGGAGAAGAAGGGCGAAGGGCAGAGCCGCCGGGCGCGCGGGCGCCGCGCGGCAGCGCCCGGACCTCCGTTTCCCGGCGGGCGCCCGTTTCATCAGTTCCGCGAAATCTCGACTGAGGAGATATTGAAGCTCGCGTTTAGCAGGGTCGGGTTGCCGCGGTCCCCCTGCATCGAGAATTGAACGATGCCGATGTACGGGGAGCGCTTGCTGAGCGCCAGGTAGAATTGCTTCAGCGTGTCCCAGTCGACCTTGGTGACGTTGAACTGGAGGGTGTGCACCGAGAACTGGCCGCTGCTCTCGTCCTTGGGCTCGCCGCTCGTCGTATTCTTGAGGCCGGCCTCGTCGGCGATCGCCGAGACCTCGGCGAGGAGCCTCGTGGCATCCAGCGTGCGGCTGGCGTCCAGCCGGCCCGCGGACGCCTGCGCCGAGGCCTCGATCGAGGCGCGGTCCGCCAGCCAGACCGACTGCTGGTGGAGCACGCTCGCCGTCGAGCGCGCCGTGCGGACGAACTGGGTCGCCTCGCCCCCGAAGTGGGAAAGCCAGAGCGCGGCCGCCGCGACGGCGATGGCCGTCAGCAGCAGTTTCACGCGGAGCGCGCGGGCGAGGAAGAGGGCGCGGAGCGTGCGGATCATGACGAGGCCGGCACCAGCGCCGCGGGCTTGAAGGTCACCTCGAGCGTGAACGAAACCACGTTGTCCCGCCCGTGCTGGTCCTTGATCTCGACGTGGTCGCAGGTCGGCGCCTGCTCGATCGCGCTCTTGTAGCCGGCGATCTCGCCGGCGTTGGTGGTCTGCGCCTCCACCACGATGGTGTAGTACCCGCTCGTCTGCGCGCGCAGGAACTGGATGGCGGTGGGGGTCTTCGGCATCGCGACATCGGGCGAGACAACCGAGATCATCTCGAGCGGGAGAAGGCGCGTCGTCGACAGGTCGTCGATCCGCTGCGCGAGATCCTTCTCATCCATCACGCGGGTCACCGTCGGCTTCTGGGCGGCGATCTGGGCGTTCCGGGCGTTCTGCCAGAAGCCGCCTCCGAACAGCGCGGCCTCGCCGAGGGCAAAGAGCGCGCACGCGGCCAGGGCCGCGATCGTCGTCCTCCAGAGGAAGAGATCCCTCCGGCGCGAGCGGGCCAGCGCGTCGAGATCCGCCTTGTCGCGGACATCGAGCGCCGCCGCGACCTCCGAGGGGAGCCGCACGCTCTGCCCCCCCGCCGCGAACACGACCTCGCGGTCGCTCCGGTTGGGCTGCGCCGCGGCCGGCGAAGGAAGGTCGAGGACCGTCCGGGCCTCGCCGGTCGAGCGGATCAGGGACGCGCGCGCCTGCGCGCGCTCCTCGTCCGTGGCCTCGGCCGGGAAGGAATGGTGGAGGACCACGGAGGGCACCGGCCCCTGGCCCCATCGGATCGCCGTCAGCCCGTCGGGCGCGTTGAGGATCACGGTGGTCGCCGGCTGGACCTCGCAGCCAAGGACCGCGGCAAACGCCGGCATGACGAAGTCGGCGCCGTCCCATTCGGCCACCTGCTCGGCGGTGAATCGCCGGCGGTACGACGCGAACGCGAGGGCCTGCTCGGCGCCCGGCGGGTGGTAGTACCCGTAGTACAGCTGGGCGAGCGGGAACGGCGAAAGCGCCTCGATCGCCAGTCCCACCTGGGAGACGATCTCGGCCCGGGACGCGCCCGCCGGGACGGGAAGCGTCCGCGAGAAAAAGACCGCGTCCGGCAGGAGCACGACCCTCGGGGGGGGCGGGCCGGCGCGCAGGGCGTTAAACGGGGAGGCGCACATGCTTAGGAAGGGGGGGCGGCGGGGGGAGGGGGGGGGATCTCATCATCTTCGAGCATTTCGAGGAGCGTAAAGGGATAATTGATGCTTTGCGAGGCCGCCGCGGACGCCGCGGCGCCATTGGCGGTCGTCGTGGGCTGGGCCGTGCTGGTGATGGACGCAGGCGAGGTGGCCGAGGTTGCGCTCGCGGCCGAAGCCGGGTTCACGGCCGCCGTCTGGTTGGTGGCCGCGCCCCCCTGGGGGGCCACGACCGCGGAGAGCCGGAACTGCGAGCGGCCGTCGGTCACCGTGACGAAGATCCGGAGCGCCGTGATCGTCGTCCCGAAGGACGTCCCGTTGCCGCCGAGGCCGGCGACGGCCGCCAGCGTCGAGCCGTTCTGGAACCACTCCTGGCCGTTGCTCGCATACTGGCCGGCGCCGTTCAGGTAATCGGAGATCTTCTGGCGCTGGACGTCCGTGTACTGGCCGACGGACGCCATCACGTCGGCATTGGCGCTGTTCGCGTTCGGCAGGGCGTACGTGAACAGCGAGACATCGTTCACAAACCTCCAGTAGTCGGCATTGGGAAGGCCGTTCTCGTCGAACAGCACGTCCCGGGCATAGGCGACGGAGGCCAGCTCCCGGTACGAGCGCATCGGCCGGCCCGGCTCCGCATAGGGGATCGCCGCGTCGTCGTAGTCGGGCGTCAGCGCCGTCGCATAGGTGTACCCGGTCTGCATCCACCCAAGGAGCGCGTCCGCGAGCTTCTCGGCGTCCGCGGGGACCATCCCCCACAATTCGAAAAGGTTCGTGAGCGTCGGCATGTCGGCGTGCGCGATCGGGATCTTGCCGCTTTCATCCTGGAAGGAGACCTCCACGGTCCGGCCCGAGGCGGGGGTCCAGCCGGCCCAGCCGAGGGGATCGCCCCAGCCCTCGACCGTGCTGTGGAGTCCGTTGTCCGCCTGCCTGAAGTCCTCGAGGACGGCCAGCGTGACCTCGAGCGCGGAGTAGGCGTCCTGCCGGAGCCGGCGCGCGTCGGACTGGTGGATCTCGACCAGGAGGTCGTTTCCCGCCTTCTCGACCAGCGACGTGAGCGCGGCCGCGGTGAAGACGAGCGTGATGAGGACGACCACGAGGACCGAGGAGCGGAGCGGGGCGGCGGAGAGGGGCTGGCGCATCGGGTTCACCAGAGGTTGGGCAGCCCCGCCTGCACCGCGGGCACGACCACCGTCGTCTCACGGACGATGCGGTCGTAGCCGAAGGTGAGGCGCAGCCGCTGGGGCGCCAGCGGGTTGCCCCCGCTGTCGGTCCGCAGGTTGGTCTCGGTGGTCCACTTGTTGAAGTCCGAGTCGAAGTAGTCGTAGGAGAGCGCCGTCACCAGCGGCGAGATGAGCGTCTCGCGCGGGGGATCGTCGTTGAAGTGGTTCTCGAGGTCGGAATGCCAGAGGAGGTACAGGCCCTGGCCGGGCCTCACCTGAAGCGAGCACACCACCTCGGGGAGGGGGGCCTCGGGCCACTGGAGGATCCGGCTTCCCGCCAGCACCATGTAGGTGATCAGGTTCGACTGGGAGCCCGAGGAGGGCTTCACCGACTGGACGCCGACCGGTGTCGCGTTCACCACGGCCGCGGGGGGGAGCGAGGCCCGGAACATCTCGCCCTGGACAAACCGGGTCACGGCGCGCACGTGCTGGTCGAAGAGGCGCGCGTCCGCGTTCTTTCCCCAGAGTTCCCCCATCGAGAAGATGAACGTGTTGAGCCCGATGAGGACAAGGGCGACGAGCGCCATCGCGAGCATGATCTCGATCAGCGTGAACCCGCGCCGCCTCATTGGGCCGCCTTTCCCTGCACCTGGGCGATCCGGGCCGCCGCGGCGGCCCGGAGGGTGGTCTGCGCGGTCGGATCCGACCAGGTCGGGCGCAGGAGCACGAACGTCTCGACCACGTTCTTCGGGTCGTCGGTCGGCCGGCCCGTGATCGAGCAGGTGAAGGTCACGGTGAAGAGGTCCGTCGTCCCGGCGGGGTCGATTTCCGCCGTCCATTTCACATGGCGCTCGCCGTCGTCGAACTCCGCGCCGTTCTGGGCGGTGGGCAGGTCGGACTGGGTCAGGAGCTGCGAACGAGCGAACGCGATGTCGAAGTCGTTCGCGTTCGCGTTGCGGGCGACCTCGTAGCCGTTCAGCACGTTCACGTACGCGCTCCCGAGGACGACCGCCACGAGGGCGAAGATCGCGAGGGCCACCATGACCTCGATGAGCGAGAATCCGCTACGGCGTCGCATCGGTCTTGCTGAGCTCGGGGGCGCAGGTCCACGGATCGATCGAGAGCATGTGCGCGCCCGCGTTCGAGCGGATCTGCGCCCGGAACGGGGTGCAGGTCCCGTCGTTGTAGAACGTGACGGCCGTCAGGGCCTGGGTCTCGAGCAGCGTGCCGCCGCTTAGGACCGAGGAGCTCGAGTCCGACTGGACGGGATGGAAGTCGATCACCAGGTCGTCCGGGCCCTTGATCGGGATCGTCCTCGACTCGGCCCCGCTATTCATCACGAAGGCCCTCGCCTTGGGATCGACCGAGAGCACGACGCTGCGGCGGTCCTCGAGGGCCTCCTTGCGGGATTCGGAGCAGGCCTTCCAGAACTGCTCGTCGGGCGAGAGCCCCTTGTCGGCGAGGAGAGCCGAGGATCCGCCGATGAAAATCGTGCTGAGGAGGGCGATCAGCGCCAGCACCAGCAGGATCTCGATGAGCGTGAATCCGCCCGGTTCACCAGTTTCCGATGTCGTCATCGGTTCCGTCCGTCTTGTCCGGCCCCACGGACCAAAGGTCGTAGCCGCTCTTGTTGTGGGTCCCCGGATAGCGGTACTGGTAGGGATCGCCCCAGGGATCATTGAGCGGGTACTTGAGGGCCGAGTCGTCCACATAGGGTCCGCGCCAGCGGTCGGCCTTGCCGGGAGGCGCCACGAAGAGCGCCTGTATCCCCTCATCCGTCGACGGATAGTCCCCCATCTGGAGGCGGTAGGCCAGGAGCGGGGTCTTCAGGCTCTGGCCGACCATGAGCTTGGCGATGTTGACCTGGGACCCGCCGAATAGCTTGCCGAAGTTGGCGGCCGCCAGGCCTACGAGGAGGACGATGATCGAGATGACGACCAGGATCTCGATGAGGGTGAAACCGCGACGGTTGGAGTTCATTGTGGGGCGCATGACCGGCCGACGATTGGAGATTGGCCTCGCAATGTCGAGACGCGCCCCGGGGGGAAAGGTTGCATGGGGGGAAGGGCTAGGATCCCCCCTTGCGGCGGGGTTTGTCGACAAACACCTGATTCACAAGGAAACTCAGACCCAGGACGCCGCCCAAGGTTCGAATATTCCGCATGGCCCCGACGACCGTGGACAGGGGGCTGGCCGCGGGCTCGTGCACCCGGAGGAGAAGGAACGCGCCCGCCAGGGCGACGATCGGCTGGGCGAGGAAGCAGACGTGGTAGGCCTCGAGGGGTCCGCCCCAGGAGGCCGGCGCATGCGAGAGGGTCCAGCCCCCGAGGATCGGCGCCATCGCGGCCACGAGCGACGAGACGGCGAGGTTGAACCCGATCGCCAGCTTCTTCGCCTCCACCGGGATCAGCCGCAGGCTGATCGTGAATTGTCCGAGGACGAAGCCCGCGCTCGTCGCGCCGATCCAGGTCCAGAGGGCATAGAGCATGACCCGGTTCGCCGGGTTGACGACGCACCAGAGGAACATCGAGAGCTGCCAGAGGACGAGCGAGACGACCATCACCGGCTTGTTCCCGTAACGGTCGAGGAGGCGGCCCCATGCCGGGAGCGAAAAGGCGCCGCCCACCTGCGAGAGCGCCGTGACGACGCCGACGTTCCAGGCAGAGAACCCGATCCGGTCGAACATGAACACCGTGTAGAAGGGTCCGAAGCAGTTGGCCGCGAACGACCAGACCGCTCCGAACGCGACAAACACGAGGAACGAGCGGGCGCCGAGGAGGATTTGCGCCTGGTGCCGGAAGGAGTCGCTCTCGGGCGCGGGAGCGCGGAACGGCCGGGTCGGGCTGATCCACTGCAGCCGGAGGGAAAAGATCCGCAGGAACGCCGAGCCGAAGATGATGGCCTGGAAGGCCGGGACGGAGTAGTCCCATTGGGACAGGATCCAGCCGGAGACGATGAGGAAGACGACGGTCGAGAACTGGAGGATCTGGTTGCGGAAGCCGAAGAATTTCCCGCGGATCCTCGCCGGCACCCAATCCTCGATCCATGTGCTCCACGAGACGCCCGCCAGCGCCGCGAAGCAGCTCGAGACAAAATACCAGCAGAGGATCCAGGTTCCCGCCTCCTCGGGCGAATCGCGCGGGATCCAGGGCATGAAGGCGCCGAGGGCCACCCAGCTCAGCATGTGGAGCATCGCCGAGATGACCGTCACCTTCTTCGGCGGCCGCCAGCGCATGAGGAGCGGCGAGACGAAGATCTGTAGAAAGTTGCCCACGAAGGGCAGCGATCCGAGGACCCCGATCGCCGTCGAGGACAGCGGAAAGCCCTTCGTGACCAGCGCCGATAGCGCCATGCTGGCCGGGAGCGCCATCGTGACGATCGGGATCGCGACGATGCCCTCCCCCGTGCAGTACCGGAGGCAGAGGCCGAGGTCCGCCTTGCGCCGGATCGCGAGGGCGCGGCCCGGCGTTTCGGGGAGAGAAGGGGATTCGGGGTCCATGCTTCGCGGAATGCAATCAAGGACGGGCCGGCCGCGCGGCTCGACGAAAAACGGCGAAGAGCCCGATCAGGGAACCTCGTACACCTCTGCGAGCGCGACCCCGGTCGAATTGCTGACGCCGGAAAGCTGCATCGTGTACGCGCCTGCGGACAGGTTCGCGATGAGGGCGCTGTCGGCGCTGCCTGAAGCCAGCGCAAAGGCCCCGACCGAGGCTCCGGCGCTCGTGATCTGGGAAGGGTTGGAACCCGTGCCCCAGCCCGTGTTGGAGGCGATCACGTTGCCTGAGCTGTCGAAGAGGCTTAAACTCGGCTGCGCAAGCGCTCCGCCGACGCCGAAGGCGG
>Ga0182018_10002467_pt1 | contig 18448 bp, 21 predicted proteins | sample 812P2MmetaG_FD_120490 | JGI IMG/M metagenome (GOLD analysis project Ga0182018, IMG submission 120490) | Permafrost microbial communities from Stordalen Mire, Sweden - 812P2M metaG | ecosystem: Environmental > Terrestrial > Soil > Wetlands > Permafrost | place: Sweden: Stordalen | collected... | reverse complement strand
TCAGTCGGATCGACGATCGCCGGGTCATCGACCGTGTCCCATCCCCGCTGACCTGGGCCGTGGAAAACAAGCGCCTTCATCTCGGTCTCCTCTGTTTCGTGGATCGGTTCCCGGCGACGCTAAGCCCGTCGCGAGCACGCGGCATTGGGGGATCTTGCTGACGTTGCTGCGGTTGACTACGAGGGCTTGGCCGCCGACGCGATCGATCACTTGCGGGCTCGCTTGGAGCGCCGCGTCACGGCGTGGCATCGGTGTCTGACGCGGATTGTGGTGGCTTGCTGCTGCCGGGTCCGAGCTCTGCCTTCAGCTTGTTGAACTCGTCGTCAACGCTGCTCGCGTTGCCGAGCTGGGCGAGCTGGCGGTCGATGTCGTCCTGTGGCGGTCCGAGTGCCGTGATGTCATCGAGGGTTCCGGCGGCTTGGAGTTCCTCAACGGCAGACGCGCGCGCCTTCATGTCTCCTGTTTTCTCGACCGCGCGCTGCATCGCGAGCCCGATGTCGGCCATGTCGTCGCCGATGCCGGTCGCCGCGTCGGAGATCCGCACGCGCGCCTCGGCCGCCGAATACTCCGCCTTGATCGTCTCCTTCTTCGTGCGGAACGCCTCGATCTTGTCGCGCAGCCCTGCCTCCGCGTCGGTCAGTTTCTGCTGCTCTGACTCGAGCTCGGCGACCTGCGCGTCAAGCGACGAGACTTCGCTCGAAATCAGCTGCTTACGCTCGAGCGCCGCGCGGGACAGGTCCTCCCGACCAGCCGCCATCGCCTCGCGTGCCTGCCCGTCGAGTTTGTCGGTCTGCTGCTTGAACGTTGCCTCCTGCAGTTGCAAGCGCTTCTTCGCGGTGACGACGTCAGCGATTCCGCGCTTGACGTTCTGCAAGTCCTCGAGCTGGCGCTCATATGCGTAGTCGAGCGTCTCGGCCGGATCCTCGGCGCGGTCCAGCAGCTTCGAGAGCTTTGCCTTGATCAACGTCGCCGTGCGGCCTGCCAGTCCGGGCATCGAATCCTCTTATTCGTGGCGTACCGGAGCCATGGAATCAGCCGGATCGTCTTCGATGCGGAGCACTAGCTGTAGCGCCATCGACTCAAGCTCAGCGGCGCGTACGCCGCCGTGTCAAGCGTCAGGCAATCCTCGAGAATCGCCACGGGACGCCCAGTGCCCGTATCGAGTCGCCCAGTGACGCGCCGCAACCGCAGTCCGTCGGTCAGGTAATTGCCCGGCATGAACGCCGCGAGATCGCGGGCGCGCGGGGCGAGTAGTAAGCGCGGAGAAATCGACATCGCGTGAGCTTCCGACATGGCGGTCTCGGTCGCATCCGCGAAGTGAACGGCTGCGAATCGTGGAGAACTACGGAGCGGCGACCGCACCACCCAACGCGGGTGCTCGCGCCTCGGCTGTGTGGTCGGTGCTCGGTGTGTGTCCGGGACGTGCTCGGGTCGACCCTCCGTTGCCGTGTCACAGTTCCCTGAGGCGCTGGTTGATGTGTGCGAGCTCCGCCGAGAACCCGTCGATCGCCTGGCGCATAGGCGTGGGTACAGGATCAGGGCCCGTGCTTGCGTCGGCGAGTCGCCGCAGTGCGACGATCGCGAAAGCAACGCGGCGCGCACGGTGCTCGAGTCGGTCGCGTTCGAGCACGGCACCGAGCGTGCCTTGGTGGGTCGTCGTCGGTGTGGTCGACACGGCTGACGTTTTCGCATCCAAGGTCGCCGCTGTCAGCCGGGTCAAACCGCGCAGCTGGCCAGTGCTTTGCCCCGGAGGAGCGGTGTCTTTCCCCTCTGACGGACTCCGGTCTCGCGGTTTAGCGTAGATGCGTGACATCTCGCCTTAAGCTCGTGCCAGCTCCGGCCAACCCAGCGGACCGGGAGGCGTCCGAGTCTCCGATTCGTGTGGTTCTCGCCGATCGCTTCGCGGTCACGCGCGTCGTGCTGCGAGCGTTGCTGGACGGTGAGAGCGGCACACAGGTGATCGGCGAAGCGCGCGATCTGTCCGCGCTGAGAGCCTGCATGAGCGACCGCGCCGCGGTGCTCGTTCTCGATCTCGCGGTGCTCGGCGGATCGAGTTTCGAGGAGCTTCGACGGTTGCATGAGGAGTGGCCTCGTAGCGCGATCGTCGCGCTGACGATGGAGTCCAACCTGCTGTACGCCGAGCGGGTGCTCGAGGCTGGCGCGAGCGGCTTGGTGCTGAAGTACATGGCCGACGGGGAGCTGCCCGAGGCGATTCGGCGGGCCGCGCGCGGGAGGGAGTTCATCAGTCCTCGTGTCGTCGCTGAGAGCGTCCGCCGCACGTCACACGCGGTCACTGATCTTGTGCTGTGAGAACGCGGCTGCACTGTGGTCGAAGCGTCGGCTTACGCGCTCAGGCGAGCGCCTGGCGGTCGCGTTGCGTTGCTTGAGTCTGCGTCGTGATTCAGCGGGAGGGTGGCGAGTACTGTCGTTCCCTGATCGGAGGAGTCGAGTGTCAGGGCGCCGCCGGCCATCAGTACGCGCTCGCGCATGCCGGTGAGGCCAAAGCCGCTGCTTATCCCGTCGACGACGAAGCCGACGCCATCGTCGGTGATCTCCACTGTGACAGTTCCCGCGTCGACGCTCAACACGACGTCGACAGCGCTCGCGCGGGCGTGCTTGGCGACGTTGGTGAGCGCCTCCTGAACGAGCCGGTATAGCGTCGCCTGAAGCTCTGGCGTCGTCTGAAGCTCCGTCGCCAGCTCGGCGCCGGCTTGCGTAGCGTCGGGCAGCCCAATCTGGCTGTGAACCTCGAGGTCGCTGACCGTGCGGTGGCGCTCGAATAGCGCCTCCAGCGCGGCGTGCAGCCCGAGCTGGTCCAGTGCGGCGGGACGCAGTTCGGTGATTATCGCCCTGAGGTTCGTGATGTCCTGCTCGATCTGCTCGATCGCCTGATCGGCAGCTTCGCCGAGAGCGTCGGGGTCACCGCCCCGGCGCGCGGAGGCAAGCAGCACCCGCAGCCCGCCGAGCCCCTGCAACGTCTCGTCATGCAGCTCCTGCGCCCAGCGGCGCCGCTCAGCATCCGCTGCTGCAAGCGCGTCTCGAAGACGCTGTTTGGCCACGCTTTGCGCGGTCGCGACAGCGGTCCCGGCGCTCGCGGCGAAGGCCTTGAGCGTATGTTCATCCTCGTCAGTGAATGAGACTGCTTCGACGCCCTTGTCGAAGGCGATCAGCACGCCGAGCGGCTCGCCACGATGCGCCAGCGGCACGAGGAGCGCTGATCTCGCATCATCGACGCCGAAGCGCTCGGGCGAGATGCGCAGGCGCGCGCGAACATCGCTCACGCGCTCAGCAACACCGCGCACCATCACTTCGCCGGAGGTCGAGCCCGCGACAGGGATTCGTTCTCCTTGAGGGCGACGGGTGTGACCTGCGCTCGCTGTCAGCACGAGCTCGTGTCCTTCGCGCAGCAGGATCACAACGCTGCGTGCGCCGACAAGCGCGCGACCGCGCTTGACGATCAGCTCCAGTATGCGCTCGAGGTCCATGTCGGTGCCGACCACAAGCGCAATCGTCTGTGTCGCCTCGAGTCCGCGTACGGCGCGCTCGAGCTCGCGGCGCTGCTGTTCGGTGCGCTCGAACAAGCGCGCGTTGTCGACAGCGATCGACGTCCAGCGGGCGAGCACGACTGCCGCGTCCTCGTCGGACTGATCGAACTCGCCTCCCTCTTTCTCGGTGAGGTAGAGGTTGCCCCAGGCCTCGCCGCGGATCAGCACCGGCACGCCTAGAAAGCTCTCCATCGGCGGATGCCCGGAAGGAAATCCGTACGACGCCGGATGGGCGCCAACGGAGGACAACCGCAGCGGCTTGGGGTCGTGAATCAGCGAGCCGAGCACACCGCGCCCGCGCGGCAGCTCGCCGATCGCTCGCTCCGTCTCTGGATCGATCCCACGTGTCACGAAGCGTTCGAGCTCCGAGCGGTCCGCGTTCAGCACGCCGAGCGCCGCATAGCGTGCCCCGGTCAGCTCGCGAGCCGTATCGAGCACCCGGGCAAGAACCGCGTCGAGATCAAGCTCCGAAACGATGAACCCACCCGCGTCGGTCAACGCGCGCCAACGCTCATCGTCCAGATCGGCGGTCTTCTTGGCGCCGCCGCCGCTCAAAGACACAGGCTCGCGCCTTCGATTTTGCTGGCTGCGAGACGGACCGCCGGACAGCAAGCGCCCCCAGGGGGCCCGTATGCCCGCCTGCCGTCAGCCAGATGGCGTGGCGAACTCGGCTGGTAGTCCGTGCTCCAGGCTCCGTCGCCCACTTGCGTTTCCTAGAGAGGCACAGTCAGACAGACCGATTCGGTTTCGCGCACCCAGCCGCGTCTGTCGTCTGCAATCGACACCGAGGCCACCCCGGGGAGCGCAACGGCACCGCGCATGACTCTACCGGCCGGATACGGTCGGGTCAATCTCACGGCGTCACAGAGGCTACACTGGTTGTCCTGTTCGCTGGGTCCTTTACGGCCTGCTCTCAATCCTTCGCGCAGGCCTACCGCCACACTGAGACTGCCGAAGAGGAGCGCTCAACGTGACAAAGAGCGACCGTTTGAGGGGTGGCGAGCTGAATGCCGCTCTGACCGACGAGCTGGTCGGGATCCACACCGACTACGCCGGTCGCGGACCGACCAGCGCGTCGACGTTCTACCACGGTAACGCGGTGGTGACGCTGATGCACGACGTCCTGACGAAGGCCGAAAAGGTCTTGGCGCAGAAAGGACGCGCCGACGACGTGAGCGAGGTGCGTGGGCTGTTCCGCCAGGAGATGGAAGCCGACTTCCGCGCCGCTGTGGAGCGCCTCACCGGACATAAGGTGCTCGCACTCCTCAACGGCCACCACATCGAGCCCGACGTCGCGACCGCGATCTTCATCCTCGACGACGAGCTCTGAGACCTTCACGGCGGCTCGAGAGTCTGTGTTAGGTTGCCGTGGCACAGGCGTGCTCCCGCCGGGGTGGCGTCTATGCGCCATATCGACTGATGGGTGCGCACGGGGTGTAGGCCCCTCGTCGGCTCGTCTCCAAAGAGTCGTTGTTTGGAGCCGCATGACCGACCGCACACGTCGCCCTGTCCGCGATCCGCTCGGCTGAGGGTCAGAAGAGCGAATGCCGAGTACCAAGCGGCTCACAGGCGGGGAGCTGAACGCTGCAGTTACAAGCGCGCTCGTGGAATACACAGCGAATACCTCGGCCACGGACCGACCACCGCGTCGACATTTCACCACGGCAACGTGGTCGTCACTCTGATGCACGGAGTCCTCACGAACGCGGAGAAGTCGCTCGCCAAAACCGACCGCGCGCACGTCGTGAACAACATCCGCCAACTCTTCCACGAGACGATGGAGGCCGACTCCCGCGCGGCTGTCGAAAGACTCACCGGCCACAAGGTAGTCGCCTGCATCAGCGGCAATCACCTCGCGCCCGACATCGCAGCCGAGGTATTCATACTCGACGCGGCCCTCTAGCGTAGGCAGACCGCGAATACGTCTCCCGCGTGCTCAACACAATCGTCTACCCGCTTGTCACGACAAACCCGAACCGCTGAACCCGCTCCCGCGCACAGACCTCGTAGCAGCAGCGTGCTTCCGAAGGCGAGCGGGCGTCCTAACACGCGACGGCAACACGCTCGCTCACGACGAGCAGCAGCAGTCCGGGCCGCGCCGGTCGAGACGCTCCCGCGAGGAGGCCCTTAGAGGGCCGTAGTTGCCGGTGGCCCAACTCCCGTGAAACACACGCAAACTCCGTAAACCCGCGGCGGCGCGACGGACAACCGCTGCCCTGGCCGGCGGAGGTTCGTTACCAATCGCAGTGCGGGCCGGTGCGGGTCGGACGCCGCCCTAGCAGCAGCTACACAGCCGATGTCCGGGTCGCTCGTGTTGCGCTACGCGAGCAGGCGCGTAGTTCTCCACTGTTCGCAGCCGTCACTTCGTCGGGTCCGTGAGCCCGCGGGAAAAGGCAGCGGTTAGGCTGCCCAGGTGGTGTTGAGCGAGTTTGCGGCCGACGGGTCGAATGGCGGCTCGGGGGTAGCTGATGGTGTGATCCGCACGGTCGAGTTGACGAAGGTCTATGCGGGGGCGGATTTTCGGGCGGTTGACGGGCTCAACCTCAGCGTCGCGGCCGGCGAGATCTTTGGTTTGCTCGGGCCTAACGGGGCTGGCAAGACGACCACTGCCGGCATGCTCACTACCCGGGTCATCCCGAGCTCAGGACAGGCGTTCGTGGGCGGTATCGACGTGGTTGCCCACCCATCGCTGGCGAAGCAGATCCTTGGCATCGTCAGCCAGCAGAACACGCTCGACAGGCAGCTCACCGTCTGGGAGAACCTGTATTTCCATGGACGGCTTTTTGGCATCGGTGCGCGCGAGTCACGCCGGGTGGCGGATCAGCTCCTTGAGCAGTTCCAGCTCTCGGGCTGGGCTAAGGCCTCGGTCTATGCGCTCTCGGGTGGGATGGCTCAGCGGCTGATGGTTGCGCGCGCGATTTTTCACCGTCCCGCGGTGCTGTTTCTCGACGAGCCGACCGCCGGCCTTGACCCGCAGGGGCGCCTGGCGCTATGGGAGCTACTGGGCGAGCTCAACGCCGAAGGACAGACGATCCTGTTGACCACGCACTACATGGAGGAGGCTGAACGGCTCTGCGGACGCGTGGCGATCATGGACCACGGCAAGATCATCGCGCTCGACACTCCCGCTCGGTTGAGGCAGAGCGTCGGCGTCGACACGATCGTCAAAGTCAGGGCCAGCGGTGACCACGAGGCGTTGGCGGCGGCACTTACGCAAGCGATCGGTGGCGTCACTCACTCGCGACTGGTGGACGACGGCGTCGAGCTCTACGTCAAGGGCGCCGATCGACTGGTGCCCCGTGTCGTCGGCGCGGCCGAGGATGCCGGCTTCGATGTGCTCGATCTCTCAGTCACCGAGCCGAGCCTCGAGACGGTGTTCATCAGCCTCACCGGCAAGGCACTGCGCGACTAATGGCGACGACGGACCTCGCCACGGATCATGAGCACGTGATCTCGTCGCCGACAAGGTCGGCATTCGGCGCGAGCTGGGCGGCGCTGGGGGCACTGATCCTGCGTGACCTCGTGGTCCTCAGAAAGCACACGGGTGAGTTCGTTGTCCGTACGCTGGTGCAGCCGTTCCTGCTGTGCTTCGTGTTCCTGTTCGTGTTTCCGAAGATCGGCCAGCAGATCGGTGGCCGGCGCGGAGGGGGCGCCGGATCGTTCGCCACGGTGCTGGTCCCCGGTGTGGTGGGCATCTCGATCATGTTTCAGGGCGTGCAGTCCGTGGCACTGCAGATGGCAACCGAGTTCGGCTACACGCGCGAGATCGAGGACCGGGTTCAGGCGCCGTGCCCGATCTGGCTGGTGGCGGTCTCGAAGGTCCTCTCCGGATCGGTGCAAGGGCTCATCTCGGCCGCGATCGTCCTGCCGATCGCTTCGGTTGTCCACGCCTCGGGCGTGTCGGCCGACATCTCGCTGCACTGGCTGGTCGTCGTCACGCTCGTTCCGCTCGCGTGCATCGCGATGACAGGGCTCGGGCTGTTGCTCGGGACGACCTTTGAGCCCCGCAACATCGGCCTGATGTTCGGCTTTGTCGTGCTCCCAATCACGTTCCTCGGCGGCACCTACTACCAATGGACGAGGCTCTCTCCAGTCACGCTCGACGGATGGCATTGGCTGCAGACGATCGTGCTCGTCAATCCACTGATCTATGTCAACGAAGGGATGCGCGCGGCCTTCACCAACGCCGCCCACATGCACCTCTACGTCATATACCCGGCGCTGATCGGTTTCAGCGCGCTGTTCCTCGCCGTCGGACTGCACAACTTCCGCCGCCGCGTGCTGTCCTGAGCCGGCGTCGACACGAAACCTCTGGAGCTGCTCGTCGCGCGTTGGGAGCGCCTGGCCGTGGGTTTTTCAGCGCGCTCGCTTTATGTCGAAGGGGGCGTCTGGGTGGAGTTCGGGGGATAGCGACGAGTGATGCTTGGTGGGCCGCCGGACGTTGGTCGCGCGCAGTACTACTGAGCGGCGCGATGAGTCGTCGGCGCGCTGGCGAAGTACTGCTGGCGCCACTGCGCGAAGATCCCCGCGTGATCGCGTTTCGCGCCAGGCGGTCACGTGATGGAGTTGCAGGTCGGCTGTCGCTTCTAGCGGGAGCAGTCGTGGTCAATGCTGTCCCTGACGACGCTTCGCTGATCCAACAACGTGCGCCAGCTGCCTCGCGAACTCAAAGCTTGCGCTTGCCTCCGGCGCCAGGCGCTTGAGCTCGTCGCCGCATAGCGCGGCTGCGGCACGGTAGTGCTCTTCGTAGTTTGCTCCAGCGAACGGAGGGTGATCACCGATGCTTTCCAAGCCATCGCGTGGTCTGATCGTCTCAAACCAAAGGGAGGCAAGATGGTGAGCAACATCGTCAGTACAACAGCGGCGCGTGTCGGTGACGCCGTCGAGGTCAAGGGGCTGCCGGGAAAGCCCGCCAAACGGGGGCAGATCCTTGAGGTGCTCGGGGCCGGTGAGCACGTCCACTTCCGCGTGCGCTGGGAGGACGAGCATGAGTCTCTCGTCTTTGCGACGGAGGGCGAGACGCTCATCCATCGTCCGCCTCACGACAGAAAGCCCTGAACCCCTAGCGGGACTTGTCCTCGGTCGCTCATGTCCACCGGCTACCACCTCGATGCTCTACGAGCGCAGGCGCGTCATGCCCGTCAACGGTATGACATCTACAAAGCCAGGGCCTACGCGCTACGGCCGACGACTGACTCTCGCATGCGCGAACTCCAGCGCGAGTGCGAGGGGGCCGAGGCACGCCTGCGCGCAGCAGAAGCCGAGGAACGGCAACTCGCTGACGGCTCACCGGATTAGCGTCGCCCGACACGCCGCAGCACGTGCTCGCCCATTCACCAGCCCGGCGGTAATCGCCGTATATCGCCCGTGGTCGCTGGCGCGCGTGTTCGCCTTGCGTTCACACCCGCGCCTCCGGAGTGCCCTCCGGACGACCGCCTGAGACGAGGAAACCTAGCGATCAGCAGGTTCGTCGCGGACGCGCCTGAACAGACTCGTAAGCTCGCGATGCATCGCGCCTCCTCCAGAGAGCCGTATTAGGGTCGCACGGCGTCTTCCTCAGCAACGCCGCCGGTCTGGGGAAGAGACCTACCGCATGCTGCAGGAGGATCACTGCGAGACGGAAACGCTCGCGGCTGACCGACGGCACGGGCTGGGTTCAGCGCACGGTGCGTGGATTCGGTTGCGGGTCTCCGACCAGCACGACGTCCAGGCTTGGGTCGCTGGCGACGATCTCGTCCACCAGCGACCGTGCCGACCGACCGGCCCGCCGGCGTAGGTGCGGTGTGCCCATGATGATGTGGGTCGATTGGCACCGGTTCGCGACGCGCGCCACCGCCCGGGCCACGCTGCGGTCCGTTTCCACGATCAGTTGCGCACCGAAGACGGCGGCCAGGCGGCGCAGCTCGTTGACGCGGCTGTTGGTCTCGGGGTCGTCGGCGGGATCGCGAGCGGTGACCCACAGTAGATCCAGCTCGCCCCCCAAGCGTTCGGCGATCGTCCACGCGCGGCGGATGATTCGGTTGGCGCTGGGGTCGGGTTTGACGAGGCCGAGGAACTGGTGAGAGCGCTCCGCGGCGACGTTGCTGATCAGGCGATCTTCGTCGAGCAGGATCTCGGCGGCTAGCCGGTGGGCCTCGACCTCCTCGACGACCTGCAGGAGCGCCACCTCGCGCAGCACGCTGAGGTGCTCCTTGGTGAAGAACTTCTCCAGGGCGATGGGCACGCTGGCGGCGGGAAACACCTTGCCCTCCGCGATGCGGGCTCGTAGCGCTTCGGGTGTCAGGTCGACGACCACCACCTCGTCGGCCTCGTCGATTACCCCGTCGGGCATCGTCTCCTGGATGACGATTCCTGTCTGCTGGCCGATCCGCGCGCTCACGCTTTGCAGGTGCTGCACGTTGACGGTGGAGAACACGGTGATCCCGGCCGCGAGCGCATCCTCCGCGTCTTCGTAGCGCTTCTCGTGCTCGAGCCCCGGAGCGTTGGTGTGCGCGAGCTCGTCGATCAGGCAGATGCTCGGCGAGCGGCGCAGGATCGCGGGCAGGTCGAGCTCCTCGAGCGTCGTGCCGTGCACGACGACACGCCGGCGCGGGATCAGCTCGAGTCCTTCGGCCAGGGCAGCCGTCTCCGCCCGCCCGTGGGTCTCCAGCAGGCCGATCGCGACATCCTGGCCCTTGCTGACCTCGGAGTGGCCTTCCTGGAGCATGCGGCAAGTCTTGCCCACCCCAACCGCCATGCCCAAGAAGACCTTGTGCTGCCCGCGGGGCATCGCGCGATCAAGCCCCCAGCACGCCATTGCCGAGCAGCGCGATCAGCTCGATGCCGATGAAGGGGCGATCAGCCCGCCCACGCCGCGCAGGGCGAGCTCCACCAGAGTCGGGATGATTAGGTGTTGTAGATGACGTTCGAGATCGCTGACCGCGGGGATTCCCAAGCCGGTCACGTTCAGCCGCACGAGACGGCCGGTGGCGGCGCCGACCGAGGCGTCCGGGGCGATGAACACGGCTGGCGCTCCGACTCACTCGTCCGCGGCGAGCCCGATCGACTGCAGCGCCCGCCACACCATCTCCGCGAGCTCCTCATCCTCGGTTTCCTCCGGCGGATTTAGCCCGACATTAATTCCGCCGCGATCCGCCAGCCGGACCAGCAACTCACTGCTCGCCGTGGACCAGAACTCATCCCGTAACGCATGAGCTAGTAGGCGCGCCTCGCTTCGGTCCATCGACGCACCGTATCACCGCTTCCTCACTCAGCTCGACCGGGTGCGGCGGGGGTGACCGCGGCGGTTCGCATCGAGGACGTTGAGGTTTGGGCGGGTGAGCCGGGGCGCGAATACCGCGTGCTCGGGCCACTGCAAGCCACAGTTACGGCCGCCACGATCGTCAGCAAAACGACCGCGATGGAGGACGTCAACCTCAAGCTTCGCGAGCAGGCGGCGCGGATGGGTGCCAACGGATCTCGCCGCTCGCCACCGCGAAGTCCGACCGGTTGTCCGTGCTCTCGACTCGCTTGGATGCGAGCATCTCTGTCGTCCGCCTGCCGGCATGCGCAGAGGACGACATCCAGGCGCGCTGCCCGAGAGCCGACCGACGCTCGCTCGCGCCGGCCATTGCAGAAGCGCGACCAGCGTCGGTCGGCTGACCTGAACGTCGTCGCTCCGAGGAGCGTTCGGCAGACGACTGCTCATCGCGGTGGCTGACCTGAAATACGCCGAGATTGCATCCCTCAGGGGTAGCCGACGAGCCGGCACGGCACGCTGTTGTATACCTCCCCGCCGGCCCCGCCGGCCCCGCCGGCCCCGCTGGACGCGTTGTAAGGGCGGGCTCGAAAATACCGAGAGTCATCGGCTCGGTTGTTTTGCACTGTGCTCGACCTAGCGGCCGCTGACGCCCCACACGGCCGCTGAAGCCAGCGTAGCCCAGCATTTCCCAGACGGCTTTATGCAACAGCCACCGCGCCAAGCGGTCATATCTCGCACATCCCGATCAGGCATCGCGGCTAGGCCGCCCGGTGCGACACACGCGATAGCGCCACCCTGAGCGGCAGCGACCACCGCGCTGAGCAGCACGCTGGCGAAGGCGAGAGTGACGCATGCCGTGAGGGCCTGGATGTCAGGGCGCTAGGAGTCGTGGTGTGGTGTGGTCTGGTGTTCGGTGGCGCGTCGCTGCGCTCGCTCGTCGATCCGCTTGAGGGCGGGCCAGGCGCAAAGCGCGATGAGCACCGTCGGTATTCCGCCGACCGCGAGCGACCAGCGGGCGCTGAACTCCTGGGCGACCCAGCCCACGATCGGGCCGCCGATCGGCGTTGAGCCCAGCCACGCCACAGCCCACAGAGCCATCACCCGGCCGCGCATCGCTGGGATCGCCGCCAGCTGGAGAGTCGTCTTGGCCATCGAGTTGAACGTGATGCTGCCGTAGCCGACGAACACCATCGCGCCCAACTCCCACGCCAGAGTCGGCGCCACTGCCGCAGCGAGGATGGCGATGCCCCACCCGATCGCCGCGAGTGCCAGGGCCCGGGCTCGTGGCGCCTGTCGCGAGGCCGTGACCAGGCCGCCTACCACCGCCCCGGCGCCCATCACCGAAGCCATCAGGCCGTAGGTCGCCGCCCCCTTATGGAAGGTATAGCGTGCCATCAGCGGGAGGCTCACCTGGAACTCCCAGGCCAGGGTGCCGATCACGGCGATCATCACGAGCGGGACGATCAGCTCGGGTGTTCTGCGCACGTATCGTAAGCCCGCGCGGACCTGCCCCTTCTCCTTCGCGACCGCCGGCGCCGGGAGCAGATCGGTCTTTCGCATCATCGCGAGGGAGATCAGCACCGCCACGAACGACACGCCGTTGAGCGCAAAACAGGCCGCCAACCCGAGTACGGCGACGAACACCCCGCCGAGCGCGGCGCCGAACACGCGCGCCATGTTCATCGAGACCGAGTTCAAGGTGACCGCGTTGGAGAGCTCCTCGGGGTGAACCATCTCGGGGATAAAGCTCTGCCGGGCCGGGTTGTCGAAGACGTTGACGCCGCCGAGGGCAAGAGCGAGCAGGTACACCATCCACATCTCGATCGTGCCGGTCGCGATCAGGACCGCGAAGACGCCGGCCAACAAGCCCGAGAGGGTCTGGGTCACGTAAAGGACCCGCCGCTTATCCAGTCGGTCGGCTGCCAACCCGCCGATCGGACCGAACAGGAACATCGGCAGAAAACGGGCCGCGGTCGCAAGCCCGAGCGCCGTCCCACTGTTGGTTAGATGCAGCACCAGAAACGACTGCGCGACGGTCTGCATCCAGGTGCCCACCACTGAGACGAGCTGGCCGCAAAAGTACAGCCGGTAGTTGCGCACCGCGAGCGAGCGCGCGACGTTGCGCAGCTCGAACGCCTGGCGTTGCCTCACGGCGAAACCGTGCACGACAGCCCTCGCGTTCGCCAGTGATGCCAGAAGCCAGTGATCTTAGCCAGGCCGCTTGAACCAAACCGGCGAAGACCCCGACGGGACGACTTCGCTCAGCCGGAGCTCACAACCGACGCCAGGCCCGACCCCGACCGACCTGCGCGACTGCGTCCGCGTGGAGCTCAGCGCTCCCTCGCCGCGCGTTCCGACAGCGACGCTGTGCGGTGCCACCTGACCGGCTCGAACGCTAGCGAGCCGTTCCAGACGTCAAGGACTCACCGGCGACGGCGGCGATCAGCCGATCTATGAACAGGATCTGAGCCGGTTTCAGCCGGCGGCGAGCCTCGTCCGGTGCGAACCACGCCACGCGGTCGAGCTCGGGGAAGCACTCGCGCCGGCCGCTCCGTGGCGGCCATTCCAGCTCGAACACGTTCGACCGCGCCGTGGCCGGATCGAGATCGCCCTCGATCGCCCAGGCATAGACGACCTTGCCCCCCTTCTGGACGATCGTGCCGAGCGGGATCGGCGCCGATCCGTCCGGTTGACAGGAAGGCGCCGGATGGCCGACCTCCTCGGCGAACTCACGCCGAGCAACCGCCAGCAGATCCTCATCGGCGTGATCCGGCTCGCCCTTCGGGATCGACCAGTAGCCCTCATCCCTGCGCGCGAACAACGGGCCGCCCGGGTGACCGAGCAGGACCCCCGACTCGCGGGCCGCCACGGGACGGCGAAAGAGAAGGATCCCAGCGCTCTGCCTCACAGCCATCGACGCATCGTAGGGGCAGCACCGTGACCATTCGGGATCGACCCAAACTCCAGCGTGACGCTCGTCGCGCGATCCGGCCGCGTCACCGCGGCCTATCGACCCACGGCGGACGATCCCGCCAGCGAGACCGCCCCTTTGTCGCGACGATGCAGCAGCCTGGACGTGCTCGCGGTCGCGGTTGTGCTCAGGTTGAGGCGCTTGTTGATCCGGCGGTGGTAGGGGTCGTGGGTCACGCGCGTGGCGGTATTGCTAGCGGCTATGACTTGGCTGAAGCATGGCTTCTGCCAAGAGGTCGACTGAACGCAGGCGCGCATCCGCGTCGGGGGCATGGTGGGCGGTGATCAGCTCATCGGCCGTGGCGCGCTCGGCGAACTCCTCGAGGTAGCTGCGCACGTCCTCGGCGGTGCCCATCGCGGTAAACGTGAGCATCTGATCGACTTGCGCAGCCATACCGGCGGCGAGCAGCTGGTCGGCCTGCTGATCCGTGGCCTCGAACGGGCTCACGCCGATTCTCCGTCCGTACAGTCCGATCGCCCGCGTACGTCTGACAGCCTGAAGCTGGGCCCGTGCTTCCGCGAGGGTGTCTGCCGCGAGGACGTTGACGCCCGCGATGACGTACGGGCTGTCGAGAACATCCGAAGCTGTGAACTCAGCGCGGTAGGCAACGATCGCCTGGTCCAGTAGCTCCGGCGAGAAGTGAGATGCAAACGCGTACGGTAGCCCGAACGCCGCGGCGAGCTTCGCACCGAACAGTGAGGAGCCGAGGATGTAGAGCGGCACGTTCGATCCCTTTCCGGGGACTGCGTCTACACCGGGGACGACGCTCCTACCGCTCAGATAGCCCTGAAGTTCGCGGACGTCTTGCGGGAAGCTGTCCGCAGAACTGGGGTCGCGGCGCAGCGCGAACATCGTGTTCTGGTCAGAACCAGGCGCGCGTCCGAGGCCGAGATCGATCCGGCCGGGGTACATCGCAGCGAGCGTTCCGAACTGCTCGGCGATCACAAGCGGTGCATGGTTCGGCAGCATCACTCCGCCTGCACCAAGCCGGATGGTCTCGGTATGGGCGCCGATGTGAGCGATCAGAACGCTTGTTGCCGAGGAGGCGATGCTCGCCATGTTGTGAGGCTCGGCGTACCAGACGCGCTTGTAGCCGAGCTGCTCGGCGCGCTGAGCAAGCGCAACACTCGCTTCGAAGCTCCTGGCCGCCGTCTGGCCACGCCGGATCGGCGCAAGGTCGAGGATCGATAGGTCCACAGGCATCCAACTATCACTCTAGAGTTCGACGGGATTCGGTCGGAAACGCCACGCTTGGATCCGCCTAGTGCCGCGACCGGAAACGCTTGCGCTGTTTGACGGTGGCCGTTGCCGCATGTCGCGCAAGGCGCGCGCCGGGGGTGCGGGTTTGCGCGTGATTGCTTTCTGCGGAAGCGGTCGCGAGGCTTGACGCTCGGCGGTCGAACAGACGAGTGGTGCGGCATGTGTAGCTCTCGTACTGCGACTAAGTATCGGACACCTCGACGGCGGCGCGATTAGTCCATTCGAGATGGAGAGTCCTCTGGTGAGCCCGATACGTCCTCATTTGTAGGACGCTTGACTGTCCCTCCCTGACGCCGCGTTTTGCGCTAACTCGGCTCGAGCTCCAGCTCCCAGATCGCTGCCTCCCGGTAAGGTTGGTGGCGGTGAGCCGGGAAGCCTGGTCGGCACGTCTTGTGCTGCTCGACCGCCATGTATCGCTATTCCTCCTCCCAGGCATTCCTCCAGTGCGATCGTTGCCGGTGGCGTAGCGGTGTTGCCCGGCGATGAGGCCGCGGATTCCGATGCCGTCGGCGTGGCGGCGCGAGGCGCTGCGCACGAACCTGTGGTTGGTGCCGACGGTCGAGATCGTTCTCGCGGTCGCGCTGTTCGTCGTCACCTATCTGCTGGACCGGGCGGCTTACGACGGCACGCTGAGTCTGCCGTCGTTCGTCAACAGCGGCAGCGCGGATGCCGCGCGGGGGATCCTCACGGCGATCGCCGCGGCGGTGATCACGGTTGTGACGCTCGTTTTCTCGATCACGATCGTGACGTTGACGCTCGCCTCGACTCAATTCGGGCCGCGCATGCTGCGCAATTTCATACGCGATCGGATCACGCAGTTCACGCTCGGCAGCTTCGTCGCGACGTTCGTGTACTCGATTCTCGTGCTGATCTCGGTCGGCCCGGGGCCGCACGGCGATTTTGTCCCGCACCTGTCGATCACCGTGTGCCTTGCGCTTGTGATCTTGGACGTCGGTGTGCTCGTCGTGTTCATCGATCACATTGCGAAGTCGATCCAATTGCCGCGCGTGATCGCGAGCATCGCAGGCGATCTGTCGCGCGCAATCGAAGCTGACGGCGGGCAGGCGCGGGCGGTCTCCCGCAAGGCGGGGTCGTCGCTGTCGGAGGTGACGATGCGCTTGGACGAGGACAGCGGTGTGGTCCGCGCGACGCAGAGCGGCTACCTGCAGTTCGTGCGCGTCGACTCGCTGATTGCGATCGCTGCTGCGAGCCACGCGGTTATCCGCCTGCTCCACCGACCTGGGCACTTCGTCGTCGCGGGCGAGCCGCTGGCGCATGTCTGGCCCGCCGCTGCCGCGCCAGGCGTCGCGCGAGCGCTCGGCGGCACGCATGCGACGGGCCCACACAGGACGCTGACACAGGACCTGTCGTTTGCCGTCGATCAGCTGGTCGAGATCGCGATCCGAGCGCTTTCGCCGGCCGTCAACGACACTTTCACCGCCTTGGCGTGCATCGACTGGCTCGGCGAGGGGCTTTGCAATATCGCGGACCGCTGGCAGCCGGTCAGCGTCCATCGCGATGCGACCGGTCACGTGCGGGTGATCACGGTCACCGTGAACTTCCGCCGGCTGGTCGAGCGCGCGCACGACAAGGTCCGCCAAGCCAGCCGCGCGATGCCGGCCGTGATGATCCGCCAGCTGGACGGACTCACCAAGGTCATGGCGCACGCGACATCACCTGAGCAGCGCGAGGTGCTGCTCGAGCAGGCTGAGATGATCCTGCGTGGTTGCGAGGAGTCCGTGACCGAAGCGGCAGACCGCGCCGACGTACGCCGACGCTACGACCTTGTACATGCGGCAGCGGCGACGGTCGACGCCGCTGCGCACAGCGAAATGACCTGATCACATCTACGCCGTGGGACGACTGCCGCCTTGACGAAATCTTTGTGGTCGACTCGCGTTTCTATACGCATCGTCGATGCTCGCCGTCGCATACTCGTTGGCCGGGAGCCTGATGAACGAACGTCACTCAACCAACACGACAGCAACCGAGCCAGTGAGCGATCGAGATGCTCGCTCGCTCGCGTCCGATGTCGACCCCGATCGTGGCGGCGGCGAATAGATGGTCCCGAGGTGTACGGACTGGCGGCTCCGCGTGCGGGTTCGGCTGGCGCGGAGGAAGCTAGATCACGATCTCGCAGCGGGCCACTCGCCACAGCAGGACAGGCGGTTTGAGCTCCGCGCCGAGCAACTGACTCAGCCGCGTGCGAGAGCGCGTCTGGCGCAGAGCGTTCGCGGCGTAATGGAGCATGTCGGGCACTACATCGAATACACCGACAGCGCGTCTGCGCGCGGCGCTCCAGTCATCATCGACCCCAACGCGCTAAAAGACGCTCGCGACGGTCTGACGGCGCTGGCCGCCCGCCTCGACAGCAGCTCCCCGGTAAGCGCCCGCGGCGTTGTCCTCACACGGTCGCTGGTCAGGCATGGGATCAGCAACGCGTTGTTCGATCGGTCCGCTGAGCGTACGCTGGGCGAGATCGTCGCAGAGGCCCTGGCGAAGATCGAGGGCTAGATGCGGCGCCTCGCCAAGCTTGGTTGTGCCTCCTCACGGGCGCCGCATGCAGGTTTACGAAATCTTTGTGCTCGACCGTCGAATCTTGACGCGCCCTCGATACGCGTGGCTCCATTGTTGGTCACGTGAGACTAGGGGAAGTCGACCGGATGTTGCTGATCAACGCCGAGCGGATTGCGAGACTCGAGGATCGCGTGCGTGAGGTGCAGGCGGCGATCATCCGTGAACTCGAGATCGAGGCTCAGGGGGCGGCAGATCAAGGCCGAGTCGATCAGCTGCCCGTCAAACGTGAACCGCTCGCAGAGCCTCTGCTGAGCTGGCAGTCGTCGCTCCGCCTGAGCGGCCGCGGTCCTGTCTTCTGCGGCGAAGCGACTAAATATCGGAAGGAACTCAATGACTGACGCTGAGCGGATCACCCGGCTCGAGCACCGCGTGCGTGAACTGCAGACAGCGGTCGTCGCGATCGTCCGGGATCTCGGAATCGAGAATCAGGTGGCGGCCGCGGAGCGCACCCGACTCGACGAGATCCGGGCCAAAGGTGACAGCCCCGACGAGCGCCTGATCGAGCTCTACAGCACCTAGCATGCCGCCGCTGCCCCGATGTGGTGCGAGGCCGGGGCGAGGCTGAGGTGGAAGGATGACGATCGCGGTGTGGGCGCAGATCGTCGTCTTTGTTGTCGTATTGACTGCGCTGACGCCGCTGTTAGGCGGTTACATGGTGCGTGTCTACGGGGGTCGCCGGGTGTGGCTCTCGCCGGTGTTCGGGCCGCTGGAGCGTCTCGCCTACCGCGGCCTCGGTGTCGCAACAGACGCGTGGACTATGCGATGAACCCGTCTCGGATGTGATCCGGTCCACCCTCAGGAACCGGTGCGTCTAGGAGACGACCACGCCTGGCGGCAGCGCGGTACGCGCGCGAG
>Ga0182018_10002466_pt1 | contig 18449 bp, 17 predicted proteins | sample 812P2MmetaG_FD_120490 | JGI IMG/M metagenome (GOLD analysis project Ga0182018, IMG submission 120490) | Permafrost microbial communities from Stordalen Mire, Sweden - 812P2M metaG | ecosystem: Environmental > Terrestrial > Soil > Wetlands > Permafrost | place: Sweden: Stordalen | collected... | reverse complement strand
GGCCCACGAGAGGCTCGCAGTCGAGGGAAGCGGGCACGGCGTAGGTGAACGTCGAGCGCAGAGGAACAGGTAGCGCGACCTCGCAATAGCGTAGGGGCATGGCAGCGGAATAGTGTAGCAGCCTGCGCGAATGGATTTGGAGCGGGCTGGTATGGAGAATCGAGGTCAGGCGATCGCCAGCTCGAGTCCATCCTGAAGAACGAGCGAGGGAGCGTATTCGATGTGCAGCACGCGCCTGGGATGGTCCGTGTGCGACTTCGACGAGGAATGGAGAATTAGAGCGCTCATGGCTAGCACGCCGCCTTTTGGAACCACGCAATCAACTGCGATCGAGTCCACAGTGAGTCGGCGAATGGCTTCGCTGTCCAGAATGCCCGTCAGATGCGTTCCGGGCAAGACCCGTAGTGGCCCGTTTTGAGCCGTCGAATCATCGAGATGGAGGCGTAGAGCCAGGACTTGACGCAAAACGCTTTCCGGTGCGAGTGCGAAGATAACTCCTTCCTTCACTGACCAGGGCCCCCAGCCGCTCACGTCTTGCCGCTTAAGAAGAGGCAAGGCCGTGTCTTGATGCCATGCGACCAGCCAGTTGGAGCGTGGCGACTTGTCGAAGAGCGTCGCGCGAAATGGTATTGGGTCACAGCCCAGGATTTCTTTGGCGAGGCCGGCCAGATATGAACCACGAGCAAGTTCGGCAATCGACGGATGACGCATCGCGTGGCGCGAGCCAGCTCGACTACGAGGCAGCGGGTTCTCGGCGAGCCCTCGATTGACACGCGCAATGTCGCTTTCGGGCACGACCTCGGGAATTATTGCGAATCCTCGGTGTTTCACCATCTCGTTCCACATGGAAATTCTTTTTCGTCCCATTTCGTTCAGCAGTATAGACGCGACAGGCGAATTGCGGCCGCGCCAGCTGCTAAGCGGCTTCGACAGTCAGTTTGAGGCCGATTGCTCTGGTGACGGCGACCAACGTGGACAGGCGGGGATTGCCGTGAACCGACAAAGCCCGATATAGGCTCTCGCGCTCTATACCGGCTGCTTTGGCGACTCTTGCAATGCCTTGCGCGTGAGCGAGGTGACGGAGCGCGATAAGCAGAGCGCGAGGTTCGTCGTCATCTTCCAATGCAGCTTTGAGATACTCGGCGGCAAATCCTGGGTCCTTCCGGAGCCGGCGAACCATTGCCTCATCGTGGGAGACACTCGTTTTGCGTTTCATTGAATTCCGGTCCTTTCCTTGTAGTCCATCAGATACCCCAGCGCTTGTTCGACGTCTGACGACTGCCTCCGTTTATCGCCGCCGCAGGAAAGCAGTACACAAACTTTGCCGAGCATCGTGTAGTAGATTCGATATCTAGGTCCCCAATCGATTCGCAGCTCGAACAGGCTCTTCCTGAGCGTCTTGCAGTCGCCAAAGTTCCCGCCGGCGAGCCGGTTGATTCGGCTAGCAATCTTCGCCTGTGCGCGGGAGTCGGCCAGTTTCGTCAGCCAAGCGTCAAAGATATCTTTCCCGGCGCGGTCGAGGTAGTGGCGAGTCTCGATCAGGGCCACTGGTGTAACTTATAAGTTACACGATGGCAAGCCGGCCGGTGGAACGAAGAATTCCATTCGCCAGCAGCCGATCAGAGGCTGACGAGAACGATGCCGACGAAGATCAGGAAGATGCCGAACCACTGGCTGCGGTCCATGCGTTCGTGGAGGAAAATTCGGGCGAGGAGCACGGTGACGGCGCCGTAGAGAGACGCGAGCACGCTGACGACGGCGACGTGGCCGGAGCCGAGACCGGTGTTGTTGGCGACGAAGGCGGAGGTGTCCATCAGGCCGGTGACGAGGAGCAGCCACCAGACGTTGCCGCGCGGGAGCGGAAGTGCTTTGCGGGTGGGCAAGCCGACCAGTAGCAGAACGCTGAACGTGGTGAGCCGGATGACCCAGACGGAGACGCCGCCGCCGATAAGAGGCACGACGTGAAATCCAAGCCACCAGAACATTACGCCATAGCCGACGGCGGCGACGATTGCGAGGGCGGCGCCTTTCGACAGATGCGCGTGGGCGTTATGCGTGTGCGGGTCAATGGCGTGTTTCTCGTCGGGCGCAAAAGTGAGCGCGGCGAGGATCATTCCGATGAACGTCAGCGCGAGGCCGGCTCCGCGAAGGGCGTGGATGCGTTCGCCGCTTGCGACGGCGAGCGCGACGGTAAGCGCCGGGTAGGAAGAGGAGACCGGGCCGGCGATGCTGATGGCGCCAACTTCGAAGGAGCGATAGAGGGCGAGCCCCGAAATGGTATTGATCAGGCCGGCGATGGCGGCGAAGAGCCAGGGTGTCCAACCGGGAGCGAAACTGCGAGTGAAGCCGCCGGTGAGCCAGAGAAAAGCGCTGAGGGCGGTAAAGCCGAAAAACTGCATGACGATGAGCGTGCGGAAGGCGCCGATGCGTCGCGTGGAAAAGCGCGCGGAAAAATCCGCCACACCCCAGCCGAAAGCCGCCGATATTCCGAGGATGATGTCCAAGAAGGCTTTTCTAGGTGCTGGGCGTTATGCGTGGCAAACGCCGAAGAGGGATTCTTCGACTGCGTGACCGGACGTCCGGGCTTCGCCAGGACGAAAAGCAAAGGCGTCCGATCACTTCGCTCAGAATGACAGTCGTTTGCTGGGCGATCATTTTCGTTTCGGAGTCTCGAGGCCGAGAACGGCCATTACTTTCTGCAAGTCCTTCCAGACTTCGCCCTTTGCGGCTGGATTGCGCAGCAGGTACGCCGGATGATAGGTGGCGATTAATTTCGAGCCGCGAAAATCGAACCACTGGCCGCGGAAGCGGGAGATGCCTTCGGTGGTCTGCAGCATCGTCTGCGCGGAGCAACTGCCGAGGCAGCAGATCACCTTTGGCCGAATCACGCCGAGCTGGCGGAGGAGATACGGCGAGCATGTGGCGATCTCGTCCTTTTCCGGCAGGCGATTTTCGGGCGGGCGGCATTTGACGACGTTGCAGATGTAAACGTCCTGGCGGCGGAGGCCCATCGCCTCGATCATTTGCGTGAGGAGTTTTCCGGCGCGGCCGACGAACGGCTCGCCCTGAGCGTCTTCGTCGCGGCCGGGCCCTTCGCCGACGAATACGAGGTCGGCTTTGGGATTTCCAACGCCGAACACGATCTTCGTCCGCCCCTTGTGAAGTTTACAGCGCGTGCAATTCGGGCCGATGTCGTCGCGGATGCGCTCGAGGGAGTCGTTCTCGATTTTTTCCTCGAAGAGCGAGGGCGCGGCGATGGTCGGAATGAAGGCAGGCGCGGATTTGGGCGCCGCTGTCGCGGGTGGGTCCGGAGCGCGGCGTGGCGCTGCGGCTGCAACCGCCGGAGATGAATTTGGAGCGGGGGCGGATATTTCCAGCGGAGTTCCCATCCTTCGCTCCGCGAAGGATGGAGCACCCGGAAACCCGGGCGTCGCCGATTGTTGCGCTGAGCGATCGCGGTAATACGGTCCCAGGCCCAAGTCGTCGGCGTAGCGCAGCCATGCTTCGGCGCGAGTGCGATTATTTTGGTCCACGAAGGTTCAGATTATCCGGGAGAACGCGCGAATTCACAAGGGCGCAAGACTCAGGGAGACGCCTATTTTTTGCGAATACCGAACAATCTGAATAAACCAGCCCCGATCCGGTCTAACGCCTTATACACGCGACGATCGGAATCAAAATGAGACCACGCCAAACCGCCCATAAACAAGGCAGAAATACCGAGCCATGCGTATCCCAAGAAACTGTCGAGCTTATTGTTTAGCGTTAACTGCCCAGCTTCCGGGCTGCTCCTGAAGATTCCGTATCGCGTCAAAATCGGCTCAAAAGCTACAAGAAAACAGGCCCAGACCACGAGCAGCATAGTTGTCTTCCAGTTGTCGCTTATCTTTCCAGTGGAGACTCCGGCACGGTCAACACCAGCGTCAACCATGACAGAGATGTAATGGTCTTCCGTTTTCAGCTTGCGGACCGCGCTGATCCAGTCCGCGAAATCACCTGGATTGTCTTTGCGTATTCGCTTGGTTTCATTGTGAGCTAAACGCGAAATCTTCTTCTCGTATTCGTCCTGATCGTATTCGGAGTCGAATTTGTCATTTACTTCCATGATGTCCGGCAACGTCCATCCAGTTTCCGAGAAGTAGAGCATTTTGCGTTCGATTTCGGACGACGGAACGTTCTCTCGTTTGGCTTCGGCGACAATTCTGGAAATCAGAAACTCTTTGGCTGCACGCGCGTCTGCGAAGCGAGTCATAGATAAACTCTAGACTGCCAGTGGACACTACCCCAGCGTTCCTCCTCGTTGCGTCTGATTACATCTTCGGCTTCACGAGCGCCTGATAGACGGCCGGGCGGCTGATCTGCTCGACGTTGGGCTGATTGGGGCCGATCAGGTGCTGGGTCATGCCGACGAAGACGATGTCGTTCGTGGGATCGATCCAAAACCAGGTATCGGCCGCGCCGATCCAGAAGTATGTGCCCTTGCCGACGATTTCGTCGGCGGTGGCGGGGTCGGTGAAGACTGCGCAATCGTAGCCCCAGCCCATGCCGGGCCGAATCCTTTCGGGGCCGATGAAGAACTCGCCGGTCATCAGGCTGGGCGGCAGGTGATTCGAAGACATCAGCTGCACGGTGGCAGGCGAAAGGATGCGCACGGCGTCAAGCTCGCCTCCGTTGAGAAGCATTTGCGCGAAACGCGAATAATCCTGCGCGGTCGAGACCATGCCTCCACCTCCGGAAGGCATCGTGGGCTGCGATTTGTAGTCACCCAGGCCCAGGGAAGGGGTCGGCGAGGTCGCCTGCAACGCGCCAGTTGAATCTTCGCCGTACAGGGTTGCGAAGCGATTCCATTTTTCCTTGGGGACGTAGAAGCCGCTGTCCCTCATTTTGAGCGGTGCGAAGATGTGGTCATGCATGAAATCAGGCAGCGACTGGCCGGAGAGTTTTTCGACGATGTAGCCCTGCACGTCCATTGAGACGCTGTAAACCCATTTAGTTCCCGGCTGGTAGAGCAGTGGAATGCCGGCGAGCCTGTTGATCATTTCCTGGAGATTTTTCGACGACATTACACCTTGTGCCTGGTAGGCCTTGTCAACCGGGCCTTCGCCGAACAAGCCGTAGCTGAAACCGGCGGTGTGCGTCATCAGCTCGCGCATGGTCGGGGGATGAATGGGATCTTCGACGAGCATTTTGCCGTTCGCGTCCACGCCCTTGAAAACTTTCAGGTGCGCGAATTCGGGGATGTATTTCGAGATGGGATCCTGCGGATTCCATTTGCCTTGCTCATATAGAATCATCATGGCGACGCCAGTGACGACCTTGGTCATGGAGAAGGCGCGGAAAATCGTGTCCGTGGTCATCGGAGCGCCGCTGGCGAGATCTTTCTTGCCGTAGGCGCGAAGCTCGGCCACTTTTCCGTGGCGCGCGAGCAGCGTGACAACTCCGGCGAGCTGCTTCTGATCCACTTGCTGCTGCATCTGCGCGTGGAGGCGCTCGAGCCGTTCGGAGGAGAAGCCGAGCGATTCAGGCTTTGCCGCCGCAGATTCAGCGGCTTTGGCGCTTGCTTGCTGCGCTTGGGTGGAATGCGTACCGCCGACGAGCACCATTGCAACCAGGAGCGACGATGCTGCGACACACAGAACTTTTGTGTTTTTCATGCTGGAGGTTTTAGCGCAGTGGCGGGAAGGAGTCAACGTACCGCGAAAAGGAATTATCGTTTCTGGCCTTCGAGGACTTGATCGAGGATGCGGTTGGCTACTTCGAATTTCGTGAGTTTCGGGAGGGGAAGCTCGCGGCCGTCGCGCAGGAACATGGTGACGATGTTCGTATCCGTGTCGAAGCCGGCGCCTTCCTGCGTGACGTCGTTGGCAACGATCACGTCGGCGCCCTTGCGCGCGAGCTTGTCGCGGGCGTTTTCAGCGAGGTGGTCGGTTTCGGCTGCAAAGCCAACGAGGACGCGGCGGCCATTTTGTCGTACGGGCTCTCGACCAAGCTCGGCGAGAATGTCCGGCGTGGGTTCAAGTTCCAGCGTGAGTCCACCGTCGCCGCGCTTGAGTTTTTGCTTCTGGGCGGCGGTGGGGCGATAATCCGCCACGGCTGCGGCCATGATTACGACGTTTGCATCCGAAGCGCGCTCGCGCACCGCAGCACGCATTTCCTCGGTTGACCGCACGGGCACCCAGTCCACGCTTTCGGGAATTGGCAGGTCCGTGGGGCCGCTGATGAGCACGACATGCGCTCCGCGGCGGGCGGCTGCTTCAGCGAGCGCGTAGCCCATCTTGCCGGAGGAGCGATTCGTCAGGAAGCGCACGGGATCGAGATCTTCACGGGTCGGGCCGGCGGTGATGACGATCGTCTGGCCTTCGAGGTCGCGCCGCAATCCCAGCACCGCGCGAACTTTTTCGACGATGGCGTCGGTTGCGGCGAGTCGCCCCGCGCCAGTCATTCCGCAGGCGAGATAGCCTTCATCGGGGTCCACCACGTGAACGCCGCGCGCGCGAAGTTTTTGCAGGTTCTCCTGCGTCGCGGGATGCTCCCACATGTTGACGTTCATCGCCGGAGCCACGACGACCGGAGCCTTTGTGGCGAGGTAAAGAGTCGAAAGGAAATCCCGCGCGATGCCCTGCGCGAAGTGGGCGAGGATATCGGCGGTGGCCGGCGCGACGAGAAGGAGGTCAATGCGCTGGGCGACGGCGATGTGCTCGATGGCGCTTTCCACGTTCGCGGGCTCCGCGCCACCCGCGCCGAACATTTCGGTGATTACTTTTTTTCCGGTGAGCGCAGCAAACGTGAGCGGCGTGATGAATTCCTGCGCCGAGCGCGTCATCACCACCTGCACGTCGAGCTTTTCCTGCTGCAGGCGGCGGACGAGCTCCGCGGCCTTGTAGGCTGCAACTCCGCCGGTGACGCCGAGAGCGATCTTCATGATCGTTTCAAGAGGGGGCGCAGCAAGCAGCGCCCCTACGGGACATATGATTTTGAGAGGCTGCTACTTGCGGCGCTTGCCGTCCTTGTCCAGCGTGCCCTCGGGCACTTCCGGCAGGGAATACTCAAGGAGCCCGAGAAGCAGCTCTTCTTCCGCGATGCGCGAGGTCTTGCGCGATTTCGGGTTATCAATCATAGGCCGGCCGCCGATCATCAACTGGCGAGCGCGGCGCGACACCACGACAACATATGCAAACTGGCTTTCCGGAATGCTAGTGAGCGGTACCATTAGGACGTCAACCTCCAAAAGATTTCAGAATTTCTCGAATGTGTTCCTCGGTCCGGGCCACCCGGCAACGCGAGCTCAGAGCGATGGCCTGGACTTCGCGGCCCGCGCGCTCAAGGTCGTCATTGACGACGGCGAAATCATAACTGCTATAGCTGAGCATTTCCTGCCGCGCGCGTTCCAGGCGCCGCCGAATTTCGTCTTCCGAATCCTGCCCGCGCTCCCGAATGCGAACTTCAAGATCGGCGCACGAAGGAGGCATGACGAAAACCGCTATGGCTCCCGGCAACTTCTGTTTTACTTGCAACGCGCCCTGGACGTCAATTTCGAGGACCAGGTCTTTTTTCTGTTGGAGCGCCTCGCCCAGCGACTTCAGCGGCGTCCCGTACCAGTTCTTTCCGAAAACCTGGGCGTATTCCAGAAACTCGCCCCGCTGGACCATCTGCTGGAATTCGACCTCGGAGACGAAATTGTACCATTTGCCGTTGCTTTCCGTCTTGCGCGGCGGCCGGGTGGTGGACGAAACCGCCAGCATCGTGCCGGGAAGCTCCAGGATCTTCTGCACCAGCGTGGATTTTCCCGAACCCGATGGCCCGGAGACGATCAGCACCAGCGGTTCGGTTGGGCTCATTCGATGTTCTGCACCTGTTCGCGGAGTTTTTCGATTTCGGATTTAATTTCGAGCGCCAGTCCCGTGATCTCGAGGCTCTCGGCCTCGTTTCCGGGAGTTTTCGACAAAAGCGTATTGGCCTCGCGCTGCATTTCCTGGAGCAGGAAGTCGAGCTTCTTGCCGACGTCGGATGAGCCGGCGAGCAGGGACTCGAACTGGCGGACATGACTCGCGAGACGCGCCAATTCCTCAGACACATCGCTGCGCTCGGCAGCAAGCGCCGCTTCCTGCGCCAGACGCGCCGGATCAATCGAGGCTTCGCCGAGGAGTTCCTTCAATCGCAATTCGAGTCGGCGGGCGAACGCTGGCCGGGCGCGCTCCGCGAGCGCTCCGACGCGGGCAGCATGGCTCGCAATAGTGGTTAGACGGCCGGACATGTCGTCGAACAGCGCGCTCGCTTCCAGTTCGCGCATTTGGTCCAGCTTGTCGAGCGCCTCCGTGAGGCACCGGGCGACTACTGATTCGAGGCGCGCGATTTCGTCGTCGGACGACGCAGGACCGGCGGAAGAACCGATCACTCCGGGCAAGCGCAGAATGGAAGCGAGGTCGGGTTCGGCCTTCATGCCGAACTGCGTCCGCAGATCTGCGGCGGCTCGCAAATACGCCGCCGCGACCTCTTGATTCACGGCGACGGCTGCCGGTCCAGCGAGTTCATAGCGCAGCGTGACGTCGAGATGGCCGCGGCGCACGCGCTCGCGAACAATCTGCCGGATGCGAGGCTCAAGCGGCTCAAAACCCTCGGGAACGCGCAAATGCAGATCGAGGAACCGGTGATTGACGCTGCGCACGGAGATGCGGAGGCCGACGCCATTCTCGGCGGCCTGTGCCTGTGCGTAGCCGGTCATTGACCTAAGAGACTTCGAGCCTTTTGACGCGGCCGCGGATGGATTGGCGAGCTGGGATTTTGTGCCGGACATTTTCACTCGAGACCTGCGACGCGCGTTACGGGTTCGGCGTCGCGAAATTGTATCTCGTACAGGCGCGCGTAGATTCCATTGCGCGCCAGAAGTTCCTCGTGCGTGCCGCGCTCGCGAATCGCGCCATCGTCGAGCACGGCGATCATGTCCGCGCGGCGGATCGTCGAGAGGCGGTGCGCGATGACGAACACCGTGCGGCCGGTCATCAGATTGTTCAAAGCCTTCTGCACGAGCATCTCGGATTCGGAATCGAGCTCGGAGGTCGCCTCGTCCAGGATCAGGATCGGCGCGTTCTTCAGCAGCGCGCGCGCAATCGCCAGGCGCTGCCGCTGGCCTCCGGACAGCCGCTGTCCGCGGTCGCCGATCACCGTATGATAGCCCTGCGGCATCTGAATGATGAAATCGTGCGCCATAGCGGCCTGAGCTGCCGCGACGATTTTTTCGTCGAGCATGTCCGGGCGGCCGTAGCAGAGGTTGTTGCGCACCGTGTCGTTGAATAGGATGGTTTCCTGTGTGACGATGGCCATCTGCTCGCGCAGCGAGCGAAGCGTGCAGTCGTTCACACCATAGCCATCGATGGTGATTGCGCCCGTGGTCACTTCGTGAAAGCGCGGTAGAAGATTCACCAGCGTGGTCTTTCCCGCGCCGCTCGAGCCGACGATCGCGACGACGGAACCGGCGGGAACCCTCAGGTCAATACTTTTCAGGATGAGCGGACCGCTGTCGTAGGCGAAGCTGGCGCGCTCAAACTCGATAGACCTGGAAAACGGCGGCAACGCTTTCGCGCCGGGTGCTTCCATTATTTCGCTCGGCATATCGATGAAGGCAAAAACCTGCTTGGAGACCCCAGCGGCCTGAAGGAACAGTTGATACACATTGCCAAGGCGTTTGATGGGTTCGTATGCCTTGAACAGAGCGAAAGCGAACGACGCAAATAAGCCGAGCGTCATGCGGTCCGCCTTAATCTCATTACGTGCGACGAGTATAACGAGGGCGATTACGACGGCACCGAGGAGATCCATAACCGGCGAGGTGGCGGCGAAGGCCCTGATCCAGCGCATGTTTTCGTGAAGAAGATTGCGTGCGGCCTCACGAAACTTTCGGATTTCGAATCCTTCCATCCCGAACGCCTTCACGACGCGATTTCCCGAGATGGTTTCTTGCAGTATCTGGCTCAAATCGGCGAGGCGCGAACGGCTTTTCTCCGACGACCGGCGGATTTTCCTGCCGAACTTGCTTACCGGCCAGACGACGAGAGGGATCAAGATCGCAGAACCCAAAGCCATGCGCCAATTGATGACCATCAGGACGGTAACAAAAGCGATGAGAGCGAATATCTGACGGAACCCTTCAGCGAACCAGTCCGAAAAGGCGTTGCGAATCTGTTCGATATCGGCAATGACGGCGGACATCACGCGGCCAACGGGATTGTGCTGAAAGAAGCCGATCGGCTGCTGCACGACCTGGCTGTAGACCTGATTTCGAATATCGGTGACGACGGAAAGTCCCACATGCTGGATCAAGATGCTGCCGATGTATTCCGCTGTGCCCTTGACGATGGTCATAAGCACGAGCGCGAAGGCGAAGACGGTCCACACATTGTGAAAATGGCGCGGCGCAAACGAATGCAGATCAACTATGTGGTGCGTCCAGGGAATCTGAAACAGCGTCAACGCTTGAGTCGTAGAGTGTGGGTTCAAGACCACGTCCACCGCGGGGCGCAGCGCGAAAGCGACGAGGAACTCGACGACGCCCATCAGGGCGATCAGAACGATACCCACCGCGAGGCGCGGCGTATAGGGACGCAGGTATCGCAGGAGCCGCCGGATTTCGTCGTGCTCGGTCACGCGCGGAATGCCGTCCATGGTTTCGGTCGCCAAATTCCGTATGGTGGAAGCTTGCCTAGCCTAAGCATCGCCCCGGCATCTTGCAAGGCGTAATCGCAAAAGGGGTGCCATCGCGAGATCAGGAAGCGGTCTTTTCCAGATCGCGGTGCACGACCTTGGCCGAATACCCCTTGCGCTGCAGCGAGCGCCGAATCACCTCGGCAAGCGCGACCGAGCGATGGCGTCCGCCCGTGCAACCGAGCGCGACGGTCAGGTAGCTTTTGCCTTCGCGGATGTAATGGGGAATCAAATATCCCAAAAGGCTCTCGATGCGGCGCAGGAATTCTCCCGTCTGGGGGAACGAGCGAATGTAACGCGCGACGCGAGGGTCCCTACCGCTGAACGGGCGGAGGCGCGGAACGAAATGCGGATTCGGGAGAAAGCGCACGTCGAAGACGAGGTCCGCGTCCGCGGGAATTCCGTAGCGAAATCCGAAACTTACCACCGACACCAGCAGGGGACGGCGGCCCGAACCCTGAAAGCGCTCGGTGATGAGCTGGCGCAGCTCGTGCACGCTGAATTTTGAAGTGTCAATTATGACGTCGGCGAGCCGGCGGATCGGCGCCATGCGCCGCCGCTCCTCGCGAATTCCGTCGGCGATGGAACCGCCCTTGCCGAGCGGATGCGGGCGGCGCGTTTCGCTGAAGCGGCGCTGGAGGACGGCGTCACTCGCTTCGATGAACACAAGCGTTGCGGCGCGTTCGCTGGTCAGCTCGCGATAGATTCCCGGCAACTGGGCGATCTGAGCGCCCTCGCGAGCGTCCACGAGCAGGGCTGCGCGTTCCACCTCGCCACGTCCGCCCTCGTACAGCTCGCTGAAAGTGGGAATCAGAGCAACGGGAAGATTATCCACGCAGTAGAAGCCGAGATCTTCGAAGGTGTTGAGGACGGATCGTTTGCCCGAGCCGGACAGCCCGGTGAGGATGACGAGTTGGTGGGTGCTTCGTTTCCGGGCGGAGGGCGTCACGGCGAAACGACTAGACCTTTACCCGGCGGCGGTGCGTGCTCGGGATGCGCAGATCTTCGCGGTATTTTGCCACGGTGCGGCGGGTTACGTGGATGCCTTCCTCGCCCAATTTCTTGGTGATCTGTTCGTCCGTGAGCGGGTGAGCCGTGTCTTCCTCTTCGATCATCTGCTTGACGCGCCGCTTGAGGGACAAGAGCGACATTTCGCCGCCCTGGGGTCCGTTGACTGATTCCGAGAAGAAGCTGCGCAGCTCGAGCACGCCTTGTGGAGTGTGAACGTATTTGTTGGCGACGGCGCGGCTGACAGTCGAGGGGTGCACGCCCACTTCCTCGGCGACTTCCTTGATCATCATCGGTTTCAGGTGATCGGGCCCGTAATCTAGGTAATCTCCCTGGCGGCGCAGGATCGAATGGCACACGCGCAAAATGGTGTGCTTCCGCTGTTCGATATTTTTCATCAACTGGATGGCGGCGGTGAAGCGTTCCTTGACGTAGTTGCGGACGTCGCGGTCGGCGGCATCGCGCGAAAGCAAGCGGCGATAGGTGGGGCTCAAGCGGAGCTGCGGCACGTCGTCGTCGTTCATGAAGACTTGCCATTCGCCGTCAACTTTGCGGAACTGGACATCCGGCTCGACCAGCCGCGGCTCGATTTTGTTGTAGCGCAGGCCGGGCTTGGGATCGAGGCGCTTGATCAAGTCCACGGCGCGCTTGACGAGCTCGATGGGGCGATTCAGCGCGCGGGCGACTTCCTTGAGCTGGTTATTTTGCAGCAGCTTCAAGTGATCGGCGATGATCTGCTGCGCGAGCGTGTTCTGCGGGTCAATCAACTTGACCTGCATGATCAGGCATTCCTCAAGATTGCGCGCGGCCACGCCGGGAGGGTCGAATTCCTGCACCACGGCAAGAGCTTCCTCGACATCATCCATCGAATAGTTTCCCGACTGCGCGATTTCATCGAGCGTCGCCGAAAGGTAGCCGTTCTCATCGAGGTTGCCGACGATCGTGTCCGCGATCTTACGGACCGTTTCGGTGCAGATGCTCACACTCAATTGCCACGCGAGGTGGTCGGTCAGGCTCGCCGGCGAGGAGAGGAACTTGTCGAACGAAGGTTTCTCGATTTCCTCGTGCTCGCCGCCCGCGGCGCGCTCCGCGCCCGTGTCGAGGTATTGCCCGAAGAAAGAACCGAAATCGAATTCATCAAATGGGTTGGGTGCGGGAGTTTCCGGAACTTTTTCCGTTTCCTTTTTGAGGAACGCTTCGTCGGTGTAGCTGTCGGCGGTGACGCCATCCTCGGCCAACTCTTCCAGAACCGGATTCGCCATGATCTCCTGATTGATCATCTCTCGAAGCTCGAGACGGTTCAGCGCCAGCACGCTGACCATCTGGACGAGGCCCGGCGTCAGAATCTGCTTCTGCGCCAGCCGGAGATGCAATTTGGGTGCGAGCCAGTTCATGGTGTCAGTTCAGCTTGAAGCCCTCTCCAAGATAGATGCGGCGAACGTCGGGGTCCGCAGAAAGTTCCGCGGGAGTTCCGGCCGCCAGGATTTTGCCGTCGCTGATGATGTACGCGCGGTTTGTGACCGCCAGGGTGTCGCGCACGTTGTGATCGGTCATCAGCACGCCGATTCCCGCTTGGCTCAGATCCCCGATGATCTTCTGTATGTCCACGACGGTGAGCGGATCGATCCCGGCGAACGGCTCATCGAGGAGAACGAAGGACGGGGAGAGCACCAGCGAGCGCGCGATTTCCAGGCGCCGCCGCTCGCCGCCGGATAGCACGTGAGCCTGGCTGTACCGAATTCCCTCGAGTCCCATTTGCGCCAAAAGCTCCTCGACGCGGTCGCGCCTTTGCTCGGGAGTGACCGCAAGCGTCTCTAAAACAGCCAACAGGTTCTCTTCGACAGTCAGTTTGCGAAAGACCGACGGTTCCTGGGGGAGGTAGCTGATGCCGCTGCGGGCCCGCAGATACATGGGGAGGTCGGTGATATCCTCGCCGTCCAGCATGACACGCCCGTAGTCCGGACGCGCTAGTCCGACCAGGATGTAGAATGTCGTTGTCTTTCCTGCGCCGTTCGGCCCGAGCAGCCCGACCACTTCGCCCTGTTGAATCTCCAGATTAATGTCGTTAACGACCTTCCGACCTCGATACGACTTCCTCAGATCGGAGGCTTGGAGTTTCAACATACCGGTTCATTTCTCAACCCGGTGCTTGGTTAGTGTGCGCGAACCTTCTTGCGAATCAATCAAAATCGTATCATTGGCCACAAAGAAGGTCAACGAATGGCCCGTGGTTGTGTCGCTGGAAGCATCAGCAATCGTGGGTTTGCCGCCGGAAAGCACGAATTTCCCGTCCGCGGCGGTGTATTCGGCCTGCTCGGCCATGGCGCGGCGGTCTCCTTGGCGCACAACCACCCTCCCCTGAGCCAGCGCCCTTTCGAGCTGCCGGCCCCCCGGTGCGCTCGCTGATGCGCCCGGGGAGACCTTTGAACCCGGTGCTGGTGCGCGGCCCCCTCCCGCTCCAGGCGGTGCTGCGTTGAGGAACAGGTCCAGAGTCCGGGATTCGAGATAGCCCTGGTCGGAACTGGCGATTACACCGCCTTCAAGATGCGCCTTCCCCTGGTCGCTCCAGTAGGTCAGGGTCGGCGCCAGGACCTTCCACAGCGTGGGGCTTGGACCTGCGCCGGAAGCCGGTTTGGAGGCTGGGCCGGTTTGAGGATTGGGCGTGGAGCCCGCGTGTATTGCGGGCATCGCCGCGAACGGCCCAGAAATCTGCGAGAAGACCGCGACGACATGTCCAGTGGCCTGCAACTTTTTATCGTCCTGCCAGACTTCGATCTGATCGCTATCTAGGACTGAATCTCCCTGCCACAGGCGCGCGTGTCCGGTGTAGGTAACGATCACGTGGTTCGAACCGACCGTGCCGGAAAGCGCGTCCGCGGAAATATGCGCGGTTCCAGAGCCGAGGCTAAGGGCGTCTCCCTCGGCGGTGGGTACATACGTGGATACCACGCCGCCGGTGGCGTGCAGCTCTCCCGATTTCTGATTGACCATCACATTGGCGGCCGTCGTGCGGCTCATCGCGTCGGAAATTACCGGCGATCCGTCCATCGTGATTGTGTCCGTGGCACGAACGATATGGGCATGGTCGGCGGTCGCCTGGCGATCGGACTGCTGAAAGCGGACGCTTCCTTGTTGATCGAGCGTGTCCCAATCACCGTGTGCCCCGAACGTGGCGACCAACTCCGCGGCCGAAAGCACTTGCGGCGCGGCGTTGCCGATCTGCCGGCGGACTTCGACGCCCGAATGCCCGAATAATTTATCGAGATGCCCGCTGGGTCCCAATTGGGCCACAAATTTCTTCGCGCGCAGTGTGGTGACGTCGGTACTGCTCCTGGATTCAATGGTGGCCGGCGCGAGGGTTTCGGCGCTCTCAATTCTTTGCTGATCCGCTTTTCCGGGTGGCTCGCCGGGACGCCCGGCGCCGGAGCCGGTGGAAAATGTGACGCGCAACGCGTCCGTTTTCAAAATATGCGAATCGCCGCCTTGATGCGACTCCGCCGTCACTGCACCGGTCGCGGTCATGTCCTGAATGAGATTTTTCTGTGGCACCATGGTGAATTCCGCGTGCGCGGCGGAGAATCGATCCGTGCCGGACGCCGTCTGGCGCGTGCCCGCAATGTTGCCGTGCGCGACGACGTGCTCGACCCAGCCATCCGGATTCAGGACTGCCTCAAATCGTTCAGCCGTAACTGAGATCTTCCCGCCGCCATCTGCGGTGCGAATTTGCGGGTGGCCCTCGGCGACAGCGCGCCGGGCGTGATAATCCGCGTCGAGTTCCACCAGGAAAGTATCCGCGGACAATTCGCGGGCGCCTTCCTTCACAGTCGCTGGCCCCTTGAGCACCGCGGTGCGGTCGGCGCGCCGGATTTCGAGGCTGCTTCCGGTCGCGGTTACGGGCATGCCGCCTGTCTGACTCGAAGCGTTCAGCTCGAATTCAACCGCTTGTTCGACGCGCACGATCGAATCGCTAGTGCTGTAGGTCACTCCCACGCCGTGCCCCTGGCCCGAGGGGAAACGAAACTCCACTGGAGCGGGAGTGGAGGCTTCGCCCGTGTTGCGATTGAACGAGAGATTGCTGGTTTTCACTTCGAGGGTGCCCGTGGAAAGCAGGCCCGCTTGCCCTCCCGCTAGCGCGGTCGCCGGGTGCGCATTCGCCAGGTCAATTTCCACATCGCCCTCGCAGCGGACGTCCTGCGATCCTTCATAGCTACATTCGCGCGTGTGTATGTTGTCGTTGCGGCTCCCGTCGCGTCCGTAAAGGGTGATCCACACGTCCTCAAGCACGGCGCGGTTTTGATCCTTATACTGCGTGGCGTGGGACGCGCGGACGGTGAAGATCGTTCGATCCTGCTCCACTTTGGAGAACGAGAACTGCGCCGATTGCTGCTGCACCGTCACGGGAACGGCCACGGGCGCGCCGCGGTTCGCGCGAGCTCGCCGAAGGGCGCGCTCGGCGTACACGCCGCCAACCGCCAATGCGATCAGGCTTGCGGTGATTGCCGCCCAGCGCGCGTAACGCGCGGCTTCCCGGTTGCGCAATGAAGGATCTCCCTCGTTTCGTTAGAAGCCGAGTATAGGCGAGTGGTTTTCGCGCCACAACAAAGTTAGAGATGTCCGGTTACCGCGATGATCAGGACCTAGGCGAAGAGAATTGGCAGATCCATTTTGGCTGGAAATCCTCTTCGATTTTTCCGAGTTTGACATCGTTCACTACTCACACTAGGCTTCCGTCGGAAACGCATGGTGTCTGTCGATCGAAGGGCTTCCCGGAGCCTCTGCAGCAGCGGCTGTTTCAGCTAGGAGATACATGAGAGAGTTCGTGCGCGTGACGCTTTGCGTAATCTTTCTTCCACTGGCGATGATGGTATCTGCCTCGCAAGCAAGCGGGCAGGACCGCACGCAAAACCGCTCAATGGTTATTTCACGAAGGGGAGTTGTGTCGGCGGAAAACCCATTGGCGGCGCAGGCTGGAGCGAGTGTGCTGGCCCACGGTGGCAACGCCGTTGACGCGGCAGTCGCAACCAATGCGGTCATGGGCGTGGTTGAGCCCATGATGAACGGAATCGGCGGCGATCTTTTTGCGATCGTTTATGACGCGAAGACAGGGAAGCTTTATGGCCTGAATGCAAGTGGTTGGGCTCCCGCGGGACTTTCCGCCGAGTTTCTCAAGAGCAAGGGCATTACGGGGATGCCACAAAAGGGGATTCAGTCGGTGACGGTCCCGGGCGCAGTGGATGGCTGGTCAAGCCTGCTTGCGCGTTTCGGCCGCAAGAAATTCTCCGATGTGCTCGCGCCCGCCATCTATTACGCGCGCGAAGGTTTCCCTGTGCCCGAATGGGATGCCGCGTATTGGGCGGACGGGTTGGATCTCTTGAAGCAGGATAGGAATGCCGCGGCAACTTACCTGCTGGATGGTCACACACCGCGAGTGGGCGAGATTTTCCGCAATCTCGATCTCGCGCATTCGCTTGAATCGATCGCTTCCGGCGGCAGAGACGCCTATTACAGAGGCGAAACTGCGAAGAGTATTGTGGCACTATCCGCCAGGCTGGGCGGCACGATGACTCCGGAGGACTTGGCCGATTATTCAAGCGAATGGGTCGAGCCGATTTCGACCACGTATCACGGGTGGACCGTCTATGAGCTTCCGCCGAACGGGCAGGGAATCGCGACGCTCGAAATGCTGAACATCATGGAAAGGTTTCCTCTCGCGCAGTTCGGCCATAACTCCGCCGAAGCTCTCCACGCAATGATCGAAGCGAAGAAGCTGGCCTACGCCGATATGTATCGCTACGTCGCGGATCCCAACTTCAGCCAGGTTCCCGTCCACGGAATGCTCTCAAAGGAGTACGCCAGCCAGCGCGCGAAAATGGTCGAGATGGCCAAGGCGAATTGCGACGTTCTGCCCGGGGAGCCGGAGCTTCCAACGAGGGGCGACACGACTTATCTGAGCGTCACCGACAGCGACGGGAACATGGTGTCCCTCATTCAGAGCAACTTTTCTGAGTTCGGGTCGGGTCTCGTGGCGGATGGAACCGGTTTTGCTCTCCACAATCGCGGAGGGCTTTTCAGCGTCGACCCCGGTTCCCCCAATAAGCTCGCCGGTCACAAGCGGCCTTTGCATACGATCATTCCGGGTTTCATGACCAACGGGCAGGAACGGATTGCGTTCGGAATCATGGGCGGCTTTAACCAGGCGCAAGCGCACGCGCAATTCGTCTCCAACGTCGTCGATTTCGGAATGAATATTCAAGAAGCTCTGGAGGCCGCCCGGTTCAGCAAGCGAACTTTTGCAGGCTGCGATGTCGATATGGAGGATCGCATTCCGGCCGGTATTCGTGAAGACCTTGCCAAGCGCGGCCATCAAATTATTCTTCACGGTGCATACTCCGCCATCGTGGGCGGCGGACAGGCTGTGCAACGCGATATTGCCGCCGGGGTGAACTACGGAGCCTCCGATCCTCGAAAAGATGGCGAGGCGATTCCTGAGCCGTTCCCGCAAGAATGACGCGCCGGGCGCGACGGTGGAGATGGCTCCTGAAAGAGCTTGCGGTGCATGCAGCAAGCATAAGAAGGACGATACCGGCCGGGGTTCGATTGCGCGGCTAACTCCCGATAAGCCGGGTGGTCTCAATGGGTCGACGCAACACTTTCTTGAAGTTTACTCGCAGGAGTCTGAAAACCTAAAGTTTCTCGTGGGCGTTGATTTAAGCGCAGCGCCACTTTGTCCAGATCCGACTGGG
>Ga0182018_10002465_pt1 | contig 18450 bp, 13 predicted proteins | sample 812P2MmetaG_FD_120490 | JGI IMG/M metagenome (GOLD analysis project Ga0182018, IMG submission 120490) | Permafrost microbial communities from Stordalen Mire, Sweden - 812P2M metaG | ecosystem: Environmental > Terrestrial > Soil > Wetlands > Permafrost | place: Sweden: Stordalen | collected... | reverse complement strand
GGTCCCCGGCGCCCGTACCCGGTGATGCTCAACCAGACGCGCCCGGACTTGGATTGAACTTGTTCGGGCCCCGAGCCGAGTTGCTCGAGGACCCGAGGGCGAGATGCCTCGATCACCACGTCGGCCGTCTCGACCAGCTCGTGCAGCTGGGCTTTGCCGCGTGCCGAGGACAAGTCGACGACGACGTTGGACTGATCGGCCGGGTGGAGGTGTCGGTAGAAATCGGGTGTCTCCCGTGCTCCATCCGGACGCGAAACCGACTCGACCTTGGTGACCGCGGCACCGGCGTGCGACAGGACCCGTGCGGTGAGCGGTCCCGCCCACAGCGAAGAGAGGTCCACCACCTGTAGTTGTGACAGGTCGGGCGCGTGGCGCGATGGCCATCGCCGAGTTGCCGACAGCGGGACCGGCGTGTCGAGTGCGATCGAATCGAACTGGGCTGCGGCCATGTCCAAGAGGCGAGCCCGTTGCACCGCGTCGGCTCCGGGCCGACCCGCAGCCCAGCAGCCCAGGGTCACCCAGTGATCCTCGGCGATGGGGCCCTCCACGAGTGCCGGTAACACCTCGAGGTCCCAAGGTCGGGCCAAGCTGATGGCGATCCATCCATCGCCGCTGGGGAGGATCCGGCAAGCGCCGCTGGCCGAGCTGCGCCCGCTGGGCCACCGTCCGAGGAGTCGGCCACGGACCGTCAGTTCGTGATGCCAGTCGAGATGCCCTGCTCGGGTGGCCGGCGCTGTTCGACCGTTGATCTCATCGGCGACTATCTGTAGAAGGCGAGCCTGCGGGTCCGCCAAGGTGAGCTCGTCCGCGGAACCGGCATCGATCGGTCCAAAGGGCATGGCGGCGACGCTAATGGGCGGTTTCAAAGACGAGCGACCCCAGGCGGAGCGGGCGGTTCGTCGGGCCCTCGCCGTAGGATCGCCAACCATGAGCGAGCGGTTGACCGGTGATCCCGGGTCGAACGACCCGCCGTCACTTAACCTCACGCGGTCGCCGGTCGAGCAGCCCGCCCTGGTGGTCATCGACCTGGACGATCCGCGATCGACGGCGTTGGAGCGTCTGCCGGTCGCCTTCGCTGGAGTGGTGGTGGGTCTGTCGCGCACCGCGTCCACGGGGTCGAGACCGGATGTATCGGCTGGAGTCGACTTTGTGCTCGTGCCCGGAGAGGTGACCCGGGTGGGGCCACGTCATCACGCTGTGTGGGTGGCTGCCGCCGATATCGATGCCGAGCTATCGCGCGTTGACGATGCGTTGAAGAGGTCGCCGATCGCGGCCGTCACGCTTATGCAGGTCCTGCGAGCCGGGTTCGCTGCGTCCCTCGAGCGCGACCTTCTCGTCGAGTCACTCGCCTATAGCGCGCTGCAGGCGGGCGTGGAGCACCTCAGTTGGCTGGGCGGCAGGCCGACCCGGCGCGACCACGGTGAGCAGATTGGCCCACCGGTCATGCTTGAACGCGACGGTGGGATGCTGACGATCACCCTCAACCGTCCGCAGGTTCGCAATGCCTTCGATGTCGGGGTGCGTGACGGGCTGCAGGAAGCCCTTGAGCTCGTCGCGTTGGACCCGAGCATCGAGCACGCGAAGGTCGTCGGCGCCGGCTCCGACTTCTGCAGCGGCGGTGACCTCGACGAGTTCGGGACGGGCCCCGGGCCGACTGCGTCCCACTTGATCCGGACCACCTGTAGCCCGGCGCTATGGCTCTCGCGCGTCGCGTCCCGGGTGACCGTCGAGATCCATGGCGCGTGTGTCGGCGCTGGGATCGAGATAGCCGCTCTGGCCGGCCGCGTCGTAGCGACGACCGACGCCAAAGTTCGGCTCCCTGAGGTTGGGATGGGCCTTATCCCCGGGGCCGGGGGAACGGCCAGCCTGCCGCGGCGGATCGGACGACATCGGACGGCGTGGCTGGCTCTCAGTGGAGGGTGGCTCGACGCGGCGACAGCGTTCGCGTGGGGTCTGGTCGACGAGGTGCGCGAGCCCGACCTTGAACCGTCGGCACTGGTCCGATGACCGGGTGCGCCTCGACGCTCCTAGGATCGCGCGTCGTTTAACTCGGTATAGTTTCCGATAGGAGTCAGGGTTCCTCGCGGGAGCGTCCCGGCGAGTGGCATAGCCGGGTTCGACTTGCGTCGGCGAAAGGCCCAGGAGCGTGTGAATGGTGCGTCAGGTCCCGCTGGTCGACTATCTGGTGTTGGGCGACAACCCGCATCTAGTGGCGCGGGAGTGCGAGCAGTGTGGATCCCGCTACTTCGGCCGCCGCAACGCGTGCGCCGGATGCTTCGGGACCGACTTCAAGACGGTCCGGATTTCTGACGAGGGAACCCTGGAGACCTTCACCATCGTCGCCCAGGCCGCACCGGGAATCCCGGTCCCTTTCGTTTCGGGAGTCATCGACGCCGATGGAACAGCCGTGCGGGCCAACGTCGTGAACGTCGAACCGAATCCCGACAAGGTCACCATGGGCATGAAGCTTCGACTGACCACGTTTCCGATCGGAGTCGACGAGGCCGGCGTGGAGGCGATCGGTTTCGGATACGAGCCGGTCGGATGAGTCCCGAACCGAGAGGAATGCGATGAGTGAGGACATCTGGATCCTGGGCATCCACATGACCAAGTTCGGGAAACACCCGGACAAGGACACCTTGGACCTGGCTTCCGAGGCCGTGATGGGCGCATTGGCAGACGGCGGCGTGACGATGAAGGACATCGGTGTGATGGGGGCCGGAAACCTCATGGGAGGCGCCGGAGGGATCGGCCAGATGCTCCAGAAGCAGGTCGGCCAGACCGGGATCCCCGTCTACAACGTGGCCAATGCTTGCGCCACCGGCGCCACCGCGCTGCGAGTTGCGGTGATGGCGGTGAAGGCGGGAGAGGTTGACTGCGGCCTCGCGGTGGGCGTCGAGAAGCTGGCCGGGGCCGGGCTGTTGGCCGGCGGTAGCCGGGCGGACGACTCCAAGACCTGGACGCCCCAGGGCCGCCAGGGGGCGGTCGCGCCCCTGGATGGCCGCGTCGGGACCGACACGATGCCTGGGGTTTTTGCCCAGATCGGCATGGAGTACGGGCACCGTTACGGCGGAACGTCCTTCGAGCTCTTCGCACGGATCAGCGAGAAGAACCACTCACACTCGACCCTCAACCCGCTGGCCTCCTACCAGAAGAAGATGAGTCTGGAAGAGATCATGAGCGACGTCATGATCGCCTACCCGAACACCCGACCGATGTGCTCGGCGAACTGCGACGGGGCGGCGGCGGCGGTGGTGGTGAGCGACTCGAAGTTGAAGAAGCTCTCGGCTGAGCAACGGCGACGGGCCGTCAAGATCTCGGCGTCGGTCCTAACCACGGACCCGTGGGAGGATGCCTGCCAGATCTTGCCCAACGTCAACACGCTGACCCGCAACGCGGCCCGCCAGGCGTACGAGCAGGCGTCGATCGGTCCCGAGGACCTCGACCTGGTCGAGCTGCACGACTGCTTCGCCACGGCAGAACTGGTTCACTACGACAACCTGATGCTGTGCGAAGAAGGCGGCGCGGTGGACTTCTTCAACAGCGGCGCCCCATGGCGTGACGGCAAGACGCCGGTGAACGTCTCCGGCGGGCTCGAGTCCAAAGGTCATCCAATCTCGGCAACCGGGATCGCCAATATCTGGGAGGTGTGTACCCACCTGCGCGGAGAGGGGGGTGCGCGCCAGATCGAAGGAGCCAAGGTCGGCCTGGCGCACGTGATCGGCCTCGGCAACGCGTGCGGTGTTCACATCCTCGAGAAGGCGGCGTAACCGCAGCAGGGTCCAATTCCACCCCCCGTAGCAGGCGTGGCGAAAGCTCCGACCGGATCGTCCGCTCGCGGCAATCCAGCTGGAGAACGAGGGTTCCGGAGGTGCACGGAGCCGTCGAAGATGGACGCCGAACATCACCACTCCGAGGGAATGGTGTCGAAGCGTCAAGTGGAGAGCGACTTGCGAGGTCTATTCGAGTTCGGCAAGTAGCTCGGCCAACACCTGTCGCCGGAGGAGCTTCCCGGTTTCCGTTCGCGGCAGTTCCTGGCGGATTACGACGCGCTCGGCCGTCTTCGAGGTGCGGAGGTGCCGGTGTGTCCATTCGGAGAGTTCCTCGGGCTCGACGGATATCCCGCCCCGAAGGACGACGGCCGCGGTGATCCGTTGGCCCCACTCTTCGTCGGGCATGCCGACGACCGCCACATCCAAGACAGCCGGATGGCGCATAAGCACCTCTTCGATCTCGGCCGGCGCAATGTTCTCGCCGCCTCGGATGATCGTGTCGTCGGTGCGGCCCTCAATGAACAGGTACCCGTCTTCGTCGATCCATCCGGCATCGCGGGTCGGGAACCATCCGTGTTCGTCGCACGGAGACCGCCCGTCGGCGTAGCGACCCGAAACCTGGTCGCCTCGGACCCAGATCTCACCGTGCGAGTTGGGCGGAACCGGATGGCTGCCTTCCCGGATCTCTATCTCGATACCAGGCAGGACCCGTCCCACCGATGAGAGCCGCTGCCTGGCCGTCGCGTCGTTGCTCTCGAACGCGAGACGGTGGTCCTCCGGTCCGAGGACTGCGATCGACGAGCTCGTCTCGGTGAGGCCGTAGGCGTTCACGAAACCTGTGTCAGGGAACAGGCTCAGCGCCTGCTCCAAGACCGTCTGGGGCATCCGCGCGCCGCCATAGCTGATCGTTCGGAGTGTGGCGGTGGCGGCGGTCGCACCGTCCATCTCCTCGGCGATCCGGGCCAACATGGTGGGGACGACCATGGCCTGGGTGACGCCTTCCCGCTCCACCGTGTCCAGCCAGGTCCTTGGCTCGAACGTGGGAAGGTAGATGATTCGCCGCCCCGCGAATACGTTTGAGAGCAGATTTGCTATGCCCGCGATGTGGTACGGCGGCACGCTGACGAGCGCTGCCTCGTTTTCGTCGGCCGATGCGAACTCGACGGAACCGAGTATGTAGGCGGCCAGATGACTGTGTTCGAGGACAGCGGCTTTGGGTTCGGCCGTGGTGCCGCTTGTGAAGAGTTCGACGGCGAAGCGCTCGGGGACTTCGGCGCCACCGTCTGGTGTCGGCGGCGGCCCATCGATGATCGAGCACCACTCATCTGTGGTGATGACCGTGCGTCCCGGCCGAGTGAGCTCGGCCTGGAAGCCCGGCTCGCTGATGATGACCGAGGGACCCATCTGCTCGATGAGGCGATGTAGCTGGTCGGTTGCCAGTCGGTAGTTGAGCGGAACGAACGGCACGTCGGCCCAGTTGGAAGCGAAGAACGCACTGACAAAGGCGTGCCCGCTCGGGCCGACGAAGATGGTGGTGGCGCTCGCTTCCCTCTGCAAGAAGGCCCCGCCCGCCCCGGCCTGCTCGCGGAGATCGGCGTAGCTCGGCCCCTCCCCTCGGTGTCCGAGAGCTTGGCGCTCGCCGAGCGCCGAAGCCGTCATGTCGAGGATCGTCAGTAGGTTCACCGAAGCTGCGCTCCTTGGCCGGGCGCCAGCTCCCCAAGCGTGACCGCCGCCAAAACCGGCTCCTCTGCCAGCCGCTGGGCCAGCGTTGCGCACTCCTCCACGGTCACATTTGTACTGGATCGCTTCGGCTGACGACAGTTCGAGCCATCCCACGCTGACCCTTGGTGTGCGTCGAATAGTGGCGCCGTTGGTCTATGGAACGGTGCCAGCGCTCCTACCAGATTCTGAGATCCGATAGCTTGTGTCGGCAATGGGTCGGACGGGAGTCTGTACTTCTCCCGTGACGGCCGGATCTACCGACTGAGCGCAGGATCTCGGTATGCCAGGAGGGGAAGGAGCTCGACGTGAAACTCACGGCCGGCACGCGTTGGCGCAGCGTGGTGGACACGACTGAGGTCGTCGTCGTCAAGGCTCCGAAGGACGATGTCGATCTTAGGTGCGGTGGTCAGACGATGGCGGCCTTCGGATCCGAAGGTGCAGCCTCGGGAGCGATGGATCCGTCGCAAAGCGCTGGCACTCAACTGGGAAAGCGCTACTGCGATGACGACGAGGATCTCGAGGTCCTCTGCACTAAGCCGGGCGAAGGGACGCTCTCCCTTGCCGGCCAAGCGTTGAACCTAAAGAGCGCCAAACCACTGCCGTCGTCGGACTGAGCGTCCCCTGCGTTCCAAAGTGAGCGCGCTAGAGCGTGGCACTTCTCACCCTGCTGGTCCCTACCCGCGCACAGAAGCAAACGCGCGCAGCTCACGGGCGACGTCAGGCCCCGACGGTGTGTAGATGATCTCGTGGAAACCGGTGTCGGCCAGACGCTCGAGCTGCCGTCCAACGTCAGGACCGTTGCCAACCATGGTGTTCACGTCTATGTGCTCGAGGAGCGCACGGTCGCGGTCGGGGAGATGGGTGACGTGGCCTTCGAAGGTCAACAAGTGCCGTTCGCCCTCTGGGGCGAGCGCTTCGAGGGCCGTTCGCCAAGCATGCCCACCCGGTTTGGCGTCGACCGCCTCGGCGCCACCGCGTAAGTACGCCGTGTGCCAGCTGACAACCCGCCACGGACCGATTGCCTCTCGGACGCGCTCCGAACCCGGGTCTTCGCCGGGATCGAGCACGGTGCCGGAGGCGATCGTGGCGGTGGGGAGTGTGGTGTGAGGAGTTCCCATGACCCCGTCGGCCACGTCACTCGCCAAGGCCGCGCCTCGCGGCCCGAGGACGCTGAGCCACAGCGGCACCCCGATGGGCCGGGGCTGGGCGATCCCGCCCGCGTGCAGCATCCGGGCGGTCTCTCCCTCCAGGTTTACGGTTTGTCCCGCCAGTAGCTTCCGAACAGCGCCGAAGTAGTCGGCGAGGGCGCTGATCGTCATGGGTTGTTGGCCGATGACGAAGCGAGAGGTGAACCCCGTGCCGAAGCACGCCCGGAAGCGTCCACCCGAGATTCGAGCGATTGTCGCTATCCCTGAGGCCATGGCCATCGCCGACCGCTGATCCGGAATCAGAACAGCGGTTCCGAGGCCGATCCGCGTGGTCCGCTCGGCGGCCAACGCCAGATGAACGAAAGGGTCCTCCCATAGTGGTGCCGAATCGAAGATCCATGCTCGGGTGTAGCCGAGCTGCTCCGCCAACTCGACAAGGTCGGCGAAGTCAGGGCCCGGTGGGAGCCCACAAGACAATTCGAAGTCAGCCATTCTGCTGCTCGCCGATGAATCGCGTCGCCCACGATCGACGGACGTTGGAGGGGGCAACTTCGAATGTCGGCGGGTCGTCGAACTGGCGCGGGTCACGATGAGCCGCGCCGTGCAGCACCATCACGGTCGAACCGGACCGGTAGGTCGATGCCGGCCACTGTGAGGGTCGGAAGTCACCCACGAATGGTCTCTCGATCGGCAATGTCTCCTCCACCAGGTTGAGGGTTCGCTCGGGCTCGCCCCTCAGTAGGGCTCGGCTGTGCCGCCAATTCCTCCTTCGAGCGTGGCTCGCCGCCGCTCCGCCTCGGCGAAATCGTCGCGATCCTGTTCGTGGTCACCAAGGAGCTCGGCACAGTCCCTGACGGTAACGGAAAACAGTGCTTCCTGGCCACGACAAGCAGGCTGAACCCTGCGGGAGTAAATAACGCCGGAGCCACGCTACGGTCTGGCCCTCTAGACATCAGCGGCCCACGGATTGAAACGGAGGAGACGGATGCCGAAGGGCTATGTCATTTTGACCGAGGTGATCCAGGACCCCGACGGGATGCACGCGTACGGCCGAGCAGCCGGGCCGTCTCTCACGGAAAGCCGAGCGAAAGTCCTCGTCGTCGATCGGGAGCCCGACGTCCTCGAAGGCGAATGGCCGGCAACCCAGACCGTCGTTCTCGAGTTTACATCGGTCGAAGAGGCGCGCACCTGGTACAGGTCGGACACATATCAGGCAGCCGCCAAGATTCGACACGATGCGGCCGATAGCAACGTAGTCATCGTGTCTGGTTTCGACGCGGACATTGCATGACCAAACCGGCCAACACCCGCCGCAACGTCAATAGAGGGCTGCCTGAACTTCTTGAACAAAGTCGTGGACATTGCCGGTGAGCGGGGGTACGGGGTTCATATGACAAGGCTCGGCCGTTCGATCTCGACCAAGGGCAATATCCCAGAGAGTCGATGACGCTCTGACCTGGCGGGTGAGTCAGCTGGACATATCCCTCCCATGGCACAATGTGCCATGGGAGGGAATGATGCCTGAGTTGAGCCAAACGACAGTCACGGGTCCGGTTACCGGTGGAGCACACGGGTGGGCATTCGGCACACCCGTGATCGATCTGGCACGCCACGGATACCGGGAGGACGAGTTCTTCCTGGAGGGCCAGGCGACCCGCTACGCACCCGTGCCCGGCACCGAGCTCCGATGGGACGGGCGCTGGCAGGTACAACCGATCGAGATCGCGCCCTTCAAGACCCGTATGGTCGTCCTTCGGCCCGTTGACCCCGCCGCGTTCAACGGCACCGCCCTCATGTCCTGGAACAACGTGACCGCCGGCTATGACAACTTCGGTGGCGGCGACAGCCCCGTGCTCCTCGACAACGGCGGCGCCTTCATCGCGGTCAGCGCTCAACGAGTCGGAGTCCACGGGTTCCCGGTAAGTCCGATGGGCCTCATCGCCTGGGATCCGGAGCGGTACGGATCGCTGTCCATCCCGAGCGACGACTACTCGTTCGACATCTTCACCCAGGCGGCGCAAGCGATCTTGGGCGGCGGGGCTGACGGCGTGGTCGATCCTGTCGGGGGACTCGCGGTTCGCAGGATCATCGCCCAGGGAGCGTCGCAGTCTGCGGCGCGGCTCTCGACCTACTTGAACGCCGTGCAACCGCTGGCCGGGACTATCGACGGCTTCATGCTCACGTTGTACTTCGGCTCCGGGTCGCCCCTTGAGGTAGGTGATGGGTTCGTCACCCTGCCCGCCCCCGGTACCGAAGAGGCGAGGCAACGTCCGCCCTTGGTCGGATCCCACCTGCTGCGCGACGACCTCGATGTGCCGGTGCTGGTGGTGAACTCCGAGAGCGAGACCGAAGCCTGCTACGTGGTCCGGCAACCCGACACCGAGCGTTTCCGGTACTGGGAGGCGGCGGGGACCTCGCACGTGTCCCGGCAGGCGATGGCCTCTGTCGGGCCCCGCTATCAACGTGACTTCGGGTTCGTGCCGCCCGATCAGCCGGGCATCAACGAGGTGCCGATGAACCCGGTTGTCGATGCGGCCCTTCACCACATGCTGGCGTGGGTGGAGCACGGCGTCGCTCCGCCGAGCCAGCCCCGCATCGAGTTCACGGGCGAGCCCCCTGAGATCAGCCGCGACGAACATGGGATCGCTCGGGGCGGGATCCGACTACCCCAGGTGGAGGTCCCGATCGCCCACAACAGTGCGATACCGCTGACCCTCGATTTCATGAGCCGTCTCGGCGGATCCTCTGCGCCGTTCCCGGCCGAGAAGCTGCGGGCGCTCTACGAGAGCCGGGCGAACTACCTGAAGCGCTTCGATGAGGCGGTCCGCGCGGCGGAGAGCGGCGGCGCGATCCTGCCGGCCGATGCCGACGCGCTCATTGCCGGGGCGGCAGGGAGCGCTCAGCCCGAGCTCTGAGGCTTTCGTCGGTCGGTCGGTCGAGCCGGCTGCCGGTGGCGTTCGGACCTGCGATGTGGGGAGCGAGAGGCGGGCGAGGTCGAGACGGTGGCGTTCGAAGCCTTTGACCTCGCCCGTGGTTTGACGAGGCCCTGTGCCCAGGCGAAGCTGAATGCAAAAGTGAGCCAGGAACTCATCATTGTTCTTTTGAGTCACATCACGCCATCACCATGGACGCCGACCGGTAGAGGCTGAGCGAATGGACGAAGAAGAAGTGCTCGACGCGTGGGCTGCCGAGTGGCTCGCCGCAAACCCGTACATCAGTGCGCCACTCGAGGAGTTGGTGCCAGAGGTGCTCGAGTTGGGTCGAAGCCCGGTCGGTGCGCCCCCGACCCGCGAGATCGCCAACGTGACCGACGAGGTCGTGGACAGCGTCCCCATCCGGATCTACCAGGGTGTCGGGCCCCCCACGGGGCTCGTCGTCTACTTCCACGGGGGCGGGTTTGTCATCGGAAGCATTGGGCTCATGGACAACGTCGCCCGTGAGCTGGCCCATGGTTCGGGAGCGGTGGTGGTGTCGGTCGAATATCGCCTCGCCCCCGAGCATCCTTATCCCGCCGCACTCGATGATTGCGAAACGGTGACCCGATGGGCACTCGCCAACGCCGGGCGGTTCGGTCTGTTGCCCGAATCCGTGGCGATCGCGGGGGAGAGCGCAGGAGGCAACCTTTCTGCCGGCCTGGCGCTCCGGATGCGAGAGGCCGGTGACGTCTCGCTGGCCGGTCAGGTTCTGATCTACCCCGCGGTGGCGGGGTCCATTGGGACCTTCCCGTCACGAGAGGCCTTCGACGGCGTGGTCCTGAACGACGCCACAGCCTCGCTGTATTGGCAGGCCTACTGCGGTGGACAGGACCTCAATGGTGACCCCTACGCTGCCCCTCTGTGGGCAGAATCACTGAAGGGATTGCCCCCCGCTCTCGTCGTGCTGGGCGGATGCGACGTCCTGCGGGACGAGGGCCGGGCCTACGCGAACAGGCTGCGCGATGAGGGCGTCGAAGTCGAACTTGTGAGCTACCCCGGTCAGCCGCACGGTTTCATGAATCTCGGCTTCCCGGCCGCCGAACCAGCCTTTGCACGCATCGGCGACTGGCTCCGTTCGAGGCTGGCGTCGGTGTGACCGACTCGGGAGAGCGTCGCGGGGGTTGGCCATTCGACCATGCGAAGCTGGTTCGTGAGTGCTGAGGCCGCTCTTGCGCCATGCCTCACTAGGTGCCGTTGGTCTCGGTCTGCTCGAGCCCAACAGGTTCGCAGAGCGCCTCAAGTGACACCCCCGATTTCGCGAATCACCCTTCACGAACCTATGAAGCCCTCGACCTAATTCGGCTGGGCTCCTCGTCACTTCTGCCCACAGTGACACATCGTGGCACTCTCGGCTTATGCTGATGGCGCCCACGACCGACTGTCAGGTGGCTTGGGGCGCGAGACTGACGGAAGGATTCGCTTGGCGACGCAACCCCTGGCTCAGGCCTTAAACGAGAAGCGCTCGGAGCTTATGTTCGGCGAGTTGGAGGCTGTCGCTCTCCGGCTCTTCGAAGAGCACGGGTTCAACGCTGTGACAGTGCAGGCGATCGCATCAGAGGCGAAGATCTCGGTTCGCACCTTCTATCGTTACTTTCCGGCAAAAGAAGACGTACTGCAGGTGCGGATCAATCGGCGGGCCGAAGCGCTGCAGGTCGCGCTGTCGGCGACCTCCTTGGACGACCCCCCGTTGCATGCCCTTCGTGTCGCCCTCATCGAGGTGGTGGCAGACGATGACTTGGAGCGTCTTCGACGCTGGACCGCTGTAATCGCAGCGACCCCGAGCGTGTTGCGGGGGGTGGTCGGCGGACTCAGCCTGAAGGTCAATCAAGTGCTCGCCGAGTTCTTCGGCGCCCGGCTGGGGCTGTCGAGTGACGCGCTCGTCCCGACGGTACTGGCGGCGGCCTCCAGCAGCGTGATCCAGCTGGCGAATACGCAGTGGTTCCTCGGCGGTGGGGACCTGGTGACGATGATTTCCGACAGCCTTGCTGTCCTTGAGCAAGGCATCGGCACCGATCTTCGCAGTGGGTGACGACGGTGGGCGGCACATCGGCCCCCGTCAGTACCGAGAACGGCCCGGATCTTCGTTGACAGTCTGAGCCAGCCGCGGCTGAGGTCCTGTCCCCCGATGGCCTGTCGCTGCATTCGCGTGGGCTTCCAGGACTCGAAGGGGCCGTTGGTCGCGAACTGACTCGCGAGGTTCGCCTTGCACCCAACCGGTGGCTGACCGATCTCTATTGGGGCGCGGGTCAGACCTTCGATGTCGGAAGCAAGAGACGGGACACGCCGTCGCGGCCGTGGGCGATGGAGTGCCGGGCCGGGCGTAGCTCGGTGCCGGTGCCCGGGTTCTCGCCCGTTCCGAGGTTCCGCGCGTACCGGGGGTGCGAGCCCCCAGCGATAAGCAGCCGTATGCGGGAGCCGGCACCGAACCGATAGGCAGCATCTCGGAGCGTCACGGTGACCGGTTCCCCCGTCCTTGCTGGGTCGAGCCGAAGGTAGCCCTCGGTGACGTTGTGCGACCGACCCTGACGGTCGACCTCCGTGACTCGCACGAACAAGTCGGCGTGCCGGTTGTCGCTCTGGTGCGCCAGTTCGACCGCAAGCGCACCCAGGACGGCGATCGGAGCCTCGAGGACAGGGCCGGTGAAGGTCAGCACGTCCGGGCGTTCCGAGAGCGTCGTGTCGTCGACGACGCACTTGCCGGTGAGCACAGGCCCGCCGATCGTCGGCGTCGGATGGGCCGGGTCGAAGGTGAATGTAGACGGTGCGGCATCGGCCGTCGGAGCCTCCTCGGACAGCCGGCCGTCGGGGTGGAGGTACAAGGAGCGCCGGTCGGTTTCGGGGGGCCAGCTGGGCATGTCGCGCCACTGCTTCGTTCCCGTCACGAAGACATGGACTGCGCTCGGCCGCCGCCTGCCACCGCTCTTGGCCAGGTGCTCCTCGAGCCAGGCAAACGTCTCTTGGGTGGTGATGGAGATGCCCTTGGTGGCGAGCTCGATGTGCGACCACGGGCCGATCGTCATGGCGACATCGAGCCCGCGGTCGTGGAGACGTCGGAATTGATGGATCGTCTGCTCGAGGAAGATGTCCTGCCAGCCCCCGAAGAGGAGCACGGGGACCTCGATGCGGTCGAGGGCCACCCCGTGTTGCAGCGGCGCCCAGAACGGATCCTCGAGGTCCGGCCGGGTGACCCACTCCGTGTACCACGGCGCACGGCCTTCGAGGAGGGTCTGCGCCGGACCGACGAGCGGCAACTCGTCGAGCGCGGAGCGGACCCGCCGGGCGTTGGTGGCCAGCGCCATGCGGAGCGCGCCGACAACCGGTCCGGTGTCCTCCTGATGGACGACCTGGTTGGTCCACCCGAGGAAGTCGAGCTTGAACGCCCCTGTTCCCCAGGCGTGCTCGCCGAAGTCGTGAGGGCCGACGGAGACCACGGCGGCGACTAGCTCGGTCGGTGGGTCGGCGAGGAGCGCCCACTGGGTGTATCCGAGATAGGAGCCGCCCAAGGTGGCGAAGGTACCGGTGAACCAGGGCTGGTCGACCATCCAGGCGACGACATCGTGGCCGTCGTCGGCCTCGGTGCGCATAGGAGAGAAGTCCCCGCCCGAGCCGAACGTGCCCCGGCTGCTGACGAAGAGGCAGTTGTACCCGCGGGCCGCGAAGACTCTTGCCATGGGGAAGGCGAGGGGCAGGGATCGCCCGTAAGGCCCGCGGACCAAGAGGGTGCCCACGGCGCTCGAGGTCGGCCGATACAGGTCTGCAGCGAGCTCCACTCCGTCTCGCGTCGGAACTCGGACGTTGCGCGTGACCGTGAATTCGGTTGTGGCAGCGGTGAGGCCCAGCATCCGGGTGATTCGGTTTTCGACCGCTCGACCGACCGTCGAGCGAGGCTTCGTGACGGGCAGCGACGACGTGGTGGTCATGAGGCCTCGTTCCCCGGTCGGACGACCGTGTACCGGGCAGCGCATCGAGAGGAGGTGCGCTGCCTTCCCAGGAGCTGAGGGTTCACCCTATCTCGACGCGAGCGCCGGGGGTCAGGTGCACCGGAGCCCGGGGCGGGGTCTCGCGTCTGTGGTCTCGTGCAGACGCGGCGCGTGTCGGCGTTATCGCAGGTTCGGAGCAATCCCGTATCGTTGGCGTGCTCGGCGCCATTCGCGCGTGGGTTCGGTCGCCGATGGGTGGACGAGCTCAGGGTATTGGAAGGGGGGTCGCAGGGGTGTCGACATTCGTCCTTGTTCACGGTGGGGGACACGGCGGTTGGTGTTACCGCCGTGTGGTCCGGAGCCTCCGTTCTGACGAACACGAGGTGTACGCACCCACGATGACCGGCCTCGGCGAGCGCTCGCACCTGTTGCGGCCCGACATCGACCTCGAGATGCACATCCGCGACATCATGGCCGTTCTCCACTTTGAGGACCTGCGCGACGTGATCCTGGTGGGCCACAGCTACGGCGGGATGGTCATCACCGGAGTCGCCGACCGGGCGACCGATCGGGTCGGCCGACTCGTGTACCTGGACGCCGCCACGCCGGTCAACGGTCAGTCGCTGTTGGACGTGGCAGGTCCCATCATCGAGGCGACTCGCCCGCTCGGCAAGGTGGTCGACGGGGTCGAGCTTGTGCTGCTTCCAGGCGCGCAAGCCGGGCGCTTTTACGGCGTGAACGATCCGATGGATCTCGCGTGGATGGACGATCGGCTGGCCGGGCACCCCTGGAAGTGCTTCGAGCAGCGTCTAGAGCTGACCAACGAGGACGCGCTCTGGGCGATCCCGCAGTACCACATCGTCTGCACCTCGACCCTGGCCACCCGGGATCCCGAGCAGATGGCCAGGGCTCGCGCCGAGGGCCGCCTGTGGGACATCGACACCGGGCATGACCTCATGATCACCGAGCCGGAGCGGGTCGCCGCGGCCCTGAGCGAGGTCGCCGCCGCCTGAACGCGGATGACCCCGGCTTGATCGCATCGGGCCGATCGCACCGGCGTCGTCACCGCGCTCGACGGGCTCGCGCCGTCCGACCGATCTCAGACCGGCTCGCCGTCGGGTCCGAGGTAGTCCTCGGTGACGATGCCGGCCTCCTGGAGTTGCTGGTACTCCGGGTCCGAGAGCCCGAGCAGGGTGCGGTACACGTATTCGTTGTCCTCGCCGAGCGTGGGGGAGCCCCGGTCCCATCGCAGGGGGATGCCCCGGAAGGCGTTACCGATGTGCAGGTGCGTGCCGACGTCGGCCGAGGTCAGGGGACGGAGCCACCCGCGGGCGGCCACATTGGGGTCCGCGACCAGGAGTTCCTCGTTGAAGAGGGGAGAAGCGGCCACACCGGCGCTCTGGAGGGCGTGGAAGGCCACCATGACGTCCTGCTCGGCCGCCCACCCGGCGATGAGCTCGTCGAGGAGGTCGTGGCGCTCGTAGCGCTTCGCGCAGTCGGCGAAGTCCGGGTCGTCGGCGAGCCCCGACCGCCCGAGCACCGAGGTGAGGCCGATCCATGCCGCATCGTCGGTGACGGTGAGGGCCAGCCAGCGGTGCTCCCCCCGGCAGCGGTAGATCCCCTGGGGTGCTTGCCGGGGGTCCCGGTTGCCAACCCGCTCGGGCGGTGCGCCCAGCTGGGTCTCGGCCAGCACGTCGCCGAGCTGGGCCACGATGTTCTCCAGCTGGGAGAGCTCGATCACCTGGCCACGCCCGGTGGCCTCGCGGTAGTGGAGCGCAGCCAAGACGGCGAAGGTCCCTGCCGGACCCGACGACATGTCCATGAAGGTGGACGACGGGGTATCGACGATCTCCGAGTCGTGGTGGCCCAGCAGGCTCACGAGGCCGCTCAATCCGTCGAACTGGGCGCCGAAGCCGGTGTAGCCGGCCCAGTCCCCGGTGAGCCCGGCCGGGGGGAGCCGGATCACGATCATCCGGGGATTGTGATCCATGAGCTCGCTCTCATGGATCCCGAGGCGGTGGAGCGTCGACGGTTTGAGGTTTTCGACGAAGACGTCGGATCGCTCGACAAGGCGCATGAAGAGCTCGCGGGCCTCAGGCCGCCGAGGGTCGAGCGTGCACGAGAGCTTGTTGCGGGCGAGCGAGTTGTTCATCGCGTGGCGGTTGTAGGGGCGGTCCGGCCGCCCTGGGAGCCCGGGCCCGTACATCGACACCAGGCTGCCCAGCTGCATGCGGGTCGGGTCGGGCCGGGGGACGTAACCCTTGGTGGTCGGGGGGAAGACCGACGGGTTCTCGACCCGGATGACCTCGGCTCCGAGATCGGCGAGCAGGAGGGTGAGGTACGGCCCCGACCACACGGTCGTGAGATCGAGCACCCGGATGCCGTCGAGGGGCGGCGTCGACGCGGGGGTGACGCGGCGCTTCGTGGCCGGGTTAGCCGGACGGGCCGGGACCGGGCGATCGGCATGTGCGGGGCCACCGAGCTCGGGGCCCGGCCAATGGAGGAGCCACCCGCCCTCGGCGTGGCGGTAGGGGGGACCGGCCAACCGGATCGGCCCCGACGGCCCTTCCACCTCCGACCAGAACCCCCGCTGATGGAGGTGGTCGACCTCTAGGACCTCGGCCACCGAGAGGACGTGGGCGAACGGCCAACCGGCCCGTTGGGCCGTCGCAGTGAGCTCGGCCCGCGGGTGTGCGAAGAGCCATGGGTAGAGCGCGGCGTCGAGGATCTCCTTGGTCTCGGGACGAACGAATGCGTCGGGCATGCGGAACGCCTCGTTGAGCGGCTCGTTGTCGAGGACCGACAGCATCTCGGGCAGCTGCTGGGGGGTGGACATCAACGAGACGTACCCGTCCGCACACGGGAAGACCCCGATGGGGATGAGCGTGCCGTCGGCGCTGACCGGGACGTCGTCTTCGGGACCACGGTCCCGGTACTCCCAACCCAAGAACCGAGCGATACGGAATGGCCCCGATGCCAGGGCCTCCGACGCCGCACAGTCGATGTGCGCTCCGTGACCCGTGGCTCGGGCGTAACGAATTCCGGCCAACGCCCCGCAGGCCATGGTTTGCCCGAGGGTGCTCATGGCCGCGAGCGCCGGGAACTTCACCGGGACCACCTGCGAGCGGCCGAGCGGCAGCACGAGCCAGGCGGCTGCCTGGGCCACCAGGTCCGACCAGCGGTAGCCGGCGTAGGGGCCTTCGACGCCGAAGCCACTGACCGAAGCGATCACGAGCCTGGGATGACGGGCCCGGACCTCCTCTCGTTGCATGCCGAAGGCGGCGAGGTCGCCTTGGCCCGGGCTCTCGACGATCAGGTCGGCCGATGTCAGCAGTTCGTCGAGCGCCGGCCCCGTCGCCCGGTCATCTCCGAGGACGACGGAGCGTTTGTTCGTGCACAGGTGCAGCCAGGCGCCGGGTCGTTGCCGGAGCGCGGCGCCCGTCGGTCGCTCGACCTTCACCACGTGGGCGCCCAAATCCGCGAAGACCTTTCCGCAGTACGCGCCGGCCGGCTCGTCGGACAGCTCTACCACCCGGATGTCGCTCAGCAGCTGGCGCACGGTCTTCCCCCACGGCCGGCGCGGTCCGCTGCCGGCGCCGCCTCGCGTCCCTGTTTGCTCCAACGCGCCTCGGTCAGGACGGCCAGAAGTCTCGCACAAGGCGGGTGATCACCCGCCGGCGGCCCGCCGCCCTTGTATCACTTGATGGGCCAATTAACGACCCGCCGGCCCTCAGCGTGGGTGCCGGCGTCTCGTCGAGGCACAGCACCCCGACGTTCGCGAGGACCCGCGCCCTGACGAACCGCGGTCTCGGACACGTCGCCCGGCACCGACACGTTCGCGCCTGTTCAGGGCACCGTCGCCTCTCGAGCCTCCCTGCGCATCTCATCGGCATCGGCAGGAAGGAACCAGCCTTGTGACTCCAGCTCCTCCAATCGATGCTCAAAGCGCCCGACGTACTCGTCGTGATCCCGGTACAGCTGCTTGAGCGTCCCGGGAGGCAGGGGCTTCTCGATTCCGACGACGCCGAAGGCAGGCATTCCTTGGTCGTCAACCGCAGGGTTGGAGATGTACTTCAGACGGGGGACGTCCATCTGGGGACAGCGAATCCCACCGCGACTGTTTCCGCATTCATCCTTCACGAAGAGCCCGTCGGGACCGGCTTCGATGCGGTCGGCGCGGGGCGGCGATACTCCGTCGTTGACCCACCGCACGAGGTGGTGCATCCCCATGCTGAAAAGCTCGCCGTGGGGCAGGCTGTTCATCGTCGCGTCGGTCGGGACGTTCCCGGCGGTGCCGAGCGGATCGTTCTGCCACATTGCGTTATCGCTATACGGGGGGTACCGGGTACCCATGTGGGCCACGCCGGCCAGTTCGTAGAGGCGGTAGCGATCGGCATCGTCGTCGCTGTCGGGCCGTCGATAGCCGCGGCCCTCCCTGCCGGGCCGGTGCGGGTTCGAGATGTCACCGTCGCTCAGCACCTGCACGATCGGCACGTCGCACTGCCCGAACTTCACCGACGGTGCACCGCTCGGGAAGAACCCGTGAAAGACGGGGGAGCCATCTTCGTTGCGCAGCGCATCGTGGCCGTTCAGGATGTAGTCGGTCACGGTCCCGCCCGTCTGCGAGTGACCGGTGAGGATGACATGGCGGACGCCCAGGTCCGAGAAGGGGCCGGCCCCGCTGGCAAGCGCAGCACCCACCTGCGCCAGGATCGGCGTCGAGTGCGCGTTTACCTTGCGCATGTGCTCCATGCGGGCCTGCATCTGGGCAGGGTCCCGGGGGAGAGCGGAGAAGCCGGAACCCTCCATGGGCGGCGCGTCGGACCAGATATCGAGAGACGCGTACCGTTGCTCGTTGGATGGCTTGACGAAGGCGTCGAGCGCGCTCTTCTGCGAGCAGATCGCGGCCCAT
>Ga0182018_10002464_pt1 | contig 18471 bp, 16 predicted proteins | sample 812P2MmetaG_FD_120490 | JGI IMG/M metagenome (GOLD analysis project Ga0182018, IMG submission 120490) | Permafrost microbial communities from Stordalen Mire, Sweden - 812P2M metaG | ecosystem: Environmental > Terrestrial > Soil > Wetlands > Permafrost | place: Sweden: Stordalen | collected... | reverse complement strand
TCAACGGCCGCGCGAGTGGCATGCAGCGCATCTTCCACGCGAGCCTTCTTTTCCTTCATCTCGGTTTCGGTGGCTGCGCCGACCTTGATGATGGCCACGCCGCCAGCCAGCTTTGCCAGGCGCTCCTGGAGCTTCTCGCGGTCGTAGTCGGAGGTGGTTTCATCGATCTGGCCGCGGAGCTGCTTGATGCGGCCTTCGATGGACTTCTGGCTGCCATTACCGTCCACGATGGTGGTGTTGTCCTTGTCCACCGTGACACGCTTGGCGCGTCCCAGGTCGTCCAGGCGTACGCCTTCCAGCTTGATGCCGGTTTCTTCCATGATGGACTTGCCGCCGGTCAGGACCGCGATATCGTCCAGCATGGCTTTGCGCCGGTCGCCGAAGCCGGGGGCCTTCACCGCGCAAGCATTCAGCGTGCCGCGCAGCTTGTTCACCACCAGAGTGGCTAGCGCCTCGCCTTCCACTTCCTCGGCTATGATCAGCAGCGGCTTGCCGGAGCGCGCAATCTGCTCGAGCAGCGGCAGCAGATCTTTCATGTTGCCGATCTTCTTTTCGTGGATGAGGATGTAGGGATCTTCGAGCACTGACTCCATGCGCTCGGGATCGGAGACGAAGTAGGGCGACAGGTAGCCGCGGTCGAACTGCATACCGTCCACGGTGCTCAGCTCCGTGACCATAGTCTTGGATTCTTCGACCGTGATCACGCCATCCTTACCAACCTTCTTCATCGCTTCGGCGATGATGTTGCCAATGGTGGAGTCGCTGTTGGCGGAAATTGTGCCAACCTGCGCGATCATGTCACCGGATACCGGCTTGGAGAGCTTCTTGACTGCCTCGACGGCCTCTGCCACGGCCTTGTCGATGCCGCGCTTCAGCGCCATCGGATTGGCGCCCGCCGCAACGGCCTTGACGCCTTCGCGGTAAATGGATTGCGCCAAAATGGTCGCGGTGGTGGTGCCATCGCCGGCCACATCCGAAGTCTTGGAAGCCACTTCGCGCACCATCTGGGCGCCCATGTTCTCCAGCGGATCTTTCAGCTCGATCTCTTTGGCCACCGTGACACCGTCTTTGGTGATGTTTGGGCCACCGAACTTCTTCTCTAGAACGACATTGCGGCCCTTGGGGCCGAGCGTGACCTTCACCGCGTCCGCCAACTGGTTGACGCCGCGCAAGATCGCTTGACGAGAATTTTCTGCGTATATAATCTGTTTCGCCATTGATTTTCTAACTCCTTTAGGAAGCCTTCTTGGCCACTACGGGCTGACTTTCCAAAATGCCGAGGACTTCATCCTCGCGCATGATCATGAACTCATCGCCATCCAGCTTGATGTCGCTGCCGGAATACTTGCCGAACAGGATGCGATTGCCAACCTCGACGTCGAGCGGCACGACTTTGCCGTCTTCGAGGCGCTTACCCTTACCGACGGCGACGACTTCGCCTTCCTGCGGTTTTTCCTTGGCGGAATCGGGGATGTAAAGGCCACCCTGCATGGTTTCCTTCTCCTCGATCCGTTTGACCACGATACGGTCGTAAAGCGGACGAATCTTCATTACGGTACAACCTCCATGTTTCGGTTTTGTCTATTGGGGTCTTTCGGAATCCGGGTACCGGAGTCCGATCACTATTATTAGCACACTCGCGTGCCGAGTGACAAGATCTGGCTGTAAAGTATTGAAAATATGGACAAATTATGTGCTTGACGACAAATGTCCCCGGCGTCCCCAGCAGCACGTTTCCGCGGGTCGGGCCAATGCCGCTATAATTGGGAGCGGAGGAATGGGTGAGTGGTTGAAACCGGCGGTCTTGAAAACCGTTAACGGGGTGACTCGTTCGGGGGTTCGAATCCCTCTTCCTCCGCCAGATCTCAACTCAGCGGACGTATTTCGGTGGCTGCCCAGCTCCCCACGGATCGTAGTCGGATGCGAATCTGACGCGCTCGCTGATGGACGGGTGATCGTAGAGCCAGACCTCCACGAACGCGCTGGGATTGGGATCGTCGAGCGACACTTCGCCCAGAATCTGAAAAGCGCCGGCCGCTTCTTCCGATGAGTTGGGCACAATCCCATGGATCACCTCCAGCCCGTAGATATCGGCGTCGTGCTCCAGTACGCGGCTGAAGGAACTCGACAACGGTTCGGACAGGAAGCCGAAGACCGCCAACGCCAGCAGCAACACGGGCATGGACGCCCAGTCGCTCACATCGCGAATTTCCCAGCGGGCACCGTAGCGCGCCAGCGCCCAGCGCATGGCATGATAGGCCAGGAACAGGAAGATCAGAATACCCAGCAGGACCGCGCCGATGCCGATCCACACATGTCCCAGAACATAGTGCCCCATCTCATGGCCGAACACGAACAGGATCTGGCCGGTATCCATCTTTTGAATGGTGTTGTCCCAGACCACCACGCGCTTGGACGCACCGATGCCGGTGACGTACGCGTTCAGCGATTTCAGTTTCTCGCTGGCCTTCATTTCAAACATGCGATCGGGCGGAATCTCCAGCCCGCCGCGTGCCACCACCTTCTCGATCGCGGCGACCAGCGCGGGCTGTCTGGCGGCCAGCGGCTCGAACTTGAAGAACAGCGGCTCGACCACCAGCGGCTCGATGAACATCAGGAACACAACCATGGGCACGGCCGCCAACCAGAAGTAGAACCACCAGCGGCGCGGGCTGCGGCGCATCGCGCCATAGAGCACCCAGATGGCGATGCCGGCCAGGGCGAAGGTGAGCAGTTCGCCCTTGGTCCAGTCCCAAAACCACGATCCCCAGCTTTGGATGGACTGCTCGAACTTGAGTGAGAGGTGATGGCCATAGAGGCTGATGGGCAGCTCCAGTGCGTCGATCGCCAGCAGCAGCAGCGGCGCGAAAATGTAGGCCTGCAAGATACGGCTGCGCGTGGCGGATTCGGCGATGTTGCGCAGGCGCGGGGCGAGGCGCCACGCCAGCAGCGCGATCAGCACCAGAACGCCGTAAGTTACGGCGATGAAGTGCAGGCGGTTGCGGGCGGCCGCGTACTCGATGGCTTTGGCGAGCTTGTCCGGCGGGAGCGTGTAGGTCTTGGCGGCTAAGAACAAAGCTGGAAACATATTTCTCCTTTTCCCCAGACGGTCTGGCGGCCCACGCCGGTCCACTGGCCGGCGCGCAAGTAGGGCAGGAACTCGCCCAGATCGCCATCATACTCGGCATGATATTCGGCTTGGCCGGTGAACCCACCGAGCGGATGGGTTTGGCCGGTGCGGCTGGAGCGGCGCTCGGTCGAGTGCCAGGTTAAGTCGCAGCGCGACAGGCGTACGGAGGCGGCGCGTTCGCCCATGGCGCGAAAATCGATATCGAGGAGTCCGGCTCCGTAGAGTGCACGCAGCGTGCTGATGCGGTCGCGGAGGCGGGCGAAGAGGATGGAGAATTCGGGGCGGACCGCTCCTTTGCGGTCGCGGCTCTTTAATTCGGTTGGTGTTACGAATTGCACCCGAATGCGGTAGGCTGGCTCAGGTGGGCCGTCGAGGTCGATCGCGATATTCTCTTGATTGATCGAGAGCAGTTCCGCGCGGGCACGTCCGGGGCCCAGGCCTTCTTCGGCGAGACGCGCGAACGCTGCCACGAACACCGGCCGACGGTCGCCCGTCAGGTCGAACAGGTGCACATCGAAGTGAAATGCCGCGCCCGGCGGAATAGTCCGGCCGTCGAGCTGCGCCGCGCGGATCACGAAGGGACGCGGCGAATCGGCGAGGCCGCTGGGTCCGGTCACCGCCTTCGGCTCGAAAATGCTCGCGTATTCCGGCGCGGCGGCGGTTTCGCGCAGCATCATGCCAAACGCGCCGCGCAGCGTGTTGCCGGCTTTGCCTGGCGGAAAGTACAGCGCTGCGGCCGCGCGAAAGTGGAAGCGGAGCCGGATCAATTCGAAGGTCACGGTGTCGCTTTGCAAATTACCCAAGCACCATCGCTCTCGGGGGATCGCACCCTGAAGGCCACGTTGCTCGACAGTGTGCCGCCGGGAGCGACCACCTGAACTTCTTACCGGAATCTTGACGGCCGCTCCCACCTCGCCGGAGGTCGTCTGTGTTTCCACAAACAGGCCCAGACCTACAGAGACGCTGCAGATCGTCCCACCGCCGCTGGCCCCACCGTCGGTGGCCTGGACCAGCCCCGCGATGGGATTGCTCCTTATTCTTTACGCGGGCTTCCATTCTTGGCCCCCAGCGGGGAAGTATAACACCCATCGAAGGAATCTCTTCCGCGACCGCGGCCAGGCCGGTTTGTTGCAAAGCCGAACGCTTCCGCAACGCCAACCAGAAGCGTTCCCGGCCCCAACATCAACCATACGCTCCAAACGAGAAGAGTTGCCCACCAGCGGCTTTCTTTCCGAGTGGCTGGCCATCCCAGTATGTTAGGGCGTTGGGCGAGAAGCGCGGCCTTTTATGGCCGATCTGCTATTTTTTCCATTTTCCATAGAACTCGGCGGAGCGCGAAACCTGTGCGAATGCAGGCGATCACCCCCAAAATTGGAAGTGCCCCCCAGTCCCGGCCGGTATACACCACCTCAGGGCGGTGACAACGCGCCGAGGTACTAACCCGGCACATCGCGGTCCACTTCCCTTCCGGTCGCGGCTCGGCAGCGCACGGAACCTGCGGAGCCGCACGCTAGTAAGCGGTGTCCTAGTCCGATTTGGAGGTGCCGGAGGTTTCTTTCGCCGACGAGGCAGGCGATTTTGATGGTTCGGCCTTTTCGCTCTTCTTGGTGTCCGAGGACTCGGCCGTTGGCTTGTCTTTTGTCTTCTCTTTGCCGCCCGAGTCTTTGCCGCCCGAGTCTTTACCGCCCGACCCGTTGCGGCCGTAATCGTTTACGTACCACCCGGACCCTTTGAATTGTAAGGCCGCCGCCGACAATAGCTTTTCGACCGCGCCGCCGCACCCCGGATGCTCATGGAGAGGCTCGTCGGAAAACTTTTGGATCAACTCAAAGACATCACCGCACTTGGCGCATTTGTACTCGTACAACGGCATAGGAATCCGATTCCCACGTACCAGATTTGAGTACTATTTTAGCAGATTTGAATGCGCCGCTGCGAATTGCTAACCTCCGGACCCATCCGGCCGTCTTAACAATATGCGGACGCGAGCAATCTTCATTACGGTGCTGATGGCCACGGGGTTGGCGGCATCCCAAAGCCGCCACTTCTGTGCCAAGGCGATCGGGCGATCGGCAAACGCCTTCTGCCAGTATTTTCAAGAGTTACGGCAGGAGCCGCTAAATCCGGTGGAGCGCGTCGTGTTTAGCCTGGTGCTGGCCAACGAGAAGGCGCAACAGGACTGCAAGCCGCCTATGCATTCGTGAAGAGCTAAGAAAGGCAGGCGAGACCGCCTGCCCCACCCAAGCAGCCTAGGACTTCTTGTGGACCGTGTGATGTACAGGCGCTACTTTTTCCTCTTTCAGAGGACCCGCGCAGACCAGCGGGTCTCCCCCACAAGCGGTGATCTTGCCTTTCTCCACATCGAACGTCACCATGAAGGCCGGATCCTTCGCTAAAGAGTCGCCAATGCCTTCAAACTCGATCTCGTTCCCCAGTTCGGGCTTGCCGGTCAGCGGAGCGGCTGTCGTGCCATCGGAGCCGACCAGCTTCAGCGTCACGTTGGCCGCCTGATCCTTACCCTCCATACTGACCAGCAATTCCTTCGACTTCACCGCCGGTTTGGCGGAGATAATCCAGCCCCTCAGCTTTGGCACCGCCGCGCCTTTCATGGAGCTGTCGAAGTACGTTTGCCCCTCCGGCGAGAGCAGTTGCCCCTTGAGGTTCAACCAAAGCGCCAATTGGGGATTGGTCTTCTTAAGATCCTCTTCTTTCTCGGCGGCAATTTCGGCGGCCGTCTTGATCTTGAAGTCGGCGGGCGCCGTGGGGCTGGCCTTGGCCATAGCCTTCAACTCGGCCAACCCGGAGGTGTCCCCGTGGACCGTGGTGTAGACCTTTGTCAGGTACTCGTCTATCTTCCGCCGCCCGTCAGGAGTCAGGGCCTCCGGTCCGTCATAGGCCGCCGCTCTGGCGAAGTCAAACAGCGCTTCGGCCTGCTTTTCCGGCTTCTTCTCCGTGATAATCACCGTACCTAGCCAGTACGAAACCTGCGCCGCTTTGGGATCGATCGTCAGGCTCTTCTTGAAATTCTGCTCGGCCACGTCGTTGTTATGCCGCTGCATGGCGATCCAGCCCAGGGTCGTGTAGGCAATGGGGTCGGTTTGGGACTTCGCCTTGGTCCAATCCTCGTCCTTGACGCTGGCGGGCTTCTCGGCATTCAGCAGACCGTTGGCGGCCTTTTCGCCGGTGTCCAACGTATCCGAACTGGTACTGCCCAGGGTCGGCGTGAGGAACGTGATCCAGTAAAGCGCCGTGATGTCTTTGGGATCGCTGGCCAGGATCTCCTTGGCCGTATCGATCATCTTGGCTGGCTGCCCGAGTTGCTGGTAGGTGGTGAGGAAGAGCTTCAACCGGTCCATCTTGAAGTCGGAGTCCGCATATTTTTCCTTCCACGTGTTCAGCAATGTCAGCTTCTTGTTTGCATCGGTCTCCTTGGTGGCGGAGTCGAAGAGCGTATATTCCTGCTGATCCTTGTATTGCTTCTTCTTCTCTGCGGGCGCCGCCGGCGCCGCCTGACCGCTTTGCGCCGGCTGGCTGGTCTGCGCCGGCTGGCTGTTCTGCGCCGAGCTAAGCATGACGCCCGCCATCGCGATGGCCGTAATCCCCGTTAACCTTCGTAAGAAATGCCGCACTTGCTCCCTCCTGCCAATGTCCTCAAGAAAATTTTGTAACCTGTGGGCCTACTGAGCCGCTTTCGTTCGTCGAGCCGGACGCTTCCCCGCCGTCACGTCCGTTTTCGGCGGGTATTTGCGGAGTATAACTGAACGACATGCGCGGCGCAACATATTCGACGCCGTTGGTAGCCGCTGAGTTCCGAATTCAGAATCATAGCAGATCGTGCGGCCCTCAGCCGCGAGGTTTTCAGCCCGCCATGCAGCGCATGGCCCTGCCTCATGATGCCGGCTGTGCTAGAATGCGCCATTCCATGCGCTTCCTGGATCTGGCGGTCATCCTCGCCTATCTGATCGCCATCACCTGGTTCGGGACGCGTTTCCGGAAAGGCCAAACCAGCCTCGGCGAGTATTTCCTGGGAGGCCGCCATGCGCCCTGGTGGGCCATCGCGCTCTCGATCGTTTCCGCGGAAACCAGCACCCTAACGATAGTAGGCACACCCGGTCTTTCCTTCGCCGGAAACCTCGGTTTCCTGCAGCTCGTCTTCGGATATCTGCTCGGCCGCGTGGCCGTTTCCCTGCTTTTTCTGCCCCACTACTTTCGCGGCGAGATGTTTACCGCCTACGAATTGATGCGGCGCCGCTTTGGCGAGCGCATCCGCCGCCTGACCGCGGCAATTTTCCTGGTCACCCGCGCCTTGGCGGAAGGCGTGCGGGTGTTCGCCATTTCGCTGGTCGTCTCCGTCGTGCTGGGGACCGGCGAAGCCGCCTCCATCCTCCTGATTGTCTGCCTGACGCTGTTTTACACATTCGAGGGCGGCATGACCGCCGTGATCTGGACCGACGTGGCGCAGATGTGTCTATACGCGATAGGGGCGATCGTCAGCCTATGCGTGATTCTGGCCAAGATCCCCGGCGGTTGGATGCACGTGGCCACGGTAGCCGGCGAGGCCGGCAAACTGCAGGTTTTCGATTTCAGATTCTCGCCCACGATGCAGTTCCTCTCCCAGAAATATTCTTTCTGGGCTGGTCTGGTGGGCGGTGGCTTCCTCACCATGGCCAGCCATGGCACCGATCAGCTTATGGTGCAGCGCCTGTTGAGCGCTCGCAACGAGGCGCAAAGCCGCCGTGCCCTCCTGTCGAGCTGGCTGGTAATTTTTTTCCAATTCAGCCTGTTTCTGGCCATTGGCGTGGCGCTGTTCGTTTACTATCGGGAGGCGCATCTGGTTGCGCCGCGCGAGTTGGACCGCATTTATCCGGAGTTCGTATGGCGCCATCTGCCGGTGGGTGTGGCCGGCTTGGTGACGGCGGCGATCCTGGCCGCCGCGATGGCCAACTTAAGCGCGGCACTAAACTCGCTGGCCTCCACCACGGTGATCGATTTCGCGCCACTCATGCGTGCCCTGTCGAGACTCGTGCCGACACCTCGGGGACCGGGCGCCGGCACCAGTGCCGAAGCGGCACGCAAGGGACCAGAGGGCGCCCCGGGCGCCACGTCGCGCGCCTCCGTCAAACTGGCGCGTGCCATGACCGTAGTATGGGGCGTCGTCCTGGTCGCCATCGGGATGGTTGCCCACCGCTGGGGATCGGTGCTGGAATCGGGGCTCTCCATCGCATCGGTGACATTGGGCCTGTTGCTGGGCGTGTTTCTACTGGGCGTACTCACTCGGCGCGTGCGCGAATGGGCCGCCATGGCCGGCGTGCTGGCCGGACTCGCCGCCATTCTGTACGTACGTTTTGCTACACCTATAGCGTGGACGTGGTGGGTCGCGATCGGTTCGACAGTCACCTTTGCCGCCGGATATGCGGCGTCGTTTCTCCAGTCCGGTACTCCGGAGATTTCTCATGAATGAATCAAAAGTAATAGAACTCCGGCGGGACCTGGGACTATGGGGCGCCATCTCCATCGTGGTCGGGACCGTGATTGGAAGCGGTATTTTCCTGGTACCGCGCGCCATGGTGCTACGGGTGGGATCGCCGTCGATGGTGTTCGTAGTGTGGGTGTTTGGCGGGCTGCTGTCACTCTGCGGCGCGCTAAGTTACGCCGAGTTGGCCGCCGCCATGCCCCAAGCGGGCGGAGAGTATGTCTACCTTAGGGAAGCTTACGGTCCGCTGTGGGGCTTTTTGTACGGTTGGACACAAATGTGGGTTGCTAAGAGCGGATCGATCGCTACGCTCGCCACTGCTTTCTTTTACTATTTGACGAATTTCTTTCCCTTCCTTGATGGGATCTTTTACACCGTTCCGCTGCCGCTCGGAGCGCACGGCGCGCCACTCGATCTGCGCTACGGACAACTGTTGGCCATGGCTTTAATTCTGTTTCTCGCCGGTATCAATTATTTCGGGGTCAAAATTGGGGGCGAGGTACAGATAATAGTCACAATCATAAAGGTATTGTTAATTGCCTTTATCGTAGTGGCCGGTCTGGGCTTCGGAAAGACGCACGCGCCGGCGCCGGCCTCCGTCCCGCATCCGCTCACTATCGCCGGATTCTTCGCCGCGTTGGTGGCCGCCCTGTGGGCCTATGACGGTTGGAACAACGTCAGTATGGTGGCTTCCGAGATCCGCCAGCCGCAACGCACCCTCCCGCTGGCGCTGATCGGCGGCACGTTGGCGGTGATCGCCATCTATCTGACCGCGAACGCCGCCTATTTTCATGTGCTTTCCGCGCAGCAGGTTGGCTCGAGCGAACGGGTCGCGGCCGACATGATGCGGCGGGTGGTGGGCGATTGGGGAGCCCACGCGGTTTCCATTGCCGCCATGATCAGCATTTTCGCGGCGCTGAACGGATCCATTCTCTCCGGCGCGCGGGTACCCTACGCCATGGCGCGGGACCGGCTCTTTTTTGCATCGGTGGCCAAAGTCAATGCCGCATATCGTACGCCGGGAGTTTCCATATTGGTCCTCAGCGCGTGGGCCGCCCTGCTGGTCCTGTCCGGACGTTATGAGCAGCTTTTTACATATGTCATTTTTGCGAGTTGGATTCTATATGGCATGACGACGGCGGCGGTAATCGTACTGCGGCTCAAGAAACCCGATCTACCGCGACCCTACAAAACCCTAGGATATCCTATACTTCCAGTACTATTTGTGCTGGTTGCAATCTTACTAGTACTCTCCACGCTATTCGACTCTCCGCGGGAATCCCTGCTCGGATTAGGTTTCATTTTCCTTGGATTGCCTTTCTATTTTTATTGGAAACGCCGGCACGCTGGAGGCGTCCATCGGTCCTATTGGTCCTAAAACTCTTTGCGGCTCTTTTAGTCCAAAATTGAATAAATGGGTCTTGCTATTCTGCGCACGTTACGCTAAAAAAAGATAAGAAGCCGGTGTGGTGGAACTCTGTTCCGCTCACGCGGCATCGAGCCGAGATGTACGAGTCACGAAGTTCGGGGGGAGCTGAATGGACGTCGCCAAGATTCTTGTAGAATTACGTCAAGAACGAGAGCAAATCGAAGAAGCAATTTTAAGCCTGGAGCGCCTGGCAAGGGGCCGCGGCCGGAGACGCGGCCGGCCGCCATCATGGATGGCCGAGATTACGGCCAAAAAGCGCGGCCGTCCCCCAGGCAGCAAAAATAAAAGTACTCCGAAGTCCGCGGGCGCCACCACCATCGGGTGATGTCCGGCAGAAACCGCTTACTGACGTGCGGGCTCGGTAAATTCATTCCATACCGGGCCAGCACGGGCTCGCAGACCTCTAAAGCGTCTGCGGTGCCTCTCCCACCTTCACGCGCACACGTTGTGTGTGTCCGTTCCGGTAGACCGTGAGGTCCAGCGCGTCGCCCACCCGCTTCCGGTTCAAAATGCGCTGCAGCGCATCGGTGCTTTCCACCGGATTGCCGTCCACCGCGATAATAAAATCGCCGCCGATAACAATCTGGTAGACGCCTGCTATGGCTCTTCGTGTGCCGCCGCGCAAACCAGCTTCCGATGCTGGCGATCCCGTTTCGACTTGCTGGATCAGCAGACCGCCCGCGTTCGGCAATCCCAGGTCGTCCGCCGCATCGCCCGAGACGTATACGGTGTGTATCCCAAGGTACGGCCGGGTCGCGCGTCCCTTCGCCTGAAACTCGTCCAGAACTGCTTTGGCGCGGTTGATGGGCAGCGCGAAGCCGATCCCGATGTTTCCCTGCTGCCCGTAGATTGCCGTGTTGATTCCGATTACCGAGCCGTGCGAATCCAGTAATGGCCCGCCGCTGTTGCCCGGATTGATGGCCGCATCGGTCTGGATCATGTCCTCCAGGCGGCGCCCTTCCTGCGGCTGCAGGGTGCGCCCCAGGGAACTGACGATTCCTGTGGTCAGCGTACCGCCAAGTCCAAATGGATTGCCGATGGCCAGCACCTTCTGTCCCACCTGCAAACCGTCGGAATCGCCCAGCTTCAGAAATGGAAGCGGATGCTCGGCTTGTATTTTCACCAGCGCCAGGTCGTTGCGCGGGTCCGTCCCGAGCACCCTGGCTTTGTATTGCTTCTTGTCGCCGGCCAGTGTCACGGTCAACTGCTGGGTGCCCGAGACCACGTGGTTGTTGGTCAGAATCAACCCGTCCGGCTTGACCACAAAGCCCGAGCCGGTGCCCTCCTGCGGATAGACCTGGAAGAAGAAATCCTCGCGGTATACGATGCTGGTGATGTTGGCCGTGGCCGGGCGAGCCAGCTTGTAGATCGCGATATTGTTGTTCTCGTCCGCGCTGAAGCCCGCCGAATGCGCCGCGTTCGGCGCCGTCCACAGCCGCTCCGCCTGCCGAATTGGCTGCAGCAACCGGCCGGGATTCCAGTTTGCCACCGAAGTCACATACCAAAACCCGCCCACCAGCACGGCGGCCCAGATGAAAGGTCGCATGTTCATTGTTGTTCCATTCTCCGCAACGATTCATAGACCGCGCGCGTCTGGCGCGCGGTCTCCTCTTTTGTGCCGGAAGCGTCTATGACGAAATCCGCGAACTTGAGTTTTCCCGCCAGGGCATTTGGCGGCTGAGGCGCGCCAGCACCTCCTCGCGCGCCGTGCCGTCGCGCTTCATGGACCGTTGCACTTGCTGTTCCACGTCGCAGGTCACTACGATCAGCTTATCGAACCGGCGGTAGCTGCCGGTCTCAATCAGGATGGCCGCCTCCACTACCGCGATGCCACGCGGGTCCTCGGCGGCCACCCGCGCCAGCCATTCCTCTTCCCGCCGCAGGACCGGTGGATGCACAAAGCTGTTGAGTAGCGCCAGCCGCTCGGGCTTTCCGAAGACCTGCGCCGCCAAGGCGCGCCGGTCGATGGTCCCGGCCTCGCCCAGCACGCCGGGACCAAATTCGTGCACCACTTGTGCGTAGGCTTCACCACCTGGCAACAGAACTTCGTGACCCAATCGATCGGCCTGCAGCACATGGCAGCCCAACTGCCCAAGCGTCTCACCCACAAAACTCTTGCCGCACGCCAGCCCGCCGGTGAGCCCCACTCTCAGCACAATCCTAATGATAGCGGCTTCAGGATTGTGAGAGCGGCGCCTGCCTGAGTAAAGCCGGTACCTACTCAGGGGAAAAACCTTCTAACGGCCGATATGTATTTAACAACGTTCTAACGAAAGACAACGTTGCCGATGCGGAGTTCCCCCGCTAATCTCAACTTGCGGGGTGGTGCTATCGCGCACATTCGCGCTGGGGTTGCTGGAAAATGCAAAAGACCGTCAGACTGGCCATCGCTGGCGCCGCGTTCATGAGTCTTATGGTAGCGGGCGCGCTGCCGGCCGCGGACATCCAAGGCACCGTGGTCATCAAGCGCAAGCTGACTAAGCGGCGGGTCACGGCGCCTGCCAGCGCCTACGAACGCGGCGTCACCGTGGAACTGGGCGCCGCCGCCGACACGGATTCCTTGGCTTTCGAGCGCTCGCGCGTGGCGGTCTACCTGGAGGGCCAATTCCAAAGCCAGCCCGGCAGCGCCATCCTGGAGCAGAAGAACCGCCAGTTTGTCACCGACACACTGGTCGTGCCGGTCGGCTCCACGGTCTCGTTCCCCAATCGAGACCCCATCTTTCACAATGTGTTCTCGCTGTCGAAGCCCAAGACGTTCGACCTCGGCAACTACCCGAAAGATCACACCCGCACCGTGAATTTCCCCAAGCCGGGCATCGTTTTCGTCAACTGCCATCTGCATCCCAATATGACTGCCGCTATCGTGGTGGCGCCCAACCAATGGTGTACCAAGGCGGACGCCGCGGGCCGCTTCGCGCTAACGGACGTGCCTTCAGGCGCTTATACCGTGGTGGCCTGGCACCGCGCCGCCGGATTCTTCCGCCAGACGGTCAAGGTGGGCAAGGGTCATGCCAGCCTCGTGGAGTTCATCATTCCACTCGACGAAAACGGCGACAAAGTCGTGGCGCAAAGGTAGCCGATGCGCTTCGCCACCCGCACCTTCCTGTGGTCGTTCATCCCGTTCGTGATACTCCTGCTGGGGAGTTTCTGGGCCATACAGAAGCTGGTGGAACATACGGTGCGCGATGGTCTGCGCACCTCCCTGCGCCAGACGCATGTCTCAGTGGCGCGCGTGCGCGCCAACAGCGAACTGCAGAACAGCCGCTTTCTGAAAATCCTCGGTGAGAACGCTTCGCTCAAGGCGGGATTGCAATTGCTGCTGGCCGCACCCCAGAGCGGTGACGCGCGCCGCACCGTCGAGGATCAACTGCGCGAAATCTGCGCGAAGCTGGGTTTCGACTTTCTGCTGGTTTCGAATCCCGATGGCGCCGCCCTGGCCGGGGTGATGCGGGTTGGCGAGCAGTTGGTCGGCATGGACATCGCCCGCCTGCGGCCCCCGCAACAGGGATTTACGACCGTCGGCGAGCGATCCTATCAGGTGGTATCCACACCCATCGATCAAGGCGACGAGAACATCGGCATCCTCTCCGTGGGCGAGCCGTTCGATTTTGCCGCCTTCACCACGCCGGCGGTGCTGGCGCATCGGGGCAAGGTGTTGAAGTCCAGCATTCCGGGAATCCCGCTGGAAGAAGTCGAAGCCGCGCTCAAGCCATGCAGGGAGCAGGCCGAATGCGAAGTACGTCTGCGCGGCGAAACCTATATCTCGCTGCCCATGGACAGCATCTCCTTTGGCGCCGGCTACGTGTTGCGCAGCCTGCAGAGCATCGACGCCGCCAGCGGTCCGGTGCAAAGTATTCTGCGCAAGGTTTTCGGGATCGCCGGGCTCGGCGCGCTGCTGGCTACCGCCATCGTAGGCATTCTTTCGTCGCAATCCATCGTGCGGCCCATTCGGACCGTCGTGACGCACCTCAAGGAAAGCGAGGGCACCGGCTTATTGCCCGAATTTCAGGCCAAGCCCGCCCGCATTCAGGAGATCCGCGAACTGGCCGAGGGCTTTAACCGCGCCGCGGCCGCCATCCGCGAAGCGCGCGAGAGTCTGCATCGCGCGTATGTGGAATTTGTCGGGTCGTTGGCCAGCGCGCTGGACGCGCGCGACCGCTACACCGCCGGCCATAGCCGCCGCGTCAGCGAACTGTCTTGTGCCATCGCGCGATCCCTGAATCTCACGCCGCAGGAGCTTGACGACATCCGCATTGGGGCGCTCTTGCACGACATCGGCAAGATCGGCACGATCGACAGCGTGCTACAGAAAACCGGCAAGCTGACCAACGAGGAGTTCGCACTCATTCAGCAGCATCCCACCATCGGCCGGCGGATTCTGGAAGGCGTGCACGGGTTCCAGGACTATCTTTCCATCGTGGAGCTCCACCACGAGAACTGGAACGGCACCGGCTACCCGTGGGGCCTGCGCGGCGAGGCCATTCCCTTGGGCGCGCGCATCGTGCATGTGGCCGACGCCTATGACGCCATGACCTCGGACCGTCCATACCGCCGCGGCATGAGCCTCGAACAGGCCATTCACGTGTTGCGGCAGTACGCCGGCACGCAGTTCGATCCCGCGATCGTGCCGGTGTTCGCCAATCTGATGGCATTTACCCAGGAGTCGTCGTCCGCCACCGGGGTGCTCGCCGGGCCCGGCCGCGTGCATGTGCTGCCACACGCCGTGAACGATGGGCACGACGTATGAAGGCGGTCGTCTATCTCGCCTGCCTGCTGCCCATGTGTCTCAGCGCGCAAGAAGCCGACTCGGGATTCGATCTCCGCACCAGCATTAGTACCGGAGCATTCTACACTCCGCAGCTCACTGCCCCGCCCCGCGATGGCGCGCCGGTCGCCGCCGGATTCCGGCTCATGCTGTATCCCACCTGGAAGCTCGGCAAACACTGGACTGTCTCCGGCGCCGTGGACACTCACTCGCGTCCATATGCCTACGAGGAGTTCTCCACTCAAGGTTACGGCGTGAAGACGAATGTTCTGCAGGCGTACCTGAGCTATTCCGATTTCTGGGATGGCGGCTCGGTGGTGGTTCGCGTGGGACAGCTTTCCACGGCCTTCGGCTCGTTTCTGTTGCGATATGACGACGCCGATAATCCCCTCATCGATGTCCCGATTCCCTACGGCTATTACTACGATGCTGTTACGATCCTGGGTCTGGCCGGTGCCCAAGTGGACGTCAATCAGGGCAAGCTGGACCTGCGCGCGCAGTTCGTGAATTCGTCTCCGGCGAACCCCCGCGGCATCTTCGATCGCGATCAGTACGGCAACTGGGCCGGCGGCGGGGGCTACACGATCCGGCAGGGCCTGCGCGTGGGAGCTTCCGCTTATCGCGGTCCCTACCTGGATCGCACCTACGAATTCTTCTTTCGCGAGTTGCCGCCGCGCGACCTGCCTGCTACCGCCATAGGCGTCGATGCGCAATGGGGCCGCGGTCCATGGAATGTGTACGGAGAGTGGCAGCGGTTTCAGATGGACTATACTGTGATTCCCACGGTCCACGAGCGCACCGGCTATGCCGAAGTCCGACGCGTGCTGACGCCGCGTTGGTACATCGCCGCGCGCCTCGGCTACATCCGCGCCAATGCCTTCACCGGCTACCAAGAATACGAATTTGTGGCGGGATTTCGTCCGAACCGCTATCAACTTGTGAAGGTCGGCTACGAAATTCAGCAGGGCCCGCAGTTCCAGGGCACGCAGGGAAACACGCTCGCGGTGCAGCTTGTTACGTCCTTCCGCGCGGTCTCCATCGCCCGCGATTGATTGATTTGTGGCCAGACGCATCTGCCTGCCTGCTCTCGGTGGCGACGGACGCCCCGGTACAGTGGCGCTTCACGTGCTCTCCTAACGTCTGAACATGCGCGCTTCCTCCATGCCGGGCAATCGGAGTCCTGCGTTTCCGGATCTCGCAACTCTCCGTCAGCCCAAACCGGAACGCCGTCAGAACGTACGCTTCCCGATGGGGCTGCCTGTGCGCTATAGCCTGGCAAAAAGCTGCGGTTGGGGCCGGATCGTAAATATCGGCAGCGGTGGCGCGCTCTTTACTATCGACCAATCCGTCAGGCAGGGGCAACCGATCGAATTGTGTATGGGCTGGCCCGTTCTGCTGAACGAAAAGGTGCACTTGAATCTGGTCGCGTCCGGCGTGATCGTGCGTGCTGAGGAGGGCCGCGCCGCCGCCAGGTTCGAGCAATGCAGCTTCCGGACTGCCAGTTCCGCTTTTCGCCGGCAGGCCGACGTGCCGGAACTCCGCGGTGGAGCGGAGTCTTACGGCTGAGACGCCGCCACAAACCGGTATCCTACTCCGCGCACTGTCAGCAAGTGCCGCGGATGCGTGGGATCGTCTTCAATATAACGCCGCAGCCGCACGATGAAATTGTCGATGGCCCGCGTATCGGTATCTTCGTGGAGGCCCCACACTTCTTCCAGCATGGCCTTCCGCGATACGGGTTTCCCCTCGTGCCGGATCAGGTACCGCAGAACGTTGGCCTCCATCAAGGTCAGCGGAAAAACCTGGTGGCGCACGTGCAGCTCCAGCCGATCGAAGTACATCGACTTATCGCCGAACTGGAACGTCTCGTCCGGCCCGGCAGGCGGTCCCGTCACATGATTCATCGACGCGCGCAACCACTCCCGGCGCCGCAGCAGGCCGCTGATGCGGGCGATCAGAATCGCCAGTTCGAAAGGTTTGGTCAAATAGTCGTCCGCGCCCGCCGCGAAGCCCCGCAGCACATCGTCCGGGTGGCCGCGCGCCGTCAACATCAGCGTGGGAACGAACTGCCCGGCATGCCGCATCTCGGACATTACCGCGAAGCCGTCTATGCCGGGTAGCATCACGTCCAGTATCACCACGTCGAACGGCGGCGATTCGGGCCGCAACACCTCCAGCGCGGCTTCACCGGTTTCCACCACCCGCACTTGATAGCCTTCCGCCTCCAGGTTGAATCGCAGCCCTTCGGCCAGGTGCTGCTCGTCTTCCACTACCAGAATCCGGCTCATTTCACAATGGGAAGTTTTAGAACGAAAGTGGCTCCGTGCCCCGGACCCTCGCTCTCGGCCCAGGCGCGGCCGCCATGCCGTTTGGCCACCGACCGCACGATATACAGCCCCAGGCCCGTCCCCTTCACGCGCGTCGCCAGCGCTCCCGGCACACGGTAAAAGCGCCTGAAGATCCGCTTCAGCTCGGTCTTCTCGATGCCTGGCCCATGGTCGGTCACCCGCAAAGCCACATACTTCCCATCCACCCTGGCCGTCTCCACCGTAACCTGCACATCGCTCCCGGAATACTTAACCGCGTTGTCGATGAGGTTCGACACCGCCGCCTGCACTTCGTCCGCGTCGCCCACGATGGTGACCGGCGCACCGGGAAGGTACTGCAGCCCGTCTGGCGGAACCTTATGCAGCGTCCGCACCCGCTGCACGCTCTGCTCGATCACTCCACCCAGATCGATGCGCGACAGGTTCAACCGCCGGCTGGACGCGCCAATCCGGCCTGTGCGCAGCACCTGTTCGATGGTCCCCAGTAGCCGTTCGCTGTCGTCCACCATGATGCGATAGAACTCCAGGCGCTTGGCGTCGTCCACCGCGCGCGTCTGCAGCGTTTCCAGATACAGCCGGATGGAAGCGATGGGAGTCTTCAACTCATGCGTGACCGCGTTGATGAAGGCATCGTGCTGGGCATTGCGCCGGATCTCGCGCACCAGGAAGATCGTGTTGAGCACCACGCCGCTAATGATAGCCGCCATCAGCAGGGCGCCTAAGACCAGCAGGATGCCGTGACGCCAGTTCAACAGCACCCAGCCGACATACAGGAGGATGATGACACAAATCAGGCCGGCGCCCAGCGCGATGAAGAAGGCGATCGACTTCTGCCGTGCGGCGACTATCACAACTCCAGCTTAATATGATATGTAGTGCACGGTGGCGCACCTTCTCAACGTGCCGTGTCCCCACTGATGGGACACGTCTTTCGGCCGCCACCTACGGCGAACCTGCAACGGCCGGACTCGCGGACGAGGCCCCGCCATCTTCCGAGCCGCGCACGTCGGTAAGCGGTGTATGTGGACTGCCCCTCTACGCCCGACGGATGCAGGGCTTTCCGGAGTCGGCAGGAAGCCATAACCCAACTCGTCAATATCCCGCGATAGCTCCCGCGTCGCTGTAGTAACCCGCGATCACCCTACGATCCAGCGATGTTCCCCGCCGTGTCGATGCTAAATGAGGGTTGACGACGCTTAGACGGGAGACGCAGCCGGAAGGCTAGCGCGCTTGTGGAACAGGCCATCCTTCATGATGACCAGGAGGCGCTCGCCGTTGCGCGCCAGCAGCGAGATATCTTCGAGCGGATTGCCCTCTACCACCAGCAGGTCCGCCGCCGCGCCTTCG